>Ga0310695_10012525_pt1 | contig 11845 bp, 14 predicted proteins | sample RumenRJG_04DNA_FD_203882 | JGI IMG/M metagenome (GOLD analysis project Ga0310695, IMG submission 203882) | Bovine rumen microbial communities from Lethbridge, Alberta, Canada - RJG_04 (v2) (version 2) | ecosystem: Host-associated > Mammals > Digestive system > Stomach > Rumen | place: Canada... | reverse complement strand
CGAGATAGACATTGTTAGGAATGCTAATAAGAGTACTTGGTGGTACGATGGTCAGCGCATCAATTTCCGCAGCGAGAATGGCGGTCGCCTGCTTGCACTTCTGCGCGACAAGCCCTTTGTCACCTTCTCTGAAATGGCAGAACAGTTGTCGGTAAACCGCTCCGCTGTTCAGAAGCAGATAGAAGGATTCCGCAAGAAAGGCTATCTTGACCGCCGCGATAACGGCAGTTGGCACGTCCTTGCGTTGAATTCGAGGGTAGAATGAAGAAGTAAAACGAAAAATTGAAAGATATGGCAAACTCAATTTTCTTAGGTCGTTTAAATGCTGAACAGCGGAAGGCGTTGATAGAACGTCTTTGGCATGCACAAGGTGGCAAGTGTTTCATAACTGGGAAGGAAATTGACCTCTCTCTGCATGAAGGTGAGTTGGATATAGATCATGTCATCCCCCTTACCAATGGTGGTAAGGATGATGAATCCAATTTTGCTCTAACTTTCAGCTCTGCCAATTGCTCGAAGCAAGGTGCCGACTTGAATCTGGCCCGTATCAACTGGCAGTCTTGCGGAGTCGCATACTGTAGAATACGCTAAGGCACAAGGCGACTTCAAGGTCGATGGGAAATACACCTTCGAGAATGGCGGTCGCAGCAAGGACTTCTCGCAGATAGCCGGTGTGAAAGACTCCTACGTCTTTGCCGACGACTGGGATATGCCCGATGATGCCAAGCTCCCCCTCTGGATGCTGGGGTTCTTGTATTAAATTCGAGGGTAGGTTGATTCACAGCCCGTTGTCTCGTAATTGTTTATTGGAGAAACAACGAATTGACCAGCACACATGCAGCACTTCTTGTTTTGTGATTTTACAAAATCATAGTCGATGATCACTATACGCCTGTCTATCTGTTTCAGCAAATCATGAAACGCTCTGCGCTCAAAGATCCTTACGAGAATCTTTTTGGTAAGCGGGAATGAAACCACGACTCCGTATGAGTTGAGTCCCATATCAATATACTCCGTATTATCGTAATCTGTACGCTCAATAATGATAGGGTTGTCGCTCGAATAGAAATAATCGTCAGGCGAGACGTATATCTGCCAAATGTTGTTCACCAAATCCTCGGTAATCTTCTTGACTACTTGGTCATTTGCAAAGGTTCTGGAAGCATGTAGGAAGACCGGAGGATAGTTGATTGCCGCTTCCATCTCTGCCTGTAGCTTCATGGCTTTGATAAAGTCGTTCTGTGGTCTTATCTCGCCAAGCTTATCCACAATTTGTTGCATAGTGTTGTTATGAACATACACAACCTCTTCCCTTGCCTTTGGTGTTCTTAGAAATTGGAATACGAGAAACAAGGCAATAGCATGAATGTCTTCCTCTGACAGACAAGCATTCCTTATGTTATTATCAATCAAATCATCTATCTGAGGAATGAGAGATTTGAGAAAATCATTGTATTTGCTTTCTATCTCGTTGGCGAAGTAATCTTTTTCCAAAGACAACGGATTAATCTCCCCCTTTAGGTTGTCAGGAATATCTTCTTCGTTTATCCTATAGAAGTCCCTTTTGAAGAAAATATTACTGATGGATTGCAGGAATGTCTTATAGTTCTTTTTATCGTAAACCCAAATGCCCTTGCCGTCTTCGGTGAAGTTGGTAAGGTAGCATTCTGGTATGTAATGATGATTACGACATTCTTTCATTGACTAAACTTTGCAAAGCCATTTGTACTAATTGGCGATGGTGCGAGACTCGGATGTAACAACCTTACAAAATTCATGTAAGTACACCCCAAGGTGCTGACGGAAACTTGGTATCACGGATGTAACAACCTTACAAAATTCATGTAAGTACACCAGCTCGCGCTCTCGTCGGTAGCCCGTTTCGGATGTAACAACCTTACAAAATTCATGTAAGTACACCCTATACATGAAATTTCTGTTGTTTTCCTGTTTCAACCTTGCTGGTTGCAATCCCATTCACAGAGAAACGGGAGAGCAGAGCCGTCAAGTCCGCAGGCGTAGATTCGGGATAATCCGTCCCTATTTTGTGATTAACTAACTGTCCCAGCAGATTGCGACTGGCATTGTAGTCGCGGTCGAACACGGCACCGCATTTATCGCAGCGATAGGTGCGGTCACTTAGCTTCAAGTCTTCTTTGACCGTTCCGCACACAGAACAAGTCTTGCTGCTTGGATAGAATCGATCAACCTTTAAGACCTTGACACCATTCGTTGATGCCTTATATTCAATCTGTCTACGTAACTCGCCAAACGACACATCGCTTACGGCTTGTGCCAGTCGATGGTTCCTCGTCATGCCTTTCACGTTCAAGTCCTCAATGGCAATCTCACCATAATGTGTTGTGAGGACGGTCGTAACCTTGTGAAGGAAATCACGCCTGATGTTCGCCACTCGCCCCTGAGCATGAGCAAGACGGACAGACAGTTTCATATAATTGTTCGACTTCTTGGCGCCCTGCAATCGTTCCTCTTTGGTTTTCGGATGGACGCGTTTGCTGAGCTGTCTGCTGAGTCGTTTTATTTTTCTTAGATTCTTCTTCAGTGGCTTGGGGTTGTCAATGGCAATGCCATCGGAAAGTATCAGGGCCGACTTGATGCCAACATCAACGCCCACTTTCCTGTTACCATCGACTAAGTCCACATTCGGATGCGTTCTCTTGTATTCCTCTTCTGTAATCTCAAGGCTGAACGAGGCATAGAACTTGCCGCCGCTTTGAGAGATACAGACATTATTTATTTTGGCATAGTTAAAGCGGATATGCTCTGCCATCTTCACCCAGCCACCTTGCATGTTTGGCATGCAGATATATTGATGCTTCCCATGCTCATTGTGGGCCAGCTTGCTAAATGCCTTTGAGTTTTTATTTGTTTCAGATAACCTAATCTTATCTGCCTGAATGTAGAAACTACCCTCGTTATCCCTTTTCTTCTTGAACTGAGGATAGGATACCTTTCCCTGCTTCAAGTCCCTGAAGAAATTGTCGAAAGCCCTTTGCAAGTTGTCGAAAGGTTGCTCCGTAGCACATTTCGTCACCTCATATACAAACGGGAACTGCTCTTTCTTGATGGCGTTAAACTGCGTTCTGAGTTTTCTGCCGCTCGGCTTCTCCCCAGCCTCATACATACGTTTCCATTCAGCCAGCCCCCAATTGTAAGCCAGCCTTGCACACCCGAAAGCCTTGCGGAAGTAAGTCTTCTGCTTATTGTTCGGTTTCAGTTCTATTCTATGTGCAATGGATATCATATTGGTAACGATTATGCTGCAAAGATACAAAAAAAAATCGTTACTTGGTTATCAAAACACAAAAATATGCACTTTTTCTGTATTATCAATAATAATCTGCCTTATTTTTCGTACCTTTGCAGACAGATGGCGATGGCCGAGAAATAGAAATGATAGAAAGAAAAAATAGATGATACTCCCCACAATGACACCTGAGGAAAAGGTGAGGCAGATGGAGAAGGTGAAGCCCTTCTTGCATGAAGCTGCGGTAGCCTGGATGAATCGCAATCAGAAGATTGTGTTCAAGACCAAGGTGTTTCCCACATTCTATTTGTTCGAACGGAACTTTGACGGTATGGGCAAATGGACTGTTATCGTAGAAGCAGAAAGTAAGGCGCTATTGAAAAAGGGTATCATCAACGTGATGGGGTATCAGACCTACATCGTCTCACATGCCAAATTAGAGAGTAATAATGGCGTAGGGATATACCTGTTTAATGCCCATAATGAAGATATCATCATGTGCAACGAGTTTCCTCCACATTACTTCAATCAGTTCCGCAAGCGGTTTGTTGAGGCCAAAGGCTTGTCGCAGCCCGACTTCCAAAATCTTGTGAAGATGGTGTTGCGGGAGCATCACGACGCGATGGATGAGACACAGACGGGACTGAAGGTAAAACTTGACGAGGACGATCAGTTGTATTATGAGGAAACCGAAGAGTACAACCGGCAGGCAGGTTTTAAGAATCTGATTACCTATTCTCGCAATGGTATTTCGCTGGGGCTTTCTGGAGCAGACCGCCGCTACTTCAACTTCACGACGTTTGTATCTAACGAGATGTTGAAGGACAGTCAGGTGGAAGCCCAGCAACACAATCTGAAACAGCAACTGAGTATCAGATACAAGACAGACCGCGACCCGTTTGCTCCGCAAGACAACAGGTTTGAATTAGTAGAAGCCTCTACACGAGGTTATGGCAAAAAGAAGTAAGAACAGCTCAATAATAATAAAGCATCATGGAAGAAGACAAGAAGCCCCAAACGATGAATGATCAGTTCTTTGAAGTCACGCTTCAGAAGATTCGAGAAATCCGTCGCAGCAAGCGTAGCATTACACAGAAGTTAGGTGATACGCTGAACCACCTCTTTCTCGTAAAAGGAGAGGAACTCGCGAAATGGCTGAACAAGTATCAGAAGATGCTGGGGCAGCCAGAGTATATGGAACGCTTTACCAATCTCTTAATGCTTCACGCCGAGGTATGGATGCAGCATCGAAAGTTAGTTTCGATGAGCGATATTGAACAGCTGTCTGAGGAATTCAGTACCGGCGAAAGCTATAAGCAGGACATATACAACTTCCCCAGTTTCCAGGGCGACTTTGAGGAAGATGAAGATGGCGGGCAGAGCAGTTTGCCAGAGGAGTTGAAGGACTTCAAGGGAAGCAGTATGGTGCTGAAAATTGAAGATATAGACCGCTTCATGGACACATTCTGTAGTCGAGATACGTACTATCGTCGTGCTTACGCAATCCTTGCAGAACTGGACAAGCAAGTCTTGGAATGCGTTGAAGATGGCGTATTCCCTGAATGGACGCTTATTCCATATAAGGATGATGGTGATGCCATTTTCCAGTTCTCCCATTTCGAGGTCGATTTGAGGGAGCCCGATGAGAAGTACCGCACACTCTATGTTGTTTACCGTTACGATACTACCGTTTCATGACAGACGAGGATAAGACAATCTTAGAAACGGCAAAGAAGTACCTTGAAAGTCAAGGTGATGTTGACGTTTGGAAATCTGTTGCAGAGTGTTTCCTTGAACGCGATGTGCCTCTTTCTCCAATTAACGAGGGTGAAAGTGAAGCAGAATATTTCAAGCGCCTACTGGAAAACTCTGACAAGGCAAAGGAAGCAGTTAAGACACATGAGAAGTGGAAGCGTCGCCATCTGAACGGCTTGCGTGAACTCGATTGTATGCAACGTATTCTCATCGTATTAGAAGAGTTGCTGAAATCGGATTTCCTGCGTTATGACTGGTTTGATACAGGCATACCCAAGGAAGACCAAAAGCAAGCTGCCAAGGAACTTCGCGAACAGGGTTTTGAAGAGTTGCTCCAAATTGAAGGTGCTGAATGGAAGTTTGCATTATTAGGTCAGCTTAGAGACCCAGAAGAGTCACGCATAGTGATAGAGGAACATAAGGCAGGTTTTTATATCAGCGAAATGTACGACAAACTGAGCTATGAGGCTGTTGAGTCTTTCTGCCGTTTTGTTACCTTCACACGTTTGGCATATCAGGAAATAGACCTGTTGAAGAAAGCCAATCGAGACCGCGAGTTGGAGGAGTGTCTCGTGAAAATGACTACCGACTTGGAACCGTTGCGTGAACACGTAATGTCGGCCTTCGTCGGATGCTATGATGTGATGCTGGACGAAATCCTCCAAGTGGGTGATTTGCAGAAGAAGCTAAAGCAAGTTTCTCCTAACACGTTCAAGGGTGGCTACAATCAGAAGCTGACATGCAATCTTGTCGGCCTCCTTTGTGGCGAAGGGGTGTATGACGTGAACCCCAAACAAGCCGACGGACTTATCTATACAGGAAAGACCCACTATACCTATATTAATAACTATGCTGCGAGCGATTCTAATTCGGAATTGACACGCGAAGAAATAAAAGCCATCAAGGAAATAATAAAAGCCCATACCTGATTTTATTTTTCTATATTTTTAGAAACATAACTTATTGATAGTCAGCTGATAAAATATTATTATTTTTCGGCTGACTTTTATTTTTTTGCACTCTTTTGGATGTTCTTACCTTTGCACTGTCGAAAGTTGAAAACAACGAACCGACAGTGCTCTTTGACATGCTGAAAACACAACTCCGAAATACGCATACGCGCCACACGCACATGCACCCATACGCACGTACCTTTATCTAATTGATAATTGACAATTGATAATTGAAAATTTAGGAATATGACTACCGAAGAGAAAAGGATGATGCAGCCCGCGCAGGAATACATACGCAAGCTGCAACGGAAACGTAATGCGGGTACTGAGGACTGTATGCTCTCCAGCGACTTGGGGAGGAATATGGGAATCACTGCCCTGGATCTGCACCACTATCTGATAGATGTGGGGTTCCTCTTTCGTGAGCGTTCAACTTACGAACTGAAGCTCTGCAAACAATATGCAGGGCTTGGATACGCAAAGACTCGAAGCCACTTCCGCTACAACTCGAAGGGCGACCTCATTGAGACGCGCTTTCCAGTGTGGACTAAGAAGGGGCAAGAGTACATTATTAACTTAATTAAAGGTAACAAAAGATGAAAGAAATGACAGATGAGAAAATCAGGGAACTCGTAAAAAAGACCTTGAGCAATGCAGCAAACATCATCGCAATGATTGCTAAGCACGGTGACTATGGTGTATGCCATATAGATCACGGGCAGTTGCACATAAACCATGATGACAGGGTGGCGACAGGATGGAACAATGACCTGTTGAAGCTGTTCCCTCTGACACGTCCTGTGACAATGACTTCTTGGAAGGGACTAATTGCCGTACACTTTCTTGACGAGACCTATTACTTTGGTGAAGAAGGTACACGCGCGGTATTTGAATATGTTCTGAAAAGGTGGGGTAATGAGGAAGAGATGATTAAGAAATTGGAAAGTCTAAACAATAAGTATTAAAGGATTATGCAGACAAAGATTTTAAAAGTAACAAAGTGTGGAGAGATGTTCTCCGTAAAGAGTGAAAAATCAGAAACAGGCGTATTGAACAAGCGCAACCTGGTGTTGAAAGAGCTGGGCGGAAAATTCGAGAACGAGTACGCCGTCAGCGTGCTGGGTAATGCGGCTTCGCTGGTGTTCGCTGAGGGTGATCTCGTTGCTGTGACGCTGAGATTCCAGACGCGTGAGTACAACGGACAAATGTTTCAGGACATCAACGTAACGGACATTTATCCACTAAAAAAGTAAATCACAACAATTTCTGGGTTTTGACGGCTGAGTGAGGGAAGAGTACCGGTTTAAATGAGCTCAACTAACTACTTCGCTCCTCCCGATGACTCAGGCTAACAAAACGATCAGAAATTATGCAAAAGATTATTATTTCTACAGAGAATCAGGTAATGCTGGACGGTCTTTTGACCTTAGGCTTGTTGGAGAACGGACTCCGCTCGGCAGACTTTGCGTGCTGCGAGGATGTGGAGATGGATGCGTTCTCAGGAACTTTCAAGGTGCAGGGTATGCGCGACGGCAACGTCTATATGACTGAACAGCCCAAGCGCGTGAGGAACAAAGCCCTGTTCCGCGATGATAACGCCTCGCTGTCGCAAGGACAGGACAAGCGTTGGTACTTCTACTTCTCGCTCGACGAGGATCAGTTGGAGCAGTTGCCGGATAAGCTGGTAAGGCAGGCAAGTGCGATTGCACAGAAGGTATTAAGGGAACTCATTTTGAAACAGCAGTAGAACGAATATGGTAAACTTGGTATATAAAGTGGGCGGCGAGAAACATTGCCGCCCCATTAAGAGCCTCGAAGAGCTGATGGCAGCCTGTAACACTGAGGAGAACATCCGCAACTGGAACAACTATCGCAGTACAGGCGAGGACAGGTTCAAACATGCGCTGGTACAGGTGAACTACAACTGTCAGGTGCCTGAGGGCGGTCTGCTGAAGGGCATCAAGACGGTGAGTCCTTTCTTCTTCTACGACATCGACTGTGGTAATCGTGAGGAGTGTCGCCATATTATCAGTCAGCTGCTACAGATGAAGGATGAGCTGGGGTTGGTAGAGGTGGCTGAGTCGGCCAGCTACGGTGTTCATGCTGTAGCCCGAAGAATGCCTGAACATACTATTTTGGAGTGTCAAGTGCGTGTCTCTATGATGACGCATACCGAAATGGATACGAATAATAAGGAGAACAACCGTGTGGTGTTCCACGGGCCTATCGACGCTGAGACTACGCCTCTGCTGGATGAAGCACTCTTTACGGAGTCGCTTTCTGACGAAGAGGCTGCTGCCGAGTATCTGCGCTTGAAGGAGCGTGAGGCCCAGGGACTGGAAGAGGTGCCGCCAGGAGCCAAGAAGGCTAATAAGCACTATAGGCCGTGGGAAGAATGTCACACAGATACCACAGATAGCACAGAAATGACGAACACGAATCTCACTAATCTCACGAATTCGTGTAATTCGAGCAATTCGTGTTCAGTTTCCTACGACCCTGAAGCACGATACAACGGGGTGCTGTTTAAGGACATCATCGCGAAGTATTGGGAGCTGTTCAACGACGGGAAGGAGCCTACGGATGGTGACCGCAACGTGCTGACGTTCGAACTGGCTGCAACTATACGTAGCATCTGTGGCTATTCGTTGGAGAAGATGCTGACGGTTGTTCCAAACTACTGGATGAAGCCTGACGGCACATGCTCGCAGGAGGATTTGGCCGAGTGGCACAAGACCATTGAGAACGCGCTGAAGGAGCCTCGCAAGGGTATGCCGTACCGATTGAAGCAGGTGTTGCAGGCACTGAAATCACAGGCAGGCGTAAAAGCTTGTGGCGGTACGTTGACTACGCCTCCGCCGATGCCGAAGAAGTTGCCGCCGCTGATAAGGTTGCTGACGAAGAACGTCCCTTGGTTCTACAAGCCTGCTGTGGCTAATGCGGTGTTCCCAGCACTCGGTGTCCACTTGCACGGCGTGAAGTTCAGATATTGGGACAACGTGGAGCACGAGGCCACCTTTATGAACGTCCTGATAGGTCGACAGAGTATCGGTAAGGGTACCATCAAAAAGCCTATCGAGTATATCATGGAGGATATCCGTCAGCGTGACATCCCTAATCGTCAGCGCGAACAGGAGTGGAAGCAGAAGAACCCTGGGGCGAAGCAGAAGAAAGACCCAAGACCAACGGACATCTGCATACAGATGCTCATCGATAACCTGACCGATGCCGTCTTCAACCAGCGCATCGTCGATGCCAACAACAACGGTCAGCGATTCATCTACACCATCGTGGACGAGATTGAGGGTCTGAAGAAGGTGACGTCGAAGGGTACAGTCGATGAAGTGGGTCTGCTGATTCGTAAGGCTTTCGATAATTCGGATGCCGGTCAGGAGCGCGTTGGGGCCGACAGCGTATCGGGTATAGCTCCCTTAAGGTGGAACTTCAATGCCTCGACGACCCCTCCCAATGCCCGGAAGTTCTTCGTTAAGATGGTCAATGACGGAACCGTTGGCCGACTGGATATCTCGACCATTATCCGCAGCGATGATGATGACGATACGGCTCCTATTCTGGGCATTTATGACCACACGTTTGCTGCCGAGCTGAAGCCTTACATCGACCGTCTGGAGGCTGCTAACGGCCTGATAGAGTGTCAGCAGGCTAAGAAGCTGTCGCTCGACATGAAGCAGGAGAACAAGGACGCTGCAAAGCTCTTTGAGAGTGAGGCCTATCGTGTATTCTCTTATCGTGCCAACGTGATTGCCTGGCTCAAAGGAATGGTGCTCTATGTGGCTCACGGCTACAAGTGGTCGAAGGAGATTGCAGAATTCGTCCGTTGGACTCAGCAGTATAATCTGTGGTGCAAAATGTTGTACTTCGGTCAGCAGTTGGAGCGCGAACTTCGTGAGGAGGTGGAGATTCAGCGTCAGTCAGGCCCTCAGAACCTGTTGGAGCTGTTGCCCGATGAGTTCACCAAAGAGCAGTACTACCAGATGCGCCAGCAGCAGGGTAAGACCGGCAGTGGTGATGGTACGCTGCGCAGTTGGCAGAGTCGCGGCTACATCGCCTACGATGAGGTAACCGGTCGTTACTGCAAGACGGAAACGTACAAGCAAAAATTCGGAGGTAAGGTATGATTGTAATTCAGAATAACCAAGCATGTTTCGTGCAGCTCTGGCTTCGGCTGGAGCGCACGAGGCAGTTCCTCTACAGACAGTGCAAGCGGTTCTGTGTACGTCGCGTACTCAAGTCGTGGTTTGGCGTAGAAGCCAACGATGACTTTATCTGGGAGATTTGTTCGCTGAGCGACCTGACTGGCTGGGATGAACTTCCGTTGCCGTCTTTGTATCCGCGTAAGCATCGAGACTTGTTGCGAGCTATCGTGAGCATAAAAACGGGCATCAGCTATTATAAGATTGACCTGAAAGCCCTCGACGCTGCCTATAGCATCGCGTTTCCGAAGAGTACACCGCTGAATGTGAATAAGAAAAAGAGATAGTTCTGCTCTCGCTGTTGCAGCGTTGCAGTGTTGCAGTTAAAAAACAATCAAGAATTAAAGAATTTGAGAATTATGATACCAAGAGGAATTCGTAATCACAACCCGTTGAATATCCGCAGGTCTAAGGACCAGTGGAAGGGTATGGCAGTCGGCGTGGCAATGGCGATTCAGGAAAACGGCACTACCAGCATCGACTGGTTCGCTATGCTAAAGGGTTGGGAGATGGCGAAGTCAGAAGTCTGATTAAAATCGACTTTTTGAATCTGAAAATGATAAATCGGCGATAAAAAACCCCATTTGCCTCCGATTTTCATGATTTCAGAATCGATTTCGCGATTTTAGAGGCATTTATTTAGCCGCCGATGCTCTGTTTGTTCGCAGGGTGTCGGCGGTTTTGTACCATTCGTCACAGAATCGTACCATTCGTCACAAATTGGAGCTAAATCGCAACTATAGCATATCTCTGCTTCGTCAAACTGACAAATTATTCAAAATTGCTAAGTTATGAACAAATTCTGTTTAAAGATGGCGGCCTGTATGGCTGCATTGATGATGGCGAATGTGACGGCTTCCGCACAGTTAAACGACAGTATTTCTATGGACACCACCGTGTGGTATAACCAGACACAGCAGTTGGACGAAGTGGTGGTAAAGAGTCGTCTTCCCAAAACAAAATTGAAGGGTAACTCGTTGGTGACACGCATCAAGGGTTCGGTACTCGCGCAGTCAGGAACAGCCAATGAGATGTTGGCCAAGGTGCCTGGTATGACTCTGAAGGGCGACGAACTGGAAGTGCTGGGCAAGGGGACGGTTTCGGTTTCGACTTGAATACTGGTTTTAATCAGGACTTGAGGTTTGGCGAGAGCGACCCCAGTGCCCAGCTGAACCTGCGCTACCGCCATAACAACCTCGACCTGTTTGGTATGGTGAACTACTGGAAATGGGACCAGACGTCACTTTACTATGATGACCAGTCGAACTATCTGCCTACTGATAAGGGAGTCTTGAACATCGTTCAGAATTCTCAAGTTTAAATGACCTTCATACCGCAATGTATCCTGACCCCAATGATACACTATAAATATAAGATCTACTAGTTTTTTCCTTTGTTGATGATGTAGATGCCAAGTGCAGCCAGGCCTCCGGCTATGGCGTATTTCGGATGGAAGATCTCACCAAGACAGAGGCATGAGGTAACGGCTCCTACGATGGGAATCAGCGAATTGTAGATGGCCACTTTCCCCACAGGATTAAGGCTGAGCAGTTTGTTGTAGAGCGCGAATCCGATAGCAGAGATTGCTATGAGCAAAATCAAACAGATGATGCCGAGCAAATTCACATTAGGTAATGTACCGCCCATAACAAGTC
>Ga0310695_10012524_pt1 | contig 11846 bp, 7 predicted proteins | sample RumenRJG_04DNA_FD_203882 | JGI IMG/M metagenome (GOLD analysis project Ga0310695, IMG submission 203882) | Bovine rumen microbial communities from Lethbridge, Alberta, Canada - RJG_04 (v2) (version 2) | ecosystem: Host-associated > Mammals > Digestive system > Stomach > Rumen | place: Canada... | reverse complement strand
GGAAGCGTTACAGCTGCCATCATACTTGCAATAATCAGTTTGAGTTTCATTGTTATAGGTCCGTTTTTAGTCTATTGGCTGCAAAGTTAATAAGAATCGAAGAAAAAACCAAGAAAAATGGTCTATTATTTTGCAGTTCAAACAATAAGGGCGCTTCTTTTCCATTAGAACCGTCCCTACTTCTGTATAATATAAAAACTTAAATTCAATGATGTGAGAAGACGTCAAGCGCGACACATCCGATAGGCGCCGCGCTTTTTGCTGATTCAAGTATACCAGATTGATGGTAACTGTTTGGGGGTACCCGACTCGACCAACTTGGTGTTGATCTTCACGTTCTCGTTCTTCGTTTCGGCCTTAGTTGACATAAGCATAAGCAATTCCTCCTCTTAAAATAGTAGTTATCTGTTTGGCTTTTGTGCAAATATAATAATTTTTCTAGAAAATTATTCACTCTACACCTTATTTTTATAGCACATTAACACTTTCTGCATATACATTCATCCTATATTCACTCCAAGTACACAAGATTGTCGGAACATCATGGACTGCACTTTTCAAACTTTTCGCCCTATTTCTTGGCTGATTCAAAAAAAATCTATAAATTTGTAACCCAGAATAATTAAAACGACCTGAAGACAGTCTTTATCCTCAATGAGTAATCTTCGGAACAGATATAAGCGATTCAAGGAGTGGGAGCAGCAGCCACATCAAGTGGCACCCCTCTCAGAGGATCACCACGAATGCCCTACCTGTGGCACCCACTACGAAGGCAACTACTGCCCCCGTTGCGGACAGTCGTGCAAGATAGCCCGCTACTCTTTCAAGAATGCCCTGTTGCTCTATCTTGATGTCTGGGGATTGGGCAACCGTGGCATGTTCCGCAGCATTCGCGACCTGATACTCCGCCCCGGCTACATGATACGCGACTATCTGCGAGGCATGCAGATGGCCTACTTCCCGCCATTCAAGATGTTCTTCTTGCTCTGCGCCCTGACGCTACTTGTCGATTCAGGCTTGAATATCCAGGGCATCAACTACGATGAGCAGACCGAGAAGGAGTTTCAGGAATTATTCCATCTGGATGAGGTCACAAATAATCTGAAAAAGGAGAGACTCGAAAAGTCGAAAGAGAAAGAGGCTGAGAAAAAGGCGAAAGAACAGTCTGGCATAAAACTTACAGAAAAGGAGAAGAAAAAGGAAAAGATGGATGAAATGGCTAATCAAATTATTGATGATGCCTTCAACTGGGGCGAGAATCACTTGTCGGTCATGTTTCTCGCCAGCCTGCTGATTTTCTCCGTGCCGCTCTGGCTGCTTTTCCGCCATAGTCCTGCCATCCCCGACTTGCGTCTTTCCGAATGCTTCGTGGCGATGGTCTATATCACCAACATGCTCGCTATCTATAGCATCATCCCGCCATTACTGTGCTTCAGCCTGAAGGCGGATTTGACCTACAGCCTGCTGACCTTGCTGCTGGCCATCATTCCCATCAAGCAACTGTCGGGCTATAGTTACATGAGCACTATCTGGCGAATACTCGTAGCCTTCATTCCCTTCATCTTTACAATGACAGCGCTGTTCTTAGCCTCCATCTTCATCATGATCTTATATTTAAAAATAACTGTTTAAACTGACACCTGCAAACAAACATATTCCCTACTTGGCCTTCGCCTTCGAGATGACCGCCAAGTGCCAGGACCTGACCATCAAGGAGCAGTTGAAGGCTGGCGTGCGCGTGTTCGACCTGCGCCCTGAACACGACCTCGACGGTAAGAACTACGTGCTGCGCTGCAGTCACGGCATGGCCGGCACCAAGATGTATGTCGCCGACTTCTTCAAAACACTGAAGCAGTTCCTGGCCGACAACCCCTCGGAGTTCTGCGTGGTGACCGTCGATCTAAGCAACACCGAGAAAAAGGATGCCTGGGGCAAGGACTTCAACGCGCTTGTCAATGGTGCTGAACTGAAGAGTTTGTTTGCCGACTTCAAGGCCCGCCTTAGCGTCGGCGAGATGCGTGGTAAGGTGCTGATGCTCTCGAAGGAGGTCTATGCCGACAAGCCGCTTGGCGGCTACTGCTATGGTTGGGATTCCTATCTGGAACTGGAGCAGCAGCAGAAGGGCCACATCACCGCAGCCGACGGCAGCGAGACACCGCTCTGGGTGCAGGACTATTGGAAAGGTATCACGCGTGCCAACAAGGATGCGGCCCTTATCCGCATGCTGGAGGCCTCTGTCAAGCGCGACATGAACGCCGAGAAGCCCGCATGGGTCATCAACTATCCGTCGGCCTACCTCATTCCGTTCTCCGACAGTTATCGTGAGAATGCCGTCGTCACCAACCAGAAGACCATCGACTGGCTGAGCAGTCACACGGGCTCTGTAGGTATCATCTACATGGACTTTGCCGGTATGGACGAGAGCCCCGACTACACATCGACGAAACTCTACAACACCGTCGGCATGAAGCTGGTAGATGCCGTAATCAAGCAGAACTGGAAGGAGTAATCACAAGTATTTCATAAAAAATAGAAGCCTCGCCGGTTGTTAGCGGGGCTTTTTTTCTGCTACACGTAGGAGTTCTTTTTAGTACACGTAGGAAAAAGTTTTCCTACACCTACCAGTAAATTCTGCCTCACTAACCACTTTTTTGCCAGAAAACTTGCAAATGGCCGAAAAATGTTGTATCTTTGCACTTGAGTTCTTTGGCAGTTGGTTCATTCGTGGACAGATGGACAGTAATGACACATTTTTCCAAGAATTCTCACGCGTACCGCGCACACCCGCACGTATATTATAAGGTTCCTGCACGGTACGCGTGAAAAGTTTATAAAAATACTGTCAATACCGTCATAGTGTCCAAAGACAGAGAGAGCCTGCGATTGTCGATATCGCAGGCTCTCTCTGTCTTTGGCTATCCCCTCTTACCAGATATGCACGCGGTCGGCTGGTGCGAGGTAGAGCTCTGTAAAGGCGCAGAAGAAAGAAGCCTGTTGCCTGGCCATCTCTTCGCCCTTGAATCCGTGGTTCTCGAGATAGCGGGTATAAGCGTCGAAGGCAATCTCCACACCACCCAGAACGGCAATATTCTCAGAGTTTGTGATAGGTAATCAAGCCTGCAAGTGGCGTCTTCAGGATGGCGCCGAGACTGAAATTAAGGTTGGCGGCTGCCTCCTGCAACTGTTCCTTATAATGCCAAGCCACGCTGCCGACGAATGATACGGGCAGATCGGGACGCTTATACGACTTGATATGATGACTCAGGAAATCCTCGAAATTACGGACTACTACCTGACGCACACCTGGGTCGTCGAGATGACCAGAGATAAACTCTGAGAGCGATGCCAGGAAGCGGTTGGCCAGAGGCTGACGATAGACGCGACGGATAATCTCAGCCAGATTGAGCTTGGTCTCCTTCTCAAAAGTCTCTTTGATTTCTTCTGACAAAAGCCCGCCATAGAGATCGTGCACAAAGCGCTTGCCAAGTACCGATCCGCTACCCTCGTCGCCGAGGATATAACCGAGGGCTGGCATGTGTTCCACTATCTGCTCGCCATTATAAAGGCAAGAATTAGCGCCTGTTCCTAAAATACTGGCAATACCCTCTTTATGGCCGCAAAGCGCACGCGCCGCACCCAGCAGGTCACTGTGGGCCTCAACGATTCCAGCCTGGGGGAACGACTCACGCAGGACCGAGGTCATCAGTGCCTCCATCTCGGGACGAATACCACTACCATAAAAATATACAGCCATCGGGAACTCGGGAGTCAGGATGGCTGCACTTCTCAATTTCTGGACCTCGGGAGTAGAGCCCATAAGTCCGACAAACTCTTCACGGATAATCTGAACGATCTCCTCACGCGACTGGTGAACGGGATTGATACCCTGGGTATTGAGCACCACAGGTTGAGAGGCAGCAGTAACGATTGCCCAATCGGTTTTGGTGCTTCCACTATCGGCTATAAGTAACATTTTTCTAATCTTTTTTATGGTTATGGCTGCAAAAGTAATCAAAAAAGATTTAAATACACAAGGTTTGTGGCAGTTTTTTTCTTAAAACTATGATTTTTTATGTACCTTTGCACCCTAAATTAAAGAAGCAATAAACGAAACAGATGAAACGTATCTTACTGACATTTGTCGTCATCATGGCATTTATCGCCGAGGCGGGAGCCGTGCTGAAGGAGAAGGATCTCGAACAGACACTCACCATCCTGCAGGCCGAGCTGGAGCAATACAACAATGAGTTGACGGTGCGTTCGGCAAGGCGCCAGGAACTCACGAAGACAATGATTACCCAACTGCTGCTCACGCTGAAGCAAGCCGACCAGAACGCGCTGATGCTCTACTCGCAGCAGACGGAGAACGTGTTCGACATGACCTATGCCTGTCAGGAGGCCACCAAGCTCTACCGCGAGTTCAACAAGCGACAACTGCCCTTCGCACAATTCTTAGAGAAGAGTCAGGCCGACCTGGCGCGCTACGACAGCATCATCGTACGACTGCAGTCGATGCCCGACATGATGACCACGAAATACGGCAGCAGCCGGCGCGACTCGTGTCTAAGGCTGGCACTCAATATCCGCAACACGTTGGCCCGCAACCAGCAGATGCTGAAGCGCAACATACGCTACTACAACCAGACGGCTCAACGGCTGAGCGAACTTAACGACTATGCCCAGAAGCGCTATACCGACATCCAGAAAAGCATCTTTGTGAACGGTGGCGACAGTTACCCCACCCTGCTGAGCAACCTCGGCCGGCGCTGGAACACGATGACCGAGACCGTCAGAAAGAAATACACGACCAACAACAACGACAACTCGCAATGGAGCGCGCAATGGATATTCGGTATGTTCATCGCCATCGCTATCTACGTAGTCCTGGCAACCGTGCTCAATCTGCTCTTCTTCAGGTTCATGCTGCCGCGCCGCTATAAGACGGAGGACTTCAAGCGCAAACAGACAGCCATCACGATGGCTACCACGACCATAACCTTCGCCCTGATACAAGGCCTGCTGATGGGCAACTCGTCGCAGAACTTCCTCATCATGGCCTCGAACCTGCTGGTGGAATATGCCTGGCTGCTGGGCGTGATACTCATCTCACTGCTGCTCCGCGTGAAGGGCGACCAAATAGGCTCGGCCTTTCGCATCTATGCCCCGCTTATCGCGATGGGATTCATCGTCATCGGCTGTCGCATCATCCTGATACCAAACGAACTAGTCAACATCGTACTGCCGCCCGTGTTGCTCGCCTGCGCTATCTGGCAGTGGGTGGTCATCAGGCGCCACAACCAGAACATCCCGAAGTCGGACATCTTCTACACCTATGTGTCGCTTGTGGTGTTCATCGCTAGCGTTGGCTGCTCATGGTCGGGCTACACCCTGCTGGCTGTACAACTGCTCATCTGGTGGATCATGCAGTTGACGTGTATCCTCACGATTACCTGCGGCACCCGCTATCTGGAGCTCTACGCCATCAAGAAGCGGCTCGAGGCCAAACCCGTCACCCAGACCTGGCACTACAGTTTCGTGGAGAAGGTGGTGATGCCAGCGCTGAGCGTGAACTCGGTGATGCTGAGCATCTACTGGGCTGCCAAGGTATTCAACCTGAGCGAGCTCTGCTGGCGTATCTTCAAATACAACTTCATCGAGTTGGAGAACCTGCAGGTATCAATCCTGAAGCTCTCGATGGTCATCACGATGTGGTTCCTCTTCCGCTGGATTGCCCGCACCATCCTGGCCCTGCTGCGCATGCACTACCAGAGCAGCGACCCCTCGACGGCCGCCTCACGCGAGGTGATGGGCAAGAACGTCATCCAGGTATTCGTCTGGGGTGTGTGGCTGATGATCTCACTCTCGCTCTTCCATATCAGTGTGGCCTGGCTGCTGGCTATCTCGGGCGGTCTGTCAACTGGTATCGGTTTCGCCTCGAAAGACATCATCGAGAACATCTACTACGGTGCCACGCTGATGGCCGGCCGCATCAAGGTAGGTGACTGGATCGAAGTGGATGGCCGCATGGGTAAGGTAGCCTCTATCAGTTACACATCGACCGTCGTCGAGTCGCTCTACGGTGAGGTGATCACCTTCCAGAACGCACAACTCTTCACGAAGAACTATAAGAACCTGACGAGAAATCACGGCTACGTGCTGGCCGTGGTGCCCTTCAGCGTGGCCTACGGCTCTAACCTGAAGCAGGTGACGACACTCGTGGAGGATGCGCTCAACAACCTTCACCACAGGTGGATGGACCAGTCGAAGCAGGTGAAATGCGTCTGCTCGGAAATGGCTGAATCGAGTGTCAACTTCAACCTGTTCGTGTGGGCTGATGCCCCGAAGAAATCCTATGTCATCAGCGACGTCCTGAAGTGTGTCTATGATACTCTGTACGAGAACGGCATCTCGATTCCGTTCCCCCAGCGCGATGTTCATCTGATTAAAAATGATTAAAAATTTGGCAGAATAGAATATATTTCTTATTTTTGCATCATCATTATGAGTTACAAGACTACGATCATAGCTGGTCCATGCGTCATAGAGTCGGCCGAACTGCTCGACACTGTGGCGCAAAAGTTGGTGGAAATCAACACCAAGTTAGGAACCGACATTATCTTCAAGGCCTCGTTCGACAAGGCCAACCGCACCTCTATCCGTTCGTTTCGTGGCCCTGGGCTGGAGCGCGGACTCCAGATGCTGGCCGACGTCAAGGCAAAGTACGGTCTGCGCCTGCTGACCGATATTCACGAGAGTTGTCAGGCCCCTGCCGTCGGCGAAGTCTGCGATATTATCCAGATACCCGCCTTCCTCTGCCGTCAGACCGATCTGCTCGTGGCTGCTGCCAAGACCGGGCGGACGGTCAACATCAAGAAAGCCCAGTTCCTGAGTGGCAAGGACATGAAATATCCGGTAGAGAAAGCCCGCGAGGCTGGTGCCAAGGATGTATGGCTGACGGAGCGCGGCAACATGATGGGCTACAACAACCTCGTGGTCGATTTCCGCAACATTCCCGACATGCTGGAACTCGTGCCGACAGTCATCATGGACTGCACCCACAGCGTGCAGCGCCCTGGAGGCAGCGACGGCAAGACGGGCGGTGACCGCCGTTTCGTGCCTCAGATGGCCCTGGCAGCCAAGGCCTTTGGTGCCACAGGCTACTTCTTCGAGGTGCATCCGAATCCCGACGAGGGGTTGAGCGATGCCGCCAACATGCTCGAATTACGCAAGCTCGAGGCGCTGGTCAGAGAGTTAATCAAACCTACGGACTATACCGAGGAGAAATAAGAAAATGAATAGCAGAGAATACGCAATACAATGCTTTAAGGACGAGGCCGAAGCCGTGATGGGGCTGATTCCGCAACTCGACGAGCGCTTCGACGAGGCAGTCAGACTGATGTTTGAGTGTAAAGGAAAGATTATCGTTACCGGTGTGGGCAAAAGCGGACATATCGGAGCCAAGATAGCCGCCACACTGTCGAGCACAGGTACCCCGTCGTTTTTTATCAATCCGCTGGACGTGTTCCACGGCGACCTGGGCGTAATGACCTCCGACGACGTGGTGCTCGCCATCTCCAATTCAGGACAGACCGACGAACTGCTGCGCTTCATCCCCATGGTGCTCCACATGCAGATACCCATTATCGGCATGAGCGGCAACCCCGAATCGCTGCTGGCTAAATACTCCACCTGCCACCTGAACGTCAGTGTAGAGAAAGAAGCCTGTCCGATGAACCTAGCACCTACCAGTTCTACCATGGCCCAGCTGGCCATGGGCGACGCCTTGGCAATAGCCCTGATGGAGAAGCGTAACTTCCAGCCGCGCGACTTCGCCCAGTTCCATCCGGGCGGAGAACTCGGCAAGCGGCTGCTGACCACGGCCCAGGACGTGATGTTCAAGGACGACCTGCCCGTGCTGCCGCCAGAGATGCATCTGGGCGAGGCTATCATCCTCGTGAGCAAGGGAAAACTCGGACTGGGTATCGCAGAGGTGAACGGCGAGATCGTCGGTCTGATTACCGACGGCGACATCCGTCGTGCCATGGAAAAATGGCAGGCCGAATTCTTCGACCGGACGGTCAGCGACATCATGACCCGCACTCCGAAGACCGTCAGGCCCGACACCAAAATCACAGAGATACAGAGAATCATGAATAAATATAAAGTACACTCGGTGCTGGTAACCGACGAGCACAATCACCTGCTCGGTGTGGTCGATCACTATTCGTGTATGGTATAACAGAAAATAATTCACTATGATGAAAACAATAAAGAGACTATTGATAATCATGTTGTTGGTACTGCCCTTCGCAGCAGCTGCTGATTATCTTTTCAAGACGCTCGACGCGCGCGACGGTCTGACATCCAGTCAGGTAAACTGTATCCTGAAAGACGGCCGCGGTTACGTCTGGTTCGGTACGCCTGCCGGTCTGTACCGATTCGACGGCTATACCTTCAGGAATTTCCAGAGCGACTCGCAGGACGGCTCATCGCTGAACGACAGTTATATCATCTCGATCCAAGAAATGCTCGACGGTAACCTGCTGATAGAGACAACCTCTGGCTACTGCATCTATCACCACCAGACAGAGACTTTCGAACGCGACATGAAGCAGACTTTTGCACGCATGGGTATCGAGACGATTCCGAGTGTGGTCTATATCGACCAGCACAAGAACCTCTGGGGCGCCATTCCTAACAAGGGTGTCGTCTGCTACAACCAGCAGCAGCAACTGCTCTTCGAGTTCGGCTATACCGACGATGCGCACGGTGTGCCGCAGGGAGTGGTATGCTCTATCAGCGAATGTCGCGACGGCGCCATCATCGTCTATGACGACGGACGCATAGTATGCTGCGACGTCATGCATCAGCAGCATACAGTATGGGCTGCCGAAGCAGCACCATCGGTAAGTCCGCGCAAGAACAAGTCGCTCAAGGCTTTTGCCGACCAGCAGGACAACATCTGGCTCTACGGTCAGGGGACGCTCTGCATGTATAACAAGACGAGCAACACCTGGGACAGCAGCATCGGCGAACGCCTGGGCATGAAAGGTATGGGCGTCGATCGCAACATCAACGGCATGGCTGGCGACCGCAGCGGAAACATCTGGATCGGTTCCGACCAACTGGGACTGCTCAAGATGGACATCAACACCCACGAGACAGAGCAAGTGCAGCCACGAAACATCAACGACAACCAGTGGATCAAGGAGAACGTCAGCATTCAGAGCGTCTATGTGGACGATACCGACCTGATATGGGTCGGCACCGAGAAATCGGGCGTTGCCTACTCTGGTAAGTATATCTATCGTTTCGGCTCTGACCATATCGGTGACATCACGGCCATGGCACAAGATGCCGACGGCAAGGTATGGTATGGCACAAGCGACCAAGGCGTTATCGGCTACGACGGTCCGCTGGCCAGTCTGAAGGTATCGACAATGGCTGTCACCTCTGAAGGAAGTCTCTGGATCGGTTCGAAGCGTAATGGTCTTACCCGTATCAAGAACGGCTCATCTACCATCTATTCACTGGCCAAGGACAGTACGGCCACGCTCATCGATGACCATATCAATGCACTCTGTACCGACAAGGTGGGCAACCTCTGGATAGCCACCAACGGTGGTCTGCAAGTGTATAACCCGAAGATGAACACCTTCTCGTCATACACTCGCGAGAACGGCAAGTTGAACACAAACAACATCACGAGCCTTTTCTATAACAAAGACGCCAAGGTCAACAACCTCTATATCGGTACGGCCGAAGGACTTGTCGTGCTGAACCTCTCAACAACCGAGAAAAAAGTGCTGACAGGTAACGTAGCAAACGACAAGTCGTTTACGAACAACTTCATCACCCAGGTGTTGCAAGACTCTCGTGGCTTGCTGTGGATCGGTACCCGCGAAGGTCTGAACATTCTGAACCTTGAGAACGATGACCTGAACTATCTGACCGAAAAGCAAGGTCTCTGCAACAATAACATCTGCGGTATCGCCGAGGATAAGAACCACAATATCTGGGTATCGACTAGCAGTGGCGTCAGCCGCATCGTGGTACAGCGTAACCATGAGGACGGAACTAACAACTTCGGTCTGTATAACTACACCACAGCCGACGGACTGCAGAGTAACGAGTTTAACCCGGGTGCCATCATGACCAGACAAGACGGTAACGTATTGCTGGGCGGACTGTACGGTGTAAACTGGGAGTTCCAGCGCACCTCAGACGAAAACGAAGCCCTGCCCCGCGTGATGCTTACCCAGTTGTATATCGGCGAGGAAGAAATACTGACCGGACACGAATACGACGATCGCGTGGTGCTGCCTCAGGCTCTTAACGAGACCAACAAACTGGAGTTAGGTCATAACCAGAACTCCTTTACCATCAAGTTTGCCGCAGGTAACTACAACCAGAGCGAACGCCTGCAATTCATGTATTGGATGGAAGGCAAGGACGAAGACTGGCGCAATGGTAACGCCCTGACCCACGGTGTCACCTTCAAAGACCTGTCAAGCGGCTCATACACGCTCCATGTGAAAGCCATCAGCGCCGAGGGTGCCGTCAGCAACCAGGAGCGCACCCTTGTCATCACCATCGAGCGCCATTGGCTGCTCTCATGGTGGATGATCCTGGCCTATATACTCATCGCTGCCACAATCATCTATTTCTGGCGTATCGGCATCAAGCAGTTGTCGGTCATCAAGGCCAGGAAGAAAGCCGTGATCGAAGAACTGGCCATGCAGCGTGAAGAGATCAAGGCTGCCAGCGAAGACCTGCGCCAGCCTATGGCCCGCATGACATCGATTATCGGTAACCTCTCTGAGAAAGAGCAATCACTCGAAGAACGCGAGCAGTTGAACGCCCTCCACTCGCAGATGCTGCAGATCATCACCCGCGTGAGCGACATGCAGACTAATCTGGAGAACCCCGAGGAGAAAGCCAAGAATGCCGTGCACGACCGTCTGGAACTCAACGGACGCGGAGAGATCGACCTGCCAGATGTTGTAAGCCACTCTTTGACATCGGATGCTACCAGACCGTCGAGAGCAGCCCTCGACTCGCCGACGATGAAGTTCTCGGTTGTTATGATCGACGACAACGAAGAGTTCCTGAAGTTCGCCACCTCGCGCTTCAAGTATGTCTATAACTTCCATGCCTATAACGACATTGAGAAGGCCGCCGATGACCTCGACGAGATGCAATGCGACCTCGTAATCTGTAAGCAGGACATGCCTGGCATGACAGGTAGCGACCTCTGTAACCAGTTGAAGACAAGCATCAACACCCAGCGCATCAAGTTCGTGCTGATGACAGAAGGCATGCTCACCCCGCAGGACATGCGCAACCAGAACATCACCCTCTCGGCCGACGACTACCTGGCCAAGCCGTTCAACCTGCAGGATGCTACCATGCGCTTCAACAAACTGCTCGGTCTCGGTCCTATCGAGGTGAACAGCAACCTTATCGAAGGTGCCGAAACCCGCATGCTCGAAGACCGCAACTCAAGTATGACGACAGCAACAGAGAGCATCGATATGGGCGAGATTAAGCCACAAAGCGCAGAGGACAATGCCGACGACCCGATGAACCGCGTCGATACAAAGATTGTGAAGGCTACCAATCAGCTTGCCACCATTCAGGTAGAGCAGGAAGAGGCGATGAGCGAGATGAACCTGTCGGACTACTCGATGCTCGACGCCATGGATCAGCAACTTATCAAGAACATCGAGCAGTATGTGATGCAGAACATGAGCCGAGGCCAGATCAGTCTTGAGGAGATGGCCAGCGCCATGGGCATGGGCCGAGTGCCCTTCTTCCACAGAGTGCGCAGCCTTACTACGAAAACG
>Ga0310695_10012523_pt1 | contig 11848 bp, 8 predicted proteins | sample RumenRJG_04DNA_FD_203882 | JGI IMG/M metagenome (GOLD analysis project Ga0310695, IMG submission 203882) | Bovine rumen microbial communities from Lethbridge, Alberta, Canada - RJG_04 (v2) (version 2) | ecosystem: Host-associated > Mammals > Digestive system > Stomach > Rumen | place: Canada... | reverse complement strand
CGTTGAATTAAATTAAGGAGGAATGACAACAATGGCTGAATTCGCAACCAGTAACATTCGTAACGTTGCCTTCATGGGGCATGGCAGCGAGGGCAAGACCACGCTGACCGAGGCGATGCTCTTCGCTGCCGGCATGACTGACCGTCAGGGTAAGGTGGAGGACGGTACCACCGTTTCCGACTTTGATCCGGAAGAGAAAAAGCGCGGTTTTTCCATCAGCGCTTCTTACGCTCCCATTCCCTGGAATGGAAAAGTTATCAATGTCATCGATGTTCCCGGATACTTTGACTTCATCGGCGAACTGATGGGGCCCCTGCGCGTGATCGAGACCGCGGTGATCGTGGTCGGCGGCGTGAACGGCCTGAGCGTCGGCGCCGAAAAGGCATGGGATTACGCCGGTGCCCATAACCTGGGCCGTATGTTCATCGTAAACCAGATGGACCGTGAACATGCCAATTTTGAAAAAGTGACTGCCCAGCTTCGTGAAAAATACGGCTCCAGCGTGGTGCCGATCCTGCTGCCCCTCGGACAGGGCGCAAGTTTCCGCGGCGTTGTGAACGTTCTGGAAAAGAAAGCCTATGAAGGCGCCTACAAGAAGAGCCTTGAAGTGCCGATGCCCGCTGAGCTGGAAGCTGAAGTGAACGAAGCTTTTGAATATCTGACTGAACAGGCGGCTGCCGCGGATGATGACCTGATGATGAAATACCTGGAAGGCGAAGAGCTGACCTATGACGAAATCATGGCCGGCTTCCGCAAGGGTATGAAAGACGGCAGCATTGTTCCTGTTGTGGCTTGCTCCGCCCTGACCGGCGTCGGTATTGCCCGTACGCTGGATCTGATGGCCAAATACCTGCCGTCACCCGCGCATGAAGGTCTGTTCCAGACCGGCAAAAACCCGAAGACCGGAGAAGAAATCAAGCGCGTCTGCAAAGATGAAGAACCTTTCTCTGCGCTTGTATTCAAGACCATTGCTGACCCCTTCGTCGGCAAGCTGAGCCTGTTCCGGATCTTCTCCGGTATGCTGACCTCCGCTACACAGCTGTATAACGCCAACAAGGAAAAGACCGAAAAGGCGGGCGGCGTGTTCTCCCTGAAGGGTAACAAGCAGACAAACGTTGACAAACTGCATGCCGGCGACCTGGGCGCCCTGGCAAAGCTGCAGTTCACCTCCACCGGTGATACGCTCTGCGATCCGAATAACCCGATTATCTATCCGACGATCGAGTTCCCGGCTCCCTGCATTTCCAAGGCTGTATTCGCCGCGAAACAGGGTGAGGAAGACAAAGTATTCAGCGGCCTGAACCGCCTGGCGGAAGAAGATCCGTCCATCCGGATTGACAAGAATGCCGAAACCACCGAAACCGAGCTGAGCGGTCAGGGCGAAATGCACCTGGACGTGATCAAGAACAAGCTGGCTTCCAAGTTCGGCGCCAACGCCGTGCTGCAGGATCCCAAGATTCCGTACCGTGAAACCATCCGCAAGACCGTTAAGGTTCAGGGACGCCATAAGAAGCAGACCGGCGGCCACGGACAGTTCGGCGATGTATGGATTGAGTTCAGCCCCATCCTGGACAGCGACGCGGACTTTGAATTCGAAGACGCGGTCGTCGGCGGTGTTGTTCCGAGGAACTTCATCCCCAGCGTTGAAAAGGGCCTGCGCGAGAATATCGTGAAGGGTGTTCTGGCCGGATATCCGATGGTTCACCTGCACGCGAAGCTTTATGACGGATCCTACCATCCGGTAGACTCCTCCGAAATGGCCTTCAAGACCGCTGCCCGTATTGCCTACAAGAAGGGCTGTATGGAAGCAAGCCCCGTGCTGCTGGAGCCGATCATGCACGTTGAAGTGCTGGTTCCCAACGAGTACATGGGCGATATCATGGGCGACATGAACAAGCGCCGCGGCCGCATCATGGGTATGAACCAGGTGAACGGCATGCAGCAGCTGGAAGCGGAAGCGCCCCTGGCTGAAATGTTCAAGTACGCGACGGACCTGCGCAGTATGACACAGGCGAGGGGATCCTTCTCCATGAAGTTTGAACGTTATGAGGAAGTACCCCAGGCCGAAGCCCAGAAGATCATTGCCAACGCGAAGATCGAGGACGACGACGAGGAATAAGATTCACATCAAGGATGCTCCGGCACATGCCGGGGCATCTTTTTTTGCTTCACACAGGACGATGCCGGATGCACGAAGCAGTCCGAAGGGGTACCGTCAAACAGAAAAATCCCTGCCTCCGGAGAGGCAGGGAAGAGTAACCGGGGAAAAGGATTATTCAGCAGCGATGGTGTTCGCAGCGGTACGGCCGGAAACGAAGATCTCGACGATCGCGTTGCCGCCCAGACGGTTACCGCCGTGGATACCGCCGGTGACTTCACCCGCAGCGTAGAGGCCGGGGATGATGTTGCCTTCCGCATTCAGCACGTGGCGCTGGGTATCAACAACGATACCGCCCATGGTGTGGTGAGTGGAAGGAGCCATCAGACGGACGAACACCAGGGTGTTGTCCAGGTCATAAGTCTCAGTCTTATATTTGCCGTCTTCGCCCTTTTCGACGTTGCCGATGGTACGGTCGAAGACCTTCTTGCCGACTTCACCGAAGTCCGCAGAACCGGTGTTGGCCTTGTCCATAACAGCCTTGTCATAAGCTTTCACGGTTTCCAGCATGGTTGCAGCGTCAGCGGTTACGTTGGCAAATTCCGGCTTCGCCAGCACCTTGGCCAGTTCTTCCTCATTGCACTTGATCTTGTAGTAACGGCCGGCAAATTCGTCCATACGCAGCTGAGCGGTGGGCGGGCCGGGGATGTACTGATCCGCGTTGAAGAACTCAATGAAGACGCCGGGGGTTCCGTTCAGTTCCATACCGTTACGGAATTCAGCCAGGGACAGCACGTCGCGCTCGGAACCTTCATCCACGAAGCGCTTGCCGGTGGAGGGACTTACCCAGCAGGCATAGGTGCCGCTGCCGAAAGCCAGGTTTCCGTTGTCAACCCAGGAGATGGGCATCAGCTGGGTGAAGTTCATACCGGTGACATCAGCGCCAACGGCCTGAGCCATAACGATACCGTCGCCCATCTGGGAGGAACGGTTGGTGGTCTTGGTGGACTTGGTCAGATACGCGGAATCCCAATAGGCATTATCGCGCAGAACCATGTCGATGTTGGCGGCATAACCACCGGTGGCCAGGATAACACCCTTGGAAGCATGAGCGATCACTTCGGTTCCGTCATAACGGACAGCTTTGACACCGGTGACTTTGCCGTCTTCAACGATCAGTTCGTTGGCGGTGGTGCGGGTCAGGATGTTTTCTTCGCCGATCACAGCCAGCGGGCCTTTGAAGTAGGGCGTCCAGTTTCCGTCGGGGCTGGTGTATTCATTTTCACGATACCACAGAGCACCGATCAGAGTGGGCTGGGTATGCTTGAATTCAGCACCCATGTCTTCGAGCCACTCTTTCAGACCCTGGCCGTTCTCAATGAACTGTTTGACCAGATCCAGATCGCCGTAAATCCAGGAGGACTTGTCCGCAGTCTGACGCAGACCGCCGTAATAGGTCTGGAAGATGTGCAGGTTCAGGGTGGAGAACAGGGTCAGTTCACTTTCGGGAACACCTGCATCCAGCTTGGGCTGTGCCCAGTCCAGATAAGCCTGAATTTCCTTCTTCAGATCCTGCAGGACGGGGAGATATTCAGCGTGTACGCCATGCTTGGACAGCTCAGCGTCATCACCGGCAACAAATTCGTTGGTCTTGTAGAACTCTTCATCGAAGGGTTCTTCACTCCAGTTCAGGATGATTTTCAGCACGTCGATGCAGCCCAGGTTAGACTTGATTTTGTCATAGGTTTCGCCGGTGCGGCCATAGACGCCGGTGGTGGCATCGGGATCATTGGCATCCCAGACAAGGTAGGGCATTACGGACTGGAACTGACCGCCGGAAACCAGCGTGTTACCGCCGACTTCAGCATTCTTTTCGAGCACCAGCACGGAGTTGCCGTTCTGGGTTGCCTGAGCCGCGGCAGCAATACCGGCACCGCCGGCGCCGACCACGACAACATCAACGGTCTTTTCGATCGTTTCGGAAGCGGGATGCTCAACCTTGTTGGATTTGAAAGCATCCAGGTTGGTGCAGCCGGCCTGTTCAGCAGCAGCGTTCACGATTTCGCGGAGAGCGCGGCCGGAGAAGGTGGCGCCGGAAACACCGTCCACACCGGTTCCGTTGGCCTGAAGCATATCGGGAATCATGATCTCGAAAGCGTCAGTACCCACATGGGCGGTTTCCATGGAGGAGGTGATTTCAATTCCGGTCAGGGCAGTGTCAGAGAAGGTGACCTTTGCGGTAACATTGCCATTGTAGCCGTAAGCAGTAGCTTCGTACTCACCGGCGGTGAAAGCCAGTTCAGCAGGAGCTTCACCGGCGTCAGCCAGCGCCTTGCCGACAGCTTCCAGAACAGCCTTCTGGGTGGCAGTGGCACCCGCGACAGTGTCCACACCGTCAACGGTACCGGCAGCCACGATGGCTTCGATCAGCTTTTCAACCGTATCAGCACGGTTAAAGCCGGCCAGAGAATAGGTTTCTCCGGAATCGTCCACATCAAGGCCGGTGATCTTACCGTCTTCAACGGTAACAGTCACCTTCACCTCGCTGCCGAAGCCCTGGGCAGAACCGGTTTTCTCTTCAGCAGAAGCGAAAGCCGTCATACCGATGATCAGGCAGAGGGACAGGAGAAGGGCAACAAGTTTCTTCATAGGGTTCCTCATCCTTTCCTATGTAATATGAATTTTGACAGATAAAATCATCTGTATCTTCATTGTACGCTTTCAAAACCGGTTACGTCAACTTAAAAAAACCGGATCCGATGCGGCTACATACAAGTTCGTGACAGGCAAAAAATGATGAAAAATAAGGGGTTGGAGCATCTTTCCATATCTGAAAAAGAGAATCGTTACGGTTTTGCAGGAGAGGGTATATAAAAAATATACCTTCCAGAAAATGGTCAAAAAACCACGGGAGAGGGAACAAAAAAAGCAGATATATACCAACGCAAAGAAAGCAGGGAACGGTTGCCTGAAAGGATCAAAAAAGATATAATACATTGTTACTGAAGACACAGAGGAGGAAAACCTGTGAGACCGCAGACTCAGAGAATAGCCAGATTCGGCCTGCTTACAGCGCTTGCGCTCGTGCTCGGGCTGATCGACCGGGCTGTACCGGTTTCGGCTCTTCTCGGCGGAATGCTCCCCGGAATCAAACTCGGACTGGCCAATACGGTTCTGCTGTATGCCGTTTATCTGATGGACCGGAAGAGCTGCGTCGCCCTGATGCTTACCAAGGTTGTTCTTTCAGGTTTTCTGTTCGGATCACTTTCGGCCATTCTGTTCAGCTTATCAGGCGGCGTGCTGAGCCTGCTTGTTATGCTGCTGATCAGGAAACGGCCTGAAAGCGGTGCCGTCTGTACAATTCTGATGACAGCGGCTGCGGAAATCTACCTGCTGAGCAAGAATCCCCATCCGCAGGGAGAAATGCTGATCACCGTTATCCTGATCGGACTGGCATTTGCCGCGGGCATTGTGATCCTGGCCCTGACACACCAGGGTACCGTGACGCCGGTGATGGGCACCTCGCTGGCAGGCGCGGTTACCCATAACATCGGACAGGTGCTGATGGCCTGCCTTGTGATGAACAATACGCGGCTGCTGATCAGCTATCTGCCCGCACTGATCGGTATCGGAGCGGCAGTCGGCTGCCTGACGGGGATTGTTACAGACCGGGTGCTAAAAGTGCTGAAGCTCAAACCCAATGTATAAATGAGGAGATATTTTCTTGAAAAGGACAATGAAGATCGGCGCGCTGCTGGCAGCAGTTCTGCTGATGAACGGAGGCTGTGCGGCAGAAAAGATTCCGCCGAAACTTTCCGAGGTCGGTTTTTACCTGGATACAGTCATTACCATGACAGCCTATGTGGAAGACAAACAGGTGCTGAAGGACGCAATGAATGAGTGCGGCCGGTATGAGCAAATCCTTTCCCGAACGGTGGAAGGAAGCGATGTCTGGCGGATCAACCATGCGAAAGGCGAACCTGTGGAGGTGTCGGAGGATACGATGAACATTCTGCGCTGTGCGCAGGAAATCGGCGATCAGTCCGGCGGCGCATTTGATGTGACCATTGCTCCGGTATCCACCATGTGGAACTTTACCAGGGAGCCTTACACACTGCCGGACAGTGACGCCATTGCACAGGCAGCCAAACTGGTGGATTATACACGGATGAAGCTGGAAGGAAATACCGTGACGCTTCCTGAAGGCATGATGATTGACCTGGGCGGTATAGCCAAGGGATATATTGCAGACCGTGTAAAAGCATACCTGCAGGAACGCGGCGTACAATACGCGATTCTCTCCTTCGGGGGCAACATTGTGGCCATCGGCAGCCGGAAACCGGACGGTTCATCCTGGCGGGTCGGGATTCAGGATATTGATAAACCGACCGGGGAACATATGCTGATTTCCGTCAATAAAGGCGGATCCACGGTAACCAGCGGAACCTATGAGCGGGGATTTGATCTCGACGGCGTAAGGTATCACCACCTGCTGTCACCGGATACCGGCTGGCCTGTGCAGAATGAACTGGCTTCCGTAACCATCTTCTCGGAAAGTTCAATGGAAGGAGACGCCCTGTCCACAACGGCGTTTGTCCTGGGGACGGACAAGGGACTTGAACTGATTGAAAGTCTGAAAGGCGTTGAAGCTGTATTTATCGCGAAGGACCGGAAGGTGACGTATTCCTCCGGTGCAGAAGAATACATGGTACAGTGATCGGAGAGTATAGATGAAGAAAAAGTATTGGATCGCAGGAACGGCGGCAGTTATTGTTCTGATTGCAGCAATTGTTTTGCTGCTGATGCAGAACAATAACAATAATTCAGAATCCAGAATTCAGAATTCAGAATTAAATGCTGAGGCAATATATACAGCAGTTCCTGACGTAGAAGAGAAGAAGGAAGAAACTGTGAAGGAAACGGCTGAAGCTGAGAAGAAGGAACAGCCTTTCCTGGTGCAGATTACAGAGAATGATCCCGCAACGGCTTATGTGCTTGTGAGAATGCCGAATCCTGTCGGCCTGCTGCCGCTTCCGACAGAAGGAGAGTACAGCAGGACCATCCGGATACAGATGGCAGACGGTTCAGAAGCGGTGAACGTGCTTCATCTGACAACAGACGGGTTCCGGATGGAGGACGCCAACTGTGAAGGACATGACTGCGTAAAGCAGGGAGAAGTGACCCTGGCAAACCGGGAGGACCGGATTCTTTCCAACATGATTATCTGCCTGCCGCACCAGCTGTCCGCTGAGCTGATTACGAGGGAAGAAGCCGAACAGATGCTCAGCCGCTGACCGTTCGGCTGCAACATGATATCCGGGAAACCGGAGGCACATAAAATTTATTTTTCAGCCATGCAATAAAAGCGATTTTTTCATCGTCTAATATAGTGGGAGGAGGTTTCCATTATGAAGAAACAGTTCTTTTTTGCTGTCCTGATGACGCTCTGTATCCTTTGCGCTGCCGCATCTGCGGATCCGGTCATCACCGACAGGGAAGCAACCGCATGGATTGCTGAAAACAACTATCTGTATCTGCAGAATGCGGAAGGACGTATTTCACAGATGCCGCTGGAAATGGCCGATCTGCTGCAAATGACGAAGGATGAGCTGATCTGCCAGACCAAAGACGGCCGGACCATTGCGGTAAAAAAAGACGGCACAGGCAGCCGGACCGTGGATCCGGGCGCGGAGCTTCCGCAGGATACCCGGGTTGAACTGAGCGCAGAAGGGGTGCTGAGACTGAACGGTTCAGTGATTTCCAATTCTGCCGTGCAGGCGGTGAACGACGGTGTCTTCCTTTACTATACTGAAAGAATGGGGGCTTTATATCTCCTGCGCGTCAGTCCGATGCAGAACGATATGCAACCTCTTACCCTGGGGAGCAGGGACGCCAACGCGGCAGCCCTTACAGGCAAATCCATTCCCGAACCCCTGAATCTGACGGTGAGCAAAGACGCGGTGGTTCTGACAACAACGGATCACCGGGTTATCGTGATGGATCTGAACAAGGGTACGACTGAAGAACTGGCCGCACTGAGCAGAGAGACCCTGTCGGCCTGTATGGTCAACGATGTAGTGTACCGTTATCACCATGCGAACGACAGAACCTGGGTCATCGAATCCGGTGTGGCAGAGACAGCGGCAACCATGAAGCCTGCCGCAACAGAAACAATGAAACCGGCTGAGACGGCACAACCTACAGCAACCCCCAGACCTGCCGCAACGGCTAAACCCGCGGAGAACAAGTCCGGCAATGAGAGCCTTATTGACGATGACGGAACCATTCATTACGGCGCCAGGGGAAACACGGTCAAGAAAATCCAGAAGAGGCTGGCTGACCTTGGATATCCTGTGGGTTCAGCAGACGGCAAATACGGCAACGATACGCAGGTGGCCATTGATCTGTTCTGCGAAGCAATCGGCGCGAAACTGCACAACTACATTCCGAAAAAGGTTCAGAACAAACTGTTTGCCGATGACGCTCCGTACTGCGTCTTTGATATGTACATGCCGCTGAAGAAAGGCGACAAGGGCGGCAATGTACGACTGATGCAGAAACGGCTGAAGGATCTGGGCTATGATCCCGGCACAGTGGATGGCAGCTACGGCAAGAACACGGTTGCAGCGGTTGCCCGTTTCCAGGCCGCCTATGATATTGCCCGGGAAGCGAATGAGAAGCCCGGCGAGGTGGCTTCACGTGATATGCTGATTACATTGTACGCAACGGATACCAAACCGCAGATCGGCACCGCTGCCTCGATTGACGGCGGAGCGAGCAATTTCAAATAAGATCACTGTCTCAAATATCAAAACTGCCGGAGCATACAAAGCTCCGGCAGTTTTTTTGCCAGAAACAGACCAGGCCGGTTTCTGGATCATCAGATCAGACTGTTTGCAGTCAGAACACGAAGCGCCGCCGTGATTCCGTCCGCAGCGGCAGATACGATTCCGCCCGCGTAGCCCGCACCTTCGCCAACCGGATAAAGACCGCGCAGATCTTCCGCTTCACCCAGTGCGTTGCGGCTGATACGGACAGGGGAGGAGGAGCGCGTTTCGGGACCGGTCAGGACGGCGTCCGGATTCGCAAAGCCAGCAAGCTGGGCGTTCATGGCACGAATTCCTTTTTTCAGGTTTTCTGTGATCCAGTCCGGCAAAACAGCCCGAAGATCAGCAGGAACAACGCCGGGACGATAAGAAGGCGTGATTTCACCAAAGGAGACCGAAGCCCTGTTCTCAAGAAAATCTCCAACCCTTTGTGCCGGCGCGATGAAATGGCCGCCGCCCGCACGGAACGCCGCTTTTTCGATACTGCGCTGGAGAATAAAACCGGCCAGAGGGTGATCATCCCCGAAATCCTGGGGTTTAACCCCGACCAGCAGGGCGGCATTGCTGTTGACGCTGTCACGGGCATGCAGGCTCATGCCGTTGGTCACGACTCCGCCGGGCTGGGAAGCCGCAGCGATGACTTCACCGCCAGGGCACATACAGAAGGTATAAACACCCCGGCCGTCCGGAGTATGACAGATCAGCTTATAAGACGCGGCACCCAGCGCAGGATGGCCGGCGAAGGATCCATACTGGGATCGGTCAATGAACGTACGGGGATGTTCAATCCGCACACCCATGGCAAAGGGTTTCTGCTCCATACGAAGGCCCTGACCGAAAAGCGTCTGAACTGTATCCCGTGCAGAATGACCGATACACAGCAGGATAGTGTCAGTCAGGAATTCGCGCTGCTCTCCGTTGCAGGAAAGCACCGCGCCTTCTATATGACTGCCGCGGATGATCAGCTTTTCCAGACGGGTTTCAAAATACACCGCACCGCCAAGACGGATAATTTCATTCCGTATAGACGCGACGACGCCTTTGAGACGGTCTGTGCCGATATGCGGTTTCTGATCAATAAGGATCTCCTCCGGCGCGCCGTGTGAGACGAAGGTTTCCAGAATGCTGCGGACATGGGGACTTTTAATGCCGCACGTCAGCTTTCCGTCTGAAAAAGCACCGGCGCCCCCTTCACCGTACTGTACATTTGAATCAGGATTCAGAATACCGCTTTCCTGCATGGCGGTCACATCATCTGTACGCTGGTCTACAGGCTTGCCCCGTTCAATGAGGACGGGACAGGCACCTGCACGGGCCAGTGTCAGCGCGGCAAAAAGACCTGCCGGGCCGGCACCGACCACCAGCGGCGGCCGGCTGAGTGCAGTATGGGAAGTGAAGGAAGGAATACTGTTTTTCTGACTGCATGAAGAGGAGACCGGTGACAGGTTCTTATTTCTGCGAAGCGCACCGGTTTCATTCTTCAGGGACAGGTCAACGGAGAGAACAAAATGAACGTCCCGCTTGTCTCTGGCGTCAACGCTGCGGCGTGATATGTGAAAAGAGAGAAGCTGATCAGGGGTCAGCTTCAGTTTTTTCAGCAGCGCATCACGGATCGTGGATTCGGTATAATCCAGCGGGACAGAAAGATTTGTCAGTCTGAGCATGTTACATCTTCCTCGTGCCAACGTAAGGATTCAGGGTCGGTAAAGGCCTGTGGGGGATATCTGACTTCAGTCAGTTCCAGTCCGTGTGCCGGAGCAGTCATGCCGAGCGCAAGCCGGTCCAGCGTTTCAAAAGCCCTGGTGAAGGAATCCGGCTGAAATTTACCAAGACCGATTTCCACAACGGTACCCGCAATGATCCGAACCATATTATACAGAAAAGCGTCTCCGCTGACGGTCAGGATCCACTCCTGTCCCCGCACTTCAAGACCGGCGGACCGCAGGGTTCGTACGGTGGTTTTTGCTGTACCGCCTGACGCCTGAAAGGCCGCAAAATCATGACGGCCTGTCAGAGTAGCGAGAGCCTGCCGAACGGGGGCTTCCGCCAGCGGCACAGGGACGTGCCAATGTGTATTGCGCCGGAGCGCGCTGGCATGGCGGGCATTCCAGATCCGATAGGTATAGGTTTTACCGGCAGTGAGAAAACGGGCGTGGAAACCGGCCGGAACTTCACGGCCGTCCAGCACCCGGATATCAGGCGGAAGCATTGTGTTAAGCACAAAAGGATATTTATCCGGAGGGATTGTAGATTCTGTATCAAAATGGACTTTCTGATCCAGCGCATGAACACCGGCATCCGTGCGGGAAGCTCCGGTAACCGTAACAGGCTGCCCGCAGGCAGAGGAAAGCGCCTCCTCAAGCACCTGCTGGACAGCCAGACCGTTAATCTGCCGTTGCCAGCCGGCATAGGCGGTTCCGTCATATTCCACTGTCAGCAGGATCCGTTTCAAAAGATGATTCCCTCCAGTATGATCAGCGCCAGCAGCGCAGCCACGGCGCCGCAGGCTATCCAGTCGTTCCGGGTGACCTTCAGAACACGCAGGCGGGTGCGGCCTTCACCGCCATGATAACAACGGCTTTCCATGGCCATAGCCAGATCTCCCGCACGGCGGAAGGCACTGACAAACAGCGGCACCAGCAGGGGGACCATGGCTTTCGCACGGGAAAGCAGGTTTCCGCTCTCAAAATCTGCGCCGCGCGCCATCTGGGCTTTCATGATTTTGTCCGTTTCCTCCAGCAGGGTGGGAATGAAACGCAAAGCAATGGTCATCATCATGGCCAGTTCATGGGCCGGGAAATGAATAACCTTCAGGGGGGACAGCAGGATTTCAATTCCATCGGAAAGCGCCACGGGGGAAGTGGTGAGGGTCAGCAGGCTGGTGCCGATGACCAGGAAGATCAGCCGCAGGGAATAGAAAGCA
>Ga0310695_10012522_pt1 | contig 11849 bp, 10 predicted proteins | sample RumenRJG_04DNA_FD_203882 | JGI IMG/M metagenome (GOLD analysis project Ga0310695, IMG submission 203882) | Bovine rumen microbial communities from Lethbridge, Alberta, Canada - RJG_04 (v2) (version 2) | ecosystem: Host-associated > Mammals > Digestive system > Stomach > Rumen | place: Canada... | reverse complement strand
ACAATCATCCGCAAAGGAAATCAAATAAGGAGGAAAAGACCATGACAACCAGGACAGAGAACGAAGTGAGGAATTTCAACGAAGCCATCAACAAATGCAGGATGCCGGTGTTTTTGGTCTCCTCCGACGGCACAGAGTACAACATGAAGTCCGCCGCCCAGAACAAGGCCGGCATGGACAGATGGATCAAAGACCGCAGCAACGAGATGGAGATCTACACCTGCGACCTCGAAGACGAGATGATCATGATGAACTATCTCCTCAATGCAAATAAGGCTGCATAAAAGAATAAAAGAACTGCCTGCTGACGAGAAGTATCCAGCCACTCATTTTGATACATCATATTAAAGACAACATATTCGCCTGGAAGCCGCCGCGCTGTGACATAAGAGTCCAGCGCGGCGGTTTTCCGTTGTATGACCACGTTGCCGGCGGCAGCCGCTGGGCGTTTTATTGGACACCTTGAAGTTTATGCTTATGACATCAGAAAACCTCATACCTCGTACCGCTTTAAATGAGATAGATAGCAGCTGCCCGTCGGCATGATGGAGATGACGGGAAGCGGAGCGGTTCCAAGTCGACGAAAGGAGCATGTTATGAAAAGTACTATGAAGAAAACAATGGCGGCATTCTTCGCGTGTCTGATGATGATTTCTCTGATCACGGCATGCGGAGGCAGCGGTATTACTCAGGAGCAGTACGATAATCTGTCCAAAGAGAAAGAAGCTGTCGAAACTGAACTGTCCACTGTTAAAACAGAACTTGAAACAACAAAAAAGGAATTAAATGGTGCCCAGGAGGATCTGAAAAAGGTCACAGATGAATACGCTGCATATAAAGAGTCAATGAAACCCTTTGAGGAAATGACAGCGGCACAGGCTGAGGCGGAAAAAGTCAAAGCTGAACAGGAAAAGAAAAAGATCGAAGAAGAGGAAGCAGCAAAGAAGGCTAAGGAAGAAGAGGAGAAAGCCAGAAAAGAAAAAGAAGAAAAAGAAGCCCGTGAAGCAGAAGAAGCCAAAGGGTATGAAACCGGAATCACATATGACAATCTGGCCAGAACACCTGATGACTATAAGGGAAAGAAAGTTAAGTTTTATGGAAAAGTAATTCAGGTTATGGAAGGCGACGGCGAGGTGCAGATTCGTCTTGCGGTAAATGAGGATTATGACACAATTCTCCTCGGCGGCTATGATTCTACGATTGTTTCTTCCAGAGTGCTGGAAGATGATAAGATTACAATTTACGGGACATCACTCGGTTTGATCAGCTACAAGTCTACTATGGGCGGAACCATTACCATACCCGCAGTTTCAATCGATAAAATTGACCAGTAATCAGATGGATAAGACTTGTTGAAATGGATGACGGCTATCTCAGGAACTGGAACTGGCCTCACCTGCAAAACAGCTGGCAGACAGGCGGGCAGGGATGGAGGGCAAAAGGACGTTTTCAGGTATGCCAAATAGTCCAGACCATATAGTCACGACCTCATCAGCCAGACCTTATTAGCCAGATTTTATAGCCCGACCACATGGTCCCGACCTTAAAAGCCCGACCTTATAGCCCGGCCCTATAATCCCGGCCTTATATAGTCCCGATGGTCCCGATTTTACCATTCTATTTCCTAAAACTTGCAAAAATATCGGCTTTTCAGCCATGAAATGACAAAAAAGACCTAAAACAGGTCTTTTTTGTTTGTCCAAATATTCATCAAAGCTGTCCTGAATGATATTTTCCGGCCATGCCTCCGATGGTACTATACATACAGATCAAGGGAAACAACCTGATTGGTAAAAACAACCATAACAAGAAACAAGCAAAACAAGAAACAACCAAAAAAACAATTACCATTCAAAATCATCCTCAGGAAAATAAGAAAAAATCAGAAATGAAAAGAAAAGGATGATGAGCCGCAGTGAACGCGGCAGGAAGTTTACATATTATGAAGATCAGAACAGCAAACGACATCAGAGAGTTCAACGCAGCACTTACAAATTGCAAAAACGAAGTCTGGCTTATGGGCGCCAACGATGAGTCCTTCAACATGAAGAACGAAGAAGAGTACATCGAAGGCATGATCAGGCTGACAGAAGGCCATGACGATCAGCTCGGCATCTTCACCACTTCCTATGAAGATGAGATGACCATGATGCACTTCATCGAGAAAATGGACCAGATGGCTGCATAAGACAATCGCCTCCCCAAGAGGAATTACCCCCCTTTTTTGGCGGGTCAACCAGGAACGGTTTTGAGTCGCCGGGAACGATCTCCGGCTGACTCAAAAACCGGACCAACACACCCGCATAAATAAATACTTGCTAAGAAGCCGTCGTACTGGACGTAAGCGTCAGTGCGGCGGTTTTCTTATGACACGGCCCGCGTAATGTATTTTCCGCCTTGCGGCGGACGCGGGCCCGTCTCCTAGCCGCTCTCGTTCTTAGAAATCTTTTGCAGATACTGGTATCATTCGGTAAAGGATTGTATCATGAAGTAAAGAGAGTGAAAAATATCGTCGATACGATATTTTTCACTCCGGATGTTTGTGCCGCGGGACGGCGCAAAAGTCCTGTGATCTCATCGGAGAAAACGCTTTCGCGTATTTCTCCTCGGGTGCCGCTCTTGCGAGCGGGATGGTCGGAATTAGTGAAGGGAGGACTGGTATGCATAATGTGTATACCCTGAAAGTGATTTTAAAAAGATCAAAACCTTTGATCTGGTATAGGGTAGATGTTCCGGGTGGGATCACATTTTCTGTATTGAGTCTTTTCCTCGATATTGTCACCGGATGGTCTGATCCATCCGGAGATGAAGAGATTGGTGAAGGCGTTCATTTGGAAGAGGCAGAGGATAGGGACTCTTTGTTTGCGCATTTTGAATTTGAGTTCAAAGAGGAGAGGATCCGGTTGAGAGAAGGTATCCTGGAAGATGGATCTTCGCCGGACTATTATATGGGGCTTCGCGAGGCGGATACTACTTTCATAGACGATTATCTGAAGCCGGGCAGCTGGTTTTCCTACAGGCCGGCGGTATACGGCAGTGAGGACTATCGTGTGGAAGTGGAGAAAAAATATCAGGGAAAACAGAGAATGGTTTTTCTTGACAGGCCCAATAAGGGAGCTTACCGGGCATTTGGAGAAGACGGAGAATGGGCTATTGACCGCAGCAGCAGACTCAGCCAGTATTTCATTGATTACAAAGATATGCCGGAAGAAGAATTGAATGGTCCTCAGGATGCCAATGCCGATACTTCCGGCAAAAGCGGGTCAGTGCCCGGATTTGTTTTTCTCAAAAGAAAAGAACTGCCCCCGGACAGCAGAAATATCAGGGATTTCGTCAGTGTGCCCGGAACGGAAAAGCCGGTGAGCAGACAGGACAATATGCTCAGGTGCGGCTCAGATTATATGAGAGAAATAGCTGATCAGTTTATGCAGAGGTTTTCCCTTTCTTCATTCAGGACCCGGAACAGTGACTCCCTGCGAGAATGTCTGTATTTCGCATACAGCGAAGAGGAACTCACAGAGCTGGCAGATAGTATCGAAGCAGAAGCATATCTCCCGGACACTAACCTGTTTGCATTTATGGATGACCTGAAGGACTCTGTCAGGAAGAAGCTTTTGAAATTTTCACTTGCCTGGGGCTGCGCGAACGCACTGCTTACTCCTGCGATTATGGAAGAGCGAATGTCGGGGATCAATGACAGGCAGATGGAAACCTTCCGGCGCGCCCTAAGGGAGAAAGATGAGCGCGGATATTTCCGGGTTGATACTTTTGCGGAGTCAGATGATCTGGCCAGCTTTGCTGAAATAGATTACTGCTTCGGCGGGAAAGACGAGAATACCTTTATCATTCCATCTGACCTTGCAGAAGCGTTTGCCGCAATCGATACAAAGGAATTCCACGAGCGCAGACGTCAGAAGGTCTGGCTGATGGATTGTCTGGATATCGTAGATTATTACTACGGAGTCATTCCGGTTCGCAAATTCTACACCCTTTATAAAAAATACGGGACACTCAGCCTGGAGGAAATGATCGAGTCGATCAAATTTCTGGATCCAATGGAGACTGATTGTGTCATAAAGGACGACAAAATCATTTATTACAGCTTGCTGAAGGATGATGATTATAAAAAGCTGGAGAGTATACAGGCCGGCAAGCCCTACTATTTCCCAACAAAAGCAGAAGTGGAGGAGATCTCCTGGAACGGATATCCTGTGAGCCAGAAGGAAATCCAGGAACTCCTTGCCTTCTTCAGGGAGAATTATTTTTACCTGGATGAAATTGATACGGAAGACATGGTAGAAAAGATCTGGTATATGATCAATCAGGGAGCCGGGCTCAGCGACGTCATGGATCTCATAGATGAGGAGATGGATGCTTTCCCCTCGCAAAAAGCTGCAGAAACCTTCATCGGGATTATTTCCCGCCTCAACAACAAAACCCATATGCTCTTTAACCGCGGCAATACACCGAATTCACTTTTCCCGAAGGAAGTCGATGCTATTCGGAAAAAAGGATTGACAGTTGTTCCGGGCAGTTCTCAAGCGGCACAGATGCTTCAACAGAGTGAAGCAGATCTTCGCAGGATGGGAGTCACACTCGACTTAAACTCAAACGCGGATGAGATTCCTGCGGCAATTATTTCTCCGGACGGAAAAAAGATGATCCCGGGTACAAAAAAGATTTATCCCAATGACCCCTGCCCCTGCGGGAGCGGGAAAAAGTATAAAAAATGCTGCGGACGGAAATAATTAAGCCACAGGTCCCGATTTTACCATTCTATTTCCTAAAACTTGCAAAAATATCGGCTTTTCAGCCATGAAATGACAAAAAAGACCTAAAACGGGTCTTTTTTGTTTGTCCAAATATTCATCAAAGCTGTCCCGAATGATATTTTCCGGCCAGGCCCCTGATGGTACTATACATACAGATCAAGGGAAACAACCTGATCGACAAAAACAACCAGAACAAAAAAATCAAAACAAGAAATAACCAAAACAAAAAACAATTACCATTCAAAATCATCCTCAGGAAAATAAGAAAAAATCAGAAAGGAAAAGAAAAGGATGATGAGCCGCAGTGAACGCGGCAGGAGGTTTTATATATTATGAAGATCAGAACAGCAAACGACATCAGAGAGTTCAACGCAGCACTTACAAATTGCAAAAATGAAGTCTGGCTCATGGGCGCCAACGATGAGTCCTTCAACATGAAGAACGAAGAAGAGTACATCGAAGGCATGATCAGGCTGACAGAAGGCCATGACGAGCAGCTCGGCATCTTCACCACTTCCTATGAAGATGAGATGACCATGATGCACTTCATTGAGCAGATGGCTGCATAAGACAATCGCCTCCCCAAGAGGAATTACCCCCCTTTTTTTGTGGGTCAACCAGGAACGGTTTTGAGTCGCCGGGAACGATCTCCGGCTGACTCAAAAACCGGACCAACACACCCGCATAAATGAATAATTGCTAAGAGGCCGTCGTACTGGACGTAAGTGCCAGTGCGGCGGTTTTCTGTGCGCCGGGCATGGCGCAGTTCTTGCCGGTGAAAGTCCGGTCATGGATAACTTACCGTCCATGTAGTTAAACGCAAGCCGAAGCCGGTAACGGTGGGGTGAAGGAAGCGCGTAGCAAAGCCATGAGCCTACGGACAGAAACCTGATATGAGGCTAAATGGTGGACAAGGATGCAGAACAATCCGAAGTCCGTGGTAAGCGTAAAACCAAGAGAGTAAATCAGGAGGTTGTGTGGCGAAAGAACTGCGAATTACCCCGGGAGACCCGGACAGCGTGCTAGAGGAAAGGAGTGATATATTCCGCCGATGCTGCGGCGGGCATCTTATGCACGTGCGATATAAAGCTTATGTCTGGGAGTCAGCTGAGACCATATGACAGCGTCGAGGGAATGTAAATTCCCGAAGGGTCTAATGTTAACTGTATTGTGAATCACCTGAGCAAGGTCAGGATATTCTGCACTACACCTTGTAGCAGTCCAACATGTGCAATCGTATGTCGCGGGGACTGTGACGGAGGAAGAAGTTTCCTGACACCTTTACGAAAGAGGAGGAGCAACGGATGAATCTGCTTGACAGGATTCTAAGTGTCCAGAACTTCAATGAAGCCATTAAAGAAGTGGCTCAGAACAAAGGAGCCCCCGGCATTGACGGCATGACCGTTGATGAACTGCAGGGGTATTTTGCAGTCCACGGAGATGAGATAAGAACGCAGATACGGAATAAGCAGTACAGACCCCAGCCGGTGAGGCGGGTGTATATACCGAAGCCGAACTCTGACAAGCTCCGTCCGCTTGGGATACCTACTGTCGTGGATCGAGTGATCCAGCAGGCGGTCTCAAGGATACTCATACTGGAATACGACCCGTATTTCAGCGACCACAGCTACGGATTCCGGCCACGCCGGGATGGCCATCAGGCCATGAAGGAGGCGCTGGGATACCTGAACGAAGGCCGCACATGGGTAGTGGATTTCGACATCGAAAAGTATTTTGACACTGTGAACCACGACAAGCTGATTTCAATACTGAGAGAAAGAATGAATGACGCGACCATCCTCCACCTTATACGCTCGTTTCTGAAAGCAAGCGTCATGGATGATGGGCTGGTCAGTCCCACAGAAGAAGGTGTGCCGCAGGGAGGACCCCTTTCCTGCGTCCTGTCCAATGTCTATCTTGACAAACTGGATAAGGAACTGGAATCAAGGGGACTGTGCTTTGTCAGGTACGCTGATGATTTTGACGTCTTCGCAAGAAGCCGTAAGTCAGCAGACCGCGTCATGGCATCTGTCAGCAGTTGGCTTGAGCGCAAGCTGTTCCTGCGGGTCAGTGCAACAAAGACAAATGTTGTCAGACCGATGAAGAGTGAATTTCTTGGGTTTGGCTTCTGGAAACAGAAGGACACATGGAAATGTAAACCGCTCAAGAGCAGGAAACTGAGACTGCGGGATAAAATCCGCGCGGTCACCTGCAGGCGTAAAGCGGCGGCTGTACCGCTAACAGTCACGGTCACAAAAGTAAACCAGATACTGCGCGGCTGGATTAATTACTACGGTATAGGCAGTATGAAGGGTTACATGGCTGAGATTGGACAATGGGTCAGGCACAGGATTCGTGTAATCATGGTCAAACAGTGGAAGAAACCGGGGACTATCATTAAGAATCTTCGATGGTATTGCACTGTATTTGGCTTCCAGTTCGATGATGAGGCGCTTTATAAAGTCGCCAATTCGCGAAAAGGATTATACAGTCAGTGCAGTGGTGATGTCATAAACTACATCCTGAGTCCGAAAGTCCTTGGGATGAAATTAAAATGCAAGGGGAAAGTCACGGTTTATCCGGGACTTGTTGACCCCCTTGCTTACTATCTCAATAAAATCCGATATTGATTTACAGTTGATGTAGCGCCGGATACGCGAACCGTACGTCCGGTGCAATGGGAGGGGCGGAGCCGTTCGGCTCCCCTCTACCCTATTCATGCGGTCAATGTTAAGAGCTGTTCCGCCTTCCGGCTCATACTGTCCAGCCTGTGAGTATAACGAAAATGTCCATATTCTGCTAATATTATGGCGAATAACACAGTATTTCTTTGGATTATGCACTAAAATACTAGAAAACGCCGTTTTTGCATGGCTAATACTTTATATTTCCTGTCCATAATCCGCCTTATTATCATGCCTTCCGGATGCTACTATATACTCAGATCAAGGGAAAACCTGATTGGAAAAAACATAAAATCATTCATCCCGACAGCCCGGGAAAATATAACAATCATCCGCAAAGGAAATCAAATAAGGAGGAAAAGACCATGACAACCAGGACAGAGAACGAAGTGAGGAATTTCAACGAAGCCATCAACAAATGCAGGATGCCGGTATTTCTGGTCTCTTCCGATGGCACAGAGTACAACATGAAGTCCGCCGCCCAGAACAAGGCCGGCATGGCCAGATGGATCAAAGACCGCAGTAATGAGATGGAGATTTACACCTGCGACCTCGAAGACGAGATAATCATGATGAGCTATTTGCTCAATGCAAATAAGGTTGCGTAAAAGAATAAAAGAACTACCTGCTGACAAGGAGTATCTATCCACTCTTGTAAATAACATATTCGCCAGGAAGCCGCCGCACTGTGACATAAGAGTCAAGTGTGGTGGCTTTCCGTTTGTGAGGCACTTTGCGGAAAGAACCGGAAAAATCAAAAAGCCGAAACAACGAAATACTGGATACGCGATAGGCCCGCCGAAGGGCCAACCGAACTCCGAAACCTTCAAAACCCGATAGTCCAGCCGGGTTGCAGGGCGTTTTATAGGACACACATGAGTATATGCTTATCTCATCAGAAAACTCAAGGGCAATACGAAGGAAGTACAAAATATAACACTTACAGAAGAAATAGTTATTCCTGATATAATATGAAAATGTAAGGGATACTGCATTGCCGCCTTTTTGAATGGTTCCTGAGGAATTATTGTTTTTCAGATAAAAGCACTGAAAAGTGGTAGAATAAACTATCAACAAGTTATTCCCCGAACAAATATTTCAATATTGATAGAGGAGTGTAAATTTGGAAACGTTTTGCAATATTTCCTGGACACGAGAAGACATCAGGACATTGCTCGAGGATCATGGAAAGGATTGCTCGGAAGAGAGTATAGATCGTTTCCTGGATCAACTGGATGTGCGATATTTTGAAGAAATGTGCATTCAGGATGGTTGGGAGAGGCTTTCTTCTCTGGTGTAATAGAATGATTTAATAAATGTAGGCTGATACACACATTCAAATAAACGACGGGAGACAGAATATGCAGAGCAGTTTTTTGACAAATTACAGCGAGGAAAGATTTATAGACAGGCTTAAGAAGAATATTGATTCATGTAGAAAGTTTATGTTTTCTGTCAGCTTTATAAAAAAGGCCGGTCTGCGCCTGATCTCATCTAATTTGGAAGCCGCTCTGGCGCGAGGAGCAGAAGGAGCCCTGATTACTTCTACCTATCAGAATTTTACTGACATTGACTCTCTTCTGTGGTTTCATGATCTATCTGTGCGGTATCCGGACCGTTTCTCTTGCCATCTCGATCGGGAGTGCTTTCACGATAAAACAGGCAATCCTGTCGGTTTTCATTCTAAAGGTTATCTTTTTGAATTTTCAGATCATAATGAACTGTTGATTGGTTCTTCAAATATCACGGTCTATGCCCTATTGAAAAATGTGGAGTGGGATGTGTCCGTTATTGATGATATGGTAAGCACTGATTCGGTCCTGACATTTGAAGCGGCGCGGGATGAATTCTCATCATTATGGGTAAAAACAATTCCCTTAAGCAGAGATCTGATCGAGGAATACAAACAGCACCTGTTTTTTGCTATTGAACGTTGGGATATGGACTATGAAATTGCCAATGCACAGATTAAACCCAACTACATGCAGCGTCGTGCTTTGAAAGAACTGAACCGCATTCGTGCAATGGGAGCATCTAAATCTTTAATCACAGCCGCGGCTGGATCGGGAAAAACTTACCTTGCGGCATTTGACGCTTTAAACTTTAATCCGGATCGTTTGTTATATATTGTTCAAGAAGGATCGATCTTGATGAAATCGTTCGAGACTTTCCAGCGTGTATTCGGCAGCGATCGAAGTTATGGGATTTATAATAAAGACTATAAAGAATTTGACATGGATTTTGTGTTTTCTACTAACATAACCATGGCAAATTCTTTAGAATTGTTCGATAAGCATACATTCGACTATATCATTATAGACGAAGCGCATCATTCTGCAGCGGAATCCTATCGGAAGATTCTGAATTATTTTGAACCGGAGTTTTTGCTGGGTATTACGGCTACTCCAGAGCGAATGGACGGTGAAGACGTCTTTGCGCTGTTTGACCAGAACGTTCCCTATGAGCTGCGTTTACGAGACGCAATCATTAATGGATTGGTAGTTCCATTCAAATACTATGGTATTCGTGATGAGTTGATTGAATATGGGATCTCGCAGACAAAAGGGCATAGGTTTGTGGAGCAGTTCTCTGATGAAGCACATTGTGAGTTTATCTATCAGGCCATTGAAAGACATCGTCTCCCAGGAGGTGTAAAACTCAAAGCCCTGGCATTCTGCAGAGATATTTCACACGCAATCCGTATGTCGCAGGCAATGGAGGATTATTACCATACGCGGTATCTGACGGGACGCAATAGTGTGGGCGAGCGAGTCCGGGCGTACAAGGACCTTCAAGATGATACAGCTGATTTGGAGATTCTGTTTACTGTTGATATCCTCAACGAAGGTGTAGATATTCCTGGTGTAAATATGGTGCTCTTTCTCCGCCCCACAGATTCCCAGACTATTTTTATCCAACAGCTCGGGCGTGGACTCCGTAAATATGAAGGTAAGCAGTTCGTAACAGTTCTGGATTTCATTGGAAATGATTATAAGCGCAGTGTCCAAATAGCCTTTGCTCTTGGAAGCTTATCTAAAAACTTTGTCGTCGAGAAAAAACTGATCGCCGCATTAATTGTAAATAACTTTGAGAAGATTGGTTTACAGGATTTTGGTGTAGAGATTCATCTTGATGACTTGAGCAAGAAGGAGATCCTTTCTTATATTGACCAAGTCAACTTTAATACAAAACGTTTTCTTGGGCAGGACTATGAGAATTTCAAAAAATATATAAGCTCCCCTTCCTGGCCGAGGCATGTAGACTATCTTAATAATGATTATGCTCCGGATTTGATCAAATTTATGCAATCAAAGATAGGCGGGAGGAAGACAGCATCTTACTACGGATTTTTGAAGGGAATCGGAGAAGAAGATCTGCCGGCTTTTAGTGATCGTCAGGAAGCGTTTATCCGCTATGTCTCGGAAATGCTGCCTCTGGTGCGTCCGTACGAATACCTCATATTACAAAAACTCGTTATGAGTGCCGGTAAATCAAATTTTGATGAGATCAGGAGACATGTACAGATTAATGCAACTGTCTTCTTACAGGAAGCATATGAACACGCTTTACACTATATGTTAGCAACTGATTTCTTCATAGAAAAAGAAGAACCGTCAGGCATAGCATTAGAACTGAATCAAGTAAAGCTAGATGTAGAAATGGATGAGTACCTGAGGGATCTCCTGGAGTATGGCCTTGGTAAGTATGAAGTTGATTTCGCAGATGCGACGGCTGGTGAAACATTCCATTTGTGGGCAAAATATCGCAAGGAACAGGTACAGCAGCTTTTGCTGAATAATCCGAAGGACATTATGGTCGGAACAAAGATATATGATGGCATTGTCTACGCATATGTAACAGTTATTAAAGCCAACAGCACCAAGGATGACCTTAAGTATGTAGACGGATATATCGATGAAAACACATTCCAGTGGGAAACAGTCGCCAATGTCAGTGACCGTGAACTGAATGCCTTAAAGAATAGCAGAAAGATGCATATCTTTGTTAGAAAGGTGGACAATGAGGACGGGATCCAGCTACCGTTTACCTATATTGGATCCGGCCACATGGAATACGTAGAAGGATCAAAGAAACCCAATGGAGCACACCTGTTCCATATTCCAATGGATGTGACCGCACCAGAGGATTTGTATTTTGATTTCAAACTGCCAGAGTGATAATCATTATATGATAATGAACTTCTTTGTCGTTTATAGTTTGAGAGATAAAGAGTAGGTTAATAGCAATATATATTGAATAATTAATTATAACTTGCCCAACCAGTGAGACTATATAAAAGCCTATATCAGCTCTGGTTGAGGCGATTACCAGGTCAGGAGTAGGAAGGATTTTCCGCAAAACCAGCGGATTTCCCCGTCTCCCAGTCATTTGC
>Ga0310695_10012521_pt1 | contig 11850 bp, 14 predicted proteins | sample RumenRJG_04DNA_FD_203882 | JGI IMG/M metagenome (GOLD analysis project Ga0310695, IMG submission 203882) | Bovine rumen microbial communities from Lethbridge, Alberta, Canada - RJG_04 (v2) (version 2) | ecosystem: Host-associated > Mammals > Digestive system > Stomach > Rumen | place: Canada... | reverse complement strand
TTCTTCCCAATGTCATCTCGAAAGGTTACGGGTCCTGTCATCTCGACCAACGTGGAGAGATCTCATGAGATATCTCGACTACGCTCGATATGACAATGCCCTGCAAGGGGCTCATAACTGTTATTTGCCCCCTACAGACCTTATATTAATCCGAAGGATTTAAGATGCACATATGTTTCACGAGGACTCATCTTCAGAAGCTTGACCACATTCTGGTAATCATCTTGGGCAATGTCTCCACAAAACTCACCTTCCAACAGTTTCTCCAGTGTCGATGGCTTCATCTTGCGACAATCAATAAAGCTATCGTGCTTAAGGAAACTATATTTTGTACAAGAAATAGGCAGGAAGAAATCCTCAAAGTCGTAACTGACGAAATCGCGATTGATCTCTGAGTCGAAAACCACTCCACCATAGATGTTGCCCTGATTGTCAAACCCCATCACGACAAAAAACTTGGGTCTGAACAGCATACCCGCCTTAGGGGTTATATCGTTACTCTCGTCGGCCTTGATTCTGTAAATTTGCCCGATCTCAATAGTTTGTGATTCCATAGTTACGACATCAGAGCCTCGTCAATAGCCATTTGTTCATGGATAAATTCTATCATTCCCTCTGATGCACCACCAGAACGGGCAATATCCTCTATCGACATTTTGCGACCGTTCACCAAAGCTTTATGGTAATACTCATCATGCGTCATTTGCTCCAATTCTGCAAACGACTTCACAATGTTCTTAGCGATGGCATTGTCAAGCGCCTCAACCTCCGATTTCGATAAATAGTCCAAATCAGGCTCCCTTAATGGCGTCACATTTGGTTGGCTTTTCTCCACAGTCACCACGTCAGCCAGGAATCCGCCATGCCCCTCTTTCACGTCTTTCAAAGCATCATATATTCTGGTTGGCACAGGTCCATGTGGCAGCGCATAATAGTCATCTGTGGTGATTTTCTCGCCCCATTTGGCCAAATGCTGACGCTCTGCCAGATACAATATCTTCATCAGGTGATAGTAATCCACTACCCCTGTCTTGCTCAGGATGTAAAGAAGCACTTCCTTTATCCTCTGATCTTCGTATTTCTTTATTGTATCAACCATCTATGGATAAAATTTAGGTTACTTTGCTGTCGTTTTCGACTGCAAAGATAGAAAGAATCTTTGAATATTGCAAGAATTTGGCAATTTTTTCTGCAATTTACGCAAAAAAGAGGGTGTGTCAATTTGACACACCCTCTTTTCTTATCGCCTTCTTCTAGGTTTTATCGCCACTGTTGTAGGCTCATACGCCTTCAGACCTTCGTCGCGAGTAAATATCTCCACCTCAAATGCTGCGGAGGCATAATAGTTGGCAACATCGACTATCGAGGCATCGCCCAAAGACTGGCCACTGATAACGCTTTCTTTCCAACGCTCAGCCAGCACCTTCAGGTTCTCCTTTTTCCACAATTCACTTTGCTCTGTGAAAGCTGCCCATGGGCTAATCTGGTCGGCTGTTTTAGAAATGATATCTGCGAAGGCATGACCTACTGCATGTCTGTCGCCAGTGCTATGAGCAATATGGTTGCCCGTCTCTATGATAGATGCTATAGGAAGGACAAAGGTTGTACCCAGTTTCTTCTCATCTTCAATTTTCGCATCTACAATTTCAAATGTCAGCTGATGACCCTCTGGCCCACAAGTCTCTTTACCTGGGACTTTCAGCCACACGCAAAGAACGCTTGTATCGAAAATCAAGACCTTCTTCTTCATAGCACGTCCTCCTTCATCATATCACCGACTGTTCCAGAGGCCATCAGTTTCGCCAGATTCTCCTTGTCTTCCAGCAACTGTATATAGCTATTACCCTGCGTGTCGCGTTTCACAAACGAGATAAACGGAATCATTCCGTTTCCAAGTTCGTCCATCAGCACAGGATTATGGGTCGTGCATAGCACATCAATCTGCCTTTCTGCAGATATTTCTTTCAGCACCTTCACCAGTTCTCGTGCCCTCGATGGGTGCAATCCATTATCCACCTCCTCGATAATGAGCAGGCTGCCGGGTTTCAGCGTCAGCAGTGACACGATAATGGCAGTAAACCGCAACGTTCCGTCACTCATACCACGGGCATCAACAGGAGCATCGGGGTTCCAGTCCTCATAGCAATAAAGCATGGCATCGGTACCCGAAAGCCCCACAGTTACAGCAGTAATCTTATTGATATCGCGTTCTGGTAGCGGCTTCACATATTTGGTCAGCTTATCTTCCAGCTGTTCTTTCTCTTCTGGCTTCAATGCGGCAAGCACACCGGCAATGTTGCCAGCGTCCATCCTTAGTTCTTTCGACAGCTTAGAATATCTGCGCATGGCCTGAGGGTCAGGATTTAGCACGAAGATGGACTTCAGTGCATCCCTAACCACTGCAAGCACTTCCTTTGCATCTAGGTTCGGAAGTGACTTTTCTACGGCCAGATTTATATTTGTCGACACGTCAAAAGCAACATCTTCCTCATTGAAGACCTTCTCTTTATTATCTTTTGCCGATGTATATATTATATTTTGTACGAAAGTCAGTCCTACGTTAAGCCTCTTCACGTTGATTTCATACACGTATTCAAGACCATCTTTTTCTATCGTCACAGCGAGTTCAAACCAAGTCTGCCCCTTACGGATAATCCAGTCCTCACCGCCACGAATGGCAGCAGCTGCATCTTCCAAGGTTTGTCCCTTCATCAATAAATGCAAGAACTGGAATGCATCAAGCACATTCGACTTGCCACTGGCATTCGTTCCAATCAGGAATGTCAGCGGATCTATATATACTGTAGAGTCTTCAAAAGACTTCCAATTTACCAGATGTAACTTTGTAATCATACACCTAATTTTTTGTTACTAGCTGCAAAATTACATTATTTATTTGAATAATTTCCTCTTTTCTTCTTTTTTTTGCACTTTCTCTTCATTTTTGTGCACTTTTTCTCGCATTTTCGATTTAACCGTGAACCCTTAACCATGAATCATTAACCGTAATTCACGTTAATGTCAATGAATCCTCCGTCGGGACTCTCCAGCCGGAGGTGAGATACCTGCCAGACTGACTTGGGTTGAGTCTTCTCCTCTTCGATGACCAAGGGAATGAAAGACTGAGGTTCTGGTTCCGATTTCTGGACTGGTTTCGTCTCATTGGGATATGTCCTCTTGTATTCCTGCAGCCATTTGTAGTCGATGCCTTCATCCTGGCAGTACTTGCGGAGGCTGCGCCCGTTTCGATGCTGGTTGAAGTCCTGCATCACTTTTTCGAAATATTCCTTTGTCTCCATACTGTAATAGTTTAAACGGAGGCAAAGGTACTAACTTATCCTAGCATTGCCTTACGCTCATATGGTGGGTTACAAGAATTTGGCATTTTTTCTGCAATTTACGCAAAAGAGCCGAGGATGCACATCCGCATCCTCGGCTCTCCTTATCACCTCTTACCACCCTTTATGTCATCTCGAGCAACGTCATGTCATCTCGAGCGTTAGTCGAGAGATCTCTCCATGCGCTTCTTGCGTCCCGTTGGTATCAAGCGACCAGAGGTCGAGCGCGCGTAGTCGAGATGACAGAGGAAGGATTATAAATTCTGTATGATCCCTCGCCCTATGCCCGTCAATTTTTCCATTTGCCGGATCGAGGCCCCATTCTGCAACAACTGCTTAATCGTTTTCAATTTCTCATCCTTGGGAATTGCCCTGAATTCATCCCAGGTTGTTGCTGTCGTCATCAAACGCACCATACTCAACACCTGCGTCTCTGTCGGTTTCGGAGCACGGTACTCCTTTGGTTCCAGGCACTTCGTCCCTTCAGGCAACGGCTTACTCAACAACTCCCGCCACTGTTGAGCTGACAAATCATGACAAGCGTCAGGCTTCTCACAAACAATGGGCAGGTCACTTCCTAACCCTACATACTCATGCCAGCTACTCCACGAATACTCATCCAATGCCTCCGCCATCCCAAGCCTCAGCGGTTCTTGATGCACATACCGCATCACCGTTTCCAGTCGCACCTCATCGTTGATCGGCTCACTATAATACCGTCTGCGGTACAAGGGGCCATAGCTGTTGTACTTACCAGAGTAATACCTTGAGTACAGTTGCGATATGCTCTGCATGATCGCGCTCACCTGATATTTCTCCTCCTTTACGATAAGCCTAAATTGCTTAGGTGTAAGGCAATAGGCATACGTATGGAAATACAGCCTGTCCGGATCCTCATCCTCCGCCCATGCCTCTTTCATCAACCTGCCCAGATACTCCACGAACACCTGATAATCTTCATCGTCGTGGAACAACTCATTGTTACCGGCCCCCTGTGCCAGCACATGGTACATCCCGATTGTCGATTTCTCACGCTTAATTATTGACATATCTTATTATTTTAGTATCCTTGTTCCCGTATTTCTGTAAGTCCACGCTCGATGTCCTCTATCGAGTATTGACCTCCAAACATCCTATAGACATATAATGGTGTGATGCATCCGAAGTCCATAGAACAACTACGGGCCTCGTTCTCCATCAGTTCCATCAATCGTTCTTTCAAGTTTTCCATATCGATAGTGTTAAGGTTCGCTCAACCTTTGGTCGCTTGTTCCGCGACAGCGGTCTCAAGAAGGTCATTGTCATCTTTCCTTCACAATCACCCAAAAGGTCTTTAATATCAAACCAAAATCATATAAGAATGAATGATTCTCTACATATTCCAGATACAGGCGAATCTTCTCCTGCATGATGACCTCGATGTAGTATTTCTCAGGATCCTCAGCCTTCTCCATCAGCTCATTCTCATTCCTGAACTTAATCGAAGCAGGGTCTGTAATACCTGGTCTTACATCCAGCACATGCATTTGCTCTGGCGTCCAGTAGTCCACATAGTGTCGCACTTCAGGGCGGGGACCTACCAGTGACATATCCCCTAGGAACACATTTATCAGCTGTGGAAGTTCATCGAACTTAAACTTTCGAATAAAATAACCACTTCGAGTCACGCGAGGATCATGACCACCTATAGTTACCAAACTTCCTTTATCCGCTCCAACCCTCATCGAGCGGAATTTGAAGATTCGGAAATCCTTATTCCCACGACCTACTCGTACCTGACGATAGAACACAGGCCCCTTACTATCAAGTTTAATCCAGATAGCAAGAATTAGAAAGAGCGGACTCAGTACGATGAGTCCAAGTCCGCTCGCCACTATATCAAATAATCTTTTCACAAGCTCTTGATTATATCAACAAAGTTTGTTATCACATACTCAATATCCTCATCCGTCAGTTTCGTATGAAGCGGCAATGTCACCTCATTCTCAAACAAATGATAAGCGTTTGGATAATTCTTGATATCAAAACCAAGGGCCTTATATGCCGTCATCATAGGTAGCGGCTTATAATGTACATTACAAGCAATGCCTCTTTCCGCCATCTGCTCAATCACCTTGTTCGCATCCTCACGAGTCTTTCCCAACAAACGAACCAGATACAAGTGATGTGAACCGCAATGTTCAGCATCCTTATGGTTCAGAACAGCCACCGGCAGATCTTTCAATGCTTCATCATACCTACGTACAATCTCATACCTACGCTCCAAGATGCCTTTGTAGCGCTCCATCTGAACCAAACCAAGTGCAGCCATAATATCAGTCATATTGCACTTGTACCATGGACCTATGATGTCATACTCCCATGCGCCAAGCTTCGTCTTTGCCAGTGCATCCTTGTTCTGTCCATGCAATGAGAACAGCTGAGAAAGTCTGTACAGCAACTCATTCCAGGTCTCGCCCTCTTTCTTGGGCACGGTAGGCATATAGTCCACATCCGTTGGAACTTGCTCATTGCCGAAAGGCAACTTCCACGTCATCGCTCCACCTTCAGCAGTCGTAAAGTTCTTCACTGCATGAAAGCTGAAAGAACTGAAGTCAGCAATCTCTCCGGCCATCTTACCTTTGCGCATGCCACCAAACGAGTGCGCGCAGTCAGCCGACACCACAATCCTTCCTATCTTCGCCTGCAGCGCATTGTTCGGCTTAAACAACCCCTTCTTCCGCTCCACAATCTCAAACACACGGTCAAAGTCAGCCACGATGCCGCCAAGATCCACCGGCGAAATCACCTTCGTCCGTTCGGTAATGGCCTTTTCCAGCTGGTCATAGTCCATCTCCACAGAATCCTTCTGCGAATCTACCATAACAACCTTGGCCCCCACATGCGTCACAACGCTTGCCGTTGCCGTGTAGGTATAAGCAGGCACAATCACCTCATCCCCAGGTCCAACACCTAGCAGATGAAGCACCATCTCCATCGCTGCTGTAGCCGAGTTCAGACACACAGTCTTATCCGTATGCACGAACTCTGAAATCTGTCTCTCCAGTTCCTTCGTCTTCGGGCCGGTTGTAATCCAACCACTCAAAATCGCCTCTCTTACGAGGGCAGCCTCTTTCTCCGTCATATCAGGCGGAGAAAAAGGAATGTTTCTCAATTTCATGTTCATATTCTAGTGATAATATTTTATTCTGTCACGGCATTAAACCTCTCCCTAAGAATCCGTTTATATGCCAACATTTCTTTATCTTCTCCATTCACATGCAAAACATGGTTCACTTTCCCTAGTAAGTGATTCAGATACGACTGTGGTTTATATGGATAATGCGTATGAGGATAATGTCCCTCCAATCCATATTGCTGCAAATAGAACATTTCCTGCCGTATCTTCTTCCTATAATTTCGTCCAACTTGAATGTGATCATTCACCACTATACCCGTCACATTTTGCGACTGGTTGCGATGAAAAACTTTGGTCTTTTCCTCATTGACGCTAAACCCAGCATTTCCCATCACCGTTTTCACATATCCCATCAACTGACCATATTCAATTCTTCTATTTGATGAAAACGTCAGGTCATCAGCATACCGGGTATAGGTTATGTCATGGTCTTGACAATGCTCATATATCATCTTGTCAATGCGCCTCATTACCAGATTCGAAAGCATCGGGCTTGTAGGTGCTCCTTGTGGCAACACGCCGTCAAGCGTACAAAGGTGAGCCAGCATCCCCGATACATCCTTTCCATATCCCAAGTCTGCAAATACTGCATAGACCTGAATCCACCTGACGCTTGTAAAGAAATCCTTCAAGTCCATACATACCACTGTTCGCCTTCCCACATGCGGCGTTGCGTTGTCAATGATATCCCTGTGAGGCACAAAGGCTGTTACAACGTGTGAAACATCTTTCATAACGCCAGGTGCCATCAGTATATTATCGAGTATCCATGTCTGTATCTCCTTCAAATTAGGCATGGGTTCATGAATAATCCTCATTTTCCCATTCCTTTTTGGAATCATGTATTTCTTGTAGAAGTCTTCTTTGCAGGTGCTTAGTATCTGTACGTAGTCAAGTTCGTATCCCAGCAGTCCTGCCAAGTGAGGCTGGTCAAAAATGATAGGCACACCATGATTCTGCAAATTATCCGCATATGCCAAAATTTCTTCTATCTTAGTAGAAGGTACTTGCATTTCTGCTAAAGTCGCTTCAAGGTTTTGCCGATAGCTGACATATAGCTCTATAGTTGGAAAAGAGGGTTCGGCCATATTACGATGTAATTGTTACTAGCATTGAATGCGATAAATGAAATTTTAGCGCCTAAGCGATAAAATTGTCATTTATCGTGCTTGAATGTAGATTCGTTGTCGCCTGACGACTCGCCAGACCTACCTAAGACATAGGAGTTACTAAAATGGCCTCCCCCTCTTTTAAACATATATTTCGGGACATAAATATCCGTCTTATTCATCTGCTCTTTTCTTACCGAATAGTCAGGAAGGAACTGCGTATACATTCCTTTGCGTCCCAACATTCTGTTGAGTTCTAAAAAGTACGACTGTCCTCTTTCTGACAGAATTAGTTTATGTCCATCCTTCAACACATATCCTTTCCCCAATAGTCTGTCTATGGTATGGGTAAACCTCTCCATATCATTGCCCGTGGCTTTCAGAAAAGGGCGTATTTCACCTTTTTTGCGGATAAACTGTATGAGAGCTAACTCATATTCAATATCTGGAATAGGGCGATTTCTTTCCATGCCAGTAAATAGGGAATGTATTGTTTGGGCATCTCTTCAGACAAATAAGTGCTTCTGAACCTCCATACCCGAAATTATAGCTCTTAATATTGAACGCAGCTTCAATATCTTTCATCAACTGCGTATACCGCGATAGTTTGTATCCACTATAAACGTCAGTAATCCCTCGTTTTAGTACATGACTCGTAAACACAGGGATGCCTTGTGCTGATAGCCTATTTATTCCTTCACGATGTACTGCTACACTCATTACAACCATCTTCTTCTCAACTCCAGCGTTTGCTTTCAACATATCTGCCATACATTTATCGGCAGTATCTCCAGTACCCACGAAATCATCTACCAATATAAATAAATCCGAGTCTTTTATCTTCAGCTGTTTCAAATCTTCTATCCTGTCCAATATCTTTATTGGTTTCTTTAGCTGCTTGCTCACCGAAGGATTCTTTATTTCATATAGCACAATCCCCGAACTCTTGCTCCACTTCTGATCCTTTAGTGGTGTACACCTAATGGCATAAAAGGTGGATATGCTCTTAAATTGTTCGAGTATCTTGTTCAGCGGTTCTACAATCTCATTTGCATATTCACATATCCATAATAACTCCTGAGTCAAATCAAGATACATGTTCTTCTGTTCTTCGCTTAGTTTGCTCATCAGCTCTGCATGTGAGATGAGAATATGATAATAACCTGGATAAGTCAACCAAGCATTTTTCTCAAAAACTTTCTGCATAGCATATATATCCTCTGCCATCACGGGCTTAGCCGTTCTTTTTGCGTATCGTTTTCTCCGGTTTCGTGCTGATATCGTGTCTAATGCCATATCTACACCCTATTAATATCATCATCTACCATAATTTTAATATCTACGGCAGTTTTAAGCACAATGAAGAAAACAAATATTAGGAGAAATGAATCTATAGCTACAAGCCATTCACTTTTAACAAGTTTTACTATCAGTAAAAGCAAAATTAGTAAAATACTGAATATCAATATAAGACTTAGCTGTCCCACAATATTCTTTGTGAAATTTTTAAATCTAATGAGATAACCATTCGAAGCATCATCATTTTTTCCTGATAGCTCTTTAGCCTTGGCTCTCAACTTGTCCGGCACTACGAATATAACTCCTAAAATGATAGATACAAAGATGCCCATCACCTCCATCAATGGATCAACCATGTCGTCCAAAGCATCTATGGGCAAATAAAAATAGGCTATCGTTGCAAACATCAATGGAATGAGCAAAAACTTTAGCGTTGACGAATACACTGTTGTTTCGCCTTCCGTATTTTTATAAAGAGAGACAAATCCCTCAATCGTTATACGAAAAATATCCATACTCTTATTGATTTGCAGGAGTATATCGTATCTCTACCTTTATTGCTTCTAGCATTTCCTTTGCTTTCTGGAGCACACCATCCCATAAAGGCACATTATTCTCATCAAGCAGATTGTCATCAAGAACTATCTTTGGTAATATATCCTCTACATCAGCCAATTCCGCTGATGCTGGACTTGAACCGTTAGTATAGAACAATCGTACACTATCCCTTTCTGAATCATAGTCAGAAATTATGCCCTTAATGTCATCTTTAATAATATTCTCCCTGTTCGCTTTGTTGATAAAGTCAAACAATGGTATGTTGAAACCGTCGATGACGACCTTTTTGTTTGATGTCTTAAAAGGAGCAAACAAAGGATCAAATTGTCTCCTTCTTACACGATTTGCATAAGTCACCTCTATTTTGTTTATCGAGCCTGTCTGATAATAGCTCTGCAACACGTCTTTTGGTATATATTTCACCCATGTTGGTTTAAAACCATTATGTATAAACCAGTCATCAATTCTCTCCCTGAATGAGGCAACAAATCCAAAAGTATTATACCGTTGTATCATCAGGATTCCCGTATTCGAATCTTTTGGAAGCCAAAGCATGAAAAAGAACTCTGATGAAGGTACTTTGTTAGGAGTTATATCCCTCTCTGGCTGTGTCGCATTATCTACATCATAGACTTTGAAATTAAGACCAGCATTACCTGCCTTGAATTTTCCCCATAGAAGAAATTTTTCAGCATTGAATCCATTAAAATCGTCGCTGGTTAGACTTGAGGCACTTGTACCAGAAGCCGTTTTTACGAATTTTCCATTGAAAGAACTTACAAATGACCTCAGTATAACATTCGTATAATTATCTATGGGCTCTCCCTGCAAGTCTAACGAATTCACTAAATCAATAAAATTCGAAGGATTCTTTTCGAGTTTACAACTCCATCTCCCTGCTGCGGTTCTTTGAGCAGGTGCTTTTAGCTTTTTGAGTTGGAAGGAGAATATCTCCATTATCAGTTTGTATGCCATACTATATGTTCTTAAAGTTCATATCAGTTATCTATTCCCTTGGAATTATATCAAATTAAAACACAAGCATAAACCTGTGAAAGTTTTCTCTTCGTAAGCATCCAACCCCTTTTTGCCATAAGCCTTAGCCCCAGCATTTGCTGGGGATTCGGGAGTTTTAAAGGAAATTGGATTTTGTTGTTTTTATACGTTTTTAACTTAATACCTCCTGAGTAATGAGCTCGTAATCGCTCCTACCCTCGGTAACCTTCTTGAAGAAGTCGTTGAAGAAATCAAATGCTGCCTTCTTCTGTAGCTTACATGTCTCTATGAATGTGAGCCATGCAGCTGCAACCTCACCACCCTTCTCGCTGCTGAAGCCGCCAAAGCTCTTCCGCAGGTTGGTAAATGGCCGGACTGCACGTTCGCAACAATTATTATCTATCAAAACACTTCCTATATCTCTGTAGGCAATCAATTCCGTCCAGTTGTTGCGCATATAATTCAATGCATGCACTAACTTGCTGGATGCTTTTACTTTTTTACTCTTTATCTTGGCTAGCAGTGCAAGTGCCCGCTGATCAAGCTCATTGAGTACAGGTATTGACTCTAGTTTTCTAGCTGTCAGCACCTCTTCTTCTGTCCGATGGAGAAGAATGCTCTCCAATTCCACCTTATATAATATACTTATCAAATCAATAAACTCCTGAGCCAGTTCATCCTTGTAGTCTTTCAATGCCGACCAGAATATCCGGCGAACATGAGCCCAGCAACATGCATGGGTGCAGCCATCAAGTTTGCTGAAGTAGGCATATGCATTGTAGGCATCAGTCATCAGGGTTCCTTTGAATTCACCAAGGAATTCCTCAATCACCTTGCGCTTCCTGCGACCGAAGAGATAATAACATACCTTCGTCGTCAGATTGACGATGACCCACATATAACGCTTTACATACTTGTATACACCATTAACCTTTACCTTGGTCCATACCCAAGTCTCATCGCAGTATATGCTCGTACCCATCTTCAGCAGCATCTTTTTGATGTACTTCTTACCACCTTCTAACAGCTCTGCTCCACGGGTAAGCCAGTTCAAAATGCTTTGCTTTGACATACGCATCTTCTCATTGAACATGCGGTACATCTCACGTCCGCTTGACAGCGCATACTGGAATCGGTTAACACCAAGGTCAGAGAGCATAGAATAAGTAGCACTTGTATGAGGTACAAGGCACGGCATATCATATTTCGACTCATTGACAAACACACATTCACGTTTCTCATCTCCCTTTGATTTGGGTATGAAGAAGGGAAATTCATTGCCATTCTTGTCACGTACCCACACATACAGGTATCTGTCCTGGCGGGTGAGACTGACACGGTCAAACTGGTCAACAGGTCTTGTGTAGCGAAT
>Ga0310695_10012520_pt1 | contig 11850 bp, 8 predicted proteins | sample RumenRJG_04DNA_FD_203882 | JGI IMG/M metagenome (GOLD analysis project Ga0310695, IMG submission 203882) | Bovine rumen microbial communities from Lethbridge, Alberta, Canada - RJG_04 (v2) (version 2) | ecosystem: Host-associated > Mammals > Digestive system > Stomach > Rumen | place: Canada... | reverse complement strand
TAATTATTTATTCTTTTTCTAAATTAATTTGTTTAAAATAAATTTTTTAATTAAATTTTATATTATAAATATTATGAATAAAATAGAGAATAAAGGTACAAAATTTGAAAATATAAAATATCAATTAAATATTAATGATATAATAAACAAAATAAAAAAAGAATTTGAAGGTAAAATTAAAGATAATCAATTTTTCTATAATTTAATAGAAAATTATATTTCATTAACAAATGATTATAAAAATAAAATTGAAAATGAAATAATTAGTCAATTAGAAGATAAATTTGCCTTTTTTGACCATTTTTTTTCTTTTCTAAGACAATTATTAGAAATACAAAAGAATTGTTTAAATGAACATTTAACAATAATGAATAAAATTTTTCAAAATAAATATTTCATTGATGAATTATATTCAAAAATTTTAAATGATATTAATAAATTACAAAATTTAAATTTTGAGAATGATATTGAAATTTTAAATAAAAAACATTTTGAATATTTAAATCAATTATATATTATTGAAAATAATTTGATTGAAATTGCTTTAAAACAAAAAAATAAAAATATAAATGAAAAAGAAATAACAAAAGGAAAAAATTGCCAAAAGGCATATTTAGATATTGTAAATATAGTAAAAAATAAAAGAGAAATTTTTCTAAATGATGGAAATAATTTATTAAATAATTTAATTTCCATAAATAAAAAAATATATGAAAATTTGTATATTTTTATAAAAAGTTTTATTGATGCTTATTTAATCAAATCATCAAACGAAAAAATATATTGTGATAATTTTATGAATGTTTTTAATCATTTACAAATTGAAAATTATATAGAAAAAGAAACAAAATATATTAAAAATATTCAAATTAATAATATAGAGTTTGAACCTTATAAAATGAATATTTTTTCATTAATTGAAAATGAAAAATATTTAAAACATAAATCAATAACATCAAATATTTGTTCAGAAGTTATTTCTAAAATGAAAAAAGAATTTGATAAAGTGGCTGAATTCTATGATGTTGAAAAAGAAGAAAAAAAAAATATTATTTTAGAAATTTCAAAATCTATTATTGACCCAAAAAAAAAACTTGGAATATCAACAACTCAATATAATTCTTTAATTGAATTATTAAATGATAGAGAAATGAGATTATTTTTTATGACATCATTAAATAAAATAAGAGCAGAAGGATATTTTGAAATTTCCGAAGAACCTTTTAATCAATTAGGAAAAATAATAAAATTTATTTTTATAAAAATAAAAGATGATAAAGATTATGATTTAATGAGTTATATAATAATAATGTGTCAAACTTATTATTATTTAGATAAATCTAATAAAAAAATTTATTTATTAAAATTTATTGAAAATGAAGAAATATTTCAAACAACAAAATTTTGGAAAGGCTATTTTGGAAAAATTATAGAAGAAGAAATAAAAAATAGAAAAAGTAAATTTGACCAAAATTTAATATTTTCTAAATTACTCTCTATGATTCATAATATGTTAGAATTTAAAGTTGATAAAGATAAAATTATAAAAGTTTTAAATGATTTTGGAGAACAATATAAAATTAATAAAGATATGATGGATAAAATGTCTTTAATGGTTAATAGTAATGAAAATATGGAAAATGATAATTAATTAAAAATAATTTTCAAATAATATTATATCAATTGTTAATTAAAATAAAATTTCAAAAAAATATAATTTAATAAATAAAATTGATAAAGATAAGGATGTTAGTATTAACAATACTTTAAAAACAAAAATATAACTTTTAATAAAAAAAAATAATTGTTGTTTAAAAAATAATAATTTATTAATTAAGACTTTAATATTTAAGATTTTAATATTAATTAATTAATATATTCTTTACATATGGCTTTAAACAATGAAAATAATAATACAACTGAAAATGTTAAAAATTTAGATGAGAAAAAAGAAGAAGATTCGGAAAAAAATGATGTCATATTAGAAGAAGGGAAAAATTCTTTAGAAAAAACTCAAAAAAATGAAGAAAACAATGAAACATATGACTTAAATAAAGACTATAAATTCCTATCAATTTTACAATTTGTTAATTTATTTCATGATATTTTGAATCTTGAACCAATATCTACAAATGAATTGGAATTTAGTTTAAATCATACAGACATAGAACCATTATGTATTAATATATTATCCAAATTATTGATGAAAAAGGAAAATATGAGAACAAGTAAATTAAATAAAGAACAAAATAAGTCAACTACAAATTTAATTGAGGCGCCATCAAACAATAATTCAAATTTAAATAATGAACAAAAAAATCCTTTAAATAACATTAATGTAATACCAAAGGAAAAAAATGCTTTTTCCGAAATAGATATTAATAAACTTAATGAAAATTTATTTAAGAAAATAAATTTTTTTTACAAGACTTATATTCGATATTTAAGAAAAGCATATAATATAACAGATTTATCAAATATTTTTGAAATAATAAAAACAGATATTGATAATTTTAAAAATAGAGCAGATCCATTTGCATTAACAAGAGAAAATTTAAACTATAAATGTTATGATAATATAGATATTAAAACAATGTTAATTATAAATTTTTTTAGAGAATTAGGAGGAAATAATCCTTTACATAGAATTTCATCTATACAAATGATGGAAAAAATGTTAAGTAATAAAGAAGATGATTTTCCAGAAGAAAGTGATTATGTTCCATTTAGTCTATTATCTATTGAAAATAAAGTAAATTTTTTATATTTTTTTTGTATATATTGTATGACTTTTTCTGGAAGAGCTCAAATTTTTAAAGATGAAATGAATAAAAATAAAAATGAAAATTTTATTTCTAATAGGAGAATAATGCCTTTATTTAGTGATAAATTAGGGAATGATTATTATATCTTTCCAAATAATAAAGATTGTAGAATTTATAAAGATAAAATTGATGTTGAAAATCCAATTGAAAATAATTTAGAAAATAATATTAAAAATTATGAAGATTTAGAAAAGTTTTTGGAAAAAGAAACTAATAATCAAATTAAAAAAAAAATAAATGAGCATTTATTAGAATTTAAAAATAATGATGAAGAAGAAAAAAAAAAACAAAATGAATTTTTAAAAAAAGAACAAATGATTGAAAAAAAAAAAAAAGTAAGAGAAATGAATGTGAATTCAATAAGTGAAGTCGATGAAACACAAATCTTAATTATGTCAAATTCATCTGGAGTAACAACAAGACTTCAATTAAACAATATAACTAATTCAATTCAAAAAGAAAAAAACACTAATCAAAAACCAAAAGAATTAACAGAAGAAGAAAAAAGAAAACAAAAAATAATAAAAGAGAATTATGAAAGAGATAAAAGAATGGAAAAAAGAAATAGAATTCATGAACAAATACTAAAAGATGAAGAATATAAATTAAAACATAATGGAGAATCAATGTTTGGAAAAAAGAAAAGAAATAGAAATAAAAAAAAGAAAAAACATCATAAAAATTCATGGAGTGATGATGAAGAAGATGAATATAATGAACAATTAGAAAATGAAATGAATATAGAAAGTGATGATGATGATGAATATACAAATGGGAGAAAACATAAAACAAATAATAAAAATTATTATAATGGAAATAATTATTATGATGGTTCATATGAAGTTTCAGAAAGAGGAAATGAAGATAAAAATGTTTCACAAGATATAATTAATGAAGGATATTTACTTTATAGATATTCATCTAATCAAATTGAAATTGAAGGTTATTGGTATGTTAATGATGAACCTTCAATTAAAGAAAGAATTAGTTATTTATTCACAAATAGTAATTCTGTTAAAAATGTTATTATGCCTATTGAAAATAATAATGTCAATGTTACAATTTGTAGTGCAAATTTAATTGAAGATTTTTCTATTGATTTTTTATTTAAGGAATGTTTAAGTTTTTTAAGTGGTGAATATGCAGGTTATTTTATGTATTATAGTAAAACTATTGAAGATAGATTTAAAATTAATTTAGAAATTGAGGATTCTCTTGTAAAATTATATGGTAATGGTTCTAATAATTTGGGAGCTTTTAATGTAAATGGTTATATGAATTTTTTTAGAACTAAAGAAGTTCTTTTGGAAAAAAATAAAATTGAAGAACCAGTTATTAAATTAGCTGAATTTAGTATGAAAAAAGTTTATAATCAATTTAATCCTACTGAAAATGAAAGAGTTATTAAATCATATAATCATAGAAGAAAAAAAAATGATGATGATAATTACTAAATAATTATAATTTTGTTTATATAATTTTATTAAATAATTTCCAAATCAAAATAATTTTATTTTAATTAACCTATTAAATAAAAAGAAATTGAAAAATCATTATGAAAAAGAACTATTTTATCATCTTGAGATAATTTTGGAAGTATTTCTGTGTCAGTTATTACATTTGGTATAATTGTTCCTCTTGGAATTGAATCATAATCTGGATTAAATTCACTTACTTTAAAAACTTTTTTAAACATATAAAGTATATAATAACCTGAATTTGATAAATTAAAATTTATTAATTGAGAATCAAATTTAATTATTTTTAATACAAATTTCATTTTAAAATCTCTTATTAATATTAAATTATGTTGTTTAGAAAAAATCACTATTTGGTCTTTTTGATGTATTAAAGGTGAAAAAAATAATATTATTTTTTTTTCTATATTAGTATTTATTTCATTATTTATTTTAAATTCATCACAAAAATTTCCAGGAATAAAAGAATCTATTTTATCATATACTGGAACAGTTTTATCAAAAGATAAATGTCTAATTATTTCAGTGTATTTTCTTTTGTAAATAAAAATATCTTTATCATTATTATTTATACCAAAAATAAGAAATGGTTCAAAATGACTTAACAAAATATTTTTGATATTCATAGAATAACCACTTAATACTTGATTAAAATTAATTATTAATTCATTAAATTTTTCAATTCCTCCTAAATATATATCATTTTTATTATTATCTATAGCAAAAAAATATTTTCCATCTGGAAAAAATGTAACTTGTTTAAAATAATTACCTTCTCCTAAAATAGTTTTAATATTTATTTTCCCAGTAACTTTTCCTTCTTCAATATCAAAACATCTAATATTTCCATTACTATAAAATGCTAAAAATTTTAAATCATTTGGAAGAGTTTCTATCAATGTTAATTCTGAATTATTGACTTCAAATACATAAATCATATCAAATTCAGGAATATTCCAAATACGAACATTTCCATGTTTATGTGATGTTATAAAATAATATCCATTTTGATTATTCTGATTTTTTGTTTGATTTTGAATATTTTGAATTGAAATATTTTTTATATTTTTATTTATGATTTTACATTCTTGAATTTCATATAAATCAACAGGAATAAAAGTAAATAATTTAACAGTACATTCTTCATTATAATTTATATAATAAACTGAACCATTATGAGTTAAACTAATTCCTTCTGTTCTTGGATTAATAATATCAATATCACATGTAGTTATAGTACTATTATGTGAAATTTCACCCTTTGGAATTTTCAAAATATCCATATCAGTATAATCAATATTTTGTAATGAAGGCATTGTAAAGTATTTTACTTTATCATTATAAATAAAAGTAACATAATACATAGAAGCTATAATATCATATAATTTAATATTTCTTTCAATATTAAATAAATCAGTAGGTTTATAAATTTTTAATAAAATATCTCTAATATAATCACTTATAACTACACATCCATTTGAAACTCCTAATAATAAACACATAATACATTTTACACTTAAAGGTGCAGTATAATCAAAACAAATAATTTCATTATTACCAGTAAAATTTCTTAACTTAGAAGGATGTTCTTCTATTGTTAAATTATTTGGTTTTATATACCAATATGAATAATAATCTTTATTGATAGTACAAAATTCCATATTTGTTGATAAATACAAATTAAATTTCATTTGAAGAAAAGATAATCCAGTTTGATTTGAAAAAGAAGCTGTATTAGATATTAATTCTTCTCCTAATCCAAAATCAACACATGAAATATGATAATCATTATATAAAATAATACATAAATTATTTAAAGGTGTTATCATGTAATCATGTAATATTTTACAATCTGGTATTTTATATGTATTTATATAAATAAATCTTCCTCTTAAATAATCATAAAAAACTAATTCATTTGATAATGAGGAAGCATATAATATTCTTCCAGCATTTGATATTTTAATTGAATTTAATTTTGAAGAAATTTTATGTTGACATAAAATTAATTGTTGTCTATTTGTATCTGGATGAAAATTTTCAATTATAATATAAATATTATTTGTATATGCTAACCATTTATCATCTTTATTATAACAAATAGATGAATTAATTATAGTTTTTTGTTGAGGATATAAATTTGCACCTAGATAATAATATCTTTTTACATTTACAAATTTTTCACCTAAATTAGCAGTTCTTGGAATTGAATCACTTTCATCAAATATAACTGGTCCTTTTGGAATTTGTTTACTTTGTTTTTCCAAATGGGAAAATTTTTCTTCATAATATTTTTCATATTCACTTAATAAATTTTCATCTAGAGAAATTTTTGGTATTATTTTTTCTTCTATAATTTCCCAACGTGAATCAAATTCTTTATTATTCTTTTTTTCTTTTATATTTTGACTATTTAAATTACTAGTTAATGTATTTTTATTTATTGAATCATTAAATAAATATGGATTCTTAGATTGAAAAACTGGTTTTCCTTTAAATTTTATTTCAGAATTTAATTCTTCATAAGCTTTAATTCTATTATCTTTATTTGAATTTGGTATAATTTCTTCTGAAACTTTTGAATTTTCTTCTAATTTATTAATTTTTCTATGATATGATGGAAGGGATTGTTCCATTTTTTCTTTTATTACACTATTCATTTTTAAATTTTTATGGTATTCATAATCTTTAAGTGGATCAATTTTTTCCTTTTTTTCTTTTTTGTTTACTTTATGTCTTTTCATTTTTTAATTTTTTTTCAATTTATTATTTATTAATTTTATTTTAATTAATTTTTAAATGGATAATGAAAAAAACACCTTTGACTTTTATAAATCACTTGAAAAAATAATTAATGAAATGGAGAGTGAAGAAGAATATAACGATATTATTATACTTAAAAAATTATTATTTACAATATTATGTGAATTATCTACATTTTTCTTAGATAATGTTTTTCTTATTTCAAAATTAAAATTTGAAAATTTTGATGATAACAAATCATATAGTAATGTATTAGGAGATATTGTTTATCAAATAGGAAAAAATTTTAATACTTTTCAATTTAGGGCTATTATTAATTTATATGAAACTATGGTATTAGGAGGATTTGAAAAAGATTCTTTAATATTTTTTATTAAAGTAGTTTTATGTTTCTATTTTACTCATCAAAAAACTTTAAATAAATTATCAGAAAATTATACAATTTATCAATATGAAAATGCTTTTAAAGCAAATTATTTTCAAGGATTTAAAGATATGAAATCTTTATTAAATGTTATACCAATGGTTGAATTAGGAAATAGTGAAGATGACGATTATTTGATTCAAATATTTAGAATTAATAATGATGATAATAAAAATAATCCATTAAGTAAAAGTGTGGCTTCTCTTCCTCCAATTAAACAAAAAGGATATAATACAACTGGAGATAATTTCTTCCAAACTCAAGTTAAAAAAGTTTAAAAAAATATTAATTATTTATTATGTATATTAAATTACTTTTTTAATATGTAAATTCTTATTTTTTAAAAACTTTTTTTTATTTACAAAATACAAATATATAAATAATAATTTCAAAAAATAAATGTGATGATTTTAATTAAAATAAAATGAGATTCAATCATCTAAGAATTAAATCAGCAACAATTAAAAAAGAAAAAGATAATGAATTTATTCAAAAGAAATTAAATGAACTTAAATTAAAGTCAAGATTACATTATATTGTTGATTATGCTGAAAAAATATATACAGCAAATCAACTAAGAATAATACAAAATAAATATAAAGAAGAAGAACTCACATGTATTAATGATTTAATATTTACAATAATATTAAATAATTATGATTTAGAACAAGCTATAAAAGCTAAATTTATTTTAAGAGATAAATATGAAAAACAACAAAAAGAAATTTCAGAATATTGTAATGATTTAAAAATAAAATCATTAAATAATGAAAAGGTTATTGATTCTTATAAAATTTCAATTAATGATATTAAATTACAAACATCTAATGCACAAAAAGAATATGATAAAATAATTGAAAATATAAGTAAGGAAAATATGATTCTTGATCAAAAAATAAATGAAAGAATAGAGTTATTTAATTATCAAAAACAAAAAATTATAGAAACAAAAGCTAAAATAGAGACATTAGAAAAAGATTTAGCACAGAAAAATAAACTTTTAGAAAATAGAAGAATAACTCATAGGGAAAAGTATAATGCTTTGAATAAAGAATATGAAGAAATGAAAAAAAATTATCTAGAATTAAAATTAAAATATTCAAAAGTAAAAAATCCTGAAATAATATCTAAATATTTAATTAATGAAAATACAATTAAAAATCCAAATGAAATAATAGAAAAAAAAATATTTGCAAAAAAAGTTATAAAAGATACTGAACAAAATAATAAAAATTTATTAATTAAAATAGATGATTTAATCAAAAAATATAATCATGCAATGAGTATATCATCAGTCTATTCTTCAAGAAAAGATACTTTAACTTCACCTAGTTCTAAAAAACATACTTATACAAAAAGTTTTTATTAAACCTTATAATTATTTCAAATCTTTATTATTTATTTAATATTCATTAACAAAAAACGAAAATAATAATTATTAATAATTTTAATCATCATCTTTTTCTTCTATATATAAATTAGTAATTGCAGGATTACTTTTTTTATATAATCTCGCAGTATGATATTTTACCCAATCATTTTCAGCTTTTTTAATTTGAGCAGCATATCTTTCTCTTTTAGTAAAAGTTGGGAATTCTCTTAAATAATCTTTAGATTTATCCAAATCACTTTTCATTTCATCTAATTTTTCTTTATAATATTCACTTGTTTGAACAGCATCATGAATTAATTTTTGTTTAATAAATTTTTCAATTAATGCACTTTGATCTCTATAATAAAATGCACTTTGACAAATTTTATTTAATTTCTTCATTCTTTCATCATTATATTTATTTAATTTGTCAATATATTGATTACTTATTGTATCATCACTATTAAGATACATTATTAAATTTCTATTTTCAGCATTAATTTCCTTTAATGAGTTTCTATCAAATATTTTTTTTGGATCTTCATAAACTTGACTTCTAAAACAAGTATCATTAACTTTTTTTCCTTTAATATATAAATCTTCTTGTTGTTTTTTTATATCATTTTCTAATTTTTTATATGATTCAGGTTTAATAACATATTTTATTGGGAATGAACTTCTTATAATTGGTAATTTACTATTATTACTTGATGAATTTATATTTGATTCTATTGATTTATTTATTGATAAAAAAACATCGGGAATCACTTGTTGATCAAAATTTTGATTATTAGATTCTACTTTTGTATATTTTTCTTCCATTATTGGTGGTATTTTTAATTTTGATTCGGCAATATTAACCATTTTAAAATTTTTTGCTTTTGGGTTTAAATTTTGAAAAGGATTTGATTCTTCTGATTTTTGTGATGATGATAAATTGACAGAATCTATTGAATGATAACGTCGTTGAGGTAAATCTTCTAATTCTTTTATGATAATTGTTCCATTTTTTGTAACTACTATACGCATTTTTTTTAATTATTATTTAAATATTCAATTAAATTTTAATCTTTTTATTTTAATTATTTCTTAAATTGAAAATTAAATAAATTTTAATGTCAATTGCTTTAATTACGTTAGAAATAAATGATTATCAACCAAATAATTTTAACTTTGAAACATTTGCTTTTATTTTTAAATCTGATCAAAAAGATTTTGAAGACACAATAAATGTAAATATTAATTATATAATTTAAAATAATATAGTATTCATCTAATAATCATATAATTCATAGAATAATATTAAAAAAACAAAATATCAATATTAAATATAATATTAAAGTAACTAAAAATGGTTCTTTAATAGGGATTACAGAATTTGTTATTCCTAGTAATATTTTTTCCAAAAAAAATGAATCATATGAAAAAACATGTTCAATTACAATGACAGATTCAACAAGAAAACTTTTGTTTGGAAATACAAATTTATCAAACACAATTAAAATTAATATTCATTCAATAATTGAATACACAGAAAAAACTTCAAATATTTTAAAACAAAGTCATTCATTACCAAGAGAAGAAATTGGGATTAAAAATAATATTAATAATACTAATCAATTAAATAGGGCAAATGTTAACATACAAATGAAAAAAAATTCTTTAATGATTCATAAACAAACTAATAATAGTACATCATCAATTAGAGATAATAAAACTCCTCCAATGAGAAAAATTCAAAAAAACACAAGTTCATCAACAACTACTTCAAATTATAAATCACCAACTAATAAAAAAAATAATGTTAGAACTGGGAGTGCCACAATTAGAAAGAATATAAATTCTAATAATAATAATAATAATTTAACAAACAATTCAAGTAATAAAATTAATAAAGATTTTTCAAAATTAAATGATAAAGAAATGGAAAATGAAAAAATTATAGAAAAAGAAGATTTTGATATTGATGAACCTGAAAATGATCCAAAAGATACAAGTTTAATTGATCCTATAATTATAAATGAAATTTCAGGTATAGATAATAATTTTATTCAATTTATGAATAAATTTGCAGAAAAAAATCCTTTAGAACAAATGAATCAATTTAATAATAATAATATTAATGAATGTTTAATATATACAAAAGAAATAATTGACCAATTATTTGATTATCAAAATGATTATTATAATAAATTTAAAAAATCTGTTTCTTTAAATAATTTATTAATAGATGATTTTAATAAATATAATGAATTGTATAGAATGATAATTAAAAAAGAAAATAAATTAAAAGAATTAATTGAAAATAATCAAATTAAAAAAGAAATTATAGTTAATATTAGAAGAGGAGAAAACAATCATATTAGGCAAATTTTACCTTTAAAACATAGAGAAATTGATTTATATAAAGATGTTTATAATGTTCCTTTTAGTGAAAAAGATGTACAAGAATATAGTTTAAATAAAGAGAATTTAGAAAAACAAAATAAACTTATTAATGAAGAAACAGAAAAAATATTAGTTAAAGCAATAAAAAATTTTTCTAAAAATTTTGGTGATTTAGAATCTATTTTTAATAATGAAAATTCATCAGATTTAGAAAGAAAAAAATTAAACAATTTAATAAATAAATATCAATTAAATATTTCAAATCTGAAAAATGAATTTTCAAATAATAATATGAATAATTTTCATAATTTAGAATATGTAAATAGTAATCAAATTGATAAACTAGATGAAAAATTAGATAATTTTTTAAAAAGTTTTTATAATAAAAAAAAACTACCAAAAATTCCATTTAAAAAGGTTTCTCCAAATAATTATGAATATGGTACTATTAAAGTTATAATAAAAGATGAAGATATAATAAAAGTAAAATATATAGGAGGACTTTATAGTTTAGATAAATTTATTGAATTAAATGCTCCAATTGAAGAGATTAAAGCAAAAAAACAAAATATATCATCAAAAAAAAGAAAATAAAAAAAA
>Ga0310695_10012519_pt1 | contig 11850 bp, 11 predicted proteins | sample RumenRJG_04DNA_FD_203882 | JGI IMG/M metagenome (GOLD analysis project Ga0310695, IMG submission 203882) | Bovine rumen microbial communities from Lethbridge, Alberta, Canada - RJG_04 (v2) (version 2) | ecosystem: Host-associated > Mammals > Digestive system > Stomach > Rumen | place: Canada... | reverse complement strand
TAGTCATACATCTCACTACTTTCTGTAATCATTTTATCAGCATTTTAGCTAAAAAAAAAGACCTATCTTTTTTAGCAGGTCTTATAGTATAATCAAATTAAAATGCTCTAGGCTGTAAATAGTTACTTTGTTTTCTCTTTACCATCATATTCATCCATTTCTTTATAGCTTAAATGATAAGGATATTGTGGTGGTTCAAATATTTTTATTTCATTAACAAGATTACTACTTATATTCTCTTGAGCAATGAACTTATTCTTAATATCATTTATTAACTCTTCATATGTATTATACTTATGTATACCTCTTTCATTATACCAAGCATGTTCAAACCAATAATATATATCATTATCTTTATATATTAAAAATGCATGGCCTGGACTTTCATTTTCTAAATCTATTTGGATATTCATTACTTTATGTTCATAGCCATTCTTACTAAACCAATCTCTTTCAAACTCAGTCTGATCAACACAAATTCCTTTTTTATACTTTAAAACTTCACTTGGTGACATAAATGAATAGTTCTCATACATCTCAGGAACAATACATTCGTGAAAATTTCCATCCTTATCCATCCACTCATAATCAAAATCACCCATAAATTCAAATAACTCTTCTGGTGTTTTTATCATAATTATCCTCCTAATCTTTTATAATTATCCCAGTCATAAGATATATCACATTTCTTAGCTATCTTATATGCAGTTTTATGTACCTCACTATCACTAACAAGATATTTCATTATCTCTTTATTATTATGAGTCAAATATGAATCATATGTTGCATCTACATTATACCAAATACCATCTATTTTAACTTGATTCCACAAGTGTCCACCAGATTCTTTTGCACCACCCGCACCTACTACAACAGACTCAATATTAACTAAACTAAGTAATTGTTGTAAGATTTTACAGTATCCTTCACAGACACATTTATTATTAAATAAACCACCAACTAATGTTTGATTTTCTGTCTTACTTTTAATTACCCCATCATTATCATAATTAATATTATCTATAACATATTTATATACCTTAATAAATCTATTAATATCTTTATCATCAATATCTATATCTTTAACTAAGAATAAGCACTTATCTATAATACTTTTATACTCACTTACTGTATAAAAATCATTAGATATTAATACATTCTTTTCAATATTTAAATAATCACTACTAGAAATATTAAACTTATTTATTACATCTATGATATCTTTACTGTATTCAAAGTAAATATAACATATTTATCCTACTTGAATGCTTGTAATATGATACTTATTTAATAAACTATTAAGTTTTTCTATACTTAACTCTTTAATAGTATCTATTTGTAATATAACATTATGATTATTATTTAATAAAGTTATATTACCTAGATTACTATTTTATCAGACTCTTTCATATCTATATAATAATGCATAAACTTTAAATCATAATCAGTTGGTCCAAATGAGTATATATTTTTAAAATAACTACTTTTAAATTTCATATAATCACATCCAAATCACATTCACCAATTAATAAAATTATAACATGAAATACTAAATTATAATATAACAAGTTAACAAGTATACTATATTAACAAACTATATAGTTCAAAAGCAAAATAAAGAAATAAGTACTTCATGCTTATTCCTTTATTTTTTATCTCAGATTGAACATTAATTTCTAAAACATAAATCTCACTACTAAAATATAGTATGTATATATTTTAAAGACATTTAATATGTTTATTCATTGAGACTCATTTTTATCAATAATTATAATATTTTCATTATTATAGGCAAGTCCTAAATCTTTTAACACTGAATCCATATTCTCATAAGACGTAAGTTCATTAACTTGCATAGTTAAGCTCTCGTTAGTATTTTTTTGTTTTTCGATTTTCGAATTAATCTTTTCAATTTGAATTTTCAAATTACTGGTACTAGCACTCACAAATATTTTAAGTACAAAAGTAGAACATATACATATTATAGCCAGTGCATATAATAATTTCTCTCCTCTTGTAAATCTAGCAACTTTCTTTTTCTTCTTTTTCATTTTAACCAATCCTTTTTATTACTCTAAGTTTCGCACTACGAGCTCTTTTATTATCTTTAATCTCATCAGTTTTAGGACTTAATACTTTAACTACCTTAAATTTAGGCTCAAACTCTTTTGGAATAATAGGCATATTTTTAAGTTCATCCCTAATAGTACTTACGCTTTTAAATATCTCTTTACATATTTTATCTTCTAAAGAATGAAATGTAATTACACATATTCTGCCATCTTTATTTAATAAACTTAATGCATCAATAAGACTTTTTTTAAATACTTCAAGTTCATTATTTACTTCTATTCTAATTGCTTGAAAAGTCTTACGGGCTGGATGATGATCTTTTTTATATTTCATTGGCACTGCACTTTTAATTACTTCTACAAGTTCTAATGTAGTATTAATTGGTCTTGAATTTACTATAGCCTTAGAAATATTACGAGCAAACCTCTCTTCTCCATACTTAAATATTACATCTGTAAGCTTATCAATACTATATTCATTTACTACATTATAAGCAGATAAATCTTGCTGTCTATTCATACGCATATCAAGTTTAGCATCTTTATGAAAACTAAAACCTCTATAATCTTCATCTAATTGTGGACTAGATACCCCTAAATCATATAATATTCCATCTACTTTATCAATACCTTTCTTTTTAAGTTCCTCTTTTATATTTACAAAATTACTTTTAATAATTGTATAATTATCTGCAATTTTAGATAGTCTATCTTTACTATAATCAATTGCTTCACTATCTTGATCGAATGAATATAAATGACCATTAGGTATTTGTTTTAATATCTCACTACTATGTCCACCATAACCTAGTGTACAATCAACTATAATACTATTATCTTTTAAATTTAAATATTCAATTGCCTCTTCAAGTAATACACTCTTATGCATATATCCCCCCTAAATATTGTTACTACTCTTAAATAAACTATCAGCAATATCTGATAAATCATCAGTATTCATATCAATAAACTTATTCCAAGACTCTTTTGCCCAAATCTCTAATCTATCAAATACTCCAACAATTATGCATTCACGCTTTAAACATGCATAACTAATAAGTGATTGTGATATATTTATTCTACCTTGCCGATCATATTCACAAACTATAGCTCCTGATAAAAATATTCTTAAGAAATTTCTTTTTTCTTTAGTATCAGGTAGATTCTTATATTTATTTATAATATTATTCCACTCATTACTTGAATATATAAACAAGCATCCGTCAAGTCCACGAGTAACTATAAAATTATTACCTAGTTCATTTCTAAGTTTAGCTGGAATAATAATTCTACCTTTATCATCTATTGTATGATTATACTCTCCTATGAACATATTAACCACTTATCCCCACTATTTACCACTTATTACCTAAATTGTATACTAAATTCATTAGTTTGTAAATACTTACACAAATAAATCTTCAGCATTTTACGCTTTATATACAAATAAACGTCCAAAGACGTCTATTCAACTGTTACTGATTTCGCTAAGTTTCTTGGTTTATCTATATCATAACCTTTAATTCGAGCAACTTCATAAGCAATTAATTGCATAGGTATCATAACTATAAATGGAGTTAGGCTATCATTTTCTATAATATCAACTTTATAATCATAGAAATCACCAGATGTATTAGTTATAGATAACACTTTAGTGTCACGTGCCATAACTTCTTTTAAATTACTAATAGTCTTCTCCTTTATTTTATCATCTGTAACAACAGAGATAACCAATGTATTTGTATCCATTAATGATATAGTACCATGTTTTAACTCCCCTGCTGGATATGCTTCGCTATGTATATAAGATATTTCTTTTAGTTTTAAACTACCCTCTAAAGCTAAATAATAATCTATTTCTCTTCCTAAATAGAATATATGATTATATTTAGCAATCACCTTAGCTATCTTTTTATAAGTCCTATTTATATATTTAGTTAGAATACTAGGTATCTTAAATAATTCCTTAATAATACTACTATCCTGTTTTACATTTAAAGCAAGAAGTAATAAAGTTAGTGATTGTGCCATATATGCTTTAGTAGTTGCAACAGATATCTCTATTCCTGCTTTAGTATATATTACATGTTTAGCCTCTCTTGCAATACTTGATTTATATACATTTACTATACCTAAAGTATCAACATTATTATCATTTGCCATCTTTAATGCAGCAAGAGTATCAGCAGTCTCCCCTGATTGTGATATAACAATTACAAGTATATTACTATTATAAAAATGTTTAGTATATCTATATTCAGATGCATAATATACATTTGTTTTAATATTAGCATATTCTTCTATATAATGCTTGCCTAAACAACCTGCATGATATGCTGAACCACACGCTACTATTTCTATTTCATCATATTTGCTTATATCAAACATATTTACAATCTTATTATTATTTACATATTCTTTTAAAGTGTTTCTAAATACGCTAGGTTCTTCATTAATTTCTTTTAACATGTAATGATCATACCCATTTTTACTTGTAATATCACTACTATTATCATAAATATTAATTCTTTTAGTAATCTCTTTATTATCGTTATAAAATCTTACACCTTTACTATCTACTTTAACAATGTCATAATTATCAAGCAAATAGTATTTATTAGTGAAATGAAGTATAGCTGGAACGTCACTTGCAAGCATAGTATCACTATCTTTAACTCCTACTATTAAAGGACTATCTTTTCTTATTGCATACAATGTATCAGGATAATCACTATTTATAATGGCAAGCGCATAGCTGCCTTTAAGAATCTCAATAGCTTTATTAAGCGTTTTAAGCATGTCTTTGTATTCACTATATAGTTCATTCATTAAAACAGCGATAACCTCAGTATCAGTTTCACTTTTATACTTATAATCCTTATATTTATTTTTTAACTCTTTATAATTTTCAATAATACCATTATGTACTAAAGTAATCTTACCTGCACTATGAGGATGAGCATTAATCTTATTAGCTGCCCCGTGAGTTGCCCATCTAGTATGCGCAATAGAAATTAAACTATCTAAATCATAATTAATAAATTTTTCTAGATTTTCTATCTTACCTTCTTCTTTTAAAACCTCAACTTTTTTATTATTAATAAATGCAATACCAGCAGAATCATATCCACGATATTCTAAACTTTTTATTCCAATCATTGTATTTCTAATAGAATTTTTACCTACAAAACCAGTAATTCCACACACATTAACTCCTCCTTTATGTTAATTACAAATTAATTTTAACACATAATAAAAGAATTACAAAATTATAATGTAATTCTCTTTTGTAAGTTACTATTTTTAATACATTCTTTATTATTTAAGTATCTTCTTAAACCAATAGAAATATTCTTGGCTGTAATAGGCACGCCAATATCATTTAAATAACTAACTACAAGCTTTTTATCATCTAAGGTAGCCTCTACAGTTTTAAAACTTCCATCAGGCATTGCAACTATAAATGTTTGTACTGAATTAAGAACATTAATTAATCCTTTCTCAGTAAGATTTATACTTTTTGAATTATTCTTTATAAACCTATCAAATAAAATAAATGCTTTAGAATCCGTTCTTTGTAAATAATTTCTAATATACCTATATGGAATGTTTGTAATAGAATAATAATCTATTTCATTATTTAATTCATTATTTATAATTGCTTTTCTAATCATTAATGCCGCATTCATTATTCTTGACTCTCTATAAGCAATAAATCTATCATATACATCAGGACAATACTTATTTACATACTTTTGAATTCTTGTATATTCTCTTTTTAATAATTCATTTTGATTAAAATAAGAATCAATATCTACATCATTATCTAAGAATTCCGTAATAATTCTACCTAATTCTAATCCAAGTTTTGTTTTTTCATCATTCCTTTTATCATTTTTAACACCATCATAAAATTTAGAATAATCATTTACTAATCTTACAACAGACTCAAATTGTTCTTTTTTAAATGCATTTTTAACAAATGTTCCAGAAATACATTCATTAATAATATATGGAATATATCCATAATTATATTTCATTATTTTAAACTTTTCCATATCAGTTCCTGATAATTCTATGATATTCATAATTATGTGCAATCGACGCGTATATTCTTTTCTATCATATAATCCAAGCCCACCATTAACTTTTAGACCATTTCTAACAAACTTATCATATATTTCACTTAAAATTGTTTTATCTTCTGCACTAAATTCTTTTAGAATTATTTTGTTAAAAAAGCACTTTTCAATATTAATTCCTATTTTTTTCTGTCTTACTAAATATCTTTCAATATACTCATCATTCATATATTTATACATATCAATAAGATTATTTAGCATAGCATATTTATATCTTTCATTATTACTTTTCAATATATTTAAATTTGCATGTTTAAAAATGCGAGATAATTCTCGAAGTGGTGCAATTTCTGTTCTTTCATAAACATACCCCTTATCAATAGCAATTGTTGACTCATAATCATAATAATCTTTATAATCACACTTAAATGCATCAATTACATATTTAAAATTACCATCTTCATAGTTTTTTAATAATAATCTATTTTTTTGTTTTATAAAGTACCTATTAGCTCTTTCTTTAATTAGTTTAATCTCATCTTCATTAAAATAATCTTTAACATAATCTTTTTCAAACTCTTGCATATACGAAATAGTTATTATATCTGTAGTATTATTAAGTAATTGCTTAAACTCATCAATAACGGTCCATATATATAGAATCTCTCTAAACTTTCTTAAATAAATATTATCTATACCATTTGAATCATCATTTAAAAACTTTAAAAATCCTTTTCTATTTACAAATATTCCTCTAAGCATTTGTATCATTTTCTTATACTCTTTATTACTGTAAGCCTCAATTACTTGCTTCCTTGTCATTTTACTAAATATTATACTATTCATAATTATTCCCCCTAAATTACATCAATTAATACTGGATAGTGATCACTAAACGATACTATCTTATCTTTTTCTTTTTTTATACTTTTTACTTTTATACTATTTGATACAAATACATGGTCAATCGGTAAATTTCTCTTAGATTTTTTAAATGTTCTCCCCTTTATTTCTAAATGATTAATACCAATATTACTTAACTTATCTATAAAACTATTCATTATATTACTCTTAATATTCATGTTAAAATCTCCAAGTAATATGATAGGTGTTTTAATATGTTTTATTTTATTATATAAGTATTTAAGTTGTCTATTCTTACTTATCTTATTATAAGCAGATAGATGCACATTAATTATAGTTATCAATTTATTATTAATTTTATACTCTACTAAAGTAGCAACTCTAGGTAATATATCTGGTAAACTAGGTAGTTTATAGCACTTACACCTTATAGTTTCCTTTTTAGTATATATATTAGCAGACTCATTAAATCTTTTTAATTTCTCTATCCTCTTTGTAAATATATTACTACCAAACCTAGGTTTACCATAAACATAATAGTTACCTAAAGCATTAGTTAAATTATCTCTATATATCTCAATTACCTCTTGTAAAGCAATAATATCAATATCATTACTTTTAATATAATCAGATAAATTCTTAATAGTATCAATACCTTTATATATTCCACTATAATTCTTTATTCCATATCTATTTCTAACATTAAATGTAAGTATCTTCATCTAATCCAACTCTCTACTAACTCTAATCCAATTTATTCCTATTTTATAGTAATCATCTTTTAATTTAATCTTTTTATAATGATATATATACATATAATCATCTATTACCTTGATCCTAAATAGATTATTAAATCTATCTTTTAAATAGTCACCATCTAATTTATACTTACACACCATTACCTCAGGATAACCACTAACAATTACTTCTAAGTTAGGATGCTTATTATATCTTTTATGATAATTATCTACTATATCTTTAATCTTATTATAATCTAGTTCATAAGATAAAGTAATCTTATCTACACCTAAACTATGTAAGAAAGCTACAGTATAACTATTTACTACATTCATTCCAAAATCAGTAACCACATTATCATATTTATTAATGCTACCAAGTTCACTAACTAAAACTCTTTTATTAATATCTTTATGATTAATAACTACTCTACCTAATCTTAAAGTAGTATTACTAATATTATTCATACTATATACTTCATCATAACCTGATATATATTTATCACTAAGCACAGACTTCTTATTAACTTTATCATAATTTTTAAGATTAACCCCGTAATCGCCAACTACTATATCACAAACTTTTAATCTTTTCAAATTAAGTTTATCTACTACTTCTCTTTTTAATCTATTAATAACCCCACCAGGTATAAATATATTATCACTAACAGTTACATTTATACTACCTACACTATATACAGTATCATTTAATCTACTAACTCTAGATATTATGTCATCTTTAGTAGTAGGACTATTAATACTACTAGTAATAATGTAATCACTAACACCTTCCACAGTATAATCTTTATATTTAAGTTTAATTACAAGTGGCTTACCAATACAAGCATCAATACTTATATCAAGTAGTAACTTCTTACTAATCTTAATGCTCTCTCCAATTCTTTTTAATTGTTCATAATCAGTAGTCTTTACAACTTTACTTAGACTATTAATTTTATATTTAATCTTAACAATATCTCCACTACATGCACTCTTTACTTTATTATTATTAATAAACATATCAGTAACAGTAAAACCTATATCATCATCTACTATTCTAATACCATCTTGAGTATTTAAAGTATCACTTAATTTAAGTAAAAAATAATTATTCTTAATACTTATTACCTTACCTATTTCTATACCTTGATGATTAGGTTTAATCTTATTAATAAAGTTATTATTATCTTCATTAAATAAAAATCCTTTAGTAAAATCTCTATTAAATATCTTCTTTAATTCAGTAATATCAGACTCACTAATATCTATCTTACCAGAAGAAATATAAGAATCAATTGCCTTACGATATAAACTAACAGCAGTATATACATACTCAGGTCTTTTCATTCTACCTTCAATTTTCAAAGATGTAACACCTATATCAATTAATTTATCAATATTATTTACAGTACATAAATCCTTAGTACTAAGCAAGTAACCTGAATCTACATTCTTACTATCCTTAATAAGTTCATACTTCATTCTGCAACACTGTGCGCATGACCCTCTATTACCACTTCTACCACCTATTAAGCTACTCATCAAACAGCATCCAGAAAAACTAACGCATAAAGCCCCCTGGATAAATATCTCAAGTTCAATATTACTATTGTTCTTAATATTAGTAATATCACTTATACTTAACTCACGGGATAATACTGCTCTTTTAATACCAAGACCCTCAAGTAACTTCACACTCTCTAGAGAATGTATATTCATTTGTGTTGAAGCATGTATTTCTAAAGTGGGAAACTTCTGTCTTACTAAATCCATAGCCCCTAAATCCTGCATAATAACTGCATCTACCCCACTACGGTGTAGAAACTCCACATACTTAATAAAATCATCCATCTCACGTTCATAAATCAAAGTATTAACAGTAACATATACTCTAACATCATATAAATGACAATAATTAATAGCTTCAACTAACTCTTCATCGTTAAAATTAGCTGCAAAAGCACGAGCACCATACTTCTTACCACTTAAATATACCGCATCCGCACCTGCACTAACAGCAGCATAAAGACTCTCCATATTACCAGCAGGAGCAAGCAATTCAATTTTATTCATATCACACTACACCTCAAGCGCCTATATTATACTATTAAATTGATTATTTGTAAAATATATATAATTACAAAAATATCATCCTAGACATTTCACCTAAGATGATATTACGCATTCACATTAGTTTTTTAATTATAGATTAAAGTGCAGATTTAGGTAATACTATGACAGGACGGACAACGACATTATTGTTGAAGACGTTGTTGTAGCTGTAGGCAGTGACTTTTGTAAGCTCACCATCGTTACCCACGACATAGACACCCGAGGGAGAATCATTATATTGACTCATTGTCCAATACAAATAATTAGAATTATATACCCAACTTGGTGTATTATCTGTATATTTATATCCTTGGGATGAAGGACTAACTTGTTGAAGCTCAAATCCCAAATCTCCTGTTAAATCTTCAAATGTAATTAATCTTGCCTCTGTCGCTGCTGAGGCTTTTGCTGCTTTCCAGGCATCTACTACATATTTTACTTCTGATTGTTCATATGCATTTGTACATCCAGTTTCTACCCATTCACTTCCATTATATCCACATGTAACACTTGAATAGTATGACATACCTCCATAACCATTTTTATCATATGCAGTTTGATAATAACTTGCGGATGTATCATTTGTAACATACATATTTACATGATTATTTTCTGTTCCTACTCCTCCATATGTATTCATTTCTTGTACACTTAATGGTTCAGCTTTTAGCAGTGTTACATTTGCTTCTGATACACCTGAATCTTTAATTACATAATAATTTACATTATTATAACTTACTTCATCTCCAACTTCATAAGTATCGTATACTATAGTTTCTTCTTTACCATATGTGTATCCTTCTACATCTCTACCATTAACCGTACATCCTGCTAGATATACTGATGAATCACTGTTAAGTTGGGGTGTTTCACATACTACTTGATTGCCTGAGTATTCAATTGTTAATTGTGATACTTCTGTTGGAAATTTACCATTATCTAGCAAATATCCAGCTATAGCTAGTTCAATACTTCTTCCATATGCATCGACACTACGTCTATCTGCAGATATTCTTGCCTTTCTAATTATGTTCATAACTAATGGAGTTGCAATAAGCGCAATTATTGCCATAATTACTAATACTGCTATAAGTTCGATTAATGTAAATGCTTTACTTTTTCTTTGTTTCATTATATACCTTCTTTCTTTAAATTTCATGGATTCTGTTTTTAGTGTATACCATGATTACACTTTTTATACATTTTCCTATACTATCTCGCCTCACCTTACCTTCTGATACCATTATACTAAAAAAAAAAAAAAAAAAAAGTCAACCCTATATTGACAATTTCTTAAACATCCGCAATTATCTTACTTTTTTCTATTTTACACTACATTCCTTTTTTCCAAAGCATATTGCATATTCATATATCTTATCTACTTTAGAATCTATTAATTCTTGTTTATACTTCTTACTATTAATCTGTTCTAATGCTTTAAGAGCAACTTCATCCATATCATAGTCGGTTATTTTTAACTCAATTATCATACCTACACTATTGTCAGTAGCCTTAATCATTAAATCAAATCTACCTAGTCCTGACTCTCTATTTGACCTTACTATAAATCTTTTATTATTTAAAAACATAGAGAATAATCCAAGTAAATATCCATGATAGAATGACTCACTAGAATCCATATATGATATATTAGGTAATATCCTATTTAATGTAAACTGAATTAATTCTTTATCATTATTTAATATGCCTAAACAAAATTGTCTTATTAAAAAAGTATCAATTTTATAATCATCATTTAATATTTCTAATATTATATTTCTAAATAGACCTCTAGTTTCTCCATTTGGTAGTTTAACTGTTAAGTAGATATCTCCAAATTCATCTTTAACTGATTTATCTATTGTTAAATATCCACTTATAAATAATAAGTTTAAAATATTATTAAGTGATTTTAAATCATTATAATCTAAGTATGTTACTTTCTCATTATATATAAATTCTACTCCCTCACCTAATAATAGT
>Ga0310695_10012518_pt1 | contig 11852 bp, 9 predicted proteins | sample RumenRJG_04DNA_FD_203882 | JGI IMG/M metagenome (GOLD analysis project Ga0310695, IMG submission 203882) | Bovine rumen microbial communities from Lethbridge, Alberta, Canada - RJG_04 (v2) (version 2) | ecosystem: Host-associated > Mammals > Digestive system > Stomach > Rumen | place: Canada... | reverse complement strand
TGGAAACCTGAAGTGTAACGGTATCGCCAACCTCGGCTTTATGCTCTACGTCCGCATCACTGTCTGAACACCACAGATATTCGGAACCGGGTACAAAATCACGGTCATCCTTTTGGACCACCACCAAATAATCCTTGTAACCGGCCGAATTGTCCGCACTGGCAGTAATCCTGTATATTCCGGATTTCAGTCCTTTTAGTCTAACAATGCCCGGCTGGTCTGCTCCCACCTTGACCGTATTGTCAAACATGACCTCTGCAACCGCAGGCTCCTTGTCAAAATCAAAATCATACTGGTTAAACCTATCCCTAATGTTCTGCTCGTCAACTATACGGGCAATTTCCTGTTTCATCTTGTCTGTATACAACGCAAAAGGCAATGGCAACAGTTTGGGATCATACAGGACTCTTTCAACCTTAAACTTGACCTGACCGTTTACAGGGTTGTTTGAAATAAGGTTCAAATAGAATTCATACCCCAATCCGGATTCATCATTTACAGGCTTTGAAGAAACTGATATTTTGTTTTCGGCTCCAACATTGAAATACATTTTACTGTCATGCGTCTCGCCGTTCAAATCAGTAACCGTGACCGACACCGTTACCTGACATTCCTGATTTAAAAGGATATCCTCGGGAACTGTAAATCCAAGACGGAACAAACCGTTACCGTCAGTCTTTATCTCTCCGTTTGCAATCCTGACCAGGTTATTGTTGTCCCTTATACAGAACGGATGAACCGAATATGACGACACGCCTGCAGTCCATTCTACCTGTGCTCCGTCAACGGGAAAATCAGTAAATGATATGGCATGACCCGTTATCTCAATCTCCCGGTCAAATCGGGGAGTTTCGGTAAGTTTATCAAGCGTGACCTGGAATTTGGGTTGTCGGAATGACTCTATATTGACCGATGCGTAACAATATACATCATCGTCATTGCAGCTGGCCATAAGAGTGGCTCTTCCGGGTACTACATTGTCCGGGATATTGAAACTGCCTTTAATTACGCCCAGACTGTCGGTAGTGAGCCTGATTTTGTCAATCGTCTTATAATTGATATCAAAAAAGGAGATATCAAGGGTCATATCCTTAAGGACGCGGCCCCGTTCATAACCGTCCGAAAAATAAGCAACGCCCGTAAACTGAACCGAATCGCCCGGCAGATATGTGTATCTGTCAGTATATATGCGGATAGTGTTGCGGTCGGGCATGTCGCTTACCCATGGAACGCTTAATATGCAGTTACCCTTGTTTTCGCCTTTGTCAATCTCTATCTTGTACAGACCGTTACGAAGTCCCTCAATAGATATAAAACCGTCATCGTCGGATATGCCTCGGGTTGCTACGGATATCAGTTCATCCTGATAATTGGTCTGCCACACTGTGTAACGGCATGAACCTACAGGCTTGCCTGTCTTAAGATTCACTGTATAGCACGAAATTGTACCGTTCTGTGCGGTCATACGGGCCAACCCTAAATTGTTGCACTCCAGATATTGATACATAATCTGGTCATTGCTGCCAAAATATGGTCCCGATGATGCCATAAAGTAATAGTTGCCCTGCATTACGGGAGGAATATCAACCAGAGCATAGTGTTCCAGCCAGTCACCCGGATCGTTCAAACGCATACTCCATTCTGCAACAGGAGTAATTGCATTCAGCATAGGCAACACTTCTCGGTCTGATAAGTTTTTAATCTGGCCCGAAACTTCGACGACCTTAAAATATACGGTAGTGGCATTGCTATATGATATCTTTGCTATGTTGCGCTCTCCTGCCACCAGGTTCCTGTCTTGAGATATTGCTAGCCGGGTCTGTTCCATATCGGCCTTAATCTTGAAACAATCAAAGGCACCCTCACTCTTGGGCCATTTCTTCTGGGCCTTGATGCAAATGTCATGTTCAAGCTTACGCATGCTTACCTGCCTTTCCGGATCATCCTCCAGTTCATCCATTTTGGTATCCAGCATCCTGGCGGCCATGGCATAGAACATGGTGCTGAATTTGACCTTTTTCTCATAACTGTCAGCCAAGGCAAGACAACCTTCAAGCCATGTCTCATGGTTATCGCTCCAACCTTCAAAGTTCACATCCAAGGCCTGCGACAACAACTCCATTCGCCTTAAGTCAATGGTTGTCCTGATTGAGGGCTTGGATGTGATGTTATGTTTGGTAAGGCATTTTATCACATAGAACTGCCAAAAATCCGGGTCATCCGGACCAAGGTCACTGACCGCTGAAAGATAATCGGCGCCACTGCCGTAAAGGCGTTTGTCATTAAAGAACGAGCGCTTGCCTTTTATAAGTCTGGCTGGTGTCAGGCTCACAATGGCATTATCCATAAGTAGGTCCATAAGCCCTGGCCTGAGTTTCAGTCCGGCCTTGTTGCCTCCCGGGAAAAAATCCTCATAATAGCCCGATGCCACATCGCCGGCAAGTTTTATGGATTGGTCCAGATGATAGCAGATGGTATCGGTTATCATACGGACAGTCCACATATCCATCGGTGGATTGGGCAAATCCGTCTCCCTGTTACGCTGCAGATTGGTCCTATCCTTGTAACTTATGTAACCTTGGGCAAGGAATGCATGGCACAGGGCCTGATGTTCCTTGACTTTAAGTTTTGGGAGTAATGTCTTGAACAGCTCAATGCCGTTGGTAATGCTGTTCTCACCATATGACTGGTCAACGCGGGTAAGATATACCGCACTTTTTAGCATCTGACGGGAGTTGTCCTCACGGGCCGCCATATCCCAGATGGCGTTTATCTCCTCTGCCGCTTTTTTAGGTAAGTCCTTCTTTATTAAATCATCTACCTTTTCCCATGCGCGTGAATACTTGTCCGCGCTGACTGTAGCGCTAGTCAGTGTCATAATGATAATCAGAAGTGTAATTTTAAAAAGGTATCTCATAAGCTCTCCTTTTTTAAGTTTCTCTGGCAAATATATACATGCATACTGCCATAGTAAACCGTAAAAACGTTGCAAAAACGCTGCAAGTTATTCAAACAAGTCGCCCGACATGGACGGATAGCGGGAGCGTCCCAGATGCTTGTACGCCAAATCCGTTACTTCACGGCCACGGGGAGTACGCTTAAGGAATCCCTCCTGAATAAGGAAAGGCTCATAAACATCCTCAATGGTACCTGCATCCTCGCTCAAAGCGGTTGCAATTGTACCCAGTCCTACCGGCCCACCCTTGAATTTGTCTATAATAGTGGTAAGAATCCTGTTGTCTATCTCGTCCAGGCCGTACTTGTCAATATTGAGTGCCTCAAGGGCGATATTTGCTATGGAAACGGTAATTCTGCCCGATCCCTTTACCTGGGCAAAGTCACGGACACGGCGCAACAGAGCGTTGGCAATACGGGGCGTTCCACGGCTTCGGCCCGCAATCTCGGCAGCGGCATCAACATCACAAGGTATGCCTAATATCCCTGCCGAACGGAGTATTATTTTCTGCAAAGTCTTTGCATCGTAATACTCCAGATGCATGTTTATGCCAAACCTTGCTCTGAGCGGTGCGGTAAGCAGACCGCTACGGGTTGTGGCACCAATCAGCGTAAAGGGATTAAGGTCAATCTGTATGCTTCGGGCACTGGGACCCTTATCAATCATAATGTCAATACGGTAATCCTCCATGGCCGAGTACAGATACTCTTCGACCACAGGGGACAGACGGTGTATTTCATCGATAAAAAGGACATCTTTTGGTTCAAGCGATGTAAGTATACCGGCCAGGTCGCCCGGTTTGTCCAACACAGGACCCGATGTTATCTTGAATCCTACACCAAGTTCATTGGCAATGATATTGCTCAGAGTGGTCTTGCCTAGTCCGGGAGGACCGTGCAGCAGAGTATGGTCAAGCGATTCTCCACGCCTGCGTGCCGCCTCAACAAACACGCGCAGGTTATCAACAATCTTGCCCTGTCCGGCAAAATCGTCAAACCGCAGCGGACGCAGGGCGTTATCCAAATCCTTGTCGCTTGCCAGCTGCTGTTGCCTTATATCAAAATCTTCACTCATCTAGCTTTTCGGGGTCAGACCCCTTTGAATCATTTTTCGGTGAAAAAAGACACAAAGGGGTCAGACCCCAGTGTGCGTTGTTCACCTGTCTGCATATCTTTAAGTGTCACTTCGCCTTTGCTCAGCTCGTCGCTGCCCACTATTGCAACATAGGGAACAGACTGTGCATTGGCATATGACATCTGCTTTTTCATCTTGGCGGCATCAGGGTATATCTCGGCCGATACCCCCGCCCTGCGCAACTGCGTAAGCAGACTCATGCAGAACTGAGCCTCATCGGCACCAAGGTTCAGGAACAGAACCTTTACACCACCCTGTGTCTCCTTAGGATAGAGATCCAGCTGGGTCAGCACGTCATATATACGGTCTGCGCCGAACGATATGCCCACACCGCTCACACCGGGAAGTCCGAATATGCCGGTAAGGTTGTCATAACGTCCTCCACCGCTTATCGATCCAATCTCCACGTCAAGAGCCTTTACCTCAAATATGGCTCCGGTATAGTAGTTCAGGCCGCGGGCCAAAGTAAGGTCAAGCTCCAGCTGGTTGTTAAGTCCAAGCTTGGTTGCGCCGTCCAGAATAAAACGGCACTCCTCCACACCCTTGAGTCCGGTCTCACTGCCGGCCAATACCTTGGCAATGGTATCCAGCTTATCGCTGTTACTTCCGGTCAGTTTGATTATAGGCTGCAACTTGTCAATTGCATCCTGAGGCAGACCCTTCTCTGCCAGCTCTGCATTCACGCCGTCCAGACCTATCTTGTCAAGCTTATCAATTGCTACGGTTATATCAACTATCTTATCGGATTGACCTATGGATTCAGCTATTCCGGCCAGAATCTTGCGGTTGTTCAGTTTGATAGCCACGCGAACGCCAAAGCGACTGAACACCATGTCTATCATCTGAATGAGTTCAATCTCATAAAGCAGTGAGTCACTGCCCACTACATCGGCGTCACACTGATAGAATTCACGGTAACGGCCCTTCTGCGGACGATCGGCACGCCATACGGGCTGTATCTGGAAACGCTTGAATGGGAACTGAAGTTCCTCGCGGTGCATCACCACAAAACGTGCAAACGGAACGGTCAGGTCATATCTTAGACCCTTCTCACAGAATTTTGAAGCCAGTTTCAGGCTGTTGCGTGACAGCAGTTCCTCATCGGTAAAACCACTCATGTAGTCACCTGAGTTCTGAATCTTGAACAGAAGCTTATCGCCCTCCTCGCCGTACTTGCCCATCAGGGTGGACAGGTTCTCCATAGAAGGGGTCTCAATCTGGCTGTAGCCAAACAGACGGAATACTCCGCGGATGGTATCAAATATATAGTTGCGGCGCGCCATCTCCACCGGAGTGAAGTCACGCGTGCCTTTGGGGATTGACGGTTTCATTCAGCAAATCAACTTCTACGGGATGAATAAATCATTATGTAATAAATCAGGGTACCCAGAGAACTTACGGCAGCAACCACATATGTGTAAGCGGCAGCCTTAAGGGCGTCTTTTGCGCCATCCATTGTATCACGGCTTGCCACTGTTGAGTGCTGCAGCCATGAAAGGGCACGACTGCTGGCATCAATTTCGACCGGAAGTGTCACAAAACTGAACAGCGTAGTCATGGCAAACAGCGCAATACCGGCCAGCATAAGTCCGGGGAACACCTCCACCATAAGAATGCCCAGCAACAGCACCCATGTAACTATCTGTGACGAGAACTGGACTACGGGCACCAATGCCGAACGCATCCTGACGGGAGCATAGCCCTGGGCATGCTGAACAGCGTGTCCGCACTCATGAGCCGCAACTGCTGCAGCCATGATGCTGTTCCCGTAATAAACATCCTTGCTCAGGTTTACAGTGTTGTTTTCGGGATTGTAATGGTCTGTAAGCTGTCCTTCAACACAAGTAACCTTAACATCACTCAGGCCGTGCTGAGCCAGCATACGGCATGCCACCTCATAACCGGTACTGCCGTCACGTGTTGCCACCTTGGAGTATTTCTTGAACTTACGGTTCAGATTACCCTGCACCGAATAACTCAGAATGGCAATAGCAACAAACAGTATCAGATAAAACGCATTTGGACCCAATCCTGTCGATGCGGTTAAAGCTACTGGATATATCATTCGCGTACAATTGTCTGGTTGCGGTCAGGACCTACCGATACAATAGATACCGGGGTCTCAAGGAACTCTTCCAGGAAAGAGATATAGTTGTTGAACTCCTCGGGGAACTCATCCTCATCATGAACCTTGGTAAGGTCGGTCTGCCAACCGGGAAGCTCCTCGTATACAGGCTCCACACCCTCACAGTCAAACGGGAACTCATCGGTCTGGGTACCGTCAGGCAGTTTGTAGGCTACGCAAGCCTTGATGGTGGGGAACACGTCAAGTACGTCACTCTTCATCAGGATCAGGTCTGTAACACCATTCAGGCGTACTGCATAACGCAGGGCTACCAGGTCAACCCAACCGCAACGGCGACGACGGCCTGTTACGGCACCGAACTCCTGTCCGCGGTCAGACAGCTTCTCGCCATCGGCATCAAACAGCTCTGTGGGGAACGGACCGCTACCAACACGTGTGCAGTAGGCTTTCATGATACCGTAAACCTTACCTATGTTGCGCGGAGCAACACCCAGACCGGTGCAGGCACCTGCGCAGATGGTGTTTGATGAGGTCACAAAAGGATATGAACCAAAATCTATGTCAAGCATGGTACCCTGGGCACCCTCGCACAGGATAGTCTTGCCCTCACGGAGCAGGTTGGCTACATAGTGCTCGCTGTCAACGAACTTGAACTGTTTCATGTACTCGATACCCTCGCGCCATGCCTTTTCAAGCGGAGCCAGGTCATACTCAAAGTTAAGGCTCTTAAGGGTGCGCTCATGAGCGGCACGGGCGGCTGCATAACGCTCCTCAAAGTCAGGACGCAGCAAATCACCTACGCGCACGCCTGTACGGGCCACCTTGTCGGTGTATGTGGGGCCTATTCCACGACCTGTGGTACCAACCTTGTTGGATCCCTTTGATGCCTCCAGTGCACTGTCCATAAGACGGTGTGTAGGCAGGATCAGATGTGCCTTCTTGGATATGAGCAGACGGCTCTTAAGGTCTATTCCGGCAGCCTCGAGTGCCTCGGCCTCGGCCTTGAAGAGAGCAGCATCAAGTACCATGCCGTTGCCGATTATATTCTGCTTGTTGCCCTGGAATACACCTGACGGGATAGACTTGAGCACAAATTTCTTATTGTCAAAAATAAGCGTATGGCCGGCATTGGGACCACCCTGGAAACGGGCTACCACATCATAACGCGGAGTAAGTACGTCCACAACCTTACCTTTGCCTTCATCACCCCACTGCAATCCCAGCAGGACATCAATCTTTTCTGTTTTCATTTCTTGTCTTTATCTTTTTTGTTCAATCTGTTCTGTTTTCTCTTTAAAGCCGCCAGGCACTTGCTGCAAAGACCGTATACTGTCAGAGACCAACCGGCCATTGTAAACCTGCGCTTGCGCATGTTCTCTATCTGACGGCGTACCAAATCATCGTTTACATCGGTAACGCTTCCGCAGCTGGTGCATGTAAGCCTTATGCTATACCTGTTTTTCCAGCATTTTTCATACCTGACCAGACCGCTCAGACAAATCTTTCTGACCAGTCCGGCATCCTCAAGCAATCCCAGTCCGTTATAAATGGTTGCCCTGCACACTCTAAAGTTCTGCCTGGACTCCATTATCTCCTGAAGCGATTCAGGTGTAAAGGGACCCTCGGTAAGCAAAACGGCATCCAGGACAGCTCTTCGCTCCGGAGTATTCCTAAGATTCTGCAAACGCAAATGATCTGCAAGAATCTGACGCATCTCCTCATTCCGGTCAGTCATTTTGCTCCAAAAAGCCCAGGGCAGTCCCAGCCGCCTGAGCACACATAAGGTCAGGACCGTTAATAGCGGCCTGTGCCTGGTCTTTCAGTTCCTGTACATAACGCGGCCCCATCTCACGACCCCCACGCAGCAAATGTGCAAGCGTAAGAAAACCGCAATATCGGGCCATTGAATTTTCGGAAGCAATCCAACGGAAACTAGCTTCCGATGCTCCGGGCATACGGCAAAACAGGTACATGCAGCACACATCTGCCAGGTCCGGAAACTGTATCTGCTCTACCCAAAGGTCCGCCATATCGGGCATGAACTGATCCTCGGGATAGATTAGCGCAGCCAGAATCCTGCACTCGCGTATATCCTCCTTCCAAAGGGCTAAGGCAAGCTCAGGATCTTTTCCTTTTTCTGATGCTATCTGTTTGAGCTCCGGTAATCCTACACCAAAATTGAGTTTGTATCCTATGCCGGCGTCTCTCATGCTTTTTGAAGCAACGCCGTTCATACTGAGCCTCAATCTGTCCTTTATTTCTATAATCCCCTCCTGAACGCTCATTTTGTTAAAACACAATCAGAATCAGGTTCACTTTTGCTGGTGACGCTTTTTATACTGGTGAGGAGCTTCACCCTTTTCCTTAAAGAAAGCGGCATAGAATGACTGACGGTTGGCAAAACCGGCCATTGAACCTATCTCCTCCATAGTCTTGTCTGTATAACGTTTGTCCACAAGCATATGGGCAGCCTCACGAACCCTATGCTGATTAACCAGATTTGAGTAGTTCATTCCAAACCTGGAATTTATTACAGCCGAAAGGTATCTGGGATTTGTATCCAGATCCTTGGCCAGCTGCTTGGCGGAATATTCAGGGTCACGGTACTTCTTTTGGGCAACAATGACCGTAAGGATTCTGTCATACAGCTCGTCGGCAAGTTCAGCTCGGATAAGGGCGCGATAATTGGCGTCCTTCTCTGTTTTTTCTCTAATCTTGTAAGGTTTTTCCACAACTGTAGTATTTATTGGTTTCGTTCACAAAATAACTACTTTTACTTTAAATTGCGCAATTCTTTTTGTCAATAAAAATTAAAAGAGGAACTAATGTTCACAAGTTAGCCGCCAATAACCTTCCTTGCTTGACGGTCTTTTTGTAATTTTGGCATCAAACTGAAAGAAAACGTCACAATGATAGACCAACTCACCATAGAAAAGATTCTTGATGCCGCCAACATAGTTGATGTGGTCTCGGAATTCGTCACCCTGCGCCGCCGCGGAGTGAACTATGTCGGCCTATGTCCGTTCCACAATGAAAAGACTCCTTCATTCTACGTTTCCCCATCAAAAGGAATCTGCAAATGTTTCAGTTGCGGAAAAGGCGGCAACGTGATACACTTCCTGATGGAACATGAGCAAATGTCATACTGGGATGCCGCAAAATGGCTGGCCCGCAAATACGGCGTACCATACAACGAGCGTGAACTCACCGAATCGGAAAAGGCTATTCAAAACGAGCGCGAGTCCATGTTCATCACCAACCAGTTTGCACTGGATTTCTTTAAGGATACACTGCTCAACACCGATAAGGGACGCGCCATAGGTCTGGCCTATTTCCGCAAGCGCGGCTTCCGCGATGACATACTTGAAAAGTTCCACCTGGGTTATTGTCCCGATGAGCCCGATGCCCTGGCCCGGGCAGCCCTGGCCAAAGGTTATACCCGTGAGAACCTGATCAAGACAGGACTCTGCTACGAACGGGAGAATGACGGCCAATTACGCGACCGTTTCCACGGCCGGGTGATATTCCCGGTTCATTCCATAGCCGGCAAGGTGGTCGCTTTTGGCGGCCGCATAATGAGTTCCGAGGCAAAGGTAGCCAAATACGTAAACTCCCCTGAATCCATAATATACTCCAAGAGCCGTGAACTGTACGGACTATGGCAGGCCAAACAGGCCATTGTCCGCAAGGACCGCTGTTTCCTGGTTGAGGGTTATGCCGATGTTATCAGCATGTTCCAGAGCGGAGTGGAGAATGTGGTCGCATCGAGCGGCACATCACTCACTCCAGGTCAGATACGCCTTATCCACCGTTTTACCAACAACATCACGGTACTTTACGACGGTGACAAAGCCGGTATAAAAGCCTCCCTGCGCGGCATAGACATGCTGCTTGCCGAAGGCATGAATGTAAAGGTCCTCTTGCTGCCCGACGGCGAAGACCCCGACAGCTTTGCTCAGGGCCGCGGCGCCACCGCTTTCCAGCAGTACATAGAGACACATCAGGTGGATTTCATCCGCTTTAAGGTGAACCTGCTTATGGAGGATGCAGCCGATGACCCCTACAGCCGAAGCGAACTTATAAAGAGCATAACCCAGAGCATATCGGTAATACAGGATCCCATTGTACGTTCGGTCTATATTACCGAGTGCAGTCAGATAATGAAGATCGATGAGCGTCTGCTCATTAACGATGTAAACCGCCGTCAGCGCGAGCAGGCTCAGGCTGCTCCACCCGCACAACGTCCGGCCCAATCAGCCGATGAAAACGGGCAAAATCCAGAACTAACGGCAGCAGAATCGGACAATTCGGAGACTCCCTCGGACCCCGCACCGGAGCCGGAGATATCGGCCGAGGACAAACTCCGCCAGGATATCCGCGCACTAAAGCGTGAAGGCTTTGGACCCATGATGGAAAAGGAGCGGCTGCTGTCACAACTGATTGTCAGATACGGCGGCAAACTGATGTGCACTTTCCAGGATGAGGAGGGTCAGGAGCAGGATATGACCGTAGGACAGTTCATTGTAGGCTCACTCCAAAACGATGGTCTGGAGTTCCGTCATCCTGTCTACAAGCGTTTTGTGGAACTCATGGCTGAACATGCAGAGGAAAAGGATTTCAACACGGAGAAGTTCTTCATGTCCCACCCCGAGACATTCGTAAGCCTTACAGCTGCCAGCCTCATGGAGGAGCGCTATCAACTGAGCTCCATATTCAAGGACAACAAACCTGTAGAAGACGGACAGCGCCTAATGCAGCTTACCCGTCACATCATGGCCGATTACCAGATGGAGGTACTTCGCCTTGAAATCAAGAAAACAGAAAAAGAGATCCAAGAGGCCTCTGCCGACACTCTGGCATCTCTCCAAACCCACTACCAGCAACTCCTTGCCGCCCGCAGCCAACTCTCCAAAATACTGGGAGAGAGGGTCGTTAATCTGTGATATTATAGAATCACTTGCGGGGAGCAATCAGATTCATGAACTCTTCGCGAGTCTTGGCGCGGTTGAATGCGCCCGTAAAGTCCGATGTAGTTGTAACGGAATTTTGTTTCTCCACGCCACGCATCTGCATGCACATGTGACTGGCCTCAATGACCACCATCACGCCAAGGGGCTGGAGGGTCTCCTGAATGCAGTCCTTGATCTGTGATGTCATGCGTTCCTGAACCTGCAGGCGGCGGGCAAAGGCATCGACCACACGGGCAATCTTACTCAGACCCGTAATGTAGCCGTTAGGGATATAAGCCACATGAGCCTTGCCGTAAAATGGCAACATATGATGTTCGCAAAGGGAATAAAAGTCAATATCCTTTACTATGACCATCTGGCTGTAATCCTCCTTGAACATAGCCGATTTAAGAATTGCGGCCGGATCAATCTCATAGCCGCTGGTAAAATCCAAGAGTGTTTTTGCAACCCTTAAGGGAGTACGTACAAGGCCTTCACGGCCTGCATCGGGTTCTATTAACTTAAGAATCTCCTCGTAGTGGTGCTTAAGGGCCAGAAACTTTTCTGACTCCTCGTCACTGTATGGTATCAGACTGCTCATAACGGAATTCTGATTTCCTGATTACGTAATATTATTATGCCTTTGTAAGGCGTTTCTTTTTTTAGTTTGCGCATAACCTCGTAGGCCTCTTCATAATAGAGAAAATCGCCTACAGTGCAGAGCCAA
>Ga0310695_10012517_pt1 | contig 11853 bp, 12 predicted proteins | sample RumenRJG_04DNA_FD_203882 | JGI IMG/M metagenome (GOLD analysis project Ga0310695, IMG submission 203882) | Bovine rumen microbial communities from Lethbridge, Alberta, Canada - RJG_04 (v2) (version 2) | ecosystem: Host-associated > Mammals > Digestive system > Stomach > Rumen | place: Canada... | reverse complement strand
CAAGAATGCTTGATGAACCTTCTTCTGTACTTTCGGAAATGTCGTCTACTTTTGGAATTGTGATTTCTGATTCAAGTCCGTCTGTTTCAAGTGAACTTAAATCCGGTTCTTCAAGCGATTCATTGTTCATGTCAATTGAAAGACCTGAATCTGTTTCTGAATGTTCAGAATCATCAGCACCTTCTGCAAGGTCGCCGAACGGAGTGCTGTCAGTGAAGTCTGTATCAAATGATTCTGCTTCCGGTGTGTCAGAAGCTTCTGCTGTTTCGTCTTCAAATGAACTTACTTCTTCGTCTGAAACTTCTAAATCTGATGAAAGCTTTTCTTCAAGAGGTGAGAATTCTTCCATTGTGATTTCTGGGGTTTCTTCAAAAGGATTTTCTTCTTTTGAATCAGTATCTGCTGTTTCTTCTGTTTCAGAATATGCAGATGATTCAACTGGAACTTCTTCTGTTTCTGCGCTTTCTTCATGAACTTCTGTAAAGTCTGCAGTATTCATGATGTTGTCAAGTTCGTTGCCAGAAAGGGCAATTGTTTCGTCCTGATCATCACCGCTGAAGAATCCGCTAGTTTCTGGTTCTGGGATATCCAGGAATTCCTGTTCAGCAGGTGCTTCAGCTTCTTCTGAACTGATTTCTGTATTATCTGCTTCTTCTGCTGCTGTTTTTTCGTGAACTTCTGTAAAGTCGGCAGTATTCATGATGTTATCAAGCTCGTTGCCGGAAAGGGCAATTGTTTCGTCCTGATCATCACCGCTGAAGAATCCGTTTGTTTCAGGCTCGGGAATTTCCGGAAGCGGAATTTCTTCTTCTGTAACGTCTGAACTGTTTTCTTCAAATTCTGTTTCTGCCTGGTTTTCAGGTGCTTCAAAAACTTCATCAGATGTTTCTGAAACAGGAACAAACGCGTCTGTGCCGCTTTCTGCTTTAGATTCTGATTCCTGGCTTTTCAGTGTTTCAAAATCAAATTTTAGGTTATTGATTTCTGATTTCAGGCCGGAAAGTTCTGACATGATTTTTTCAAGGATTGAATTGTCTACAACAGTTGCATTTTCCGGAATCTGTTCAGTCTGTCCGGCACCTGATTCAACTTCTGTAGCTGTAGGTGCGGCTTCGTTTGTGTCGTCTTCAGAAATTGCAAGGTCGTAGTCAACTTTCTGGTTTTTCTTTGCTTCCTGTACGTCCTGGTGAACGGCAGTTTCTTCTGCCTCAGAATCAATTCCAAAGTCAGAAAGGTCGATTTCCTCAGAATCTGATGAAGCAGAGGAGTCAGAAGTACTTTCTGCCGGAGCTTCGTCTGTAAGGCCAAATTCGTCCATTGAAACTGATTCTGTTTCTCCGGAAGGTGTTGTCTCTTCTGTTTGTCCGGCAGCTGCTTCCATATTGTCAAACATGTCGTCAAAGTCAGAAACTTCTTCAGATTCCGCAGAAAATGAATCGTCTGAATCATCTGTGTTGTCTACTGTCGGAACTTCATCGTCCTGTGATTCTGTAAATGAAAGGTCAATATCAAGTGCTTCGTCGTTTGTAATGTCGTCTTCTTTTGCCTTTGATGAAGAATCATCGTCAAAGAAGTCATCAAGGGAGATTTCTCCGTCATCACTTGATGAAGCTGAAGGAGCTCCCGGATTTGGATCTGAAAAGTCTCCGTCCATAAAGTCATCGAGTGAGATTTCCTGGTCATCGCCGCTACTTTCTGAACTGTCAGAAAGGAAGTTATCTGCAGAAATTTCTGTTTCTCCTGATGATTTCCCTTCAGTTTCAGAAGTGCTTTCTTCTTGAGGAACAGGAATGTCTATGTCTCCGGCAGTTTCTGTCTGCTCTTCTGAAAAATCGATATCAGAACTGAAATCCTGAATGTCGACTCCAAAGTCCTGGATATCGCCGAACGGATCTTCATCAGATGCAGTTTCCGCACCTTCAGAAGTCTCTGTTGTATCAGCTTCTTCTGTTTCTGCGGCAGGTTCTTCTGCAGTTGCAGTATCTTCCAGTGCTGATGCTTCTGAATCAGAAATGCCGGTTTCCTCTGTGTTTAAAGAATCAAAATTAAAATCATCTGAAACGAACGGATCTTCTGCAGCTGTTGTATCTGCAGCCTGTTCCGGAAGGTCAAGGTCGGAAAAATCCGGCATGTCTGCGTCAATCTGTGTTTCCTGAGTCTCAGAGTCAGATGAGGCGTCCTGTGGAGGTGTCTTTACCCAAACACCATAGCTGTCAAGATCTTTTGTATTGTCTGTTGAATCGCTCATATATTTCCTCTCGTTTCAGATAGTCTTATATTATATTTTCGGCATTTTGTTCAAAAAAACACACAATTTTAATTTATTATATCACAGTTTTTTTTATGGGGAAAATAAAAAATCGTGCCGACTATATAAATATGAATCATATAAAAGTTTTGTCTGCTGTATTTATTGGAACTCTTGTTTACGTACTGGTTGCTTTTATTGCAGGAGACAACGGAATTTTGAGTTATAACAAGCTTAACGAGCAGAAAATGCAGATTGCCCGACAGACGGAGGCAATCCAGAATATTAATAATGAACTTTCTCTTGAATATACAGCTCTTTTAAAGGACCGCGATGTTATAGCCGCTTATGCGCGCCGCCTTGATTACGTTGGGAATGGCGAAAAGCTTGTAAAGATAAAGGGGCTTAAGTCTACGGATAAAGCTCTTTATGATACGGGAACAATCCTTCTTCACAAGGATTATGAATGCCTTCCTGAAAAATTCTGCAAAGCTGCAGGAGTCCTGTTCTTTGCCCTTGCAATGATTCTTATGGTGTTGATTGATCTGAGTAATGGTACTATAACTGTAAGCAGAAAAAAGAAAACTGCCGTGCAGGGGATACCGATTTATGATTTGCAGCAAGTCTGATTCAGATTCTGTTGAAAAATGTGCTGAACTTTTAAAAATGGAAGAAGTTCTTGTTCTTCCTACTGACACTGTATATGGATTTTCCGGTATAATCGAAAAAACTGACGGAAAAATCAGAAAAATTAAGGGTCGTTCAGAAACAAAGCCTTTTATTGTACTTATTTCATCGCCTGAAGAACTTTCTTCCATTTCTGATGATGCTGTTCCTGAAAAACTTCTTTCTTTTTGGCCTGGTCCTCTGACTCTAATTGTTAAAAAAAGAAATTCTGACCAGACTGTTGCCGTGCGCTGTCCTGGTGACCAGTGGCTTCGCTCTGTAATAAAGGCAGCCGGCAGTCCTGTATATTCAACAAGTGTAAACAGGAGCGGTTCTCCCGTGCTTACAAAAGTGTCTGATATAAGGGATGAATTTGAATCTGAAGTTTCACTTATTGTTGATGACGGCGATTCGGAATCTTCTGTGCCTTCTACAATTGTAAAAATAGAAGACGGAAAATTTACGGTTGTAAGGGAAGGTGCGGTGCGCCTTTAACGGGAAATCAGTTTGGTTTTGTCCATTTTGCAGGAACTGTAGTCGGCTTTACGGAATCGCCCTGCTGGACAAGAGTTTTTTTTGTACCTTCAAGAATGCCGTCTGCATTCATTATAAGATTCCATTCTATAGGTTCTGCGCTTACTGCGGCTTCCATTGCAAGTCGTCTGTCTATATCCGGGAAAAAAGATGCGTTAGGGCTGCTGGTCTGACTTATTACAAAGTGTGAATTACCGTCGTCCTGCTTTTGTATCTGTACGCTTATGTTCATTGTTGCACCGTTTTTAAATACAATAAATCCGCGTCCGCCACGCATTATTACAATCTTGCTGATTGAATCTTCGCCTGCCCAGGAGCCTGCAATTGAATCTGTTGTTGCTTGGGCTGTATTTTTTATGGCTGGTTTTGCAGATTCTGAGACAGATTTATCTTCCATAAGGTCAGAAAGAATGTTTTTTAATGTAGATTTTGATTCCATGAGGATTTTGTAGTAAGAATCGTATTCCCTTGAAAATGTTCTTGTCGCTTTCTTTGACTGGTTCCTCATGTTTATGTTGCAGAGCCAGCGCGAATCCGGCAGTTTTTTAATTTCTGCATAAAAAACGTAGTCGCTGTCGATTTCTTCAAAAAATGAATCGCTTTGGTTTTTCTGTTCCAGACTGCTTTTTTCGTTTCTTCTGTCTTTTACAGAAACGTTCATGTCGGAAAGCTGCTTGTAAAAAAGATCTTCCGTCATGCTGAGCATGTTTACATCAGCGTCACTTGATTCAATTCCAAAAAACGAAACTGATTGCTGTGCCGTAGCATAAAAACATGCCAAGGTGAGGAGAATTAAGAAAAGTGCAGTCTTTCCGCTTTTTATCAACTGTTCAGCTCCTTCCTGAATTCACGCTGTATGTCACGCTGTACGTCTCTGTCTTTTATTGTAGCACGCTTGTCAAACTGTTTTTTACCGCGGCATACACCTAACGTCATTTTTACCCTGCCGTTCTTAAGGTAAAAGTCTATAGGAATCAGGGTATAGCCTTTTGCTTCAACTCTACGTTCAATTCTTTTAATTTCTTCCCTGTGGAGCAGCAGTTTCTTTGGTCTGTCCGAATCGTGATTGAATATTGAAGAATAGGAGTATTCAGTTATATGAAAATTCTTTACGTAAATTTCGCCCTTTATGATTTCTGCAAATGCGTCGGGAAATGAGATGCTTCCATTTTTTACAGATTTTACTTCTGTCCCCAGAAGTTCCAGTCCGCATTCGTAGGTTTCTTCAATGAAGTAATCAAAACGGGCTTTTCTGTTTTCTGCAATTATTTTTTTACCTTCTGACATATATAAAGTATAGAATATAGTTTATTTGGTTGCAAGTTAAGCCTTGTTTGTGTTAGTTTATATATATGAATAAAGAGTTGTATGAGTTGTCATATTCCCTGAAAAAGGATTTTGAGCGTAAGGTTTTTGTTATAGTTTTATTTGCAGTTGGAATTTTTGCCTTTATAAATATACTTCTGGGATTTGTAGTATTTCCAGTACGTCAGGTTTCTGTTTCCATGCAGCCTGATTTTGTCAGGAATTCTTGTGTAATTTTTACACCTCTCTATAAATCTGTGGAAAGGGGTGATGTGGTCCTTCTTGAACCGGAAAATACGGAAGGTGTTCCTGTTGTAAAAAAGGTTCTTTCTGTATTCGTTTCTTTTTTTACGGCTCAGCAGGTAAACATACTAAATCTTGGTCATCGTATGGGTAACGAATCTCAGGTGCGCAGGGTAATCGGAATGCCGGGTGATGAAGTATACATGCGTGATTACGTAATGTACATTAAGCCGGCTGGTGAAAAGTATTTCCTTACAGAATTTGAACTTGTAAAAAAGTCTTATAACGTAAGTATTAATGCTGCTCCTGCTCTCTGGGATACTTCCATTGGAATTGCAGGCTCTTTTGATACTTTTGTTCTTGGAGAAAATGAATATTTTGTTCTTGGTGATTCAAGGAATGCTTCTGTGGATTCAAGGCTATGGGGTGCAGTAAAGGCAGATCAGATAAGGGCATCGGCACTGCTGCAGTATTTTCCTGCAAATAAAATCAAGCTGTTTTGAGTTTTTCTGCTTCAATCTATATTCATATACCTTTTTGCCGCACACGTTGTTCTTACTGTGATTTTTTCAGTACTGCCTGCGGCAAAAAAGGCGTTTCCGATTCATATGTTTCTGCACTGTGCAGGGAGATTCAGCTCAGATTCAGGTATTCCGGCTATTCTTCTGTTCATACGGTTTATATCGGTGGAGGAACACCAAGCCTTCTTGCGCCGGAACAGTTAAAAAAAATCTCTGATTCAATATATTCTCTTCCCGGTGTGTCTTTGCTTAGAGAATTTTCAATGGAAGTAAATCCGGATGACGTAACGCGCAGTTTTATTCTTTCTGCTGCCGCTTCCGGAATTACAAGGCTTTCATGTGGAATTCAGGCTTTTGAAGATTCTGTGCTTTCCGGAGTAAAAAGACGAAGTTCCGCTAAGCGTGTCCTTGAGGCTTTGGACTGTATTTCTGAGCACTGGAAAGGTGATTTGTCTGTAGACTTGATTGCTGCATTGCCAGGACAGACGGAAGAAGGCCTTTGTAAGGGGTTAAAGCGACTTTCTGAATATCCTGTTGATCATGTTTCGTTATATTCTCTTACGATTGAGCCGGAAACGCCTCTTGGTAGTCAAGTAGAAAGTGGAACTCTTTCATATGATTTTGAAAATGCAGACAGAATGTGGCTTACCGGACGGGATGTTCTGGAATCCCTTGGCTTCAGGCAGTATGAGGTTTCAAATTTCTGTAAGCCGGGAAAAGAATGTCTTCATAATCTTGTTTACTGGAATCTTGAAGGTTATCTTGGCTGCGGTGCGGGAGCAACCGGTACGCTTTACGGAAAGAATGCAGTCCGTTTTACGGGTACGACAGACATTCGGGAATATACGGATTTCTGGCTTTCGGAAAGTGCTGGCATTCAGGGTGCTCCTGGAGAAAGGGAAGAGCTTAACCTTGAAGTACAGTCGTGTGAGTTTTTTATGTTGGGGCTCCGTACCCAGCGCGGAGTCTCTCTTGATGAATACCGAAGGCGGTTCGGATATGAGGTTCCTGAAAAAATCCGTTCTGAAATGGCTGCCTGGGAACAGCGTGGGACGGCTTATTTTTATAGAAGCGGCAATGAACTGTATTTTTCGCTTGGTTCAAAAGGTATCCTGTTTCTGAATGATTTTCTGCGCAGTATTATTTAGCAGGGAATCCTGTTTATGAACTTTAATTTCAAAAAACTCAGCATTTAGCCGAAGAAAATATGTAGAAAAAAAAACAGAATGGTGTTATTCTTTTAATTGGATTCTTTAAAAAGTTTTCCGATAATAAAAAAAGGCGGGCAGTTTAAGAATGATAGAAGTTAACCGGTTGGACGGAAAAGTCTATTGGGTTAATCCCCATATGATAGAAAGCATGGAGTCTAATCCAGATCTTACTCTCACAATGATGTCCGGCAAAAAAATTGTCGTAAGGAATTCTCCTGAAGACGTTATACAAAAGATTATCGCATACAGAAAAAAAATTGGTATAAATTCTCAAGAGGTCTTGTAAATGGATATAGCAACAATAATTGGTTTTGTTGGTGGTGCAGCACTTATCGTCATGTCTGTATTGACTTCCGGTGGTTCCCTTATGGGTATTATCGATATTCCGTCTGTATTCATGACTATCGGTGGTTCATATATGGCAATCTTTATTATGGCTCCAGTTTCAAAGGCTGTAGGTGTATTTAAGATTGTAGGTAAATCATTTAAGATTCCTGATTTTGGAGAAAAAACGCTTATTTCAAAGCTTATGGACCTTTCCAATAAGGCCCGCCGCGAAGGTATTCTTGCCTTGGAAGACGGTCTTGATGATCTTGATGATGCATTCATGCGCAACGGGCTCCGCCTTGTTGTCGACGGTACTGACGGTGCTGTAATCCGTACGATTATGGAAAATGAAATGAGTCAGTGTGAAGCCCGTCATATGGAATGGGTAAATATTATTAACCAGTGGGCCGGATTTGCTCCTGGTTTCGGAATGATGGGTACTGTATTGGGTCTTATTGGTATGTTGAACAACCTCGAAGATAAGTCATCCCTCGGTCCTAACATGGCCGTTGCCTTGATTACAACTCTTTATGGTTCCATGATGGCTAACTGGATTCTTACTCCAATGGGCCAGAACCTTATTGCACAGAACTCAATGGAAATGCGTTCTAAGGAAATGGTTATAGAAGGCGTACTTGCCATTCAGGCCGGTGAAAACCCTCGCATTATGGGTCAGAAACTGCTTACATATCTTGATCCTGTAACAAGAAAAGCAATTGAAGCAGACGTACTTAAGGATTAATTTTAAGGAATAGAAGATGGCAAAGGAAAAGAAGGAACCTGAGAAACCGTCAACCGCGTGGCAAGGTACGTATGGTGACATGATTACACTTATGCTCTGCTTCTTCGTAATGCTTTACGATCCTTCAGAGATTGATATTACTCAGCTTGCAACTATTACTCAGTCTTTGCAGATGAACGAAACTGAATCTGTAAACGGCGGTATGTCTCTTTCTACAGGTAAACTTTCTGACCTTGGTAATATGATTAACTCCTTGCCGGCTGTAGAAAAAGGTCGTTCTCTTGGTCTTGCAAAGAAAAAAGCTGTAAGTCTTTTTGCTCCAGATGTAAAGTCAAACCGCATCACAATTACCAGTGATGAACGCGGTCTTGTAATTACGCTTGTTTCGGATAACTTTTTTGATGAGGGCAGTGCAGACCTTAATATTGATGAAACAAGGGAAACTCTTTTAAGGCTTTCAGATTTCTTTAAGGCTCCGGAACTGAATAACAGGCGTTTCAGGATAGAAGGGCATACGGATAATACTCCGGTTGCTTCGGATTCAAAATTCATAAGCAACTGGGAACTTTCTGCTAGTCGCGCAATGAATGTGCTTCATTATCTTGCAGATTACGGTGTAGATGAAAACCGTTTCTCTGTGGCCGGCTATGCGGATACCAGACCAAAATTTTCAAACGATAGTCCTGTGTCAAGGGCATATAATAGACGTGTAGATATAATTATCCTAGACGAGGGACATTTTTAAGTGTATACTAAAATGTCAATTTAATAAACTTTGTTTTTCCGGGAGGGAAAGATGGCAGACGATGGTCTTGACGGATTGGAAGAAAATGGAGCTTCATTCTCAGCTTCTAAAAAGGGTGGAATTGGAGGAGCTCTTCCAGGTCTTTTAAAGTGGGTTGCAATCGCTTTAGGTGCAATTATCCTTATAGTAGTAATTGTAGTCGTTACATATAACATAATGTCAAAAAATACTCCTGGAACACCAAGTATTCCTATCAGTGATGAATATGTTACTCAGAGGGAAATCCTTGACTGGTACACATCTCTTGGAGCAATCAGAACAAAGACAAGTGATGATATTTCGGCAAGCGTTATTGTTGATATAGCCTTGGGCTATAAAAAAGACGATAAGGCAACTTCTACAGAAATTACGCAAAGAAATATTGAATTAAAAGACTTTTTGCGCCGATATTTTACAGAGAAGACTATAGCAGAACTTAAGCCGCAGAACGAGCAGAAGCTTAAGATTGAACTTCGTAATGCTATAAATGACGAAATTCTTAGTACGTCAAAGATAAAGGATATTTCTTTCCTTCAGTTAGACGTTCTGGAACAGTAGTTTCTTCTTAAAAAAATATAATAAGGTGGAAGAGATAGATGACTGAAGTTCTGTCACAGGATGAAATTGACCAGCTCCTTACAGCCATTAGTTCAGGTGATTCTGATACTGATGATTTCAAGCCTGTCAGTGATACCAGAAAAATAAAGATTTATGACTTCAAGCGTCCTGATAAATTCTCAAAGGAACAGTTGCGTACGGTTTCTAATATGCACGAAACTTTTGCGCGTTTAACAACGACATCTTTGTCTGCTCAGCTTCGTTCCCTTGTTCATGTACACGTTGCGTCTGTAGATCAGCTTACATACGAGGAATTTATCCGTTCTATTCCGACTCCTACAACTCTTGCAGTTGTAAATATGGATCCGTTAAAGGGTAATGCAATTCTGGAAATTGACCCTGCAATTACATTCTGTATTATTGACCGTCTTTTTGGTGGACGCGGAATTACAGGTTCAAATAAAAACCGCGACCTTACAGATATCGAACAGTCTGTAATGGAAGGCATTATCGTACGTATTCTTGCAAACATGCGCGAAGCATGGACTCAGGTAATTGACCTTCGTCCTCGACTTGGTCAGATTGAAACTAACCCGCAGTTTGCTCAGATTGTACCACCGTCAGAAATGGTTGTACTTATCACTCTGGAAACAAAGGTAGGTGATGAAGAAGGAATGATGAACTTCTGTATCCCGTACCTTACAATAGAACCTATTATTTCTAAACTTTCCAGCCAGTTCTGGTTCTCTTCTGTTCGAAGAAGTACAACGACCCAGTATCTGTCAACATTGAAGGAAAAGCTTTCTACTGTTGATATGGAAGTTGTTGCAGAAGTTGGTTCTATAAATCTTAGTGTAAGGGAAGTTCTTTCTCTTGCTATAGGCGACGTTGTACGCCTTTCTAATACTAAGGTCGGCGATCCTCTGACTCTTAGTGTAGAAAATAAAAAAAAGTTTTTGTGTCAGCCTGGTATTGTAGGAAAAAAGATGGCAGTGCAGGTTACGGGCAAACTTGAAGATATTGCTGCGGAGGATTTTGAAGAGCTTTCCGTAGAAGGAGATGATTCATTATGAGTGATGGTGCTATTTCTCAGGATGAAATTGATGCATTGCTTTCGGGTGTTTCTGTTGATGGACTTAATTCTTCTGGACATGTATCTGGAGGCTCTGCCGTTCATATTGATGCCGAGGCTCTTTCAAAATTTGCGGAAAGCTTAAAGGATCCGCTTACAGAAAAACTTAACGGAATGACAGGTGTTGAATTTTCTGCCGGCACACCAACTGTTGATATTCTTGACAGGGACGGCCTGCTTGGAAAGATTCCGGAAGTTGTTGTTTCTGTTGCCTGTAACTATTCTTCCGGCATGATGGGCGATCATATGTATCTGCTTGCTCCGGAATTTGCGCAGAAACTTGTTAATTTGATAACAAAAGAAGATAACGCTGATTTTGACGAAATGGCTCTGTCCTGCATTTCGGATGTTGTTCAGACTCATTCCGGCTCGGAAATTCAGGAACTTGATAAGACTGGAAAATTTCCTGGACTTGCATGCAATCCTCCTGAAGCAGCTAACAATCCAAAGGCTATGATCAGCATTCCTCAGAATAAGTTTGCATTCATTTCCTATCCGCTTACACTTGACGGACAGAACTATAATCTCTGGGAATGTATTGGCGGTGAGCCGGCTGAACAGATCAGCAATGCGTACGGTGGAGGTACGGCTGAGCTGGAATCGCTTGGTGCGCTGGACGGTGCTATGTCGGCTGGTGGTGCAGCTGCTGGAATGCAGCAACCTCAGATGGGTATGCCGAATATGGCTGGAATGCAGCAGATGGGAGGTATGCCTAATATGGCCGGAATGCAGCAGCCTCAGATGGGTTATGCAATGCCTAATATGGGTATGCCTCAGATGGGATACGCAATGCCTAATATGGGCATGCCTATGGGTCAGAATATGGGAATGAATGTTCCTAATGTACAGGCACTTCAGTATCCTAATTTGCAGGGTATGAACGGAAGTTCAGAACAGGGTAATATCAGCCTGATTATGGACGTTCAGATGGAAATGACTGTAGAGCTCGGTCGTACAAAGAAACAAATCAAGGATATCCTTGGTATGGGAGAAGGTACAATCATTGAGCTTGATAAGCTTGCCGGTGAACCTGTTGATATCCTTGTAAATCATAAGCCTATTGCAAAGGGAGAAGTTGTAGTCATTGATGAAAACTTCGGTGTTCGCGTAACGGAAATCCTTTCTCCTTTGGAACGTGTTTCTGATTTGCGCTAGTATAGAAGGCAGTTTGTAATAATACTTTAATTTTCAGGGTGGGGAAAATTGAGTAAATTAATTAAGTTTTTTCTTTTTGCATTTTTGTTGTTAGGTTCTGAAATTTCACTTTCTGCGCAGATTTCCTTGAACTCTCAGGAATCTGTATCTGAAAATTCGTCTGTGCAGATGACTGATATTGATGAATCTTCCATAACTTTGGATGCTCAGGCTCAGAATACTGGTCTGAACGTAAGTCGGGGCTCATCTTTCTTTCTTGTCCTTAGAATGATTTTTGTTCTTGCTGTTGTTCTTGCAGTCATTTATGGCGTCCTTCTGCTTTTAAAGAAAAGTATGACGACGGAAGCTGGGGATGATCAGTTTCTGCGCCAGGTTGCTTCAATAAATGTTGCACCTGGAAAATCAGTTCAGGTTGTTACACTTACCG
>Ga0310695_10012515_pt1 | contig 11856 bp, 9 predicted proteins | sample RumenRJG_04DNA_FD_203882 | JGI IMG/M metagenome (GOLD analysis project Ga0310695, IMG submission 203882) | Bovine rumen microbial communities from Lethbridge, Alberta, Canada - RJG_04 (v2) (version 2) | ecosystem: Host-associated > Mammals > Digestive system > Stomach > Rumen | place: Canada... | reverse complement strand
TTTCGGCCTCGCCATTCTCATTATGCAACAGCCGCAGTGCCTCCTGCAGACGAATGTCGTTCACATACTGGGGAAACGACAGCCCTTCGGCATAATGAACCAGCAGCTCGTTGAGTGCATGACGATTGATGCCGAAACGGTCGCACACATCCTGACGCTGCAAAGCGACATCGGCATAGAGGCGCTCTTGGCGGATAGCCGTGTCAATGGTTACAAAAAGTTCTTCCTGCTGAGGGTCTCTACGTTTTTCAACGACAAGAGGTATTGACTCGCCATCATTTTTCATGCGCAACAGTTCGCGATTCTTGGCAACGACAATACGCCTCTCCCTGAGCATGTAGAAAGCCCAAACAAAAACGCTTAACGTCAGCACAATCATCGCACCCAAGATGATGTATAGAAACAACAGCTCTGTCTCCATTTCACGGAGCGTCTGCGACTGGCCGCCAAGGACATCAGCAGTGTGCTGGCACTTTGTCTGCGCCACAGACATGACTCCTATACTCGACATCGCGAAAAGAAGTATCACCAACAGTAAAGCTTTCATAAAGTACGGTTTCACAATGATTGCGGTTTTTTGTCCGTGCAAAGTTAGCAAAAAAAATTGTAACAATGGAAGCAATGACTAAATAAATTTGGTTTTTCGCCCACTTATTCGTACCTTTGCAAGCATGAAACAGATTCTGAAGTATTTCCCGAACCTCAGTGACGAGCAGCAGCGACAGCTGGCAATGCTTGAGGAATTGTACCGCGACTGGAACGCCAAGATCAACGTCATCTCGCGCAAGGACATTGACAACCTGTACGAGCACCATGTGCTTCACTCCATGTCTATTGCCAAGATGATTAACTTCCGCCCTGGCACCAAGATTCTGGACTTCGGCACGGGAGGCGGTTTTCCGGGCATCCCTTTGGCCATCCTCTTTCCCGAATGCCAGTTCAAACTGATTGACGGCACAGGCAAGAAAATCCGCGTGGCCCAAGAAGTAGCCCAAGCCATCGGACTGAAGAACTGCGAGCCTCAGCATCTGCGTGGCGAAGACGAAAAAGGACGCTACGACTTTGTGGTGAGCCGTGCCGTCATGCCCCTACCCGACTTGGCGAAAATCGTACGCAAAAACATGGCCCGCGAACAGCGCAACGCCCTGCCCAACGGCATCGTCTGTCTGAAAGGCGGCGACTTGCAGTCCGAACTGCAGCCCTTCCGCCATATTGTCGACACAGCTGAGCTGAGCCAGTGGTTCAGCGAAGAATGGTTCAAACAGAAATATGTAATCTATCTACCCCTATGAATATACAGCGCATTATTTGCAACCCTTTGGAGGAAAACTGCTACGTGGTAAGCGACGAGAGCGGCGAGTGTGTCATCATCGACTGCGGTGTGTTCTATCAGGAAGAACGCACTGCCCTTGTAGACTATATCAGCAGGCAACATCTGAAGCCCGTCCACCTGCTGGCAACTCATGGACATCTGGACCACAACTTCGGCAACGCCCTCGTCTACGAGAAATACAAACTGGGGGTAGAGATTTGCACAGAAGACCAATCCTTGGTAGAGCACTTGAACGACCAGGCCACCAATCTCTTTGGCATAAAGCTCGACGATGCCCAGCCCCCTACCGGACGGCTGCTCAGCAACGGTGACACCATCCGTTTCGGCAACCACGAGCTGCAAGTGTTGCAGACTCCCGGCCACACACACGGCTCAGTCCTCTTCTACTGTGAAGCGGAGCACACGGCATTTACTGGCGACACGCTCTTCCGCATGAGCATCGGGCGCACAGACTTTGCAGAGGGCAATTGGAACGAGATGGAGCATAGCCTCAAGCAAGTGATAGCCCACCTGCCCAAAGAAACTATCGTGCTCTCAGGACATGGTCCCCAAAGCACGATAGCCGATGAACTGAAGTATAATCCGTATCTCCGCTAAGCGGTTTCGCCTTTCGCTTTCTTACCTTTTCACTTTTACCTTCACCGCTTTCGACTCGCCCTGTACGCGGTTGAGAGCCGTCACGACATATATTCCCGGCGACGGAGCCTCGTAGAAAGTCTCACCCGTCACAGCAATCAGCTTCGACGTGTTGTCCATGTCCACACGCTCGCCCAGTTCAAAGCGGTAAACAGCATACTTGACGGCCTCGGTGTCCCAGCTCTTTGCCTTCGGAGCCTGCCAGAACAACACGCGCGTTCCCTCCACCTCAAAGTGCTTGAGTTTGCGCGGCTTCTTCGGTGTTTTCTTGGTCAGCTGCTTCATGACGGGCTGCAAAGCAGGTGTGCGCCAATAGACGTTGCGGAGCGAAGTACCATAGTTTCCGATATTGTCGACAGCAGCCTTGGCATACCACAGCACTGTTCCCTTGACGCGAGGCAGCTGCTGGTGCAATGCCATCTTGGCAGCCAGTTGATGGCGATTGGCATGATGCGGGTCGCGATTCTTAACCGTACGCTCCACATCCTCACCAATATAAAGATCCGTATTGACCAGGTGGGTGTTCCACCAGTGTATCAGTTCGTTGTAGTCGGCAGCCTTATGGCCTATCTCCCAATAGAGCTGGGGAACACAGTAGTCCATCCATCCCTCCCGATCCCAGAACAACACGTCAGCATACAGGTCGTCATAGTTCTGCAGGCCGTTGGTGCGACTGCCATTAGGATCGTTCCTTTGGTTGCGATAGATGCCGAAGGGCGAGATGCCCACCTTCACCCAGGGTTTGGTCTCGTGCACTGTCTTGTAAAGCTGCTCGATGAAAAGGTTCACATTATGGCGTCGCCAGTCGCCACGATTGCCTATACCATAATTATTACGCGCGTAGGAAGCGTCGTCGGGGATGCTCACTCCGGGAACGGGATACGGATAGAAATAGTCATCAATATGCAGTCCGTCTACATCGTAGCGGCTCACAATGTCGCGTACCACCTCGCAGATGTAGTCACGACACTCTTTCAAGGCCGGATTCAACAGGGTCAGGCCATCATATTGGAATGTCCATTCCGGATGCCGTACTATGACATGGTTGCGGGCATTGGCATGAGCAACCTTAGTCTTGGCGCGATAGGGATTGATCCAGGCGTGCAACTCCATACCGCGACGATGGCACTGCTGCACCATCCATTGCAACGGATCCCAGTAGGGATAGGGTCTGCTGCCTTGTTCGCCAGTCAGATAGTAGCTCCAGGGTTCCAACGAACTCTCATAGAGTGCGTCGCACTCTGGGCGCACCTGAAAGATGATGGCGTTACAACCATCTTTCTGCAATTCATCCAATTGGTACGTCAGCGTACGTTTCATTGCTTCCGTACCAACACCCTTGAACTGTCCGTTGACACACTGAATCCATGCACCACGGAACTCTCGTTTCTGCTGAGCCTGTATCGTGACAGCAGCCAGCAACATTAAGACTACTAACTTTAATTTTCCCATATCTTCGGTTTATTTTTTCTTGCTTCTTCCAGCGACAGCAACTGTTGCTGCTCCTGCTGATAGCTTTCTCGCAGCTGTTCGTATTTCTCGTCCAGCTCGTGCTCCATCTTCCGTTCCTCGTCCCGGTCCATCAGGCGCGCTGCCACCAAGGCATTCTGCGAGGCATCCTTCATCCATACCACAGGGCCTCCATAGACAGGTGCGATTTTCAGTGCCACATGCAACTCGCTGGTCGTGGCACCACCTATCATGATGGGGATGTCCAGCCCTGCGCGCTCCATCTCGTGAGCCACATTGACCATTTCCTCAAGCGAGGGAGTAATCAGTCCAGACAGTCCTATCATGTCCACATGCTCCTCCTGGGCTTTGCGCACAATCTGCTCGGCAGGAACCATGACACCCATATCAATTACTTCATAGTTGTTGCAAGCCATGATGACGGAAACGATATTCTTGCCGATGTCGTGCACATCGCCTTTCACCGTTGCCAACAGCACCTTGCCATTCTTCCTTGCACCCTCCGTGCGCTCCTTTTCTATATAAGGTTGCAGGATGCTGACCGCCTGTTTCATGGTACGCGCCGTCTTCACAACCTGAGGCAGGAACATCTTGCCCTGCCCAAACAGTTCGCCCACTTTGTTCATACCAGCCATGAGCGGGCCTTCTATGATGCTGACAGCCCGAGGATATTGGGCCAGCGCCTCCTCCAAGTCCTGTTGCAGATAGTCTCCAATGCCTTTCACCAAAGCCTCCTGCAAGCGTTCTTCCACGCTCTCGGGGCGAAGGCTTGTTGGACTAGTTATATTTGTTTGACTAGTTGAGCTCGGGTTTGCTGCTTGGCTGGCTTCTGCCAACGAAGCAGCCAGGGCTATAAGTTTTTCCGAGGCGCCAGGCTTACGATTCAGGATGACATCTTCTATGATTTCAAGCTGTTCCTGAGGAATATCCGTGTAAAGAACTTTTGTTGCTGGATTCACGATAGCGAAGTCCATTCCTGCCTGGATGGCATGATAGAGGAATACGGCATGCATGGCCTCGCGGATATAGTTATTGCCACGGAACGAGAACGACAGGTTCGAAACGCCTCCACTGACATGAGCTCCTGGCAGGTTCTCACGTATCCATCGTGTGGCTCGTATGAAGTCTACCGCATAGGCATCGTGCTCTTCCATGCCCGTTGCCACAGCCAATATATTGGGGTCAAATATAATATCTAACGGATTCAGACCAACTTGCTGGGTTAGAATATGGTACGAACGCTCGGCAATCTCTATTCTCCGTTCGTAGCTCGTCGCCTGTCCTTGCTCGTCGAAGCACATGACCACCACAGCAGCACCATAGCGTTTTACGTCCTGCGCGTGCCGGATGAACACCTCCTCGCCCTCTTTCAGCGAAATGGAGTTCACGATACCCTTTCCCTGCAGGCACTTCAGTCCTGCTGTTATCACGTTCCAGTCAGAAGAGTCTATCATGACAGGTACGGAGGCGATATCAGGCTCCGATGCTATCATGTTAAGAAAATTCACCATTTCCTGACGAGCATCCAACAGACCGTCATCCATGTTGACATCAATGACCAATGCTCCGTCAGCCACCTGCTTACGAGCGATTGCTATAGCCTCGTCATACTGCTTCTCCTTGACGAGACGGAGGAACTTGCGCGAGCCAGCCACATTGCAGCGCTCACCCACATTGGTAAATGTCTGCACTTCGAGAGCGTTCAGTCCACTCAACTGCAAATGGTCAGGCTGAGCAGCAGGCCTGTGTGGAGTCTTGCCAGCCACCAGCGGCACGTAACGTGCTATGAACTCCGGCGTGGTGCCACAACAGCCACCTATGATATTCACCAGTCCCTCATCTACCATCTCGCCCATCTTGGGGGCCATGCTCTCAGGCGTCTCGTCGTAGAGTCCCAGCGCATTGGGCAGACCCGCATTGGGATAGGCACTAATATAATAAGGTGCCTTGCGAGCCAGCTGGCGCAGATAAGGAATCATCTGAGTGGCACCAAACGAGCAGTTCAGTCCCACCGAGAACAGCGGATAGGGACTCATGCTGGCCAGAAAGGCATCCAGCGTCTGTCCGCTCAGCGTTCGTCCAGCGAGGTCGCTGACAGTCATGCTGACCATCAGAGGCACCTCGCGCCCACGCCGTTGCATGGCATGCAGCGAGGCATCAATGGCCACCTTGGCATTCAGCGTGTCAAAGACAGTCTCAATGAGCAGGGCATCCACCCCACCCTCTATCAAGGCATCAGCCTCCTCGTAGTAGGCATCGAAGAGCGTATCGTAATCCAACTCACGGAGTGCAGGATTGGACACATCGGGCGACATGGAGCACGTCTTGTTGGTAGGTCCGATGGAACCAGCCACAAAGCGAGGCTTGTCCGGCGAGGCAAACTCGTCAGCACACTGGCGTGCGATGCGAGCTCCCGCCAGTGCCATCTGTCGTGCCTGCTCCTCCATGTGGTAGTCGGCCTGCGAGATGCGCTGGGCACTGAACGTGTTGGTAGTAATGATATCCGCACCAACCTCCAGATACTGCCGATGAATGCCGGCAATGACGTCAGGGTGTGTCAGGTTCAGCTCGTCAGAGTTGCCGACCTTCCCCATCTTCTCACCAATCATGGTACCCATAGCACCATCGAGAATCAGTATGCGTTGCTTAGCTAAGTCTTCCAGTCTGCTCATTTGTAAACTTTCATAGCGCGATCCATCTCGCGTCGGTCTTCTTTTTCCTTCAGCGTCTGGCGCTTGTCAAACTCCTTCTTACCTTTACACAGGGCGATATCCATCTTGGCGCGTCCCTTCTCGTCGATGAACACCAAGAGGGGTACGATGGTGTATCCCGTCTGCTTGGTGGCTGATGCCAGCTTCTGTATCTCACGCTTGGTAAGCAACAGCTTGCGATCGCGCTTCATCTCGTGATTGTTGTACGAGCCATAGAAATAGGGCGAGATATTCATTCCCTTGACCCATATCTCACCATTCATGATGGTGCAGTAGGTGTCAACCAGCGAAGCCTTACCCAGGCGGATGCTCTTGATTTCCGTTCCTGTAAGGACAATGCCTGCCGTATAGGTCTCGATGAAGAAGTATTCGAAACCCGCCTTCTTATTCTTGATGTTGACAGGACTCTTCTTCCTGATCAGTTCTTCTTCCTTATTCATATTGTCTGTTTACTCTTTTACCACAGCGAAGCGCTCTATGTGTTCGTCCACATAGCGGGCAATCTGCTCCGTCCAAGCTTCCTCTTCTTCCACGAAGGTATCGTCCATGTCGTCGAATTCAGGATATTGCTCGAACAGCGCCATGAACTCCTCGTCCGAGCAGTCACGCTCCAAGGCTTCACCATACTTATTATATAACGTATGAGCATCGTAGATGAGCTTCGACAGATCGCGCAGTCCCCACAGTTTCAAGGCCTTGGCCAGCGGATTCTTGAAGATGAAGGGTCCGTAGCCGTTGTGTATGAGCTGTACGAAGCCGCCGTCCATGACCTCCTCGTGCAACACGTCCCATGCCAACAGCGTCACCTGATCGCTGTTCAGCTGACCCATATTCTCAGCATTCAGTTCGCCACCGATAGCCTCTTTGATGGCTTTGACGAAGGCGCCCACAAAGGCATCCATGCCCTCGCCGGCAGCAGTTCTCAGCACCTCGTCCTGTATGGTCACTTCTATCATAGTTCTTCACATTCTTTGAGCCACAATGCACTCGAAGCGTCGCTGGGCATGCGCCAGTCGCCACGTGGCGAGAGCGAGATGCTGCCCACCTTGGGTCCGTCGGGCAGACACGAGCGCTTGAACTGCTGCGAGAAGAAGCGACGGCAGAACGTCGTCAGCCACTTCTTGATGGTCTCCTTGTCGTAAGCCTCGCCGAAGGCCGCCTGTGCCAGCATGAATATCTTGGCTGGACGGAAGCCATAGCGCAGGAAGTAGTAGAGGAAGAAGTCGTGCAGCTCGTAGGGGCCCACCAGGTCTTCCGTCTTCTGCTGGATGTTGCCTTCCGCATCGGCTGGTGTCAGCTCTGGCGAGATGGGCGTATGGATGACGTCAATCAGCGTGTCGCGTTGCGCACTGAAGGCTGGTATCATGGCGATGTAGTTGATGAGATACTGGATGAGCGTCTTGGGGATACCTGCATTGACACCATACATGGACATGTGGTCACCGTTGTAGGTAGCCCAGCCCAGTGCCAACTCTGACAGGTCGCCCGTTCCCACCACCAATGCATTCAGCTTGTTGGCGAGGTCCATCAGTATCTGGGTGCGCTCGCGGGCCTGCGAATTCTCGTAGGTGGCATCGTGCTTGATGGCATCATGGCCGATATCCAGGAAATGCTGTGTCACAGCCTTGGAGATGGAGATTTCCATCTGCGAGATGCCCAGCGACTGCATCAGCGACGTCGCATTGTCGTGTGTACGATCAGTAGTACCGAATCCTGGCATCGTGATGCCCACAATACCCTTGCGATTGTATCCGAGTTTGTCAAAAGTGCGTACGCACACCAGCAGGGCCAGCGTAGAGTCCAGACCACCGCTGATGCCTATCACCACATGTTCGCAATTGGTATGTATCAGTCGCTTGGCGAGCCCTGCCGTCTGGATGTTGAGAATCTCCTCGCAGGTTTCTGCCATATTGTGATTGTTGGGGATGAACGGATGCGCATCGACAGGACGCGTCAGCTGGAAGGGATGCTCGTTGCCCACGGGCTTGCAAGCTACCACCTGGGCGTGAGCGCCACGCTGGGCGTTGATGAAGGTGGTATTGGTCTGCCGCTCCGTATGCAGTCGCTCGACGTCTATCTGGGCCGTCTGCAACTGAGGCTGGAACGAGAAGCGGTCGCCCTCGGCCAGCAACTTGCCGTTCTCGAATATCATGGCATTGCCTCCGTACACCACGTCCTGCGTCGACTCGCCGAAGCCACACGAGGCATACACATAGCCACTCAGCGTGCGTGCACTCTGCTGCGCCAACAGCGAGCGCAGGTACTGGTGCTTGCCAATGAGTTCGTCGGAGGCTGAGCAGTTCAGGACTATATCGGCACCTGCCATCGTCAGCAGATTGCTGGGAGGAATGGGCGCCCACACGTCTTCACATATCTCGACGCCGAACTTCACGCCGTCAGTGGTCTGGAACAGCTGGGGCTCGGCACTCAGCCTGACGGGGGTGCCTGCCAGATAGATCTGCGTAGGATTCAAGTCCTGGGCAGAGGCAAACCAGCGTTTCTCGTAGAACTCGTTATAGTTGGGCAGATAGGTCTTGGCAACCACACCGAGTATGCTGCCCCCCTGCACCACAACGGCACAGTTCAGCAACAGTCCTCCTGCCTGCACGGGCAGTCCTACCACACAGATGACGTCCAGCTGGCGGGTAAACTCCAGCAGGCGTATCAGTCCCTCCTCGGCCTTGTTCAGCAGCAGCTGCTCCTTGAACAGGTCCTGACAGGTGTAGCCCGTCAGACTGAGTTCCGGAAAACAAACAATCTCCACCTGCTGGCTGTCAGCCAGGGAGATCAGTTTCTCCATCTCCTGGACGTTGTATTCAACGTCTGCTACTTTCACGGCGGGCACAGCAGCCGCCACTTTTACAAAACCATATTTCATATACAGTCAATTTTCTAATTTCAACATCACACTCTGACCTGGGCCAGAGACATTTCACTATTTCATTATGGAATGAGCAGCGACGAGTCGCCATAGCTCAGGAATCGGAAGTCGTGCGACAGCGCATAGTCATAGATTTTGCGCCAGTCGCCCTTCACGAAGGCGCTCACCAGCAATAGCAGCGTCGACTGAGGCTGGTGGAAGTTGGTCACCAGCATCTTCACAATCTTGTAGTCATAGCCCGGGGCAATGATGATCTGCGTCGACGAGTGCAGCACCGTCAGCTCGTTTCTGACCATCCACGCCTGCAGAGCCTGCAGAGCTTCCGTACTTTGAACTTTCAACTTTGAACTTTCACCTTCATACGGCTCCCACTGGCTGACGTGCAGCTGCTCCTCGCGGATGTCAGGATTGGCCAGCACCTTCAGACCCATGTAGTAGAGGCTCTCCAGCGTCCGCACACTGGTGGTACCCACTGCAATAGCCTTGCCTCCGTGCGCTATCAGACGCTCTATGGTGTGCCGGCGAACAGCAATGTACTCCGTGTGCATGGCGTGCTCGCCAATGGTCTCGCTCTTGACGGGACGGAAGGTGCCTGCTCCGACGTGCAGCGTCAGTTCTTCGCGCTCAATGCCGTGGGCATCGACATCCCTCAGCACGCGCTCCGTGAAGTGCAGTCCTGCCGTAGGAGCTGCCACACTGCCTTTGATCTTCGAGTACACCGTCTGGTAGGTCGTCTTGTCGCTCTCCTGTGTATCGCGATTCAAGTACGGAGGAATAGGCAGTTCGCCCATGGCGTCCAGAATGTCGGCAAACGACACACCGGCCGTCCACTCCAGTGCTACGAGCTGGCTGGTACCCACCTCGCCTTTGCGCACAGCGCGGACCTCGACCTGCTCGCCTTTGATTTCAACCATCCTGGAGAGCGTCACCTCCATCTTCCACTTCTTCTGGTTGCCCACCAGACAGAGCCACTCACAGGCCTGTGTCTGCTGGAACATCTGCTCGTAGTCGGCTGGCCGATAGGGTTCCAGCAGAAACACCTCTATCAGCGCCCCCGTGGGCTGTCCCTCAGCGTCAGGCTTGCGGAAGTGCAGGCGTGCCTGAATCACCTTGGTATTGTTCATCACCATCAGGGCACCCTCGGGCAGGTATTTCGGCAGGTTGTAGAAGACATCTTCTCCTACGACGCCTTTATTGTACACCAGCAGCTTCGAGTGGTCGCGCTCCGCCATCGGAAACTTCGCAATCCGCTCGTCTGCCAGTTCATAGTTGTAATCGCTTATGTGTATTTCTTTCGTTTCAATGTCCATAACGCGTGCAAAGGTACAAATAAAAAACAGCTTAACCAAATATCATGCCTACGAATTTGCTATTAACCACCCACGAAATTGATTTTTCATCGCTACACATTTGTCATTCCATCCCCAAGAAAATGTTTTTTGATAGTTATAGATTTTATGTTTCCAACTTAGAAACATATGTACCCAACTTAGAGACACATGTCTCCAACTTGGAAACACCTGTACACAACTTGTAGATATAACTTTCCTAACCAACCATTATCTTTTTCCTAACGTCCCAGCATAAAAAAAATAAATAGATTTATTTTGTTCTGCTCTCGTTTTTTCGTAACTTTGCAGCGTAAACTTACGAAACGACATCATGCAGATGATAAAACACTATGCCGGGCTTTTACTTATAGTATTAGGGGCGCTGGCACTGATTATGACTCGACTTGAGGCACTGGACAGCAGCAACACCTTGCTGGCGACAGGTCTGCTGTTCATTGTAGCGGGCATCGGCCTGCACATCAGAAGCATCAAGCGAGAAAGCAGGTACTGAGATTTTATACTTTGAGAAATGGAACAAATCAAGATATTTACACAACTGATTTCCAGCGAGTTGCACTTGTCGGAGTACGCAGTGGAGAACACACTGAAATTGCTGGACGAAGGGTGCACCATCCCCTTTATTTCGCGCTATCGCAAGGAGCGCACAGGGGGGCTGGACGAAGTACAGATTACAGCCATCAGCGATCGTTCAGAACGGCTGAAAGAGATACAAAAGCGCAAGGAGACCATCCTGAAAACCATCGGCGAGCTGGACAAGCTGACACCCGAACTGGAGAAACGCATAGAGGACTGCTGGGAACTGACGACACTGGAGGACATATACCTGCCCTACAAACCCAAGCGACGCACACGTGCCCAGGCGGCTCGTGAACAAGGACTGGAGCCTTTAGCCACCCTACTGATGATGCAACGCGAGCAAAGCCCTGAACGGGCTGCACAGCGTTTCGTCAAGGGCGACGTCAAAGATGTGGCTACAGCACTGAAAGGCGCACAGGACATCATAGCCGAACAGGTGAGCGAGGACGAGCGCAGCCGTAATCAGGTGCGTGCCGCCTTCCGTCGCGAGGCCTTCATCGTGTCGAAAGTGGTCAAGGCCAAGAAAGACACGGACGAAGCCCAGAAATACAGCGACTACTTCGATTGGGAGGAGCCCCTGAAACGCTGTTCGAGCCATCGGCTGCTGGCTATGCGCCGAGGAGCCGACGAAGGCATCCTGCGACTGAGCCTGACCATTGACGACGACGAGGCTGTGAGCCGTCTGCAACGCAATTACGTACGTGGCAATGGTGCCTGCCAACGATTGGTGAGCGAGGCCGTTGAAGACGGTTACAAGCGGCTGTTGCAACCCTCGATAGAAACGGAATTCAGCAACCTGAGCAAGGAGCGAGCTGACGAGGAAGCCATCAAGGTGTTTGCCGAGAACCTGCGCCAGCTGTTGCTCTCTGCCCCACTCGGCCAGAAGCGCGTCATGGG
>Ga0310695_10012514_pt1 | contig 11857 bp, 13 predicted proteins | sample RumenRJG_04DNA_FD_203882 | JGI IMG/M metagenome (GOLD analysis project Ga0310695, IMG submission 203882) | Bovine rumen microbial communities from Lethbridge, Alberta, Canada - RJG_04 (v2) (version 2) | ecosystem: Host-associated > Mammals > Digestive system > Stomach > Rumen | place: Canada... | reverse complement strand
CCAAGGCTGCCATCACGGCTGCCAGTGGCGACTACTTCGCTGCCTTCGTGGGCGACGAGTGCCGCGGCACGGGGGTTGTGGCCAAAGGCACGTCAATGGCGGTCTACGGTCGAGAGGAAGGGGAGAGCGTCACGCTGAAATACTACCAAGCGGCCACGGGAAAGGTCTTCACCTTCCCGGACATCGCCAAGATGAAGCGCGGGATTTGAACTGTTCAAACCAAGATAAGAAGAAGATATGCCTTTTGGGGCATATCTTCTTCTTTTGTTAAATCACATTAAATAAAATAAAAGGATAAGTTCCTAGGCATCGGCAAAGATGCGACCGTCGCCAAGGGTAATCTGTAACTTGGCGTATTCGCTATGGAAGTCGTGCTGGAGACGCTCCAGATAGCGTCGGCTCTCCCACTTACACATGGGCAGGTCGTGCAGCAGGTAGTTACCACAGGACTCAGGCCGGGTGGCCGGCACTTCAGTCTGAGTCAGAATCCATTGTAGACATGCTATCGTTAATCGGCGCATATCCTCTACGTTATATGTACCGGTCATGATGATATACATGCCGGTGAGGCACCCCATGGGACCGACATACACCACATCATCCTTGACCTCGCTGTTGCGGAACCAGGTGGCCATAAGGTGCTCCAGACTGTGCATGGCAGCAGGGGCGACAGCCGGCTCTTGGTTGGGCTCGGTGATGCGGAGGTCGAAAGTCGTAAAACCTCTGTCTTCGCGTGAGACATAGATGCCCGGCTTCAGGCGGGTGTGGTCGATAGTGAAACTTTGTATGACTTCCATGATTAATTGAAGAATGAAGAATCGGTTGCCCGTGTGAAGAATTCTACAGGCTCTCGACAAGCGACTTGGTGGCGAGGAAGGAGTTGGCAGAGACGGTGTCCCAGAAATCATGGTACTGCGAGGCGTGGTCGTCACGCAGCGGTATGTCGCTGACAACACGGAAAGAGATGAACGGCACGCGGTTGAGGTAGCAGGTGTGGGCGATGGCACACGACTCCATGTCGACAGCCTTGGCCTCGGGGAAGTGACCCACGATTTCGCGCATCTTCTCCTTAGAGTCTACGAACCAGTCGCCGGTGACGATCAGTCCGGGGACAACCCCGACGCCGACCCCTCCCGAGGGAGAGGGAAGTGTTCCCTCGTGGTTTCCCAACGAGGGGAGATCTTTTAGTTGCAGGGCTTTCTCGAGGAGATAGGGGTCAGCCTGAAAACGGACGGGGAGTCCCTGTACCTGTCCATAGACGGTGGTATTGTCGATGGCAGCACCGCAGTACACGTCGTGGTAGGCCAGGAAGGTGCTCACCACGATGTCCTTCATGTGGACATCGTCGCCGTTGCCGCCGGCACAGCCGCTGCTGATGATGCAGTCGGGGTGGAACTCGTTGATCAACTGTTGTGCGCCGAGGGCGGCATTGACCTTGCCGATGCCGCATTTGATGACCTTCACCTGTCCGTCGGTGAACAGAGACTGAAGTTGGCGCAACTCCTTGTCCATGGCGACTATGATTCCTATTTTCATTTAACCTTTAATCCTTAACCTTTAACCTTATGATATTATGCCCTGCTGGCTTTTTTGCGCTGGTCGTGGTCGAGGATAGCCTTGCGAATTCGCATCGACTTGGGCGTCACCTCCACGAGTTCGTCTTCCTTGATATACTCCAGACACTCCTCCAGGCTCATGACAACCTTCGGGATGATGCGGGCCTTGTCGTCGGTTCCCGAGGCACGGACATTGGTCAACTGCTTGGCCTTGCAGACATTGATCACCAGATCGTTGTCGTGTACATGCTCGCCTACCACCTGTCCCAAATAGACCTCCTCGCCCGGATCGATGAAGAACTTGCCGCGATCCTGCAGTTTATCGATGGCATAGGCGTAGGCCGTACCCGTCTCCAAGGCTATCATGCTGCCGTTGACGCGACGCTCTATCTCGCCTTTGTAGGGCTGGTACTCCTTGAAGCGGTGGGCCATGATGGCCTCGCCCTGAGAGGCGGTGAGCACATTGGTGCGCAGGCCGATGATGCCGCGTGAGGGGATGTCGAACTCGATGTTCGTGCGCTCGCCCTGACTCTCCATCGAGGTCATCTCGCCCTTGCGGCGTGTCACCATGTCGATCATCTTCGAGGCAAATTCCTCTGGCACGTTGATGGTCAGTTCCTCGATAGGCTCGCACTTCACTTTTGATTGACCATTGACCATTGACCATTGACCATTTTTCCCATCCCCATCATCAGGCGCAGCAGAATGGTCAATGGTCAATTGTGAATGGTCAATGTATTTATAGATCACCTGCGGCTGTCCCACTTGCAACTCGTAGCCCTCACGGCGCATGGTCTCGATGAGCACAGAGAGATGGAGCACGCCACGGCCGGAGACCACCCATTTGTCGGTAGAGTCCTCGAAGGGCTCCACGCGCAGGGCGAGGTTCTTCTCCAGTTCCTTCTCCAGACGGTCGTTGATGTGGCGGCTGGTCACAAACTTGCCCTCCTTGCCAAAGAAGGGTGAGTCGTTGATGGTGAAGAGCATCGACATGGTCGGCTCGTCAATGGCGATGGGCGGCAGGGGCTCTGGGTTCTCCAGGTCGCAGATGGTGTCGCCAATCTCGAACTTATCCAGTCCGATGACGGCACAGATGTCGCCGCACTCCACCTCATCGGTGCGCTGATGGCCCATGCCGTCGAAGGTGTGCAGTTCCTTGATCTTCGTCTTCTCCAGTGATCCGTCGCGATGGGCTATGGTCACCTGCATGCCGTCCTTCAGGGTGCCGCGATGCACGCGTCCCACGGCGATACGGCCAGTGTAACTCGAATAGTCGAGCGAGGTGATGAGCATCTGAGGTGTACCTTCCAACTGCTGCGGAGCAGGTATCACCTCGACTATCTTGTCAAGTAGATAGGTGATATCGTTGGTGGGCTTGTTATAGTCCTCGCCCATCCAGCCGTTCTTGGCCGAGCCATAGACGACGGGGAAGTCAAGTTGGTCTTCAGTAGCATTCAACGAGAACATCAGGTCAAAGACCATCTCGTAAACCTCCTCGGGACGACAGTTGGGCTTGTCCACTTTGTTCACCACCACAATGGGTTTCAATCCTATCTGCAGGGCTTTCTGCAGCACGAAGCGGGTCTGGGGCATGGGACCCTCAAAGGCATCGACGAGCAGCAGACAGCCGTCGGCCATATTGAGCACGCGCTCCACCTCGCCGCCGAAGTCGGAGTGTCCCGGTGTGTCAATGATGTTTATCTTTGTGCCTTTCCAGTTGATACTGACATTCTTCGACAGGATGGTGATGCCTCGTTCGCGCTCCAGGTCGTTAGCGTCGAGCACCTGATTGCTCAGGTTCTGACCTTCACGAAACAGGTTTCCGGCCAGCATCATCTTGTCCACCAGTGTGGTCTTTCCGTGGTCTACGTGTGCTATGATAGCAATGTTCCTAATATCTTGCATTTTACTAATACCTTTATTTTTCGGGTGCAAAGGTACGAATAAGTGAGAACAATACAAAACAAAAACCGACATTTTTTGTTTTTATTGCCGAACGCTAGTACCTAAGACCGCAGGTCAAAGGTACGAATAAGTGAGAACAATACAAAACAAAAACCGACATTTTTTGTTTTTATTCTTGCGTCCCGCTGGTAGCAAGCGACAAAAGTCGAGCGGCCGAACGCAAGTACCTAAGACTCATATTCCACCGCCATGCCCTGCCATTTCTCCAGCAGACGGAGCAGAAGCAGGCGGTTGCCAAGATGGGAGATGGACACGCGCAGCCTTTCGCCATCGGTGGTATGAATGACCAGCACGTAGAATCCGACGCCTATCTCCCTGCTGATATACGACACATCCTCATGCGTCAGTATGCGGTCGCCCACAATGAGTTGACTGGCATCCAGCGAGATGCTGGGCATGACCCGATATTGACGACTGGCGCGCGGCTGTTTCTGCCCTGTCATGTCAGCAGGCTGACGGAACTCGTAGAAGGTCTGGCGTTCCATCTTCCTTAGGTCATCGCCCAGCATGTCCATCAGCCAGTCTGTCCACCGCTCCTCCACCCCACTCCAGAAGTAGAACTGCGGTTCGGGCACGACACCGTTGTCGTAGCGTCGCCAGTGAGTGCCCAGGTCGTAGCCTTCCGAGCGGCACAGTTCGTTAGGATGGCCGAACCTGAGATAGAAGAAGCCGCTCTCAAAGAGCGTCCCGTTGTAGGCCTGTCCGTCTGTGCCTATCCCCTGCCACTCCTCAGTAAGCAGGAAGACATTATAGTCGCGGTAGTGATAGGTCCAGCGACTGTCCAGCACACGCCGGCGGCCCTTGAAATTCACGATGCTGCACCCCAGGTCACCCACAAAATAGTCGGTGCCGATAGGGTTCTTCCAAAATCCGAGGACGGAAAAGAACACGACGAGCGACACCACGCCGATGACGCCCCAAAAGGCTATGGCCGACTTAGCACCGAGATAGGCTATCGGCACGGCGATGCCCCCCACAACGAGCACAACGATGAGCGTCTTGGTCAGTTTGTTCCATAGCGACGGCGGATTGGCATCCCACCGTAGTGTGTCCACCTTCATGATACGGCCGATGTCCTTCGGCATATCGTCGGCAAACAACGACTGGCCTGAACCCAGTTCCGACATGGCGCGGCGCCGTTGTTCCTCTGCCGGACGGTTCAGTTGGAGGCGCAGATCCTCCAGTCCACGCAACTTCTCGTCATAACTCTTATTGTCAAACTGTTTCATACGCCATCGTTCTTTTCCTTTTGCAAAGATAATCATTTTACCCCAAAAAACAAAAAAAATCTTTTTTTATTTGTTTCTTTGCGCGCTTATTTGTACCTTTGTGCCGATTTTGGCCTCATGGGCCCTATTTGCAAATGGGAAAAGGAAAAAGTTTTGAACCTCACCGTCGGAGGCTGCAACTGGTAACGCTTTGCATCAGTACGACGATGGTGCTGGTATTGTTAGGCATGGTAGTCCTGTCTGTGCTGACTGCACGCAACCTTCAGCAAAGCCTCAAGGAGAACGTGGAGATTAGCGTCATTCTCGGCGACACCGTCAGCGTGGAGGAAGGCAAAGACCTGGGACAGTATCTCGAGACGGAACTCTACGCTCGCCAGGTGGAATACATCAGTCGCGAGGACGCGCTGGAGATGGCCAAGGAGGAGATGGGTATCGACCCTGTGGAGTTTGCCGGCGGCAACCCCTTCTCGGCTGAGTTGACAATCAAGATGGAGGCAGAATATGCCAACTCCGACTCTTTGGAGACGATTGTCGCCAGCCTGCGCGAGAACGACAAGGTGGTCGATGTGGCTTACACGAAAGATGAGATAGAGAGCATGAACCGCATCCTCGAACCGATGAGCATCGCCCTGCTGGTGCTGGCCGGACTGCTCATCTTCATCTGCTACACGCTGATCAGCAACTCCATACAACTGAGCATCTATTCGCGCCGCTTCTCCATCCACACCATGAAACTGGTGGGGGCTTCGTGGGGATTCATCCGTCGGCCGTTCCTCAACCAGGCCATCGCCGTAGGTCTGATTTCCGCCTTGCTGACCTGTATCATTCTGGGAGGTATCGGCTATGCCGCATGGCCTTACATGCCCTATATCGAGGAGATCATCACCTGGCGCGAACTGGCCATCACGGCAGCCTGCGTCTTCGTCTTCGGCTTTGTCATCATGGTGTTCTGCACCCTGCTCTCGGTCAACAAATACCTGAAGATGAAGGCAAGGGAACTGTATAAAATCTAATGTTGGAAGATTAAAAAGAATACATAATGAACAAGAGAAATCTGGCCTTCGGCCGAATGAACTACATCCTGCTGGCCATTGGAATGGCTATCGTCATCTTCGGATTCATCCTGATGAGCGGTGGCGGTTCTACCGAGCAGGCCTACGACCCCGAGATTTTCAGCGCACGCCGCATCAAGGTAGCGCCGCTGGTGTGCCTCTTTGGCTTTGTCTCCATCGTCTACGCCGTGGTCTACAAGCCCAAGGAGAAAGACATGCCTTACGAGGCAGAGAGCCAGGACACCCAACTGAGTAGTAAATAGACGCGCAAAAATAATCTGTTATGGATTGGTTAGAAACTATCATCATTGCCATTGTTGAGGGACTCACGGAATTTCTGCCTGTCTCATCGACCGGCCACATGATTATCGCGCAGAACCTATTGAACGTGCCGCAGGGCGATCCCTTCGTACACGCCTTCACATTCATCATCCAGTTTGGAGCCATTCTGTCTGTCGTATGCCTGTACTGGAAGAAATTTTTCCAGTTCGACCACACGCCCGTCCCTGAGGGAAGTTCGCCGTTTCAGAGACTAAAGCACAAGTACCACTTCTACTGGCTGCTTATCGTCGGCGTGCTGCCTGCTGTTGTCATCGGTCTGGCCGCCAAGAAGTCAGGATTGCTGGACTGGCTGCTCGACAGCGTAGAAGTAGTGGCCGTGATGCTCGTGGTGGGCGGCATCTTCATGCTCTTCTGTGACAGGCTGTTCAACAAGGGCACCGAGGCCACTAAACTCACCGAGAAGCGCGCATTCAACATCGGCCTGTTCCAATGCATCTCGGTTATCCCCGGCGTATCGCGTTCCATGGCCACCATCGTAGGTGGCATGACGCAGGGGCTCACCCGCAAGCGTGCTGCTGAATTTTCATTCTTCCTAGCCGTGCCGACAATGGCGGGAGCCACGCTGCTGGATTTGCTGGATTTGCTGAAGGAAAATGCGACATGGGCCACCACCCACAACATCATGATGCTCATCCTGGGCTGCGTGGTAGCATTCGTCGTGGCACTGCTGGCCATGAAGTGGTTTGTAGCCTTCCTCACGAAATATGGCTTCAAGGCATTTGGCATCTACCGCATCATCGTCGGCGGCATCATTATCATCCTGCTACTGACTGGTCATTCACTGGCCATGGTCGACTAGGAGAATCGTCCATTCGTCAAAAAGAAATTGTCCATTCGCCCCAGCAATGAACTTCCAGGAAGGAGAATTCATCTATATCAACAAGCCCTATCGGATGTCATCGTTCGGTGCGCTGGCCTATGTCCGCACGCGGCTGTCGAAAGCCCTTCATGTCAAGCGGCTGAAGACAGGCCATGCCGGCACCCTCGACCCGCTGGCCACCGGCGTGCTGATACTCTGTACTGGCAAGGCCACCAAGCGCATCGAGTCGTTGCAGTTGGCATCCAAGGAATATACGGCCACGCTGCAACTGGGAGCCACCACCCCCAGTTACGACCGTGAGCACACGGTGAACATGACCTACCCCACCCGCCACATCACCCGTGAATTAATTGAGCGGGTGCTCCCCAATTTTATTGGGGAGATCCAGCAGGTTCCCCCTATCTATTCGGCCGTGATGATTGACGGTCATCGAGCCTACAAACTGGCCCGTCAGGGCAACGAGGCCGAACTGAAGGCCAAGCCCATCCATATCGACGAGATAGAACTGATCGGCTTCGACCCTGCCACAATGCAGATGAGCATCCGCGTCAGTTGCGGCAAGGGCACCTATATCCGTTCGCTGGCCCGCGACATTGGCGAGGCTCTGGGCAGCGGTGCCTTCCTCACGGCCCTCTGCCGCACCCGTCTGGGCGATGTCCGCATAGAGGACTGCCTGACGCTGGACGAGTTCCCGCAATGGATGGAGTCCCATCTCCCCCAAGATTCTCACAAGACCCATTAATTCGTAAAGACCCATAAGACCCTTAATAGAAGATGAAATTATCACAATTCAAATTCAAACTGCCAGATGAACTGGTGTCGCTCTACCCGGCCCACCGCACATTCGAAAACGAAGACGGCAGCACGGAGCGCGTCTACAACCGCGACCAGTGCCGCATGATGGTCGTTCACCGCAAGAGCGAGAAGATCGACATCTTCAAGAAAGACGAGAACGGCAACGATACCGAGGAGCCCATCGTCTTCCGCAACATCGCCGACTATTTCGACGAGGGCGATACCTTTGTCTTCAACGACACGAAGGTGTTCCCAGCCCGTCTCTACGGCACCAAGGAGAAGACCGATGCCAAGATTGAGGTCTTCCTGCTGCGCGAGTTGAACGAGGAACTGCGCCTGTGGGACGTGCTGGTGGAACCGGCACGCAAGATCCGCATTGGCAACAAACTGTTCTTCGACGGCGACGGCCCTATGGTGGCTGAGGTTATCGACAACACCACCTCCCGCGGCCGTACCCTGCGTTTCCTCTACGACTGTCCGCACGACGAGTTCAAGCGCGAACTCTTCTCCCTCGGATCGGCTCCCCTGCCCCACTACATCGTAGACCGCCGGCTCGCCGAGGCTGACGACATGGAGCAGTTCCAGACCATCTATGCCAAGAACGAGGGTGCCGTCACGGCTCCGGCCACCGGTCTGCACTTTAGTCGCGAACTGATGAAGATCATGGAGATACGCGGCATCAACTTCGCCTTTATCACCGTGCATTGCAGCCTGGGCTCCTTCGACCCAATTGAGGTGGAAGACCTGACGAAGCACAAGATGAATTCCGAGCAGATGATTGTCTCCAGTGAAGCCTGCGAGACAGTCAACAAGGCCAAGACCGAGGGGCACCACATCTGTGCCGTAGGCATCAGCACCATGCGTGCCACCGAGACTGCCGTAGGCACCGACGGCATGCTGAAGGAGTTCTCCGGATGGACCAACAAGTTCATCTTCCCACCCTACGACTTTGGACTGGCCGACACGCTGGTCACCAACTTCTATCATCCCGAGTCAACCATGATGATGGCTGCGGCTGCCTTCGGTGGCTACGACCTCATCATCGAGGCCTACAAGGTAGCCCTGAAGAACGAGTTCAAGTTCGGCTGCTACGGCGATGCCATGCTGATACTGAACGATTAAGGTTTGAGGTTTGAGATTTGAGATTTGAGGTGTAAGGCTTCACATCAGGTTTATCTAGGGCTCGGCTCCAACTTAGGAGAGAAGGAGGAGACTATCCGGAGGGCCATTGCCCTGATTGGCGAGCAGATTGGCGTCGTAGAGCGCCAGTCTGCTCTCTATTATTCTGAGCCCTGGGGGTTCGAGTCGCAGCATCAGTTTGTCAATGCCGTCATCCTCGTCAGCACCACGCTATCTCCCACCCGCCTTCTACGCGCCACCCAGCGCATCGAGCGTCAACTGGGCAAGACCACAGCCCACGCCACAGAACGTTCGTTAATTGATAATTCACAATTGACAATTGACAATTCTCCGCTCGAGCTTCGCTCGCTTTCACCAAGCGAAGCGACTGAAAGAAATCTCAAACCTCAAACCTCAAACCTCAAACCTCAAACCTCAAACCTCAAACCTCAAACCTCAAACCTCAAACCTCAAACCTCAAACCTTTACCACGATCGTCCCATCGACATCGACATCCTGCTCTACGACGACCTCCACATCGACACCCCTACACTAAAAATCCCTCACCCGCTGATGCAGGAGAGGGACTTTGTGATGGTTCCACTTCGTGAGATCTGTCTTACTTACGCAGACCCAGAGCCTTCACGATAGCACGATAACGATTGATATCGTTTACGTAGAGATACTTCAGCAACTTACGGCGACGACCTACCATCTTGGTCAGCGAACGGGCGGTGTTGAAGTCCTTGTGGTTCTGCTTCAGGTGCTCCGTCAGGTGCTTGATGCGATAGGTGAACAGTGCAATCTGGCTCTCAGCCGAACCGGTGTCGGTAGTAGCCTTGCCATACTGGCCGAAAATCTCTTGCTTCTTGGCTTGATCGAGATACATAGTTTTTTGAATGATTAATTAAGTTGTTGCCCATACATTCTTCCGACGCTCAACGCCTTAATCACAACGCCTTCACATCGTCGAATGCTTCGGATTTTCCGAAAAGCGGGTGCAAAGGTACGACTTTCAAATGAGAAATGAGAAATGAGAAATGAGAAATGACTGTCATTTAACATCTTTTAAGTACCCGCTCTGAAAATCTCAATCCTCAAACCTCAAATCTCAAATAAAAATAGTACTTTTGCGCCCAATATGTCAACAATCATTTACCCGTCGCCCATCTTCGGGCCCGTTCACAGCCGCCGCCTCGGCATCTCCCTCGGCATCAACCTGCTGCCGGCTGATGGCAAGGTGTGCTCGTTCGACTGCATCTATTGCGAGTGCGGATTCAACAAGGATCATCGTCCCACGCAACCCATGCCCACCCTTCCGCAGGTGTCGCAGGCACTGGAGGCCAAACTGTGTCAGATGCAGGCCGAGGGCCAGTTGCCCGATGTGCTCACCTTTGCCGGCAATGGCGAGCCGACCTGTCACCCGCAGTTCCCTGAGATCATTAGCGAGGTCCTCCGCCTGCGCGACCTCTACTGTCCCCGTGCCAAGGTCACGGTGCTCAGCAACGCCACCATGATCCACCACCAGAAGGTGCGCGATGCCCTGATGCTTGTCGACAACAACATCCTCAAACTCGATACCATCAGTCCCGACTATATTACCAAAGTTGATCGACCTGTGGGCATCTACGATGTCCGTTCCGTCATCGAGCACATGAAGGCCTTCCAGGGTCACCTCATCATCCAGACCATGTTCATGAGAGGAGAGGCGGACAACAAGGTGAGTGTCGATAACACCGGTGAGGAATTTATCGCCCCCTGGCTCGATGCCGTCCACGAGATAGCCCCGCAGATGGTGATGGTCTATACCATCGACCGCGAGACGCCCGCCCACGGCCTGCTGAAGGCCACGCCCGAGCAACTCGATGCCATCCGCGACCGTGTCATCGCCCTCGGCATCCCCTGCTCCGCCAGTTATTGAGAGCAATTCTTTATGTGACAATATTTCAAAGATCGCTTGACGAGTTCCCTTCCGCCATCATTTGCAAATTTACAGTAGTGCAATAATCGCTTGACGAGTTATGACGAGTTACGAGAGATAAGGAGAGATAGTGTTTTTCGCCTCGTCCAAACGTCATCTACGGGTTGTTCCAACGTCATCTACGGGTCGTTCCGACGGCAGTTTACGGTCGTTCCGACGCTTCCTTTCCCTGGTAAACTACGGCACTTTCGGGCGTAAAGTGCCGTCGGAACGGAGCGTAGATGACGTTCCTTTGCCCAGCGTCAGTCACCCACGTCGATGCAGTAGAGGTCCGACAGGTATTTCACCACCCTGGGAGGCAGCACCCGCATGCCGGGCCTCAAGCCCAGCGCCTCCAGTTCCTTCCTGTAGGGCTTCATCCATTTGGCCAGCGTGCTGAGAGACACTCCCGCCGCCATCGCCAGTTCCGATTTACTCTTTGCCTTCATTATAAATCCTTTCTTACATTAATTTCCATAAATTGATCGTTAATTCCATTCCCGCGTGACTTACAAAAACCTTCAAAACACTTTCATTGATTTCAATCTTTTACAAGATTTGCGTCTGCTGCTGATGCTGTCTGATTGGAAGTGAACTTCCATCAGTCGTCACCAGCCCCATACGCCGCATTCCATGCTTTGAAATCAATGAAAGCAAAAACACCGATTTCTTCGAAATCTAAAAAACTAGGAACTATCCTGACCTCCTTTAGGGAGTAACTTTGCTCCCCTCCTTCGGAGGGGCTGGGGGAGGTCCCGGTTTTTTAAGCCCGAAGGGCGATGTTTTTGTTTCTCATCAACTCTATCTTCTAATCAAATCTGCTATATCAATCTTGCGGGCCTTCTGCTCCGGTGTGGCGTGCTGTTCCAGCAGGGGCGAGAGGTGGATGGGGTGCCCCAGCAGACGCTGCGCCTGCAGCATGATGCGGTACCAGGTGGCATAGGCCTTGCCCTCCGGATCGGTGTCGGGGAAGAGGATGATGCGGCGACCCCTGAGCGGGAACAGTTTCTGCGGCGTCA
>Ga0310695_10012512_pt1 | contig 11861 bp, 8 predicted proteins | sample RumenRJG_04DNA_FD_203882 | JGI IMG/M metagenome (GOLD analysis project Ga0310695, IMG submission 203882) | Bovine rumen microbial communities from Lethbridge, Alberta, Canada - RJG_04 (v2) (version 2) | ecosystem: Host-associated > Mammals > Digestive system > Stomach > Rumen | place: Canada... | reverse complement strand
CGTTCTTCCTGAGATGTGGAATACCGGATTCATGACCGACGGAAGGCCTCCCCGACACGACGAAGCTCTGGAGTGGATGATAGCACAGGCAAGGCAGCGACGTTGTGCCGTCTGCGGCAGCATGGCAGTCACCGACGACAACAACCAGCTCAGCAACCGTCTTCATTTCGTATGGCCCGACGGTAGCGTTGCCTGCTACGACAAGCGCCACCTCTTCAGCTATGGAGGCGAGGACAAGCTTTTCCACAAAGGCAAGGAGCGCACCATTGTCAGCTTTCAGAGCATGCGCCTGCTGCTGGCTGTATGCTACGATTTGCGCTTCCCCGTATGGCTGCGCAATCGAGGCGACTACGACGCTATGGTCATCGTGGCCAACTGGCCCGAATCGCGACGCCGTGTGTGGGACGTCCTGCTACAGGCTCGCGCCCTCGAGAACCAATGCTACGTCGTGGCTGCCAATCGCGTGGGCAACGACCCCACGAGCCACTACTCCGGCGGGTCGTACATCATCGACGCCAAGGGACGACTTCTGGCTTCCGACAACGGAGGAGAAGAGGTGGTCAGCGGACTGATCGAACAGGAGCCGCTGGCAACATTCCGGAATCGATTCCCCGTCTTGCCCGACGGCGATGACTTCAAACTGAACATCTAAAAAATTCAAACACAAAAGAAATATGAAAGATAGTCAGAAAAAGACGTTTACACTCAAGACGCTCACCAAGAGCAGCGCCTGGGATATTCAGGAGAACGACGTCTTCCGCATGTGGAACTCCGCTGAGAAAGATGCCGACCTGAAAGACAACTTCCACCACTATATCGACGTGATTCGCACGGCCTTCGAGGTGGAGGAAGTGAAGATTGACAAGCCCGAGGTGATCAAGAAAATGGAGGCCCGCGGCTTCAAGGTCGGAAAGATCAAACTCGACGAGAACACACAAATCAAGATGGGAGTGAAGAAGCGCCCCATCTCCCGTGTGACCGACCTCACCTACGAGAATATCCGACATATCTCGGCTGCCAAGCTTGTCGAGGTACTCGACCGCAACTTCGGCGGCGGATGGGACTCGCTCTCGCAGAGCATCAAGGACATCATCCTCAGCGGATTCGACATCAGCACCACCACCCTACCCGCCGAACGACTGCGCAAGGCTGGCGGCATGTACGACAAGATGGTGAACGAAGGTTTCGAGGTGCTCGAGATTCCCAAGGGTTCGTGGGTGGAAGCCATCTTCGCCAAAGTGAAGCCCATCGTGGAACGCCCGAAGATGAAGTTCGACATCGACGACAACGACGACGACCCCGACCGCGACTACGACGAGCCAGACCGCGAGGACGACTACGACGACGAGGAGGACGAATACGATGAGGATAAGCTCACTGAGGAGAGCTATCGCACCACCATCGATACCGATCCTGCCGACCTCGACCTCGAAGCCGCCGACGTGGCTGACGACGAAGACTACTAAGGTGAAAGGTGAGAGGTGAGTGTTACTCCTCACCCCTGAATCAGATGGACATCCCTCTGCGGGAACGGAATCTCTATGCCGTGGGCGTTGAGAGTGTCGTAGATGCACTCCATGACATCGCTCACGGCATAGATTTGTTTGATGGCATCTACCCAGCACAACAACTTGAAATTGATGCTGCTGTCGCCGAAGTCGGTGAACAGCACACGCACCTGCTTCTCACGGTCGAGATAGGGATGGTTGAGCTGCATCACGGCCTGCTCCACCATCGTCGATACATCGTGCAAGTTGCTGCCATAGGCAACACCGAAGGGTATCAACGACAAGACATAGCCGTGATTCTTTGTCAGGTTCTTATAGTTCTTTGTGAACAGCTGCGAGTTGGTAAAGGCGATGACCGAACCGTCAATGGCCTCTACCAGCGTGCTGGTGTACGAGATGTTGGCCACCTTGCCCTTCGTGCCGTCGCACTCTATCCAGTCGCCCACCTTGATGCGACCAGCCATCAGCGAGATACCATAGTAGATGTTCTCCAGAATGTCTTTCGAGGCAAAACCGATACCCGTCGACAATCCACCGGCAATATAGCCCAGCCATGTACCACCAACATGCAAGATACTCAGGCAGAGCAGCAGCCAGGCTCCCCACACCACCACCTGGATGACGTTCTTACCCATCATCTTCCTCGAACCAGAGTTCTCCAAATGGTGCTGGCTGAAGTGCTGCTGCAACAAATCAAGGGCAAGGCGGTTGATGTATTTGAACACAAAGAAAAGGGTGACCACCTGGATGATGCTGAAAAGGCTCATGGAGAAATTGTTGAAATCGATGAGCTTGCGGTTGAAAATCTGCCACGTCAGCGCACTCAGATTGAACACATCGGCGGCCATGTAGATGCTCAGCGGTATCGACATCAGCGCCATCCAGGGCAACACGACGGTATTGACAAAGCGGAAGAGCCACGTCTGCGAGGCAGGCCTTTCGTCAAGATGGTGCCGCTCGCTGTAGAGCTTCATCCAATGAATCAGACAGGTGATGGTGAGGATGCAGGTGAGCTGCATGATCCACCAGATAAGCAGCTGGACGCTCAGCAGCGTATAGCCCACCCACGAACAGACGGTGCTGGCGATGAAGATGCCTAGCGACATATAAGTGTAGAACATGTCGCTGCGGGGAATACTGCTGTTGTGACGCCTGACAGCCCACCACTGCCACAATGTGCAACAAAGCAATATCGGCGGGAAACAAAGATTCACCAAGTCGTTGGGAATCAAGATGATGCGAAACGATATAACGATGAAGCCCATCACGATCAATGGTGCATAGATGCGGAAGGCACTCTTGATCTGATCGCCATTGATACGCAACAGTAGCGACACCAGAATGACGCCTAACAACCACGCATACTCGATGAGCAGCTCGCTGGCCATGATGATGAAGTTCTGGTTGGCCAAAGCTCGAACAATGGCCAGGATGACGGCAAAGGTGATGGTCGTCGTAGCCATGAAGATGCACGAACGCTTGGCTTTGTACACCTTGCCCTGAAAACGCTTGGGCAGCAGGCGGAAGAAGAGCTGATTCAACAGGATGGCTACAAATCCATAGACAAGGATGTAGAGGAAGAGCTGCAGGATGATTTTCGCATCCCACTGCGAATGGACCTTACGCAGCGGTCGATACTTCTCGCTCACCGTCTCGGCCGTCGTTGAGAGATAATAAGGCAGCGACTTCAGGATGACGGGATAACTCTGTCCGCCGTTGACGAAGATGCTGTTCTGTATCTCGTTGTAACGCACGTTGGCATAGTCGTTGAGATATTGCAGATGGCGTTCCATCCACTCGTAGCTGAGGATATACTCATTGAGCGATGCCTTCGAGTCGGCCAGCGAACGACGGATGTTCACCGCCAGCGTCAGACAGACGTTGCGGTCTATCTGCGAACGCTCGTCGAGCATCGCCATACGCATGTTCTGAAGGCTGACGATAAGACTGTCGTAGCGAGCCAGCTCGGAGTCCATCCGCCCGATATACTCCTTGAAGGGCGACGACTTGCGCTTGAAGTTCCAGAACTGCTCCGTAGCCTCATGGCATGCGTAGGTGAGGTCGAAGACGTAGTCGGGTTTCTGCGAGTAGAGCATCAGCGCATTCTGATTGCTGCGCTGCATCGTCTGCATAAACTCACGCCGTGTACGTTCTTGCCGTTCTTGGGCTCGCCTGACGTTGCGTTCCTGTTCAGTGTGTACCTTCTCGAGCTCCGAACGCAGAATAGTGAGCGTCTGCTTCAGGTCACGCTCTTTCAGCACTGCATGGGCCGACATCAGCGGCAGCAAGACGGCCAACACCAACAATATCCATTTCCTGATCATATACCTATTTATATTATTACGCCTGCAAAGGTACGATTAAGTGAGTAAAAAACCAAATTTATTTGAGTTTTTTCGAACGTGAGTACCTTCGACGCAGTCAGAGGTACGATTATGTGAATGAAAAAACCAAATATTTTTTACTTTTTTCTTGGCTGTCTCAATGTTTTGAAGTAACTTTGCCCGATGGAAAACCAAACTACTGAATATGGAAGGAAAATATCTGTTGGGGCTCGACGTTGGCAGTAGCTCCGTAAAGGCATCTATCGTAGATGCAGAGACAGGCAAGTATGTGGCTTCGGCTCAATATCCCGATAGCGAGGCACCCATCATGGCCGTGAAGGCAGGATGGGCTGAGCAGCATCCTGACGACTGGTGGATGTATGCGAAACAGGCTATGGCAAAACTGCTTTCATCAACACCCACCACCCATCAACCATCACCCGACGACATCTCGGCCATCGGCATCTCCTATCAGATGCACGGCTTGGTGTGTGTCGACAAGGAGCAACGTGTGCTGCGCCCCAGCATCATCTGGTGCGACTCGCGTGCCGTGCCTTATGGCGAACGGGCTTTTCGTGAACTGGGTGAAGAGCGTTGTCTGAGCCACCTGCTCAATTCGCCGGGCAACTTCACAGCCTCCAAACTGGCTTGGGTGAAAGAGAACGAGCCCGAGCTGTTTGAGCAAATAGACAAGATCATGCTGCCAGGCGATTATATCGCCATGCGCCTGTCGGGCGAAGTGCGAACGACGGTGAGCGGACTCTCCGAGGGAATGCTCTGGGACTTCAAGGCAGACTGCCCGGCAGGATTCCTGATGGACTATTTCGGATTCCCCGAAAGCATCCTGCCTGAGATTGTTCCTACTTTTGGCATACAAGGCTATGTCTCTCGCAAAGCAGCCGAGGAAACGGGGTTGCCCGAAGGCATTCCTATTTGCTATCGTGCTGGCGACCAGCCCAACAACGCCCTTTCGCTCAATGTCTTTGAGCCAGGCGAGGTGGCTTCCACTGCGGGAACATCGGGTGTCGTCTACGGTGTGCTGGGCGAGGTGAACTACGATCAGAAGTCGCGCGTCAACACTTTTGCGCACGTCAATCATCTTAGCGATAGAACTCGCCTTGGCGTCCTGCTCTGCATCAACGGCACTGGCATCCTCAATGCTTGGATGCACCGCAATGTGGCAGCCGATATGAACTATGCCGAGATGAATCAACTGGCCGGAACGATACCTGTAGGCAGCAATGGCGTGAGCATCATCCCCTTCGGCAACGGGGCTGAACGCATTTTGCAGAACCGCGAAGTGGGCTGCTCCATCCATGGACTGAACTTCAACAACCATTCGCGGGCTCATCTGCTCCGTGCTGCCCAAGAGGGCATCGTCTTCTCCTTCTGCTACGGCATGGAGGTGATGCGCCAGATGGGCATGGATATCCGCCAGATTCATGCCGGACAGGCCAATATGTTCCTCAGCGACATCTTCCGCCAGACACTCGCTACCACCAGCGGGGCTACCATCCATCTGATGGAAACCGACGGGGCTGCCGGAGCCGCCAAAGGAGCTGGCATCGGTGCAGGCATCTATCGCGACCACAACGAAGCCTTCTCTTCGCTCCGACAACTGGCCACCATCCAACCCGCCACCACCCATCAGGATGAATGCCGCGAGGCCTACGAGCGTTGGAAACAACATCTCGCAGCAGTAATAAGCGATGCCCCATAACCCCGGAATACCGAAATACCAAATAATTAACCCAAAAAACAACAATATGGCAAAAGAATTTTTTCCGTTTACCGGAGTGATTCCCTTTGAGGGAACAGAAAGCAGAAATCCCATGGCCTTCCACTACTATGAGGCCGACCGTGAAGTAATGGGCAAGAAGATGAAGGACTGGCTGAAGTTCGCGATGGCTTGGTGGCACACATTAGGACAAGCCAGTGGCGACCAGTTCGGCGGACAGACACGTTCGTACGAATGGGACAAAGCCGACACACCGCTGCAGCGCGCCAAGGACAAGATGGACGCTGGCTTCGAGTTTATGCACAAGCTGGGCATCAACTATTTCTGTTTCCACGACGTCGACCTCATCGAAGAGGGAGCTACCGTAGAAGAGTATGAGGAGCGTATGCGACAGATCACCGACTACGCCTTGGAGAAGATGAAGCAGTATCCCGACATCCACCTGCTCTGGGGCACAGCCAACGTCTTCGGACACAAGCGCTACATGAACGGAGCAGCTACCAACCCCGACTTCGACGTCGTCTCGCGCGCCGTGGTGCAGATTAAGAACGCCATCGATGCCACCATCAAGCTCGGAGGCACCAACTACGTATTCTGGGGTGGACGCGAAGGCTATTCGTCGCTGCTCAACACCGACCAGAAGCGCGAGAAGGAACATCTGGCTCAAGTGCTCCGCGCAGCTCGCGACTACGGACGCAAGCAAGGCTTCAAGGGTACTTTCCTCATCGAACCGAAACCCATGGAACCCACCAAGCACCAATACGACGTCGATACAGAGACGGTCATCGGATTCCTCCGCGCTCACGGCTTGGACAACGACTTCAAGGTGAACATCGAGGTGAACCACGCCACGCTGGCCGGCCACACCTTTGAGCACGAGCTGGCTGTAGCCGTCGATAACGACATGTTGGGCAGCATCGATGCCAACCGCGGTGATGCACAGAACGGATGGGACACCGATCAGTTCCCCATCGACAACTACGAGCTCACTCAGGCCATGCTGCAGATTCTTCGCAACGGTGGTTTCCACAACGGCGGGACGAACTTCGATGCCAAGCTGCGCCGCAACTCTACCGACCTCGAAGACCTCTTCATCGCTCATATCAGCGGTATGGACGCAATGGCACGCGCCCTGCTCAACGCCGCCGCCATCATCGAGGACGGCACGCTCTGCAACCGTCTGAAAGAACGCTACGCATCGTTCGACAGCGGTATCGGCCGCGACTTCGAAGAGGGCAAGCTCTCGCTCGAGGACATCTATGCCTATGGCAAGCAGATTGGTGAGCCCAAGCAGACTTCCGGCAAGCAGGAACTCTTGGAGACCATCGTCGCCTGGTTTGCTAAGTAGGGCTTATTTCTATGCCGCATACATGAATGGAGAGCCTGCCGTACAGCAAGCTCTCCATTTGTTATGTTAGCAGCGGCTTTGCCGATGCAAAAAAAATGGACAATGGGGGTTAGGAAAATCCGCAGTTCGGTCGTTATATAGACGTAAGTGGGCGAATCATCGCTCGCCAAAGTCAACAACAAGCATGCAAGACAAGCGAAACAGACAGCTATGAACAGGCAGCAAACCATCGATATCTACCGCCGATTGCGTCCTGGAATGGAACAGAAGGCAGCGCAGATGCTTCACGATGCGGAGGAGAGCCGCGACGTGGTGGCCGACCTCTTCGTGCGGCTGACGGAAGGAACGCTCGTTGTGCCAGACATCGGTGCTGAGGCTTATCTGATGGGATGTGTGCGCAACGCGTGTATCGACCGTTTGAAACATCTCTCTGTTCGCGAGCGCATCAAGCGTCGACTGACGCTCAACGAGCCGTCGCCAACGGAAGAGAACGACCGAGAAGAACTGCTGAGCGAACTGCTGAACTATGCCGAACAGACCTTCACGCCCCAAACATGGCGTGTCTTTCAGCTGCGGTTCGACGAACATCTGAAGTATAAAGATATTGCCAAGCGACTGAATATCAGCGAAGTGGCCGTCTACAAGCACTTGTCGCAAGCTTTGACGAAACTGAAACAACATTTTAATTCCTGACCCATGAACCGAGAAGAAAACAACACCAAACTGGAACGGCTCCTGCTGATGACCGAACATCCGGAGCGGTTCACCGACGAAGAGCTGAACCAGCTGCTCGCCGACGAAGAGATGCTCGCCTACTACGAGCTGATGGTGACTGCCGAAGAAGCGTTCAGCCGCAAACGCCGCTCCCATCGGAAGCAGCTTCGCATAGCAGCGGTATTCGCCGGACTGCTGCTCGCGTCCACCCTGTCGTTTGCTGCCTACCATGTGCTGACAAGGGGAGAGCGAATGGCACAGAGGACTGTGGAACCGGTGGAAAAGGTTCAGAAAACTTCCGGCAACCATCTTTCCGACAGTTTGTCGCAAACCGGAACTCAACAGGAGGCACCGACGGAAAGCGTTCACAAAATCTTCGAGAACACCGAACTGGAGCAGATGCTTGGCGAGATGGCTATATATTATAAGGTACGCGTGCGATACGAGAACGACGAAGTGCGCCATCTGCGGCTCTACTACGAATGGGACAGCACAACGCCGCTTACCGACATCGTCAGCACATTAGACCAGTTTGAGCACGTCAGCCTCACGCTCGACGAAGAAACCATCACCGTCAGATAATCCGAAGAGTCATGAAACATCTATCTTTCCGCGTTTGTGCGTTTATTCTTTTCTGCCTTTTCAGCATTTCATTGCAGGCACAAACCGTGTCGCGCAACTATCGTCAGCAGTCGATGCCCAATGTGCTGATGGACTTGGACAAAGCATCAAAGCACTATCGCATCACGTTTATATACAACGATCTGGAAGACTATACCGTCACCAAGCGCATCCGTCAGGCCTCGATACCTGATGCCGTACGCGATGTGGTAGGCTACTATCCGATGACGGTTACCGTCGGCGACAGCACCATCCTCGTAGAATGCACCGTCAAGGAGGACACAAAACTGATAGGCCGACTCGTCGACGAGCATGGCCAACCGCTGCCTTTTGCCAACATATCGCTTTACAGTCCGCGCGACACATCGCTGCTGACAAGCGGTGTGAGCAACGACAACGGCGACTTCGTGATACCCGTCCGTGCGCAACGCGTACTGATGAAGGCTTCGTTCGTGGGCTATCAGACCCTCTGGCGACTGTGCGAAGTAGGCTCGATAGGCACGCTGCGCATGAAGCCCGACGAATATGTCATCCGTGGCGTGACGGTCAGCGGTTCGCGCGTGATGAACTACGTGGACAAGTCGACCTATACCTTCACGTCCGAGCAGATTGCCAATGCCCGCGATGTGCGCGACCTGCTGCCGCTTGTCGAGACTCTTTTCATCGACCCGACTACCGACAAGATAGCCCGCAGGGATGGTGGCAGCGTGAAGATTCTGCTCAATGGTGCACCGGCTTCCGACATCGACTTGCGTGGTATTCCGCCCGAGAAGATCATCCGCGTAGAGTATTATAACATCCCGCCAGCACGATTCTCCGATGCAGGGGCGCTGGTGAAGGTCTACACGCGGCGGTTGGACACGGGTGTGAGTGGTGGTGTCGAAGCGCGACATGCCTTTACGACAGGTTTCGGCGACGATGAAGGCTACCTCAACTTCACGTCGGGCAACCATCAGCTCTCGCTCTCCTACTGGTTCAGTCTGCGCGAATACGACGACCGCCACTTCACCAACGACTACGCTTATCAGATGAATCAGCAAGCGATGCAATACCATCTGAAAGGCATCGACAAGTTTGGCTATCGCACCCACGACCCCAACATCAAGTACACCTACAGCCGCGAGAACGACATCACGGTGCAGCTGAAGGCCAACCCCGCTTACAACACCTATCACAGCAACGGCCACGATGATATCGATGCGGCAGGACTATCGGCAGAGGGCGACAACGGTACGCGCTCGAAGAGCTTTGGCCCAAACCTCGATGTGTATGTCTCGAAAGTGCTACCCCACGACCAGGAGCTTTCCGTCGATCTCGTAGGAACCTACTTTCACAATAGCGACAGGACTGACAAAAGGCAGATAGCCTACGAACAAGCCGTCGTTCTGCTTGAAGACTCCATTCGCCAGCGAGGCGACAAATACTCGTTCATCGGCGAACTGGCCTACACCAAGGCTTGGGGGAAGCGCAGTCTGAGCCTCGGCTATCGCGGAACGTTCGGACAGGCCAAGGCCACCATCAGCAACGTCATGTCCGGCTATCAGGACTACGAATATCGCTCGGCTTCCTATCAGCACTATCTCTATGCCGAATACTCAGGAAATCTCAGTCGGTTGCTCTATCGGATAGGTGCCGGAGCCACCCATGTCACCAACGACAACACCGACACCCGCGAGCAGCGATGGTTCTTCACGCCAAAGCTGGTGCTGGCTTTCAACCCCACGGAGCGCGTCAGTCTGCAATGGGAAAACAGCTCGTGGACCACGACGCCGGCTATCTCACAACTGAGCAACAACGCGCAGCTCCTGATTCCCAACGTCATGCAAAGGGGGAACCCCTCGCTGCGGGCTTATTCCACCTACAACTCAGAACTCACGGCAAAATGGAACACGAAGTGGCTCAACGCGCAGCTGACGCTTCTCTACACCTATCGCGACTCGCCCATCAGCCAGTATTGGACGGAGCAGCAGGTCAACAATCAGACCTATATAGTGGGCATGCAGGAGAATGCCAACTACTCGGCAAACCTTGGTCTGCGCGGTATATTCACCATCCGTCCGTTTGGCAACGAGGTGCTTAGCCTGCAAGTGGGAACAGGAGCCATGCGGCAGACCGTGAGCAGTCCGATCATCGGCCACTATCATCACACCTACGCACCGCTCATGTATAACGTCAACTTCCGAAAAGGAGCATGGGGAGCCAGCTACGAAGGACTCGTGCAGTCGAAGATGTTGCGGGGTTCCATGCTCGATGCTGGCGAGAGCCGCTCTCACCTGACGGCTTTCTGGCAGAAAGGGGGCTGGAAGATTTATGCCACCTGTCTGTGGCTTTTCACCCGCTCGAAGTATTCATCGGCTTCTCTTCCCACGAACATCCTGCACTGGAACTCTCGCACCTGGATCAACGACAATGCCTCGATGCTGACCCTCGGCTTCAGCTACAACTTCTCGACCGGTCGCAACCTGAACTACCAAAAGAAGCTGCAAAACGCCGACAACGACAACGGAGCATTCTAATGGAAAGAAAATCAAGACCGCGGATTAAACTGAAAACTATTAAATAAGTGAACCCGAATACAGCAAGTTCAAAAGAGATGGTTGCTGACATTGTCAGAGATAGTATTTGACAAGCTCAGCAACCATCTCTGACCTGGTCAGGGATAGTCTCTGACCTGCTCAGAAAGTATCTGCGACATGCTCAGAAGCCATCTCCGACGCCTGTTCAGGCCATCCCGGAATAATGTTCAACACCCACAGAAAACTCTTGCAAAGAATGGGGCAATATACACAGAAAAAGTTTTGCTGAAGACAGGGCAACACCTCACCAAATTGTGCTGAACAGCTCTGTTTATCGGACTTCCCGATGGTGAGGTGTTTCTTTATCACCTCACCATACACCTCACCAGAGACCCCACCATTCATTGCTTCTTATGTGCTGTTGCGACGCAAGGATGCGTCGCCTCCTACATGTGCCACTTGGGGCTCCTCCCCTTTGGGGAGGCTGGGAGGGGTTCCCAAAATGGTGAGGTGTTTGGTGAGATGTCTGGTGGGGTATTTGCCAAACACCTCACCATCCAAACCCTGCATAAATAAAGGGATTCCGGAAGTTTTGGTGAGGTATTGAGCTTTTTGGATACAAATGGTCCAAAACTTGGTCATCATCTTTCGTCTGTCGTTTCATAGAAAAGGAACTGCTGCTCAGCATGTTGCATCACGACCAGACCGAAGCGGATGAGTCGCGCCAGCGTGTCGACAACTTGTCGGCGATTGATGCGCGTCATGCGGACAAGCCGGTTGAGCGTCAGTCCTGGATGGTCGGCCAGAGTAGTTAGGATGGTCCGCTCTTCGTCGCCGAAAGTCATCGTCTGGCCTTTCGGCGATGCCTCCATCCTCCAGATGCTCAGATGGACGGGCGAGGCCACGATGTTCTCGTCGGCAATGCGGACGTAGGCCTTCGGGGTTCCCTCATCGTCGAGCGCACAGACAGGCTTGCGCACGGAGGGCGGCACGGTGGCGATGACGACGGTCTTACCTTCGGCATAGAGCGTCTCGAACTTGATGTCTGCCTGCGGACGGCACCACTTGAAGGCCGCAGCATGCATCATGAAG
>Ga0310695_10012511_pt1 | contig 11861 bp, 8 predicted proteins | sample RumenRJG_04DNA_FD_203882 | JGI IMG/M metagenome (GOLD analysis project Ga0310695, IMG submission 203882) | Bovine rumen microbial communities from Lethbridge, Alberta, Canada - RJG_04 (v2) (version 2) | ecosystem: Host-associated > Mammals > Digestive system > Stomach > Rumen | place: Canada... | reverse complement strand
ATGTTGTTGATGACACAGATGTACATCGTTCTTGCGTGAAGGTCGATACCAATGTAAAATTGATGTTGGTTCTTATAGAATCTCATTAAGGTTCCCTCCAGTAAAAGTAGGATATTGTGCCCGGATAGGCTTATCTATCTTAGCATGATAAACCTGGGGCCTTAATGATTTTCAAGAAGTTCAAAGCCGATAAAAACTTTGTCACAAAAGTTGCTCTCCGTGACTTTACGGCACCGTAACGTTTGCACCAATTTTGTGCGGTGCGCAAAACCGTTTTTGTGGTTTAACTCATTGTTATGTGGACGCCCGCACTGGGGCCCAAGGAAGAAAATGAAAAAGTTATTATCAGAATTATTTATTCTTATATTTTTAGGTACAGTAATCTTTGCAGAAACAGGAACTGTTTTGGATGATAGGGTACGTGTGAGATCTGCACCGTCCTTGAAATATTCTTCTGTCGTTGGAGTAGTAAACAAAGGTGACAAATTAGAAGTCGATGCTAAAACTGAAGAATTTGATAACATTGACGGTTTTTCAGAACCTTGGTACAGGGTTGAATTCAATAATAATGAATGCTGGATTTACGGAGGATATTTTTCTGTAGATTCAAATAATGAATATTTATCAGAATTGTCAAAATCTCGTGCCATGAGCAACGCCTTGTTTAACTATAATGTAAAATTTGTCGCGGATTGCGGCGACTACTTAAGAAAAGGAAAAAATGTAAAAAAAACTTACGAATCCTTTAAGGTTGAAGGCGGTTATGAAATAAACGCTACTTGTTATAATTTTGAGTATGGCTCGGTTATAATTGATTGTTATACAAGTGATGATAAATATTTTACATGGGTTTGCACATCAATTATCAAGGATGGTGAAACTCCACTTAATATCAAACTTAATATGACAACAGAAGAAGTAAAAGCAATATTTGGAGATTTTGATTACATTGAAGCAAATAAAGCTTTTATATATGGCGGTGGTATCCGTGCTGAATTCATTTTTGAAAAAAACAGGCTTGAAAAAATAAATCTGGTAGTGGATGGCTGTTAAATTAATATTAAACTATAAAAGATTAGAAATTAAAGTCTGAGATGACTTTGGTGAATACTACGACTTGGAAAGTTGCTCAGACAGTTTTTTTAATACAAATCGTTCTGTGTTAAACGAAGCTATAGTCGATGCGTTTAATTATTCTTTGGACAATCCAGATTCTTGTTTTGCCGAGCTAAATGAAGAATTAATTTCTCAAATTTTAAAACCAGAATTACGAATTATATAAAATGAATCTTTACGATAGAATATAAAGCATAACATGCTCATGGAGAAAAAAATGAAAAAAAATATATTAGTAATTGTCTTGTTATTAAATGTCTTTTTTGCCTATTCACAGGAATTCCAAAAGACTGAACTTGCCAGGGCAATTGATAAAATCGTTTCGTTCAATTCAAACATGAACGGGGCTTCCTATATCTGGACGGACGGAAGAAGTTCTGCTCTGGTCGAGGAAAATCAGCCTGCCGATAAATATGAAATTACAAAAATCAATGACGGCGATTATTCAACTGCATGGGTTGAAGGCAAGCCTGATGACGGCATAAATGAATGGGTAATCATTCCGGTAACGGATGAAGAAGATGATGATTGGAATAGAGCCTGCGATAAATATAGTGCTGGAAAAATCGACAAGTTTACCGTTGAACTTCTGGTCAACAATGGTTATCAGGCAAGTGAAGAATTATATAAAAAGAACAATCGTGTAAAGGATGCAAAGGTTTCAATCTATGCAGTTCCGTATACTATGGGAATGAATTCTGCACGCCTTACTGCAAACCCTGATTTGGTTTGTGAAAAAACAGTTACTTTTTCTGATGAAATAATATTCAATCCGATTTATATCAATTCTTCCAGTTTTGAATTTTCATTTGAATTGCCGGAAAAATATAAGACTAACGATGACTACCGCTTTTACGAATTTTATTTAAAGATTGAAATAAAATCCGTTTACAAAGGCACAAAGTATAGTGATACATGTATTTCAGAAATGAAAGCCAAAACGGTTCATTGATTTTCAAAGAAAATATAAATCACATAACCTGCACTTAAAATCGGACAAACTAATCAATCTGTTTCGCGGTTTAAGTATATACTTATGTTTTTGCCAGCATTTCGCCGTCAGGTCGCGACGGCAAGCCTATAAAAGCCGGTACAGTCGGCTGGTGCTTTGGCGGTTATCTTGAATGAGCATGCAAATAACTGTACACTGAAGCGCTTTGGAGTAATAGAAATGAAAAGAGTTGTTATTTTTTTAATTAGCATTTTTATCAGCTTTTACCGTTATTTTTCCGCAAACGGAAAGGTGTTTTTTTGTCCAGACTGCGCAAAGAGAAGCCACACCGGATTGTTTTAATGTGTTGTTTTTTTGCGTAAAAGTAAGACTTGTGTCTGCTGTGAATTTGGGATTTTTATTAAACGAAGCTGATGCTGAAAATTTTTCTGTTGTTGTAAGATTTTGATAGTTTTTGTCCGGGTTTACTGTAAATGATGCGGTAAGTCCTGTAGTAATTTTTTGAAAATAGAGCGTGTTTTTAATTGTAAGTGCTGCTGAATCAAAATCAAAACTTTGTATTTGTTGATTGCTGTTTGTAAAATCAAAATTTGCGGTTGTGTAAACTGATAATGACATAAGTGCGGAAGTTCCCTGAAAGCCAGCAGACAATTTTGCTTGATGCTCTATTTTTTCAAGATTAAAATTTACATATGAATTTATGCCGGCCTTATAAAAAACAGGAAGGTGTTTGCCGCCGCGGAACTGGTACTGCAGACTGTTTTTAAGCTGGACGCACGGGTCAATTATTTTTTGTGAACTTGTCATTACGTTCTGGTATGGATTGTATAGCACAGAACTTCCAAGCGTAAAATTTGCAATGCGCACTTTGTTTTCGGTTTTGTAAATGTGAGTAAAGTTTGCATCCGGCTGTTCATAGCTTGCAACGGAAATTAATGTCGAAAACTTGCCGTAAGTATAAGCTGCCTGATTTAATGTGCAAAGGTGTTTTCCTGCATGGTAAAAATTCTGGTCAGAAAACCAGCTGGACGAACATTTGCTTTCGTAATCAAAAAATCCGAATGTGGAAGCACAGGTTAGTGATGAATTTCCACTCAAACAAAAATCTGTAAGAAGCGAAATTGCCGGCTCAGAATTTTCACTTGAGCTCCATAAATTCGCCGCTACCTTTTTTATGTAAAATTCTCTCTGTCTGCTAGAACCGGAAAGCGATAAAGCCCGCGGAAAAACCGAAATCTGCCCAAACGCTGAAAGAGGTTTTGAAAATGCTGAATAACCTGGCAGCGAAGCCGTTATGTTTGACGCAGAGGTTCCTGCGCTCGTAAATGGACTTATCGAAGTGCTTAAAAGCGGATTATTCAGTTTGGAAAGGCTTCCGCCGGGGCTTAAGTTTCCCACCTTAATTGTAAGCGGCACAGATTTTATAAAATTCCCGGTAAAGATTTCGTAGCCGGTATTGTAATTTTTATTGTTTGTGTAAAAGCGAAATTGCGAAAACGGGCTTATAAATTTTGCACCCCATGTGTCCGATTTATGTTCAGAATTCTGAAATGTGCTGCCAGAATAAAAATCAATTTTAAAATTTTTATGCGGGTCATTTTTTAAATCTGCCCCGCAAACACTTTTTATACAAGCTGTCAGAAAAAACAAAATTCCTGCTGCCTTTTTTACCGATTTTTTTGTAAAAATTTCCATACATATTATATTGCGTTGATTATGCAGTTTCGGAATTTTTCCAGAGATTTTTTTTGCGTTTAATTCATTTTTTGCGGCGGATATGAAAAGTTTAATTTTTAAGGAAAAGGTTAAAATGAAAAGGAGCCGCCGTAAAAGACAGCTCCTTCAGGAGAAATATTTGATAGAACTTAGATGCAGCGTTAGTTTGTGGTGCTTGTTACATAGCTTTCTGCTTTTGCAAAATCACTGATTTTTAAGATTCGTGATTTCCAGTATTCAGCCTCACTTTTTGTTGTGTAAGGTCCAACTCTTACACGGTAGAACAGCTTGTCTTTGTTGTCTTTGTAAGTAAAAATATCAGAGGTAATTTTGTTTGAATCAAGTGCAGTTCGTGCTGTTTCTGCCATTTTCTTATTTGAATAAGCTGCAACCTGAACCCAATACTGTGTGATTTTTTTAGGTTCACTTGCTGTTTTTACTGAAGCTGGTTTTGATTCTGTTTTTGCAGGTTTTACGCTTACGCTCTGTTTAACAGGTTTTACAGTTTCTACGGCATTAGCTTTTGGTGCTTCTGTCTTTGTGATTTTTGGCTCTGTTACGTTGAATTCTGCAGGAGCGGTTACAAATGCGTCTGCTTTTTTGTCATCACTTACATTAACTGTAATGTTAATGTTCTGATTCTGAGCAGGCTCGCTTACAGAAGGATTCTTAAGTGAATTCAAATCGATTGTTGTGCCGTTATTTGATGCAGAAGCGTAAGTGTTATCGGAATAAATTGTTGCATTGTCTGTAAAAATTTTAAGTTCGTTTCCTGGTGGTAATGGAAGCGGAGCCTGATCAGCCATGGCAATGTTTGTGTCTGGCTGTGCAGCCGGGTCACTTATCCAGCCGCTTTTTGCAACAGGTTTTTCAACAGGAGAAATGCTGTTTTTTGCAGAAAAGTTTCGGTCTGAACTCTGATTAAAAGAAATGAGCGGTCCGAGTAAAACGACGAGTAAAAACACACCCGTAGCCGCAATAATCCATAATGTTTTTTTCTGTTCCATAATTTCCTCTTTGCACCGGCAATTTAACCGGCCACCTTATTAAACTTATCGGAAACAGAAAAAAAAGGTTTAGCATTTTTTTATTTATTTTTTATGATTAAAAGCGGAATGCCTGTTTTTTTGTATTCTTTTAGAAGGTTCCGCTGTGCTTTAAAGCGGCGTAATATCTGGCGGTAAGAAAGGTTGTCGCGGCGACGTGCACGGCGCAAGCGGGTTAAAAGCGGTGCTGTTACAAAAAGAATTTTCTGGCAGTGCTGCATAAGTTCGGGCGTTTTAAAAAGCACTGTCGCATTTATGAGTGTTTTTTCGTTTTCTTCTATAAAATCGTTAATCATTTTTATGATTTTTGGATAAACAATTGATTCCTGGCGTGAAAGAAGTTCCTTGTGCGTAAAAACCAGCCGGCCAAGTTCGCGGCGGTTGATTGTGCCGTCTGCGTTTTTAAGGTTAATTCCTTCTTTTTCTGCAGGTTCGCTAAAAGCTTCAAGTATTTCGTTTGTGCTCTGATTAATTGCTTCATGAACCAAAAGGTCGGCGTCCACAGAAGTCCAGCCTTCTTTTTCCAGGAGCGAACAGATGTAGTTTTTTCCGGCAGCCATAGGTCCTGTTACGGCAATTATATTTTTTCCGTTAGCGCTGGGAGCCCCGCAGTTGCGAAGCGAGCTGATTTGCGAAGCAAATTCTGCGAGCGAAGCAATGAGCGTTAGCGAAGGGCGGACATAGCGACCCGAACGAAGAGAGGGGAACGGCATATCAGTGGAATTCTCCCCAAGCTTTACCATATTCGATGCTCGTGCGAAGCGGAACGTTCAGCTTTACGGCGTTTTCCATTTTGTTGCGGATGAGATCGATTGTTTTTTTAATTGTTGCTTCATCGTCGGGACATTCAAAAATCAGTTCGTCGTGAACCTGAAGAAGCAGTTGAGCAGGGCTGTTGGTTTCTTTGAGAGCTTTAGAAACTGAAAGCATAGCTTTTTTTACGATATCGGCGGCGGAACCCTGGACCGGAGTGTTTACTGCAATGCGTTCGGCAGCAGATTTTTCGACTTTGTTACGGCTGTTAATTCCAAGAATAGGGCGGCGGCGTCCAAAAATTGTTTCGACCCAGCCAGTCTGTTCGGCGTTCTGAATTGTCTGGTTTATAAAGTTGTTAACGTTTGCATATTTTGCAAAATAACTTTCTATAAACTGTGCTGCCTGGGTGCGGCTGATGCCAAGATCCTGTGCAAGGCGGAAAGCAGACATTCCATAAATTACGCCAAAGTTGATTGTTTTTGCGGTGCGTCGCATTTCCGGGGTAACCTGCTCCGGCGCAACTGAATAAATTAGCGCGGCGGTTGCTTTGTGTACGTCTGTGCCGTTTATAAAGGCAGAGCACATTGCCGGGTCTGCACTGAGGTGCGCAAGAACTACAAGTTCAATCTGAGAATAGTCGGCAGAAATAAGCACTTTGCCTTGTGGCGCTGTAAACGCCGAGCGGATTCGGCGGCCGGCTTCGCTGCGTACCGGAATATTCTGAAGGTTCGGTTCACGGCAGGAAAGACGGCCTGTTGCGGTTCCTGTCTGAACAAAGTCGGTGTGAATGCGGCCCTGCGGATCGGTCATTTTAGGAAGAGTTTCTACGTAAGTTGACTGAAGTTTTGCCATTTCGCGGTATTCGAGAATCATGCGCGGAACTGGGTCAACTGCGGCTAATTCTTCGAGAACGGATGTGTCTGTAGAATAGCCTGTTTTTGTTTTTTTGCCGGCTTTAAGGTGGCGTTCTTCAAAAAGGACTGTCTGAAGTTGTTTTGGTGAAGCAATGTTGAATTCGTGGCCAACTTCCTTGTAAATTGTTTGTTCCCAAAGCTCAATTCCTTTGGTAAGTTCTTCGTTGTAACCGTTCAATAAGCCGCTGTCCAGATGAATTCCAGTAAGCTCCATTTTTGCAAGAACCGGAAGAACCTGCATTTCGAGCGCAAAAAGTTCGGCAAGAGGCTTTAGTTCGTTGTCGTTTGCTGAAGTGGCCGGGCTGTCGCTGGAAGCGGTCATTTTGGCAGATTCATTGATCTGGTTTTTATACAGCTTGAAAGTAAAATCGGCATCTTCGGCTGCGTAAGGAGCGGCTTTTTCGAGCGGAACGTCTGCAAAGGTTTGTCCTTTTTTTACCAGCTCTGAAAATTCTATACCTTTTAAGCCAAGTACGGTTTCGCCAAGAAATTCCAGTGAATAGCCGTTTTTGCCTGTTCGTTCAGGATTTTTCAGCCATGCAAAAATCATTGTGTCGTGGAGCTTTGCTGAAAGAACTTTTTCTATGATTTTGTCTGAATTTGCAAAACCCGCCTTTTTTATGTTTGATGCAAGAACTTTTAAGTCGAATTTCGCGTTATGCATTGTAAGCGTAAGGTCTGGAGCACCAAAAAGGCGCAGAAGCTGTGTCAGGGCGTCTTTAAGTTCAATTCCTTCTGATTGAGAAAAAAGGTCTCCTGTATTGCGGGCAACCGGCACGTAAACGGCTTTACCTTCTTCAAAGCAAAGTGAAAAGCCAAGTATATTTGCCGTGATTGTGTCCAGTCCGTCGGTTTCGCTGTCGTAGGCTACGGCTTTTTCTTTTACGGCGCGATCGATGTAAGCGGTAAGTTCGGAGAGGGTTGTGAGGGCGCGGTAGCCGGAAGTATCGTTTTGAGTAAGTGTCAAAGTTGAAGTGATTTCTGACAGTTCATTGTGAGCCGCGGGGGATTTTAAGGGGGTGTCCCCCTTAGGAGAAGGGGTAGATGAAGACGGTAGCGATTTATCGCGTACGGCTGAATCGAGGGGAAGGCTTTCCCCTTCAATAGATTGACCTCTTTCAACACCAAGTGCGGCATAGCTTTTAGCAACCGCCGGTGTTCCAAATTTCATAAGCAGGTCTGCGGCTGCCTGATAATTATAATTTATTGCTTCAGAATTTATTGCCTTTTCAATTTCAGGACACGGAACTGTGCTGCAAAGACGAACTAAATCCCTGCTAAAATATGCGTTCTGCTTTCCGTCAATCAGTTTTTTCTGCATTGCGCCTTTTATTTGCTCAATATGCGCGTAAATGCCGTCAAGGTCACCGTATTCGCTAATCAATTTTGATGCAGTTTTTACTCCAACGCCCTGAACGCCCGGAATATTATCTGCTGTGTCTCCGTAAAGCGAAAGCAGGTCCAAAAGCTGGGCTGGCTTTACGCCCCATTCGGCTTGAACGCCTTCTATGCCGGTTATTTTCCAGGTTTGTGCGCCTGATTCCGGTTTTAAGATTTGTGTATTTTCGGTAACCAGCTGCATAAGGTCTTTATCGCCGCTTAAGATTCGGCAGGTGCGGCCTGAATCCTCGCAGATTTTTGCAACTGTAGCAATTATGTCGTCGGCTTCGTAACCGTCGCACTGTAAAACCGGAATACCCAGCGCTTTAAGTATATCGCAAATCCACGGAATTTGAGCGTGCAGATCTTCGGGAGTTTTGTTTCGTGTTGCCTTGTACTGGTCGTACATTTCATGGCGGAAAGTTTTTGTTTTTGAATCCATTGCGGCAAAAATATGGCCGGGTTTGTAATGGTTTAATATGTAATGAAGATTTCTGAAAAAGCCAAAAAGTGCAGAAATGTTTTCGCCCTGCGGATTTGTAAGCGGGCGCGAAATAAAGGCAAAATAACAGCGGAAAATCAGTCCGTAGCTGTCCAGAATGTAGATTGTATTTTCGTCAAAAGTAGCCATACAGTCAGTATAGCATTAAAAAGCCTCGCCGCAAAGCGAGGCGGGAGGCTTTTTTTGATTTGAATTTATAAATGCCAATTACATAGACATTTTATTTCGAAACCAGCTCGTTTGCGCGGGCAAGGGCTGAAGAAATGTTGTCGAATATGTTTTCGCGTCCAATTTTATCTGCCATTCCTGTTTTTTCGCACAGCATGTATGGCTGGGTATGAATGCCCGAAAGGATAATTGTTATGCCTTTTTTGTCGCAGGCTGCTTTGCACTGTTCAAGCGCGCGGATTCCGCCGGCGTCAAGGTAAAGTGTGTTGCGCATTCTAAGAATCAGAACTTTGTAGTTTAAGCCGGCCTGTTCTGTTGCAACTTCAAATTTGCGAACAGTTCCAAAAAAGAGCGGACCGTCAATTTCATAAACCATAACGTCTTTTGGAAGTTCAATCTGTTCTGTATGACCATCACCAAGAATACCTGTTACAACAGTTCTGTTACCGCTCTGAACTTCAGAAAGTTCAGTCATCTTCTTAATAAAGAAGAAGGCCGCCATAATCAAACCAATTCCGATTGCGTAAGTCAGATCTACAAAAACTGTAATCAAGAAAGTTGCCGTAAGAACGCAGATATCAGATTTTTGACCTTTAAGCAGTTCTTTTATAGAAGGAATTCCCGCCATGTTCCATGCAACGCTTATAAGTACAGCCGCAAGTGCTGCCATAGGAATATATTCAACGTATTTTCCAAAGAGAAGCATTATCAAAAGAAGAACAATTGCGTGCACAATTCCTGCAACTGGAGAGCGTCCGCCGTTTTTAATGTTTGTAGCTGTTCGTGCAATTGCGCCTGTTGCCGGAAGTCCGCCAAAAAGAGGACTTACAATGTTTGCAATTCCCTGACCAATAAGTTCTGAATTTGAATCATGCTTTGTACCAATCATACCGTCTGCAACAACAGCCGAAAGAAGTGATTCTATAGCGGCAAGAATTGCAATTGAAAGTGCAGTTGGGAATACGTTTGAAATTGTTTCAAGACCGAGAGCCGGCAAAACTGGTTTTGGCAAGGAAGAAGGAATTGCGTATCTGTCTTTAATGATGTCTGTATTTAGATTTGTGTATTTTGAAACAAAAATATGAACGACCGTAGCAAGAATAATTACAATCAGCGAACCCGGAATGCGGTTTGTTACCTTTGGCCACAGGAAAATTATTGCAAGGCAGACTGCGGCCATAGCAAAAGAATACCAGTTTATAGTTCCAATTGAAGCAGCGTAAACAAGAATCTTTCCGGCAAAAGTTCCCGGCATTTTAAGATATTCTGTTCCCATTACTGTAAGCGGGAATTGAGGAGTCATTCCAAAAAAGTCACCAATCTGACCGGTCGCAATTGTTACGGCGATTCCGGCTGTAAAACCAATTACAATTGTATATGGAATAAACTTTACAAGTCCGCCAAGCTTAAAAACTCCAAGAAGAATCAAAATGATTCCGGCAAGAACAGTAGCGGTGGCAAGTCCTGTAAGTCCAAGCGACGGATCGTTTACAATTTTATAAATGATTACTGTAAAGGCACCTGTAGGTCCTCCAATCTGGCAGCGGGTTCCACCAAAGGCGGCAATACAGAAGCCTGCAAAAATTGCGGTGTAAAGTCCTGTTTCCGGGCTGCAGCCAGATGCAATTGCAAATGCAATGGAAAGCGGAAGTGCTACAATGCCGACTATAATTCCGGCAATAAAATCGGTAATAAAACTTTTTCCCGAATAATTCTTAATCGTATTCAGAAACTCCGGTTTGTACATAGGTTTCTCCTTCTTATAAACTCCGCGTTAGTGGGCGCACAGGAGACATTTACTCTCCTGTAAAACTTTGCGTAAGTGATGGTTGTGTCCAATCGCTTTTGCTAAACTAACGCATTTTGAAAATACTGATGTATTTTGCGCTTTTTTACGTGATTTTGCAAGCATGCAGAGCATAAGTTTTTTCCACACGATTTTTCTTGTTAATAATCCAATCTGTGATACTATATCTGTAAGCAAAAAGTTAACTTACACGGTGAGAGCTATGATAAAATTAAATCCGATTCATATAGATAAACTCTGGGGTTATGAGAAATGGGTTGCGTCTACGTTTGGAGACGGAAGTCAGAAAGAATTTTTTGATAAAGCAGGAAGTCTGTATCCGCTTGTGGCAAAAATTCTTCAGATAGATTCTGTGCCTTCGGTAAAAATTCATCCGGATGATTTTTTTGTTGAGCATATTGAAGCAGATGAATACCACATAGGGCAAACGGAGTGCTGGTACATTCTTGATGCAAAACCTGATTCAAGAATTGTGTACGGCTTTAACGGTGAGTATTCAGAAAAAGAACTTCGTAAGGCTATAGAAAAGGGAAAGCTTGAAAAATATTTTAATTATGTCAATGTTGTTCCCGGCGATTTTATTTATATTCCGGCGGGAACTGTGCACTGCCTTGGGGCTGGGCTTAGGGTTCTGGAAATTCAGCAGGCCTGCGGTTTTTCTTACCGTATGTACGACTTTAACCGTGGCCGCGAGCTTGATGTAAAAAAAGCGCTGATGGTTATAAAAAATGGAAATTCAATTCCGGTTTATAATTATGCTTCCGGTGAATTCAGCTGTGCATATTTTACTCTTTTACGGTATGATGTTTCAGGCACTCAGAGCGTTAAGGCTGAAAAAAACTGGAAACTTATTTTTGTAGTAAAATCTGACAAGGCTGTAATAATCGGACCTGAAAAGCTTATTGTGCTTAACGAAGAAGATGTAATTGCACTTGCGCCGGGAGAACTTGCCCAGATAAAAGGCGATGCCCAGATTCTTGAAATTCAGCCGGCGTAAAAAAAGGTAAAAAAAATGCAGAAAAATAACAAAAGGCTCTTATTTTTGATTGCGGCGGTGTTTGTCGCAGCGGCAGTTTATTTTGGTTATGATTATTACAAAAATTCGGCAAAACCTGCACCGTTTTATGTTTATTCTGATTTTTACAAACTTGCAGAAAACGGCAGAATTGGAAAGGTCGTAATTCAGGAAAATGATATTAAGTTTTTGCTTAAGGATGAAGATGGCGAAACTGATGAAACTTTCTATTATGTAAAAAATCCTCATTCGCCGCTGCTTGAAGAATTTCTTTTGCGTAACGGAGCCGAAGTTTCTGTTGAAAAAAATACTTCAGAAATTCTGGACCTTGCGTTCAACACGCTTTTTTATCTGTTTTTCTTCGGCGTGATTTTTATTGCCTTTAGAAAATTTATTTCGCCGAATACGTTTAAGGTTGTTCATAAAACCGGAGTAAAATTTAGTGATGTAGTTGGCATGGAAAGCCTTAAGCGTGATATGAGCCAGGTA
>Ga0310695_10012510_pt1 | contig 11863 bp, 8 predicted proteins | sample RumenRJG_04DNA_FD_203882 | JGI IMG/M metagenome (GOLD analysis project Ga0310695, IMG submission 203882) | Bovine rumen microbial communities from Lethbridge, Alberta, Canada - RJG_04 (v2) (version 2) | ecosystem: Host-associated > Mammals > Digestive system > Stomach > Rumen | place: Canada... | reverse complement strand
CTCTTTTTTATGTACCGGTTTTTTAGTGTCAAGAATAAACATTTTCAATCTGTCACTCAACTTTCCTGACGATAACCCTTCACCGCGTTTCGTCAGAAAGGCCTTACTGGAAAAATCATAGATATCCGCAAAATAAAGCTTAAGAACCCCATGAAGATAATGATAGTTGTCAATCGAGCTCATCATTCTGATCATTCCTTCAAATATACCAAAAAGATCAGAATAATAGATTTCTGCTTCCGGACGATTGTCAATGTAGGATTTCAATTCATCAATCAGTTGTTGTTGAACATAAATGTTTTCTTCTGATGTATAAACGCCTCGGTCTCTTAGAATGAGATATCCAGCTAAGCGCGAGCTTAGGGCTTTGTTCGAGGAAGGAATTCCGATGGCGCCGTATTCTTCCATTGCATATTTTCTGAGAAGCTCAAGGTCATGGGAATCATAAAGCTTTATGCCTTCGGTAAAATTTTTTGCTACGATCCTAGCGCAGAGCGATGCATAAGACTGCCGCCCTTGTACAATATAGTCACCATATAGTTTATATCCCCGGTGCAGCAGAAACAAAATAAAAGCATCAACATCAAAGAAATAGAGCCCTTTTCTCTGGAGCGCATCGGATATATCGTCTATATGTTTGTTGATATTAGTTCCTTCTCCGATCAATTCATCTGCAATTGATTGAAGATCTGATTCCATCTTTTTTACATCATACTCTTGGAGAAGAAAAATGTCAGCATAGTCGAAATAATGCAAATGTCCGCTAGTCTTACACCAGAGGATAAGAATTTTGTCATAATCGTCATTGTCATAAATATCAATAAGTTCCTGTACAGTTATGAACTCTTTATGATTCATAAGAATTTTGATAATTAAATCCATAAAAGGATTCAATGATTCTAAAAACTTTTCAACAAGTTGATGTACGCGTTCCCTTGATAATTCGGCAAGTTCTCCTATTTCTTTAAATGTTAATCCTTCTGCCCGAAATAGAGTCAGCATATATTCTTTTTGATCGGAATATGAAGATAGTTTTTTTTCAAGCAGGATAAAAATATTCTCCTGCAACATCTGTGAGATCTCTAAAAACTTATCAATATATCGTTTACCAACAATTTCACTCAGCTTTGTTAAGCTGATCCCTTCTAAATCACCGACTATATCAATTCCATTATCCTGTAGAGATTTATACTGCTTAGGTCCAATTCCTAACCCAGATAAAAAGCTGATATCCAATTCACGTAACTGTTCATTTATATTTTCAAAAATGCAGTTCCTTGAAAAATCTGTTCCTTCTGGAACAAAATCTGTCTGGCCTGAAGTACGCAAGAAAGAACATACACCTTTATATCTTAAGATAATATCTCCTACTTTTGAAATTCCTATTCCTGGTACAGTACGCAGAGCAAAGAAATTAAACCCCTGAAGATCGGCAACTGTCACAATACCGTTTTGAGCACAGTAGTTTACGAAAATTCTGAATTTACTTTCACTGAAAGCATCTTGAATGTACAGAGTCCTCTTAAAAAAAGAATTTGTAATAATAGGAATTTTATTGGTATTTTTTTCATCTTTGGTAGTTCCAATAATTGTAAAACCGGAGGTCTTATATTTACGGATTATTTTGTTTATTTCATCACTTGTCTTAGCACCGATATTATGTAGTTCAGATATATCTCTGCTATCCACAAAAGACAAAAGATCATAAAGAGTGAAAATGCCATTTCTAAATAATGCATTTTTTACTCGTAAAGGAAATTCAAGTATTTCCGATAATAGAATATCGGATTTTTCATTTCCGTTGGAGTCTGTATCTTCCTGTTCCTCATCATTCTTTTCTTCAAAGTGCAAAGCTTGATCATTTATGCTGTCAGGTTTATCATCGATCGGCAAGTTACTGCGCTCTTCTTCAGAAACTGCATCAGAATTTCTGTCATCTGTCTCTTTTGCAGCACTCAAAGTATCGAGCTTGAAAATTGTTTTTGCCGCAGATACAGGGCTTTCACCAGCATCCGCTGACCTATTGATGTTTGAGGGAGACAAACAGTAAGGACAGATCGGAAATAAATCAGAATCGAATTCCTGACTGCATATTTTGCACTTTATAATCATCTTTTTTTATTTACCTTCAAGTTTTCTGCTGACCTTTATATAAATTTCTTCTTTATCAAATGCATCTAATAGGTAAGCACCAGATAATAGATTAATATATTTACTGATATCCCTGACAATCATTCTGTCGATAATCTTTCCGCTTTTTTGTGCATCATATAATGCAGATATAGCCGCATTACAGACAATTGGATTGTTGAAAACATTTCTGCCGCAGATACTTTCTATAAAATCCTGATTGCTGCATAAAAATTTTGTTAATTCAAACGGGTCAGTTCGGGAAGAATCATATGTACATCTGCCGATCCACCATAAACGTGAAATTCCGTTTCTGAACAGAGATCTTTGTACCGAGTATCCAAAAAGATATCTGTTTTTTAAATCTTCGATACTGACTGCAGGCCATCTGTATCGCATATAATCTAGGAATTCCGAAAAAGTATATGCTGCCCATATCCTTTCGTCAGAAGCCTGTGAATCTGACAGGAACCTCATATGATTATAAACCCGCTGAACATTTTCTGCATCTGTCAGGTTTTCTTTTCCAGAAGGCTGTGAATAATCTAATCTGAAATCCTCTACTGCCATAGAAGAATCTTTGATAAATTCTTTATTTCCAAACAATTCAGCAACAGTGCACTCCCTGTTTTTAATTACCATTTTTAAAACACTTGGAAGATTTATCCTAATAGCATTTAAATCATCTTCAGAAATATATTTAATCTTCATATACGGAACCTCCCATTGAACAATAAGCAATAGCTTTGAAAACAGGGCTGTCGAGAAGAAGCTGAGGAACCTTTATGATATCCATCGTTTTTAGGTTTTCCTCATCCAAAGTTATGCCAATTGCACCGCATGCTTTTTTTAAGCCTATAAACCATCTGTTTTCTTCGTATTCATAAAGCTGATCCCCTGCCTGTCTCAATTCGCAGAATGTATATGAAAGTGCAGGGATAATAAGCATCGAGTGCATAACAGGCTGAATATCTATATAATCCTGCACGCTACTATATTGATTGTATGTGATTTCCGGAAGTGCAATTACGATTTTTTGTTTTGTAAGTTCGACTGTGAATACTGTCGCAACGGGGTCCAGATTTTTGACAATGGAGAAAATTGAAGATGTATTTGCAAGGTCGTTTTTCTGCTTATCAACGCGGATGTTAAATTGATTACCCACTGCCAATATGCACCCTTTTTCAATACGGAATTTCCATCCTCGGTAATCAGGAGAAAAAGAATCGTTCGTGTATTTATCAATATCACGATTTGCAATTACAAAAGAGCAGACTTGAATACTGCCATTTATATCAGCGTCTTTCAGCAAATAATCAACTTGCCTATCATTCGTTTTTACAATGCGTCTGAAGCAAGTCTGAGGACATTCTATATGGTGAGCATAACAAGCTTCGCCGTTTTCAATCATATTCAAAAGCTTTTCATCTTTTAATTCTGCTTCCAAGGTCAGTTTAATATTGTATCCGTCCATAACCTGTCTGACAGACGATGAAAAAGAGGAGTCTGTGTAATAATCTCCGCCTTTAATAATTACGGGATAGGGATAATATCTATTTCGAAGCCGCATATAACTCCACCTCCATTGAGCAGTAATCCGAATAATCAATTTCTATGCTCAACCTCAAGTCTTTTCCTTTCACAAAGGATACTCCTTTGATTTTGTTTTCCTCTACTGAAACAGAACCTCCGCCTATCAAAACAGCATTAGTAATTGGAGCAGGATACCTCTGAGTTTCAGCAGAGAGAAAAAGCTCGATTTCCCCGTCTGTACATTCTCTGTCCGGAGAAACTCTCAGCATATATTTACCCTCGTCTTTATTTATGCACAGACATACAAACTTTTCTGCATTTACGCTGATGGGTTTCGGCACTTTGATATCTCCTTCAGGGACAGGATGTGCCGGTATTCCTGGTCTTCCTCCCGGTTTTTCGATCTCTCCGTCATCATGAATCCATTCTTCATTATCACCTCCGGGTTCCATATGAGCGTGCATAGTCTCTTTCGATGTAGAGTCAAATTCACCTGGAATTTTCTGTGATGCGCTTATTGAAGCAATTTCTTTCACTTCGATATTCACTATTCTTTCACTAATTGATTCTTTGTAAGCCTGATCTTTTGAATCCTCGGCGTCATCAGGAAGATATGTTCCTACTCCAATGGCATCTATGGATTCACCAGTTCCGGAATTGATAATGTTTTCTACTTGCTCTCTAATAAAATCGTTCAATGCTTTCAAAATTTGTCTAGCTTCAATTAGATTGTTAGATCTTTCAGGTTCCCATTTCGTATGCTCAGGATTCTCAATCAATCGCAACTTTTCATTGATTTCAATGCCATTGATAAACATAATTCCCATATAGGGGACATGGCCAGGCAAACGATCTTTGTCCATAATCTTCATTCCGGTTTGCCTTATCATTGCAATTCTTGTTGGTGCATCTGAATTACCCAAAAGCAGTCCCAGCTTAATTTCTCCAAGACCCAGAAAATTTTCTTTTTTCCAAACAGTATTTTCAGAAGTTAATACGTTGTAATATTTATCTGTATAACCAGTAAGGTCGTCCCGATATAGGTCAATTACTTCTCCAAGAGTATCTTTGCTGATAAGGACATTTCCAACTGTTACCTCAAGTTTATTATTCCAGAATGCTCCGAGAAATCCATCCAAAAGAGAAACAATAATATCTTTCTGCCAATCACCTTTACTGAATTTATATCCAGCGATATAAATATCTGTTCCATACTGTCCAGTAATTCTCGAAAAATCAGGATCCAGATGCATCTCTTCAAAAATTGGCGTATTCTTTTCTCCACCAAAATACCCAGTTCCTTGGGTGTTCTGCCCATCCGGGCGGGTAAATGTCACTAACCTGGATACACCCTGCGAAGCACATTCATCATTAATGTCGTAAGTACTATAAAAAACGGTCGAGAGATATGAACATGCAAATGGAGCGTATTTTCCAATGCCGTAAGAACCTCCGGCAGTTCCTTTCTTATCTGAAGCACCAGAAGACTTCGTGAGATTGGTCCAGTCCGAGTTGATTTCCTTGCGCGATCCAGTGAGACCGGTCGTATTGAAATCGCTGATTCTCAAAAAATTGCATTCATCTTTTTGAATACATTCAAGAGCTGCAGTGAAGAATTCCTTTGTAGTTTTCGCTTTCTGAGAACTCCAAAAGGACAAACATCTATTGAAAGTGTCTTCAAGGACATCCCTACCGGGAATTTCAGATGATTTTATTTTGAATGCATTAAACTGGACTATAGTCCTTTCTTTAGCAGCAGCATCGAGAGAGTTTTGGCATATCTCCCGCGCAAGAGATTTCAGGGGCGTTCCTCGAAATATTGCTACACCGGAATCATTTATTCCTTTGTTTTCGCCATAATCATTTGAAGGGAATCTCCATTCTATCATTGCTCTCTCCTATCTGAACAGATTTTTGAAATTACTACCTGTAAGCTAAGATAATCGGCCAAGTCTGCTGTACTTTCCTGGTTCAATCATCTAATCTTGTCAAAGCAGTAACAAGAATGAATAACACAAATTATTATTTCCAGACGGTAGTAGTTGTTTATAATGGCAGAAATAATTCTCTTTATCAAAGACGGGCATCTGGTTCTATCTTCGATAAACAAGCTAAACTTGATATTCCACTATACCTTATTATCAAGAACTATATCAAGAATTATTTCTTTTTATCCATAATTATACATTCATCTTTATTCATGAAAAAGATCAAACATAATTGGATGGCTTTTAGTTTGAACATTTTTTGTCGTGAAAAACCTTCACAATGTAGGTGATCCGATGTTACTGCCACTCTTATTTCACTTTATCGGTTCCTTCCTCGTATTTTTTATAGTCCTCTATGATTTGTTCCTTTCAGTTTGCGCCGATCGGTACAGCGCAGGAAACTGACAACGTCCAGCAATTCCGGACTGCCTTATAACCATAAAATCAAACATTTATCATTCGGCAACAGGCGCCAGAAGCGCAGGTAAATAATATAAATGACAGCTCTATTGACACGGACCGGTTATCAGATTGGCTTATTACCACAAAAAATGTCATTTGTCAACCGGCAATGTTGCCGGTTTTCTTTTTTAAAATCTGTGTATACTGTCCCATAGTGATCAGTGACCAGCGGCCGGTGGCCGGTACAGACCGGAATGCCGCGAAGCGGCAGCCGCCGAAACCTGAAACCTGAAAAAAGGAGGAGACAAATGAACACGCACAGCATGATCTATCGGGATGCGCTGCTGGGGCTGATGAACGGATGTTTGATGCCCTGGGATAAAGATATCCTGTCCGAGTCTCCTCTGCCTTCGTCGGTGATCGAGCCTTACATGGCCCAGGAGATCCCCGATGTGCGGGAATCTATGCGGCTGACCTATGAAACCATGGTCGTCTGGATCGAAGAAGCGAAGAAGGCCGATTATTTTTCCAAACGTTTTGTACAGCTTTCCAGAATGATCATGAACGGCGTCACCACCATAGGGCGCGGGCTGATCACGCTGCACGCCCGGGGGTAAGAGCCGGACGGCGTCCCGATGTCCATACAGGATCTCATCGGGGTGGTTTCATACCATTTCCGCAAATCTCACTTGGACTTCGAGCGCATCTATCCGGACCAGGTTGCTCAAATGCGCTCGATCCTCCGGCAGGTGAACAGCAGCTGAAAGAATTTACGCCTTATCAGTTTTTCTTCCCGCGTTTTTCGTAATCCTCTTCGATACGTTTCTTCCAGCCGACACCGATCGGAGCAACACAGCAACGCATATCACTGAGGGTATCCGCGAGAACATCATAATTCAGCGAAGTCCCCTCGTGGTCGCTGTTATAATTCGCAGCACGATCCGCAGAGATCCCGAAACGACCGGCGGTTACGATTGGGTCGATATTGGCATTCTGAAAGGGATATACCCAGTCATTTTTTCCTTTTGAGTTTCCATCCTCTCTTTCACACGAGCAGAAGAATACTGATGACCCGCGTTTTCTATCCCTTCTGGTGTTGCAGGGGACGGTTCACGCAGACACCGTATGGTGTCGGAGAGAACTGTCCACGGAAACACCCATAAACCCTGACATTTCGCACTCATGCCGGCTGCATGTTTTTCTTCCGGCGTTTTGGATCACGGCAAACGGTCGTCTTTTTCCCCTTGGGACAGTCACCTCTGACTCAGGTCTGAGTCAGAGGTGACAGTCCCTCTTCCGTCTCTGAAAGGAATTGGATCAATTCCGTTTTCGTGACTTGCTCTTTGCCTGGCATTCCCGGCAGTAGTTCGGCCAGTGCCAGACATTCGAAGGGAAGGTGAACTCCTTCCCGCAGCCCCGGCATGTTCTCGTGATCTGTTCCACGATCCGGTATTCCCTTCTGCACTCCTGACAGTAATCGGGCCAGTGCTGAACTTCCTCCGGGAGGGTGAAGGTTCTGCCGCATTTTTTGCACTGCCGCGTAATCATCCCGTGTTTCGCCCAGGGCTCCGCCGCATCTTCAATATGTGAAATACCATCCGGAACCTGGACAGGAACCTCCTGTGAAAATAGCCGTTTTATCCAATTTAACATACGCGTTCTCCTTCATGACTATTTCTAAATCAGAAATCAAGGAGAATTCGGAATTCGGAAATCAAGGGAAATTCGGAATGTGAAATTCGGAAGTCCCATGTCTTGGCTTGAGGTGTCTGTGGGTCCGGTTTCCTTTGGCACCGTGCGGTGCCGCCGGGTAACCGGCCCCGCCGGCAGATACGTGGAAAACTATTTGTTCAAACCTGCGATCCGGTCTGTTATAACACAAATCATGCTTCTCTTCAGGTCCGGATCGCTTTTTGCTGGACATCATTTGTGCTGTCAATCCCCGTCTGCGGCGGTCAGGTCGTTGTAGTTGAGCCAGCCGCGGACGAAAGGCTTCATCAGTTCAATCTCCAGCCAGCGCACTCCGTTTTCATCGGTGTAGATCCGCTCTGTGGTCATCAGGTAATGATCCTCAGAGAAATAAAAGCAGTAATATTCGGTCAGCGCGTCTTCCGTTACCTCAAGCAATTGGACCTCCGACCCCGGATAGCTGTAGATAACAAAGGATTGCGGCGTGCAGGGATCAAAATCATCCGGGTCAAAGGGCTTGATCCGGTCGGAATGGAGTTCCGAGAAAGCGTCTGTATCAAAGGCCCGGACCAGATCCTTTTGTGAGATATAGACGGCCTCCCATGCGGGGAGCACGGTGAATTTGTTCTCGCCCCGGAGACGGATCTGATGGATCGTTCCCCAGCGCTCATCTCCGGTGCCGCAGAGATAGTCGACGATAAATTCTGTGCCGTTCGGATAGACTGCGGCCGTCTTCCCTTTCGCGGGATTATTTACTGCGGTAGCATACCCATCCTCACCCGCCGCAATGAATATATTACGCTCGAGCTCTTTGCAGTCTGTCTGACTGAAATAATCATCCGTCGGCGTCCAGACGCCATCCGCGGCGGCAGATAAAGCTGTGGTCAGCAGACAAAACAACAAACAGAAAAAAGTGATATTTTTCATAATATTCTCCTTTATTCATTACATTCTGCGATATGAGTGAATGCTACATTCCGAAACTGATGTTTCGCAAGATGCGGGATTGAGCGTTCGTATGTTCGCCGGAATCGGTGGGCGAGCTCGGTTTATTCCGTCGAGTCCGGGCGAAAATGTTCTCCATCTTACCACAAACTTAAACGGTTGTCAACGGCACTTTTTTGCACTTTTTTTATTTTGAAAAATGAGTATTATGGGTAATAGCTAAAAGAGAAGGGAGGAGATATGCAGGAAAATTTAGTAAATCAAATGATGTACATAAATGCATTGCACGGGTTGGAAAACGGTTGTTTGATGCCCTGGGACAAGGAAATTCTGGCGTCCAATCCTCTTCCTTCCACTGTCATCGAGCCTTACACGACCAAAGAGGTACCGAATGTACTGGAATCGATGAATATCACCTTTTCAGCGATGTCAGTCTGGATCGAGGAGGCGAAAAAGGTCAATTATTTTTCCAAACGCTTTGTGCAGCTTAGCAAAATGGTCATGAACGGCGTCACCACCATGGGACGCGGGCTGGTCACGCTGCATCAGCGTGGGGAAGATCTGAGCCAGGCGCCGATGTCGATCCAGGATCTGCTGGGTGTTGCGTCTTATCATTTCCGCAAGTCTTATCTCGGCGTGCTGCAGACTTCCCGCTCCCATCCGGAGATTGGGGAACGTTTGCTGATGAACCAGATCGGCTGGAATAATATGCTGATGCGGCTCTTTAAGACACGCGATAAGCTGAAGCAGGCGTCAGGGGTAGTAAATGAAGATGGAAGAATGAAGAATGAAGAGAAAGGGCCTGGGGCCGGTGGTCAGAGGCAGGAAAATTCGGAATGCGGAATTCGGAATGAAGAATTGGCTTCCGGTGCGGTGCAGTCTTCGAATTCCGGGATCGCTGCCGGTACGATGACTTTGCCTGCTTCCTCAGAACGGGCGTTCAGCGCTCCTGCAGCTTATGCGGAACAGGGAGCTTTTGGTGTGCCGCGTGCTTTCAGTTCTTTTGACAAAAAGGCTCGGAACAACGGAACCCGGTCTTTGAAACATGGTCAAACCAACGGGAATTCTGTAACGGGAAAAACAATTTCCGGCGGATCTGTCAATGAAAACCGGAAATCGGACGGACTGACATCCGGTAAGAAAATGAATGAAACTCCGGAACCGATCGATGTTGGAACTCAGGAAGCGGAAATCACGGCAGCGGAGAACGAGGGAAAAAGCGAAGGAAAACAGCAGTTCAGAGAAAACGAAGCGGAACGGATCATTACAGGAAGCGGGACGGTAAACGGAGATGAACTTCAAATCAGGGAAAACGATCAGGATCCGGAAGATGGGGTGATTGTCAAGGAAAATCTAAGTGGAACGGACAATGAAACGAAAAGCGATCTTCCGTCAGAGCCACTGTCTTGGCAGCCACCTGATGATGGGGGCGGTACGGTGAAGGCGGAGCCTCGGACAGGAGAGCTATGTTCTTCGGAGAAAAATGGGGGTGGGAAAATTGGGGACTGTCCGGTAAAGGCGGAGTCTCCTGCCGGTGAGATATCTTCTTCGGGAAAAATTGGGGACAGTCCTATAAAAGGACAGTCCCTGGGTATGTCTCCGGAAGATCAATCGGGGAGAAATGGGGACAGTCCTGTAAAAGGACAGTCTCCGGGTATGTCCCCGGAAGATCAATCGGGGAGAAATGGGGACAGTCCTGTAAAAGGACAGTTCCCGGATATGCCCCCGGAGGATCAGTTCCCTAAATCGGAGCTGCCACCATATTTGCAAATCCTGCAAAAGGTCTTTGCGCGCAGCGGCCCATCAGAAAACGGTGAAGTCACCTTCACTTTTGATGAGATCCATTACCTTGCCTGCGATCCGGACTTCAACCGCATCTATCCGGACCAGGTCGCTAAAATGCGCTCCATTCTGCAAAACATGGACAGCAGCTGATTTTCCTGTAGCCGTGAGTCAGTGTGACCTTTTCTGTTGATTCACGGCTGAGTTAACGAAAACAAGACACTTTGACTCATTCAACCTACAGGAACATCGGAGCCGGAGCTGCGTGATGCCGGTTCCGTAAGGTACGAGCTGCGCTTGATTGGATTCGGAGCCGGCGCTGCGCCTTTATCCCGACACATGTGAACCGTCTCCGATGTCCCTTTATCCTTCTGTTTTCTACGATAAGAGCTCCCTTTGCATTCCGAAACTTATGCTTCGCAAGGTGCGGGATCGAGCGTTTGTGTGTTTGCGAAAGCACTATAACGATTTTTGTGCTCTCCATAAAAAAATCCTTTCGCATGATCTGCCGGTTTTCCGGCGCAGGCGAAAGGATACAAATTAAGGAATCAGGAATAAGCTTGATTTTATATCTGCCCGATCCTGCCGTTCATTTCTGCGATTTTCCGTTTCATAGAAGAATACTGCGTGATCCAGATCACTATATATATTAGAATAAACACACCAAAATACCTCAGAAGTCCGCTGACACTGTGATCCATCCAGTACATAAGCCATGCGATAGGAAAAGTAGCCGCGGAGCAGATCAGCAGATGAGTCATTGTCATTTTCGTAAGAGACCAGTCGGTTTCCCAAATAACTGAAGCTCCGGCAAAAGCTGCTCCGTATAAAAGGGAAAAAACTGTCTGAAATATTACGGCCTTTATCTCGCTCCCGCATTCAGCAGATAACTTCGGAACTACCGCATGGTAAGTGCCGTCTCCAATGCTTACTGAAATGATGATAGTGATAATTGTACTTATTGTTAGGCCGATCGGCATACCGATCAAACAACGAAGAATAACGTTTCTTTTCATTTTCTGCTCCCTATATACACAAAACTTCCTTGATTTTTGAAACATATCGCCGGGACACATAAGTCACCGTTTTGTTCGTCAGCGAAACACAGATCGTCCCGCTGAAACTCAGGTCAAACATTTTCACCTTTTTCAGATTTATGATTTCAGAATTGGAAATCCGCACAAAACTGAATCTGCGCATCCTCTCCTCAATCTCATAAAGGCGCTGCCGCAGCAAATATACGCCGCTTTCCGTTTCTGCGTATACATGCCCTGCTTCTGCGTAGATACGGTATATATCCTTCTGATCCAATATCCTGACTGTCTCATTTACAAATCCAGCTATCATTTCTGGTTCTGTTTCAGAGATCTTTCGAACAACTTCATTAATCTCAT
>Ga0310695_10012507_pt1 | contig 11868 bp, 3 predicted proteins | sample RumenRJG_04DNA_FD_203882 | JGI IMG/M metagenome (GOLD analysis project Ga0310695, IMG submission 203882) | Bovine rumen microbial communities from Lethbridge, Alberta, Canada - RJG_04 (v2) (version 2) | ecosystem: Host-associated > Mammals > Digestive system > Stomach > Rumen | place: Canada... | reverse complement strand
TTGGCCGATAAAACAAGGCAGGTATGAATCCGAAAGGAGGAATCCCTGCCTTCCTCTTTATTTTTTAAAATTCAAGCGATATTTTATTCTTAATTCTTGGCTTTTAAATTTTGATTTCTGAACAAAATCGCCTTCCAATTGTGGAATTTCTTATTTTTTGCGGTCCGTCCCCTTATTTATTCACGTTTATTCATTACCTTTGCGATTCAAATTGAATGTTATTATGGAATTGAGTGCACTTACAGCAATATCTCCTGTGGATGGAAGATATAGGAGCAAGTCTGAATCCTTGTCTGAGTATTTTTCTGAATTCGCTTTGATTCGTTATCGGGTTCGTGTGGAGGTGGAGTATTTCATCGCCCTGTGCGAGTTGCCTTTGGATAACCTGAAGTCTTTCGACCATGGCAAGTTCTCACAACTGAGAAGCATCTACAAAGAGTTCTCTTTGGAAGATGCCCAGAAGATCAAGGACATCGAGAAAATCACCAACCACGACGTGAAGGCGGTGGAATATTTCATCAAGGAAAAGTTCGATGCGTTCGGTTTGCAGCAATTCAAGGAGTTCATTCATTTCGGATTGACTTCCCAAGATATCAACAACACTTCTGTTCCTCTCTCCGTCAAGGAGGCTTTGGAGCAGGTCTATGTGCCTAATATGGAGAAGCTGATCTCCGAATTGGCTAAGAGGGCAGAGGAGTGGAAGAACATCCCGATGCTGGCCAAAACCCATGGACAACCGGCCTCCCCAACTCGCTTGGGTAAGGAGATCATGGTCTTCGTCAGCCGTCTCCAAACTCAATTCGACCAACTGAAGTCATTGCCTTGCAGCGCTAAGTTCGGTGGTGCCACGGGTAACTTCAACGCCCATCATGTGGCGTATCCTCACTTTGATTGGAAGTCGTTCGGTAACCACTTCGTGAACGATGTCCTGGGCTTGTCTCGTGAGCAGTGGACGACCCAAATCTCCAACTACGATAACTTGGGCGCCATCTTCGATTGCCTGAAGCGTATCAATACGATTATGATCGACATGAACCGCGACTTCTGGCAATATATCTCCATGGAGTATTTCAAACAGCAAATCAAGGCGGGCGAGGTCGGCTCATCCGCCATGCCGCATAAGGTCAACCCAATCGACTTCGAGAATGCGGAGGGTAACTTGGGCATCGCCAACGCGATATTGCAACACCTCTCCGCTAAGTTGCCGGTTTCCAGACTGCAGCGTGACCTGACCGATTCTACGGTTTTGCGTAACGTGGGCGTTCCTTTCGCCCATACGATCATCGCTATCCAAAGTTCCTTGAAGGGTATCGGCAAGTTGCTCTTGAACGAAAAGGCTTTGCATGCGGATCTGGATAAGTGCTGGGCCGTCGTGGCGGAGGGCATCCAGACTATCCTTCGTCGTGAAGGTTACCCTAACCCGTACGAGACGTTGAAGGCGTTGACGAGGACGAACGCAGGCATTACGGAAGATTCTATAAAGAGTTTCATCGACACGTTGGAGGTGAGCGATTCCGTGAAGGCTGAGCTGCGCGCCATTACTCCGCATAACTATTTCGGTATTTAATGGGTTTCACTGTGGGATTGATGGAAAATAAGAAGGTGAAATTCCCTTTCATAATGCTGATCAAGCGTTTCGTGGGTCCCTACAAGGGCTACGTGGTGCTGAATGTGTTATGCAACCTCCTTTCCACGGTCTTTAGCCTCTTCTCTTTCGCATTGCTGATTCCTATCCTGGAGATTCTTTTCAAGACGAGCAATGCGGTATATGAGTACATGCCCTTTTCTTGGGACATGTCGGTCATCAAGAACAATGCTTACTGTTGGGTCTCCCATTACATCGAGCAGAATGGCCCGATGAACACGTTGATGCTCCTGAGCGTCGCCTTGATCGTGCTGACGTTCTTGAAGACGTTCATCTCCTATTTGGCCAGCTATTTCATCATCCCGATGCGTTCCGGCATCGTCCGTGATTTGCGTAACCAGCTCTACCGCAAGGTGGTGGACCTTCATATCGGCTTTTTCCAGAAGCAACGGAAGGGGGATATCATGTCGCGTATGTTGGGCGACGTGGGCGAGGTGGAGAGTTCGATCATGAGTTCGGTCGAACTTCTGTCCAAGAATCCGGTGATGATCATTGTCTACCTCTCAATCATGTTCCTGCTGAGTTGGCGCTTGACCCTCTTCGTGATGGTGGTCTTGCCGTTGGCTGGATTCATCATGGGTCGGGTGGGGCGCTCTTTGAAGAAATCGTCGAAGGAGAGCCAGACCCAATTAGGCCAGTTGCTTTCCCAAATAGAGGAGACGCTGAGCGGCCTTCGCGTGATCAAGGCGTTTAATGCGGAGCATGCGGTGATCCGCCATTTCGGGAAGATGAACGATAACTTGCGTCGGGTGGTGAATAAGATGAACCGGCGTTATTCGCTGGCGCACCCGATGAGCGAATTCCTCGGAACGGTCACCATCGCGGTGGTCCTCTTCTTCGGTGGCGTGCTGATTCTGAACGACAATAGTTCCTTGTCCGCCTCCGAGTTTATCTATTATCTTGTCATCTTCTACAGCATCATCAATCCGGCGAAGGAACTCTCCAAGGCGATGTATAGCGTGGAGAAGGGATTGGCGTCGTTGGAGCGTATCGATGTCATCTTATCGGCTACCAATCCGTTGAAGGCGGTGACGAATCCTGTGGCGGTCAAACCTTTCAGCAAGGAGATTGTCTACAAGGATGTCTGGTTCAAATATGAGGAGGATTGGGTGCTGAAAAATATTAACCTGACCGTGCCAATGGGGCGTACGGTGGCCTTGGTTGGGCAGTCCGGGTCCGGAAAATCGACGCTGGTCGACCTGTTGCCGAGGTTTTACGATGTGACTCAGGGTGAGATCACCATCGATGGGGTCAATGTGAAGAACATGTCCACGTACGACCTGCGTTCCTACATGGGCAATGTGAACCAGGAGGCTATTTTATTTAACGACACAATATACAACAACATTACGTTTGGGGTGGATGATGCCACGGAGGAGCAGGTCATCGAGGCGGCGAAGATCGCCAATGCGCATGACTTCATCATGGCGACGGAAGACGGGTATCAAACGAATATCGGGGACAAGGGCGGAAGGCTCTCTGGCGGACAACGCCAACGCATCAGTATCGCCCGCGCCATCTTGAAGAACCCGCCTATCTTGATTTTGGACGAGGCCACCTCCGCATTGGACACGGAATCCGAGCGTCTGGTGCAGGAGGCTTTGGAGCGTTTGATGAAGACGAGGACGACCATCGTTGTCGCCCATCGCTTGTCCACGATCAAGAATGCGGACGAGATTTGCGTGTTGAAAGATGGAGAGATTGTGGAGCGAGGAAGCCATGCGGAGCTGATTTCTCTGGATGGTGTCTACAAGAAATTGTACAACATGCAGTCCTTTTGATGTTAAAAAGTCTTTAAACTTCGACCGTAAAAGGTGTATTTTACCCGATTTTGACTCTAAAAATCATCGAATTATCGAGTTGTTTTAACATTTTTTGCTTTTTTTATGTCAATTTGGGGGTCTGTGTGTAAATTTTTTGTATATTCGCCCGTCTTTGTGTGGACATAAATGAACATCACAAAGTGCTGGAGTTGTAAATGAGTTTAGAAACTTACGTAAGAAACAACATAGTTCGATGAACATGAAAAACATGAAAACAATGTCTTTTTTAAGAAATTTGTCGAAATTCTTCTTGGTGGCTACGACTTTGACACTGGGTTGTATGCCTGCATTTGCGGAATTTACGAAAGTTCGATCTGATAATGGATGGAATGGTAAGGTCACTAAATTGGATGTCATCGGTGATTATTACCAGTTCACTTTGGATAAATTCAGGGGAGAAATCGTCATAGAAACGGATATCGAAGCTGATACCATCTATTTGCCGAATTATAATAACACGAAGGGGTGGGTGCTTGAGAATGACAAGGCTGTGAAAGTGCAGATCAACAACGAAACCTCAGGCTTCCTTTGCGTTAGCTACGACAGACCGACCAATTCCGTAAGCGTCGCTTATGGCTCTTGTAGCGGTACGATCGATGCTGATAAGGATAGGGTGTGTAAAACTACCGGAGGTGATGTGAAATTCAAGGTGTTGAATGGTGACGCAAGCGCCTCTAAGCGTTGGGGTTTGCTCTCCTATGACGGCAAGGATACGACGTGGTTGTCTACCTATAATGATCGTGATAGTTTCGTTTATACGGTTACGGACTCTATTGTAATGTTGCTGAAGTATACGACTTCATCGGGACTTGTCTCTTATTCCTCCGCAAAGGTGGGCCTGTCTTTGGCGGATTGCGGCTATAAGGTCACTTCCAGCGTTACGAATATTTGCCCAGGTGACCCTGTGGTTCTTACTTCCAACTATACGGAGGGTACTACTTATGAGTGGAGACGTAATAACGGGAAGGTGCTCGCCACAACCACTGAGCCTACTATTTCGTTGAATCCTCTGAATTCGACTAAATATAAGCTTTATGTCGATGGCCTGTTTGCTGGTGATGCGGAAGTGAAGGTGGCAGGTTGCGGTTTCTATATCTCTTCCTTCTATCCTACGGAAATGTGTATGCAGGATTCCAACTCGTTGGTTGCAATCGGTGAGGATATGTTGCCGGATTTGGGTAATAACGTCTTCGATTGGCAAGTGTCCGAGGATGGTGAACTTTGGACTACCATCAAGACGAATGCGAGCAATCGTCTGAATGTATTCCCTACGGAAGATAGGTATTATCGCGCCGTTTATAACAAGACGGGGCAAACCACTTCGCCTTTCTTCTATGAGGCACCTAATTGCGAAGACAATGGAGACTGCCGTGGATTGCAGACGAGGACTTTGTTCTACGAGTCCTTCGGTTACTTTATCGACGAGCACACTTACGTTTCCGATAAGGATGTCTTCGTCAACGACATGACAGTGAAGGGTGGTGTCGCTGGCCGGAAAAGCGGTTCTACTGTCGGCTACGCAGGTAATTACTCGGGTGATAATAGTGGCGTGGATTATATGACTCGTATCATGGCTACAGGAAATAGTGGTAATGGTTCTGGATACTATAGCGTAAGGGAAGATAGAGACTATGGTTCGTTGAATCTATTGACAGAGGGAACCACTACCTACCACATCGAGAAATACATTGCACCTGACCCGAACGGATATGTGGTGCCAGCCACTACGTTTACTCGTTTGGGGGATGGTAAATCTAACCAGTTTGTGGGTACGGATGGTCACTTGTATTTGCAGGCGAACCCAGTACTGCCGGAATACACTTGGACGGAATATGAGGGTCGGAATAGGGCTTACCGTCTACAGGATGGTTACTATGCCATCGTGGCGAATCCGGATTCCGTGGACCATCATGACGGAAACTCTTATGTGGATTGTACCGATAATACAGGTAACGTGAACGGCGCCATGTTGTTTGTGAACTGTGGTGAGACTTCCAAAAGTAAGGCCGCCATCTATGCGCAGCGTGTGCATTTGGGTTGTCCTGCGGACCGTTTCGCGTTCAGTATGGCGGTGAAGAATGCGACGGCTAAACGTACTACAGAAGACGGTACTCCACAAAACCCGATAAATGTTTCTGTTTATCTGTTGAAGGATCAGGGTTCCGACGAGTTGCCTGGTGACTATAGGACGATGGGATCTGTTCCTGCCGCAAGCATCTTGAATAATGAAATTGAATCTGGGGATATACCAGCGGGATCTGACGAATGGCATGAGGTTAATCAATACGTGCAGTTGGATCCTTCGCAAAAGGTGCAGTCTTTGTGGGTTGTCCTCTACAACAATGGTCCTTCCGGTAATGGTAATGACTTGTTGTTGGATGATATCTCCTTCTCCGTATGTTTGCCTAAGGCTGAGCTTTCAGCCAAGGTGGGCGGTGAGTTGATTACAGGCGCGCTTACCGTTTGTGACGGTAGTGACGTGGAATTGGTGGCGAAACAGAAGGGTGATTACATCCAAAATCCTGTTTACTTGTTCCAATATTACGATAACGACACCCAATCCTGGGAGGATATGAGGGATTATTCGGACGTTTCTACCTACAAGAAGACTACCGCAACAATCTCCGTGACAGATCCTCGTTTCGTGGGTGATGTGCAATATAGGGTGATCATCGGCTCCAGTGTGGATGAATTGAGGGATGTGGAGTTGCATTCAGGGGATGTTTGTAACGAATTCCTCGTGGCTACCTCCGATATTGATATAAAGAACACATACGGTGGTCCGATGTGTGGGGATAATCCAGAAGAAAAGGTTTGCTTCGTCGTCGATGACACTGTTACTGTTACGGGATGTCGTCAGTTGACGAGGAGTGATCACACATGGAAAATGTACTGGATGAGCGAGTCTGGCCAGATGCTGGTCGACACGATGGAGGTGACCGGTGTTGATTCCGACCAGATCCATTTCATCATCGATAGGGATTATAACGTGAAGGTATTTGACCGAAACTGGAATTTGGTGGCAAATACGGACTCTGTAGGTATGTCGCAGATTATATTCGGTGGTATCGATGAGGGAGGTTGTACCCATCAACAAAAATTCTCGTTGGTGGCGAAGCATGTTGTTAATTTGAATTATAATGAGTCTAGTACGATCGGTTGTGACTCCGTGCTAGTGCAAATCTATAAGGATGTGCCGGAGGCCGGTCTCAAATGGGAGTGGGGAATAGCTGGACGAGAGGTGATTATCAATGATACGGCTCGCGTTTTCTATCCTTATGGCTTGTCGGAAACATCTACGATATCGGATACGCTGTATGTCTCTGTGATAAACGACGGAGATCAGTTCTGTGCTCCTGCTGATCCGATGAAGGTTCCTTTCAGGGTGAACAATGTTTCGTATGGTGTGTCTGTTGTTCCAAGTTCGAATCCTATTTGTGTGACACCTGGACAAAATGATGATGATGTGTTGATGGAATTGGTTGCGCATATCACTCCTACTAAGGCGACCGATATCATTACGGTTTACAATTGGAGATTGGACTTCGGAAATGGAGATGTGGTGGATACGACTTCGTCCGATACCACTCTTCGACTGAGATATAGGGATTTGGTTCATAGAACCGGTCGTCAAATGACGGCTGATATCATCTCTACCGAAACTGTTGATTGCGGTACCATTTCGAATAACGATTCTACATCGAAGGCTGGTGTTGATATCCGTGAAGGTGCGCTTTCATTGTTGGTTTCGGCTGAGAACGACAAGATATGTTTGAATTCCACGGATACCATTACCTTGAAAGCGACGATCAGTCCTATCACGGCAATGACGAACTTGTCATACTTCACTTTGTGTGAGTCTAGGGATTCTGTCCTCGGAGTGCCAACTGTCGTTACGGATAGTTCATACACGATTTATATTGATAAGACGAATTATCCGAATGTGTTTAAACCGGGATCCACTAAATACTATTCCATCAGAGCTTACGATAAATATTGTAGCGCAAATAGTAATTCCCCTTCTATTGCGGTGTTCCTGAATGGTTACGATTTCAATCTTTCCGACGAAGGAAAGGACAATAAGGAATGTTTGGCGTACGGTGAAAAGTTGGTGGTTACTGCTGGATTGACGGATCCTAACGCCGCCAAGTTGATTAAATCATACAAGTGGTATAAGGATGGTGAATTTGTAGGTGGTTCGGGCCTCTCTCACTCTTTCGTGGTGGGCGAGAGCAGCAACTCCTTCTACAAATTGGTGGCAAGTGATGACATATGTGATGATGTGGCGGATTCTTTGCAGATCGCAGTCAGCATCAAGTATAAGACCAGCTTGTCTGCAAGCAAGTTGACGACGTGTCAGGCTGACGATAGCGCTACTGTCCATGTTTCCTTCTCTCCAGCCACTTCTATTTTGCAAGTGAAACAGTTCGAATGGCATGCTGTCATTGGTGGGAAAGATACCGTCATGTACACGGGTAATCATGCGGATTCTGTTCTTGTGATTAATTCCGAGCGTTTCCCATGGTTGGTTCGCGCTGGTGTGAATGCGAAAATATATCTGATTACCAGGGATAGTATTTGTGACGAGGTGAAATCTGATGGCGAACTTGACTTCAGGTTTAACTCTCCATATGAAATGCTTGTTGATTACAATGGCTCTTCCGTGTGTGTGCCAAGTGATAAGGATATCGATCCGGACACCATACTTTTGCGTGTTAGGGTTAGGATAGAACCTGCGGAAGCTGACGGACAGGTGTCTAACTTCATCTGGCATTATAAAGCAAAGGATGAGACATTCTGGAATGTGATTAATACTTCCGTTAACCACTTGGAGATGACGTATAATGATTTGAAGGGTTATAAAGGAAAAGATATTGATCTGTATGTCACTTCATATGATGACATTTGTGCGTCTGGAAATGCTCCACAAATGAGTGATACGGTGAAGATTGAAATTCGTGTCGGAGGCTTTAAGGTTTCTTTGGCTGATATGCCGGATGCTTATTGCGTGAAATCTTTGGATGATGCATCTTTCCTTCTGAAGGCTCTTGTTATTCCGTCTGACGCGAGAAATAATGTCTCCAAGTTCTATTGGTATGATAACGGGGTGATTATAGACTCCACGGAAGCGGATAGTATTATTCTCAACAAGGATAATTATATAAAGGCCTTTTCTGCAGGTTATACGGCTAATTTCTCTGTGTCTGCTTATGATAGCCATTGTGAGTTGGATACAGTTAGGTCGGACGAGTCTTGGATTGTTAGGTTTAATACTCCATTCACATTGATGTTTGATATCCCATCTCATAAGATCTGTTTGCCTCCTGCATCGGAAGAGGCAGTGACGCTTTCTGTTCGTACGGAACCTGCGGATGCGCAGAAACAGATTCAGGAATATATTTGGAAGCGAACTACTCCTTCCTTGCTTTCCACAACGACTACGTCGGGTCAGTTGAATCTGCTTGAGGCTAATTGGTTGTCTGTCTCTGATAGGATGTATTTCACCGTGACTGCCTACGATAACATTTGCTATAATGAGGCAAATGGTGGTGCAGGTAAAGAGGATTCGTTCATGGTTAACCAGAACTTCGTGCCTACACTGAGTGTCGATGACCATTACATGTGTTCTGTGGATGATAAAGTGGAGGTGACAGTTGCCATCGATCCGCAGGAGTCTTTCGTGAAGGATTATACGTTCTACTATATGTATAAAGGGGAAAGGAAACCATTGAAAGCTGGAGATTTGTACAAAAACGTGTTCTCTTCTTCAGACCCGATGTTGCCGGCGGATATGAAGGCTGGTGATGTTTTGGACTTCTTTGTCAGTGTAGATGATGGCGGTGTCTGCGGACCAATTGAGTCTGACCGCTCTGTAGTCTATGTTCAGACACCATACGAGTTAACCCTTACGACGGATAAACAGGCGGGTTGTGTGAATGGTGATGTGACGTTCGCGATTACCGCGATTGACCCAGATGGTTCTGAGCGTTTCATCAAACAGTATATCTGGTACGACGGAACTACGGCTATTGATGGAATTTCCAAGTTGCAGAAATCGTATACGACAAAATCTATGACGGTAGGAAAACATAATGTGACAGTCGTCTCTGTTGATAGTATTTGCCCTAATGTCACTTCCAATGCCCAGGATGTTGTCATCAACGACTCTTTGCGTGTTACCTTGACGCCTTCGACTTACACGTATTGTTATCCTAATGACGGGTATGTTAAGTTGAATGCACAGGTGACAACTGGTACGCCTGTACGATATGAACTGTATGATGCGGTTTCTGGCACTCGTTTGAAATCAGTGCCAAATTCTGCTCCGCTGTGTACTTTCGAGGGTTGTACTCCTACAGAGACCAATAATTCATACTTCGTGCGTGTCTTTGATGATGTTTGTAGCTACGATGAAGCGACGGCTGCCTTCGCATCGACCTCAATCAATGTTCATGTTCCTGTGAATTTTGAGGTTCAAATCAAAGATGGTGTCAAAGATGTTTGTGTGGGTGATTCAATTGAATTATCTTTGATCCCAGTTTCAGGTTCTCCTACGTACTATTATGTCTATGGTAAGTCTTCGGAAACTGTAGAACGAATTGTGGCGCAGGATACCACAGTCTTCTATGATGTCGCACAGAAGGGTGGTTACTTGAATTATACGGTTGTGGCAATTGACGAGATCTGTCCGAATTCATCGGAGTCTAATGGTTCCGTATTCGTTCATGAAAGTCCGGTTATTCAACTGTATGCGAACAAAGAGAATGTTATTATCGGTGCTGATATCGAATTATATGCTGATCCAGAAGTGGGTTCGCCTACCACGTATGAATGGTTCTGTGATGGTCGCTCGTTTGATGTGACATCCGTTAATAGGACAACGTATTTGCCGGAGTCAACGTCGGAATATTCCGTTGTTGCGTCCGATGGTGTTTGTCCTTCCGCTTCTTCCTCTATTGTTTTGGAGGTTAAGTTGCCGACAGCTTTCACTCCGTACGTTTTGGATGGTTATAACGATACGTTCATGCGTGGTTTCACGGTGATGGTCTTCGATCGATATGGACAGAAGATTTTTGAGGGAGACAATGGATGGTATGGACAGAAGGGAGATTCCAAAGAGTTCGTGGATCCAGGTGTTTATTTCTACAAGGTTGTCATGAAGAATGGCAGGGTAGAGAAGGGCACTGTCGAGGTAGTATTTGAGTAAATAGTAAAAATTAAATAATTTAGATTATGTATACTGATATGAAAAGGACTTTAGCTGTTGTGACGTTGTCCTTTTGTGGACTGGCCGCCTTCGCTGGCATTCATGAAGAATACACTGAAGGGTATGAAATCCTCTCTTCTGATGCGAGTTCAAAGATGCAGGAGCTTCCGATGTCTTTCTATAAAGAGGGTAAGGTTGCGTTCTTCAGAGGTGATACCGCTTATACGGCTACGGTTGGCAACATGTATGATTTAGTTGACATTGAAGTTTGTCCGGAACTTACAGGACTGGGCATTTATGGTACGTTCGCTTATGATCCTCGTAAGCGAACCATATATTTTTCCCGTGTGGACGAAATCGGTAACGCAGACATGTATGAGGCAACGCTTCAGGGTGGTTCGTTCAGTGAACCTAAATTGATGAAGATTGAAGGTCTCGACAAGCTGAGGAAAAAAATCCGTGGTTCTTCTACTGTTATTGCGGGTTGGACATACCGTTATGACCGTGTGACCGGATTCTTCAACCCTACTTTGGCTAATAACGGTACACGTATCTATTTCTCGGCAGATTTCAAGGGCCATGGTTTCGGCAACCGTGATATCTGGTACATCGATAAGGCGAGAAATAAGGAGGAAGTTGGAGCTGATTGGGTTATGCCTAAGAATGCTAGTGATACTGTAATCCCGTTCAACACGAAAGCTCGCGAGGATTATCCATTTGTCGTGGGTGATTCCATCATGTACTTCACTTCCGATCGCCCAGGTGGATTCGGTGGCTTGGATGTTTATATGTCCCGTTATGAGAAAAACCACGAGTTCAAGGTTTATGATACTACATTGAAGGACTCGGTTGTTGTGAAACGTGATATTTGGACTCCAGCGGTTAATTTGGATTCCACTTTTAACACGCGTGCTAATGAGTATAACTTCATTGGTTCCTCCAAGTTGGTTATGTTCCTTTCCAATAGAGCTGGAGGTAAGGGTAAGGATGACATATATGTTCCTATGCCTTTCCGTGCTGAACCTGATGTTGACCTGATGCCTGAGATTACGCTTACGGAGCCTAAGGGCTTCAACTGGGTGCTCTTCTTCTTCGACTTCGACAAGTCTGATATGAAACCTGAGTACTTCGTTCAGTTGGATGAGTTGGTAAGTGCCATGAAGGAGTTCCCTGGCGTTGTGTTTGAGATCAGT
>Ga0310695_10012505_pt1 | contig 11869 bp, 14 predicted proteins | sample RumenRJG_04DNA_FD_203882 | JGI IMG/M metagenome (GOLD analysis project Ga0310695, IMG submission 203882) | Bovine rumen microbial communities from Lethbridge, Alberta, Canada - RJG_04 (v2) (version 2) | ecosystem: Host-associated > Mammals > Digestive system > Stomach > Rumen | place: Canada... | reverse complement strand
TAAGGAAAAGCAGCAGGATGAAAAGAATTTTACGGCCCATGTTCCTACTCTTCCTCCGGTCTTTGATGCCAGTTTTCCACCAGTGCGCGGCCGCTCTGAATGAACCTGGTGCTGTTCTGGTCCACCCAGAATGCAGCCTCCTTATATTCAGCCATAGCCACCACAGGACCTTCACCGGACCTGAAGATATAACTGAATATTCCAGATTTAGGCAAGTATGCAAGGTTATCCTTTATACGTACTGCCAGGTTCCGCAGGTAGAAGCGACGGTAATCTTTGTCTATGGTCTGGTCATCCTGCTGGAAATCGGAGGTATAATAAATCCTGAGGGATGAATTAAGCTCAATTCTCTCGCCCCAAAGCCAGCTGCGGAAACCGAAGTCCATCTTCTGCCAGAAGCTTGAGTTTATCTCGGGATCATAGCCCCCGGCCAGCTGGAACAGCTTTTTATTGTAGATTCCGGCATAATCGAAGGGATAGAGGGCCGAAGTCCCTGTCTCTATAGCTGTCATTGGAAAAGTCTTCACCGTACGGTTGCCGTGGGCCGGGGTCGGGATGGATGGGATCAGGTCTCCCCGGTAGCTGTACAGCATGGGAACAGAGCATACAGTGCCGCTAACCTCAATCTCCCTTATGAACTGCGGTGAGAACAGAGTCTTAAGCTGCATATCGTTCCAGATAACTGCAACAAAGGGATAGCTTGCGGCACTTATTCCCAGATTCACCTGCTCCCCCGGATTCACCGATGTGTCGGTTATAAGTGTCTTTACATTGGGAACAGTCTCCCGTCTTCTGTGGGTTGAGCTTTCTATGGAGATTATCTCGGCAAACTTAAGCTGGGAGACCTGCAGCGCAGAGCGTCCCCTGTTGAGCACCAGTAGAGTCCATGGTATTGTATGAGGGGTGAAATTCTGTTTTTCCCCACCTATAATTGTGTATGATGTGCCGGTCATATCTGTTCCCTATTCACATTTATCGTCATTTCGGCGCCGATATTGACTATTTTATTTGTATATGTTATTTTTTCTGAACATAATATTACTGAATTTATTTAGTTAGGAGGACTATTGGCTGAAAAGGAATTAAGAATTAATGAGGGTATAAGAGTTAGAGAAGTTAGACTGTTGGATGAAAACGGCGAACAGAAAGGCGTCGTATCAATTCAGGAGGCACTTACTTTAGCGCAGGAAAGGGGCTACGATTTAGTTGAGGTGGCACCCCAGGCCAATCCGCCAGTCTGCAAGCTGCTGGATTATGGAAAATATGTCTTTGACCAGGAGAAAAAACTCAAGGAGTCAAAGAAGAAGCAGAAGCAGATAAAAATAAAAGAAGTAAGAATGCAGCCATTAATCGAAATACATGACCTGCAGTTCAAGACCAAACACGTTAAAGAATTTCTCGACGAAGGAAACAAGGTAAAGATCACCGTAAGGTTCAAGGGACGTCAGCTGGCTCATACCGAGATAGGACGTGAGACACTGGAGAAAATCCTGGAGCTTTTGAACGATGAGTACAATCTGGACAAGCCCCCTATGATGGAGGGTCGTTATATGTCCATGTTATTGAGTCCAAAGGGCAAAAAATAGGAGGCGTTTGCATGCCAAAAATGAAGACTCGCAAATCTGCGGCAAAAAGATATTCCTTTACAGGAACTGGAAAAATCAAGTACAAGAAGATGGGCTTGCGTCATATTCTGACCAAGAAGTCAACAAAGCGGAAGAGAAACCTTAGACATTCTGGAATCCTCAGCAAGGCTGAGCAGGCAAGAGCAAAGGTTTTGATGCCTTACAGTTAATTAAATCAAAGGAGTTAGATTATGCCAAGAGCAGTAGACGGAACAAGACGTCATGATAGAAGAAAGAAAATTTTAGAGAGAGCAAAAGGATTCAGAGGCTCAAGAAGCCTGCTTTTCAAGACAGCAAAAGAGACTGTAGCAAGAGCGCTCCAGAATTCTTATGACCACAGAAAGCAGAGAAGAAGACACTTCAGATCCCTCTGGATTGCCAGAATCTCAGCAGAATGCAGAAACCAGGGAACTACCTATTCACAGTTCATGAACGGTCTGGCCAAGGCTAACATTGTTCTGAACAGAAAGGCACTTTCCAATATGGCTATCGAGGACAAGGCTGCTTTCACAGCACTTGTTGAAAAAGCAAAAGAAGCCCTTAAGGCTTGATGGAGAACAGGATGAGCATAATGGAACAGATCAAGGCGCTGGAAGACCGCATTGCAAAAGCAATTGAGATGATCAAGGCTCTCAGAGCTGAGAATGCACAGCTCAGGACAAACCTTTCAAATGCAAAGATCCGGGAAGAAGAGCTGGAGAGCATTGTCTCCTCCCTTAAGAGCGGCAATGATGAAGTTGAGAACGAACTTGCCAATGCTATCAAGATTTTTGATGACTTTGACAACCTGGAGCCTATTTCCAACGCTCCATCCCATGTAGGCGAAGTCAAGAATGCTCAGAACGCATTCTCTTTCTCAGCTCCACAGGAAGATACATTGAATATTCAGCTGGGTCCGGATGATAACGCACCTGGCAAGGATCAGCTCAATATTTTCTGACTTTAAGCTGATATGAGCAATACTTTCAAGATTAATTTATTAGGGTCCTCGTTCTCATTCCAGACGAATGAGGATCCTGATTATATCAACAGAATCCTTTCATATCTCGAACAAGAAATTAATAAATCACAATCATCATTCCATATCAAAGAACCCTTGAAAATATCTTTATTAACATGTATAAATTTAATAGATGAGCTTTTCAGGGAACAGAAATCCTCTGAGCAGGACAGAACTGATGCAGAAGCATTGGCTCAGCGGCTCATCAGCAGCATAGATGCTGCACTTGCAGAAGAAGAATAAGAGCGCCTGCGGAGTGCGGGCGGAGTGGAAATCTCTTGGAGCAAACCATAGTAAAGGGATTTTTCCAGGATAAATTGGCATTCCTTTCGGAATACTCATGAAATCTGAGGATAAAAAACCCACCTGAACAATGAGTTCAAGAGATTATCTCCAAGCGGCTTTGCGGGTTTTAATATCAGGATGGAGGAATTATGGCCAAACGCCTGGCTTGGCTGCTTTTAGCAGCTTGTCTGACCTTTACAGCATGTACCACAACAGCACCTCAGAAAAAAGATCAAACCTCCAGAACTGAAGCAGAGACAAAGAAAGAAAAAAGCAAGGATAAGGTAAAGGAACAGGATAAGGAGCAGCAGAGCTCTGATTCCGGAGTAAAGTTCACCAAAACCCACGTTCCTCTTAAAGAGATAAAGAGAGAGAACGGACAAGTCACCTCCACCTCTGTTTACACCTATGGTCAGGACAAGTTCAACCCTGAACGTATCGAGATATATAACATCCATAACGAGCTTATCGAGTTAGTTGTAAACGAGAAGATCGAGGTCCACACCGAACGGAAGAGCTATCTGGATAAAGATAACAATATTATCAGGTACTATGTGATAACCAGGAATGAAGCAGGTAAAATTGAGGAACAGCTTCTGTTCAACGGTTCAAACAAGCTTATCGCCATAGAAGAATATGATTACGACGATGCAGGCAGGACTGCAGAATGGAGAGTTTATAACGGAAATGAAGCCCTTCTCTCCTACAATGTCTACACTTATAAATACGGCAGGAACACACGGGTGGACAGCTTCAGTGCCAATGGAATACTGTCTGAATATTTTATAAATGAATATGATAAGAATGGAAATCTTATCTGTGAAAGTGCTTATGACAAGGATGACAACCTGCTGGCACAGCACCGGTCCATATTCCGTAACGGTCTGATATACCGGGAGGAGTTCCAGGGCGAGGACAAGAAACTTCAATGGTATATAAACTATACTTATTCAGAGCAGTACCTGAAAGTGCTCAAGACCACTTACTCGGGTGACGGCAGGGAGCTGGAGCAGCTTGAGCAGAGCTGTATCCTGTATGAGCGGTAGGAGGCAAAGATGAGAAAGTTATTGACATCTGCCCTTCTGGCCATTTGTATAGCACTTCCGCTCAGCGCCGGCACTTTTGATCAGACTATGACCATGATTAGAATTATGGAACAGTCTGACCTTGAGTATAAGACAGAGCTTCTTGAAAATGCATTTGACAGTTCTGACCGGTTTGCAGGCACATATGCGTCAGAGAAGCTAAAAACCACAATGGACGGGGAATTCGCAGGACAGAGCAGCGAAGCTGTGGACGCATTCGTCAAAGTCCTTGTAAAACGGCTGGGAGAAACCAATTCCTTAGAAGATGCAGATTTAATCTTCACCATATTCAAAGATTCCGACAACAACCAGCTTGTAAGAACTGCCGCAGAAGCCCTTGGAAAAATCGGAGCTGTGCAGTATTCGGACAACATCATAGAACTTCTGGAGAATTCAAATACAAAACAGTATTTCCTTATAACCCAGGGCTACGAAAATGTGCTCAAGGAGAACGAGGATACTGCATGGTCATGTGTACTTGCCCTTGAAAGTCTCCATTCCAAAAACAGCTATGAGCCTCTGTTCCACGCCAGAATGAGCGAATATTCAAAGGAGTCGGGAATACAGGACCGGGCAGCCAAAGCCATGGCTGTAATTGTACGGAACCCTACAGCTATCCTCAAGGATATATCCGACAGGGAGCACAGCTCAAAGGGGCGCACCCTTATTCTGGATTTAAGCAGGCAATCCAATGCCCTTGAAGTCCAGAAGGTGGATCTGGCCGCCTATATCTTCTCCGAAACTATAGTAAACGACTATGAATTCGGGGATTATATGATCAACGCCTGTGCCGCAATAGAAAAATCTCCATATAAGGTAAGGGGAACCGAAGCTGCCCTTAAGAAGATACTCTACGGCTCCTACAGCCCCTCCTTCACCGACCTGGCCATAAAGGCTGCACCCCACTGCCAGAACGGAGTGAATGTCCTTTCAGAATATCTTAAGGAGCAGAATGATTATACCAAGGAAGGGGCCACTAAATACGAGAATCACAAAATTGTACTTATGGTGATCAACTCACTTGGAAAATCGGGAGATGCAAACGCTGCAGACCAGCTTATAGTAGCCAGGGATGCAGGATGGCCACCGGAGATCAGACAGGCCGCAGATGCAGCCTTGAACAATCTTCTAGCTAAATAATCACATAAGACTCAAGGGATCCACATCAGCTTCCACATAGACTCCGGAAGGAACCTTATAGGATGCCAAGGCAGCTGAAAGAACACCATGTGCAGATGCAAATTTATCTGTATTAATAATAATCTGATATCTATAGTTATCTGAAATCACAGCCAGAGGACATTCGGCCGGTCCCAGCATCTGGAAGCGGAAGCCTGTTGGCTGCATCCTGGTAAGCATCTGTGCAAAATCAGAGGCAGAAGAAAGAGCTTTTTCCTGATTCTTGCTCCGGAATACAAAGCGGAACAGTCTGGAGAAAGGGGGAAACCCCAGAAGCTGCCTGGACTGGAGCTCACTTCTGTAGAAGCTTTTCTCGTCCAGGGCGGCGGCACACGCTATGGCATAGTTGCCGGGTCTATATGTCTGAATTATCACCTTGCCACCAGCCGAGAAGCGCCCTGCCCTGCCTGACACCTGGGTCAAAAGGGAGAATGTACGCTCAGCAGAGCGGAAATCCGGCATCTGAAGTGTAGTATCAGCCAGGATTATTCCCACCAGCGACACCTTTGGAAAGTTGAACCCTTTAGCCACCATCTGAGTGCCTAGAAGAATATCAGCCTCTCCTTTTGCAAAGCTGTCCAGAACCTCCTTGGTCCTCCCCTTGTCCGAGGCTGTATCGCTGTCCAGGCGGAGGGTCTTAAGGCTTGGGAAAAGGCGTTTTATATCCTCTTCTATCTTCTCTGTTCCAAAGCCATTATATCCCACCTGCAGCGAGCCGCAGTTCGGGCAGGCTCTTTCAGGGCGCTGGGAATAACCGCAGTAATGGCATATTAGAAGACCTCTGTCCTTGTGATATGTAAGAGGTATGGAGCAATGGGAGCATTTTGCTTCGTAACCGCAGTCGGTACAGGAGAAATTGTAGAAGAATCCACGGCGGTTAAGAAACAGGATAACCTGCCTGCCCTCTCTGCACACCCTTATAATCTCTTTCTGAAGCACTGCAGAAATAGCATAGTGCTCGGAGCTCATGTCCACCACCTGTATCTGTGGCAGCTGTCCGCCGGAAACACGACGGGTAAGGGAAAGCCTGGTTATTGTCCCCTTCTCCATAAGATGATATGCCTCCACCGATGGAGTGGCACTGCCCATCACCAGCTTGGCATTCTCTTTCTTAGCCCTGTACATTGCAACCTGACGGGCATGGTACCGGGGAGAAGAACCTGATTTATAGGAGTTCTCATGCTCCTCGTCTATTATGACAAGACCAAGGTTTCGGACCGGGGCAAAGATACCGCTGCGGGCTCCTATCACCACCCTGGCATCTCCGCTCTGTATACGGCGCCACTGCTTAAGGCGCTGAGCAGGAGTAAGGGCAGAATGGAGCACAGCCACAGTGTCTGCAAACCGCTTTTTTACAGCATCCACCATCTGGTGGGTCAGGGCAATCTCGGGAACAAGATAGATTATTCCCTTGCCCTCTTTCAGCATTTTCTCAGCCAGAGTAAGGAACACCTCGGTCTTGCCGCTTCCTGTTATTCCATGAATATAGAATAGGGATTCTGAGCCTTCCAGAACAGAGTTCACTGCATTCTGCTGCTCAGCGGTAAGGGTTATTGAGCCCGGAAGCCCATAGGAGCCCTCCAGCTCATCCTCAAGATCCTTCTCCCGCTTGCCTCCGGGGAGCATGGCATAGAGGGCTTCGCCCCAGCCGCACATATACATATCGGCAATCCACAATGCTGTCTGCCATGTGGATTTATCAAAAAGGGGGTCAGCCTCCATTATCTTGGTTATAGACTTAAGATTTGATACATCCTCGTCCAAGCTTTCGGCAACTTCCACCACAAAACCCTGCATCTCCCGGCGGCCGAAAGGAGCCTTGACCCGCATTCCAACAGCACACTCCCCTTTTTCCGGCGGAAGATATGTGAATATTTTCTTAAGTGGAAGATTGAAAGCAACTTTAATGTACATTCTTTATCTCTTCAAGTTCAGCCTTAAGCCGCCTGAGGTCGTCCCATACCGGTTTACGGAGGGTCGGGTCCCGGAGAACAGCGCTGGGGTGATATGTAGGAATCAGGGGAATGCCCCTGAAGCTGTAGGTCCTGCCCCGCAGCCGGCCGATTCCGGCCTCCTGTCCTGAAAGGACAGCCGATGAGATGCGGCCCACTGTAAGTATGAACTTGGGTTTGATAATTGCAATCTGGCGCTCAAGATAAGGCATACAGGACGCTATCTCATCGGGCTGCGGGTCCCGGTTCATAGGAGGGCGGCACTTTACCACATTGCCGATAAAGCAGTTGGTGTGGCGGGAAAGTCCTATGGCATCAAGCCACTTGTCCAGATACTGCCCCGCCTTCCCCACAAATGGAAGTCCCTGGATATCCTCGTCGCCGCCCGGCCCTTCGCCTATCACCAGCACATCCGGGTTAAGAACTCCCATGCCAGGCACTACATTCTTACGTTTCTCGCATAATCGGCACTTCCGGCATTTTGTGATCTGTGCCGCAATTTTCTCAAGGGAATCAGGCTCTTCCTGCTTAAGCATCATATCTGGCATCTGCCGGTCCGAAATCATGCCATGCTGAATATAGTCCTGAGTATTGCTTATAAGTTTATATAGTTCAGAATCAATATTTCCCATATATCACCTGGTCAAGGAAGAGCCCTTTTGCCGGAGCACATGGTCCGGCTGCAGAACGGTCCTGAGCTTCCAGAACAGATCTCATGGCAGAACCATCCTCCCCTTTCTCATACAGATCAAGCACTGTGCCTGTAATTGAACGCACCATGCGTCTTAAAAAGCCGTCGGCAGATATCTTGAACACAGTATAACCCTGGTTCTGGTAAAAAACAGCAGAGTTCACAGTCCTCTCCATAGGGTAACCATCCTCCATCACAGAGGCAAAAGATGCAAAGGAATGGAATCCTGCAAGGGGCGACACCAGTTCATTAAGTCTGTTTATATCAAGCTGTTCCTTAACTGTCAGGCTGTAACGGTCTGTCCACGGATAGCTCAATGCTCTGGGCAAAATATAGTATTTATATATCCGCTCTGTGGCATCGTAGCGGGCATGGAAGCTGTCATCAACAGCTTCGCTTCTCAGAATCCTGATATCGGGAGGAAGGAAAGAATTAAGGGCTTCCCTGAACTTCTCCACCGGCATGGACATATCAGTGATAAAATTGGCACACTGTCCTCTTGCGTGAACCCCTGAATCGGTGCGCCCTGCCCCTATTATCTTCACAGGATGGCCATGCAGCTTCTCAAGAGCCTTTTCCAGGCGTCCCTGGATTGTGTCATCATCATTCTGAATCTGCCAGCCGCAATAGGCTGTCCCATCATATGCTACAGTAAGCTTGATATTCATTCTTTCGGTGCTTCCGGGGCAGGTGTCTCCTGGGATTCCTGAGTTATGTTCCTGGAAGTTACAGTAACCTCCACAGTTTCGGGAGAAAAGCCTACCATATTCATACCCTTTGGTATTGCCGGCTTAAGAGGAAGAATATATGTTCCAGGTTCCTTTATACTTCCCATCTCTGCCACCAGCTTCATGGAAGATGCCTGAATAGTATCTGCCCTCCTGCTGTTTACCTCCAGCTTTATGGAGCCGGCCTGCACATTAGGAACAGCTGTAAGGTTATCAGCACACTCTGCCAGCAATATAGTGACATTCTGGACAGTTCTTACAACCATGATCTTGGCAATACTCAAGGAAAGTCTTACATCGGAGTTGAGCACATGGACAAATTTATTGCTGTTCTCCACCCCTACCTGTACAGAGAAGTTGTCGGAATGCCCATCCAGGTCCACAGAGGTGGTCTTGAAGGATGAGATTGAGTCAAGAACGCTCTCCGGTCCTTCCACTGTCACAAAGTTTGGAGAAAGGAATGTACCGGAAATCTCGTAGCCTTCGGCAGGAGTACCTCTTACGACAGGCTCAAGGGGGATACGCTTGATAGTCTTGCGCTCGAAAGCCAGGTTTATCTGGTTAGGAGTTGTATGAATCTCCAGCGGAGTGATGTAGAGAGCACTTCCGCTGCGCTCTATCTTTATAGGTCTGGCATAGTTTCCGTTCTCTGCCACATTGGTGAAATCTGCAAATGCGGTAAGATCGCTGCTGAGAATAGAATAGATATCATCCTTGTTTCCTCGGAGCGATACCTTTATTGTACGGGGAATATCCTGCACTGTAATATACTCGGAGTTGGTGTAGAGCTTGAAAGGAATGTTCATGGTACGGTCTTCTATCTTGCCCATCCTATTGAACAGCACAACGACAACTGCAATAGCGAAGCAGAAAAGCTTTGCGGCCCAGTTCCGGGTGATAACTTTGAAAAATCTTCCGGTTGTCATTCCTCATCCTCCCCGCTGTCGCTTTGAGTAAGTCCCAGTACCACCAGATTGTTCAGTGTGCTCAAGAGCTCATCATGCTTAAGGTCATAATAGAGATTAGAGTTATAAGCCAGGGAAATAGCTCCTGTCTCCTCTGAGACAATAAGGACTACTGCATCGGTGGTCTCGGCAGTTCCCAGGGCTGCCCTGTGCCTGGTTCCGAAGCTCTTTCTTATTCCCTTCTGCTCTGAGAGAGGAAGGAAACAGCCTGCAGCAACAATCTTCTTGCCGGAGATGATTATTGCACCGTCGTGGAGCGCAGTATCTTTTCCGAATATAGTCACAATAAGGCTTGATGAGATATCTGCATTCAGGATTGTTCCTGTATCTATTATGTTCTTAAGTCCGGTCTGACGGGAAAAGACAACAAGGGCTCCCCTTTTCATCGAAGAGAGAATTTCTGCTGCGCTTACCACAGACTCAACCTCAGTTCCGATTGTCCTGTGACGGCTCTGGAGGAACCGGCTCTGTCCAACCTTGATAAAGAAGTTGCGGATCTCTGACTGGAAGATGATGGCAACTATGATGATAAGGGCACCAGCAAGTCTGTTAAGAATCCAAAGGATGGTATCCAGCTGGAAGATATATGCCAGGGCGTAGAGTGCTGCTGCCGCAACCACACCTTTGATAGCCGGAAGAGCGTTGTTCTGGAGAAGAATCTTATAAACCTGATAGATCAGGAAAGCAAGGACAACCACATCCAGAAATGGCCTGACATAGGTTGAGAAGAAAGAGACTAAACTTTCCAATAGTCACCTCCTGACTGCAATATCTCCAAGGGAAAAGAGCATCTTGACCATGTCAGATGTCTCCCTGACATCATGAACCCTAAGCACACCAGCTCCATGGGCAGCTGCAAAAGCATTCACTGCCAGTGTTCCGGCCAGCCTTCCATCCACATCAGCACCTGTCACAGCACCTACGAAACGCTTGCGGGAACACCCTATAAGGACAGGATATCCAAGCTCCGTGAACTGACCGATCTGACGCATAAGCTCAAGATTGTGATCAGTATCTTTTCCGAAGCCCAGGCCAGGATCCAGCGTTATTCTGTCTGCCTGAACACCAGCCTTCTCAAATACCTCGGCACGGGACACAAGATACTCCTTAACTTCTGAAACCACATCAGAATAAAGAGGATTTTCCTGACTGTGCATTAATATAATATCACATTTATAATTTTTTACAATTTCTATTATTGAAAAATCATAGGTTCCGGCAGAAATATCGTTCACAATGTCGGCACCTGCCTCCAGAGCCGCCCTTGCCACACTCCCTTTACGGGTATCCACCGATATGGGTAGCTTTGTGCGATTTCTTATCTCCTGTATGGCAGGAACTATGCGATTTATCTCTTCCTCTGCCTCTACCTGAGTGAAACCGGGGCGGGTGCTCTCTGCCCCTATATCTATGATGTCAGCCCCGTTCTCTTCCATGGCAAGAGCAGATTCCACGGCCGAACAGACCGACTCCTTCCTGCTTGGAGCATAGAAGGAGTCGGGTGTGACATTGAGAATCCCCATGACCAGGGGCATCTTCTTTTTTTCAAGCAGGGAGGAGATAAGACCCATATTTTGTTATTCGCCAATCTCCTCTGCCACCAGGTTTGTGGTGCTGTACATCTTGCGTAAAAGCGGCTTCTCGATCTTTCCTGTTGGGTTTCTAGGCACCTTGGCAAAGATAATCTTCTTAGGCCGTTTGTACCGTGGCAACCCCTGGGCAAAATCGTTTATCTCATCTTCGGTGCAGGTCATTCCTTCCTTAATTTCGATGATGGCACCCGCAATCTCTCCAAGCCGCGGCTCAGGGAAGCCGATGACAGCCACATCCTTGATCTTGTCGTACTTGCGGAGGTAGTTCTCTATCTCAACCGGGTAGAGGTTCTCTCCTCCGGTGATGATAACGTCTTTCTTACGGTCCACAAGGTAGATGAAGCCATCCTCATCCTCCTTGGCCATATCGCCGGTGAAGAGCCAGCCGTCTGCAAGGGATTCAGCGGTGGCCTTCGGGTTCTTGTAATAGCATTCCATGACACCGGGACCTTTTACAGCCAGCTCTCCTACATCCCCCTGCTTAACCTCGTTCCGCTTGTCATCCACAATCTTGGTCTGCCACATGTAGCCAGCCTTGCCGATAGCTCCAACCTTGTTCACATTCTCAACTCCAAGGTGGACACAGCCTGGTCCGATGGATTCGGAAAGGCCGTAGTTGGTGTCGTACTGATGATGAGGGAACACCTTGAGCCACCGCTGGATAAGGCTCTGGGGCACGGGCTGTGCTCCGATGTGCATAAGTCGCCACTGGTCCAGCATATAGTGCTCCAGCTTGATGCGGCCTGAGTCTATAGCATCCAGGATAT
>Ga0310695_10012502_pt1 | contig 11870 bp, 10 predicted proteins | sample RumenRJG_04DNA_FD_203882 | JGI IMG/M metagenome (GOLD analysis project Ga0310695, IMG submission 203882) | Bovine rumen microbial communities from Lethbridge, Alberta, Canada - RJG_04 (v2) (version 2) | ecosystem: Host-associated > Mammals > Digestive system > Stomach > Rumen | place: Canada... | reverse complement strand
AGGCTGAGGCCGTACTCAAAGCTGCGTTCTATGCCACCAACGAGGCACGCGCCGCCCTTTATCCCTCATTGTCGCTTTCGGGCAGCATCGGATGGACGAATGATGTGGGCGAGATAGTCAGTCCTGCTGGACTGCTGATGAATGCTTTAGGCTCGCTGACGCAGCCCCTCTTTGCGGGAGGCCGGCTGAGGGCAGAGGTGCAGCGCGCCAAGGCAGAGCAGGAGGCGGCAAAGGTGACTTTCCGCCAGACGGTGTTAGAAGCTGGCCGGGAGGTGAACGACATCATGGCCACAGAACAATATGCACGCCGGGCCATCAGCCTCAGCGAGCAACAGGTGGAGAAACTGTCGCATATCGCTGATGCCTCAAAGTTGCGCATGCAGTACGACGAGGACGTGAACTACCTGCAGGTGCTCCTGGCACGTCAGGCCCTGCTTGAAGCCAGTCTGCAACTGCTCGCCCACCGCTATGAAATGATAGATGCCCACATCCAGCTATACAAAGCGCTGGGTGGTGGTATGGACAAACAATAATATATAACTAATAGTGAAAGATATGAAAGAAAGTATTACTTACCCATTGAGCGCCATTCAATGGGAGACCTATGATGAGTTTTTGGAAGACCCACAACTGACGCAGCACAATATCGCACCCTGCATGCCTTTCGAACGATCATCAGCGCAAAGGTTCCTGCGAGCCATGCAACAGATGCTCGACGAGCAGCGCTATCTCCATATACACCTTGTGCGTCAGGGCGACGAAATCATGATTTGCGAGGACTGGCAGATGCCCAACAACGTACACTACCACCGCATGAGTGATGCGGAATGGGAAGCGGCACAACCCACGTTTACAAAGCCGTTTGATATTTTCAACGAGGCTTGTGTGCGTCTTCACCTTGTGGAGACTGACAGTCAGGTCTACGTCATCATGGAGAACTTTCATCTCTTCTTCGACGGCATATCTCAAAGGGCCCTTTGGAATGCTTTTGAAGAGGCAGTGCAAGGTATTCCCCTCTACCAGCAGGGTGACATCGCTGCTGAAATGACCTACCGCGAGATTGCTTCTTACAACAGTGATGCCTATCGCCGTGCAAAAGAATACTATTTGAAGAAATTCGAAGGTTTGCAACTGACCGACTATTGTCGTGAGACCGACAATCCGTTGGGACCTGGCATCAGCTCGCATCCCATGGTATCGGCTGATATCATTGATGAAGGCTGTCAACGCATAGGTCAAACGCCCACCACGGTTTTCTATGCGGCCTACGCCATAGCATTAGCCTATATGTCGGGTGAGACGCGCGTGGTATTTTATACTTTCAATCATGGTCGCAGCGACCGGCGACTCACCGACCATGTTTATGGCCAGTATCTATGCAGTCTGCCTATCGTCATCGATACGGATCCGAACCAGACCGTGGCCGAACTGCTTAGCCAGACACACAGAGAGATATTCTGTTCCATGCGCTACCGCATCTACCCTGAATATCATCTGCTGCGCGACCTTGGTATCGATGGTATCGATGGTGATGCTACGGAGATTGGGTATAATGCCGTCAATATCCCCGAATATATCTACATCGACGGTAAACTGTGGAATACCTATCATATAGATCCGTCGTTTACAGGTGAGCACTCATCGACCTACATCACTCGTCGTGAATCGCTCTACGAGGTGTTTACCGACTGTAGCAGTGCCCTATATACTCAAGAACAGATTGACATCTTGTCTGAACTAACTGGTCAGATGGCTCTCTTGCTTGTTGGTGACCAGAATGAAACACTCAAAAATATTATCCCAAAGAAGAAATGAAACGAATATTATTAGCGGGTTATGGCAATATCGCTCATGCGTTTCAACAAATCATGGCCGAACAGGAACCAAGTGGTACTTATTCGCTGACAACCTGTGACTTGAAGGATGGTCAAGACATTCTCACTTATCTGCCAGAACATCATGATGAGTTTGACATAGTGTTTAACACTTCTCAGGCCGAAACCATCGACGTTACACGGATGTGCATAGACTATGGTCTGGACTACATCGACATGGGCGTAGATGAAGGTATGGGTGATGGCACTACGGCGGTGGACTTCCTGTTCGCTTTGGATCCGTTGCTGAAATGTCCAACTCGCAGTCACATCATGTGTGGCTTTGGCATCAATCCCGGTATCCTCGAACACGTCTATCAGAAATACAAGCCACAAGGGCCTCACTATGCCTTTGAACTGGAGCACGACGATGCTGTCAGTGATGAATATGAGGTCTTTGGCACCTGGTCACCCTACATGTATGCCGAGGAGAGTTGTCGTGCAGAGTTGGTCGTGATTAACAAAAATGATATCCGTTACATTACGCAGCAGTTGAAGGATGATGGTGGCGCCATGCGCCTCACCTATCACGGCGAGCAGCGCCAGTACCTCCCTATACCTCATGAAGAACTGATGTCTATGATGCACAGCGACGAGAACATGCTCGGATCTGCCTATCTCTTTCAGGCCCCACGAGGAATGCAGCAATGCTTTCTGGACCATGGCGCTGAAATGACAGTTGAGGAGTTCCTCAAGATTCCTGTGCCCCACTGCCTGAAAGGTGATGACCATGTGGGCATGCTCTTCTGGGACACACGCGACCGCATGTACTGGGTGAAGAACGTGATGGAAAACCAGGCCACCTGGAAGCGATACGGCTGCAATGCCGTGTGCTGGCAGACGGCCACCGGGGCCTGGATTGCCTATAGGCTGCTCGATGTCGTCAGCCCCGACCATCCCCACACCATGACGGAGCTGTCGCAACTCATGCCAGATGCTATCGATGCCCTGCTCAACCAGATTGGTCTTACCTTCCAGGTAGAGGAGCAGCCCTTCAACGTCGAAGAGTTCAAAAAGAATATCATGCGCTATTTTAAATAGAATCTCATGTTTTCAACTATTGTCACTTTATGAAGCGAATTTTATTAGTTGGCTATGGTAATATTGCCAAAGCCTTTGAAAAAATCATGGCAGAGCAGGAGCCCGGCGGGAGCTATTCGCTGACCACCTGTGACCTGAAGGACGGTCAAGACATCTTTCAGTTCCTGCCCCGCCACCACGATGAGTTCGACGTGGTGGTCAATACTTCGGTGGCCAACAGCGTAGAGGTTGCCCGGATGTGCATAGACTACGGCCTTGACTGTGTCGACGTGGCTGGCTTCGCGGACGGCTTAGATATGGATAATGTCGAATCGATTCCCGACTATATAGAGGAAATGAAGCGGATATTGAGCTGGCCTACGCATAGCAATGTCATGTTCGGATTTGGCATCAATCCAGGCATCCTCGAACACGTCTATCAGCAATACAAGCCACAGGGACCGCACTATGCCTTCGAACTGGAACACGACGATTCTGCCAGCGATGAATATGAGGTCTTTGGCACCTGGTCACCCTACATGTATGCCGATGAGAGTAGCCGCGCAGATTTGGTGCTTGCAAACAGACAGGACGTCATTGACGTGACGCAGCAACTGAATGACGAAGGTGGCACCATACGCCTTACCTACCACGGCGGCGTGCGCCAGTATCTGCCCGTACCCCATGAGGAACTGCTCTCCATGCTGAACAGCGACGAGAACCTGCTCGGAACGGCTAATATCTATCAGGCCCCACGAGGATTGCAGCAATACTGCCTCGACAAAGGCGCCAACATCACCGACGAAGAGTTGCGATCTATCCCCGTCCCACATTGCCTGAAAGGCGAGGATCAGGCGGGCATTCTTTTCTGGGACACAAAAGAAAGGCTCTACTGGGTGAAGAGTGTGGTGGACAACCAGACCACCTGGAAACGATACGGCTGCAATGCTGTTTGTTGGCAAACGGCCACTGGAGCCTGGATTGCCTATCGACTGCTCGATGCCGCCAGCACCGACCACCCTCACACCATGACAGAACTGTCGCAGCTCATGCCAGATGCCATTGATGCTTTGCTCAAGCAGATAGGTTTTACCTTCGAGGTAGAGGAGCAGCCTTTCAGTGTCGAAGAGTTCAAAAAGAACATCATGTGCTATTTCTAACATAGATGTCAAGACAACGGTATAATGACGAAAAGAGTTGTTTGGATAGATTGGCTTAGAACGATTGCATGCCTGATGGTGCTTCTGGAGCATAGTGCAGAGCCGTATGTCTTCAATGAAGATGTACAGATTTTGACGGAAAGCGATGCGTGGTGGGTCGGGATTTTTTACAGTATGATGGCCCCTTGCGTGGCATTATTTGTCGTGGCTTCAAGCTATCTGCAAATTCCGCTTCATTATTCTACAGGCGAGTTCTTTAAGCACAGAATAGCAAGGGTCTTCGTTCCTCTTGTCATTTGGAGTCTTATCTATGCATTTATCTGGGGCAATCCGATGGAAAACTTGGGAAATTTGCTGCTCAATTTCAATTATGAAGCTGGTCATCTGTGGTTTGTTTATATGCTTTTGGGGCTTTACCTACTGATGCCGCTACTATCGCCTTGGGCAGAACGTGTAAGCAAGCGCGAATTACAGTTCTATCTGTTGGTCTGTTTCGCCACAACTCTGATACCGATAGTCAGAATATTAGTTTCTGATGGCGACATGGTGGTGTGGGGTCCCTCTGGTGTGCCAAATACAACAGAATATCCTCTCTGGGGGGTGGCAAGTTGGAATCGCTATGGTCTGTTTTATTATATAAGTGGTTTTGTTGGTTACGTGTTGTTGGGGCTCTATATGAGGCGATTTGCCGGATATGGGACACGAGCCAAAGTTGCAACTTTAGCTTTACTGTGCTGGATCCTCGGGTTTACAATATGTTTAATATGGGTTATGGCTATTGTCTATGGTTTGGCTTCAAACGGTTTTCCTGTTAATGGTCCAACAGAAATGATTGTTCTGATTGAAAAGCCTTTCTTGCATGACGCAATATGTGTATATCTGATGACTGTCGGTTTACTGTTCTTATTTAGGATGATTCGTGCTGATGGTTGGTTTTATCAGCGCGTTATCCTGCAGATATCCAAGGTGGGCTATGGAATATTTCTAAGTCACATGATTATTTTGTCTATATTATCCGAATGGTTCAGGGATGCTCTCGGCATCGGTACGGATGGTCTTTTAGGGGTGTTTACCACACCACTACAAATCATACTTACTGCCATGTTTTCCTTGACGATTTCGACCATAGTCTGCATATTGATTCAGCGCATACCAAAATATGGAAAGTGGATTGTTGGTTGAAGAAGAACTTATGGCAGGCAAACGTCTTGAAACCGAACCTGTGAGAGGGTTATTCTGGTCAATGGCCGTCCCCGTGATGCTGCAACAACTGTTGGTGTGGCTTGACAATGTCATCGACCGTATCTGGATAGCCCATATCCCCGATGTCGGGCAGTTGGCTTTCACGGCCTCGGCTGTGTGTGTACCTATCATATATATGATGATGGCACTGTCCGAACTGGTGGGTACGGGCATTGCACCGCAGGTGGGCTATCATTTAGGGCAAGGCAACCGCCAACGTGCCGAACAGACCTTAGGGAGTTTCTTCCTGTTTGATATGTTGCTGGCAGTGTTGGTGTGCGGCGTGATAGAGTGGCAGTGCAGTCCGCTGGTAAGACTCTTTGGTGGTAGTGACCAGACGGCGGCACTGTCAGAACTCTATTTGCGAATCTCCACCCCTGGCAATGCCCTCTGCATCGTGTCGGGAGGATTGGCACCGTTTTTATTGGCACAAGGACGCAGCACAGAGGCGGGCATGGTGCTCGGTTCGGGCATCATATTGAACATGGTACTTGACCCGCTGCTCATGTTCGGCTTCAACATGGGACTGGCTGGTGCAGCCTGGGCTACCACCATTGCCGAGACAGCGGCGGCAGTGCTGGCCATCGCTTGTCTGATGCGTCGTGGCGACATCCGACTGCTACGCACAAACTTCCGACTGAGATGGGATTTGATTGCCCCTTGTCTGGCCCTCGGTGTGACGCCGATGGTGATGATGCTGGCCGAGACGGTGCAAATGGGCATCTATAACCAGACGCTCTACACCATGGTTGGCGATGTCGGTGTAGGGACGATGGCACTGGTCATCATGCTCTACAACTTTTTCTACTTCCCTTTCTATGGCATAGCCTTTGGTGTGCAGGCGATAACGAGCTATAACCTCGGTGCCAATCGTTTGGACCGGGTGCGCGAGAATGTCAGGCTGCTGCTGAAGGTCACCTTGGTGTGGTCGGTAGTAGTGTGGCTGTTGATCATGCTGTGTACCAACCCCATTGTGCAGCTGACCATTGGGGATGGGACCATGACCGACTATGCCGTGCCGATGGTACGACTGTCGTTCGTGGTGTTTTTCATCGCAACCCTGCAGTTCGCCTGTCAGAGCACGCTCCAGGCCATGAACCGTCCCGTTATAACCTTCTGGATCGGTCTGTCTCGCACGCTACTGCTCTTGATACCCTTGGTGTGGCTGTTGCCGATGTTGTTACCCGTTCGCGCTGATGCTGGCGTATTCCTGGCTAAGCCTGTCACCGATGTCTTGGTATGTATTTTCACGGGAATATATCTATACAGATGTTTGAGCAAGATGGAATGATGTCTTAATATGTAATTCAGAAGTTATGGAATTGACAAAGATAAAGATTAGTAAGGCGACTAAAGAACAAGCTCCGGAGATTGCCCGTTTGATTATGATGGCAATGACAGATGATTGCTGTCTCTATTTCTGTGGTGATGGCTATGGATTGGAAGATTTCCGTAAGATGATGACCATGCTGGTTGAACGTGAAGATTCACAATACAGTTACAGGAACACCCTGGTTGCCATGGACGGGGATCAGGTCGTCGGCATTTCCGTAAGTTATGATGGTGGCAAACTTCGCGAATTACGTCTGGCTTTCATCGAGGCTGCCAAAGAATATCTCGGCAAGGATCACTCAGGTATGGAGGATGAGACACAGGCTGGAGAACTCTATCTCGATTCGTTGGCTGTTCAGCCAGACTACCGCTGTCAAGGAATTGCAAGAGCTTTACTTTTAGCAACTAAAGAGAGGGCAGGTCAATATGGGTTGCCACATGTTGGCCTTCTGGTTGACACTGATAATCCCAATGGTGAAGCGCTCTACTCTTCTGTCGGTTTCCAATACGTTGGAGAAAAAAGATGGGGAGGACATTTTATGAAACACATGCTTTTGTAAATATTTTTTCTGTGTGGTGATAAGAGTACCAATAAATGTTAATTGACATTATGACATATATAAGAGCCAAAATTAAGCGGAAACGCTGTCATGTGCTTACAACTTGTAACGCTGTCAAGATGTCTGTAAGGATCACCGCCTGTAAATTGCACCTAAAATAGGGTAAACATGGCGTTAACATTCTTTAGTCCTTTTATCACCACACAGAAATATTTTTTATATTGTTGTCCGCTTTGAGGTCATGCTCGATGATGGCACCTTGGCATTGGTGATTCTGTAGAACACAGGGATCTCCTTGCCCGTAAGGTCGAGAGGCTTAGACCAAAGCATCAGCGAAGGAAAGGTAGCCTATCCGTGTTCCCAAATAATGTTGTTTCTACGATTTCTTCCGCATTGACGACGATCGCATTGCTTTGGTCATTGCCGACGTCTGTGGCAAAGGTATTCCTGCTGCCTTGTTCATGGCAGTCAGCAGGACGATGATCTGTTCGAAAGGCTCGCAATGTAACAATGCGGGAGAGTAGGAGGCCGCCATGCAGCTCTGTACAAGGAATGTGGAGCTAATGGCTGTCAGTATCGTTATCACGATCTGAACAATACGTTTCAATGTCTCTCTCTTCATCATGATCATTTATCAATTATTTAAGTTTTGGTCTAAGGAATCTGGGAACTTGGGAATATTATTTCCTTGATTCCTTGGTTCCTTAGAATAAAAATGGCCTCTGCGCATTGCTAAATACGGTTTATATTGTTTTTGTCTTGGCTTGTGAAAGGTATGTCACTTTAGGGTCGTCCGGGACGTTTCTTTCACCCGAAGGTGCGTCACTTTGCGGTCGTAGATGCGATACTTTACCCCCCTAAAGTATCATCGGAACGGGTCGTAGATGACGTCGGAACGGATGGAAACAAACGTTGGAACGGGTCATAGATGACGTCCCTTCGGCTCACTTGCCTTAACGAGTACAAAGGTACAACAATCGCGAAGGTGCAATGACGGCAGAACACGGAGAAGACGGCCCGAATTATCTCGCTGTACTGATAGCCAATAAGCTTACTGCGAAGCCCCAGGTGGGAGTCGATTACAGAGGACAGAATATGCCGGTGGTGAAGGTGAAAGCATTTTTTTGATTTTTGTTTTGTATTGTGCTAACAAATTTGTATCTTTGCAGGCAGTTAATTGTAAAGAACCTAAGATATTCAAGAAGAATAGTTAAATATTATGGCTACAATAAAGATTTTGAGTGTTGATGACGAGGCTCCGTTGGAGTTGTTGATGAAACAGTACTTCCGCCGCAAGATACGCAGTGGGGAGTATGAGTTCTTCTTTGCCCACAACGGACTGGAGGCCCTCGCTATCCTGTATAACAACCCAGATATTGAGATTATCCTTAGCGACATCAATATGCCGGAAATGGACGGCCTGACGTTGCTGGCCAAGGTGAACGAGATGCGCAACCCAGCACTGCGCGTCATCATGGTGAGTGCCTACGGTGACATGAAGAACATCCGCCAGGCCATGAACAACGGTGCCTTTGACTTTGCTACGAAACCTATTGATATGGAAGATCTGAGCCGGACGATTGAGAAGGCTATCGAACAGATTAACTTCGTGCATGAGTCGCAGAAGGCGTATTCGCAGCTGGAGTCGCTGAAGAAGGACCTGACTACGGCCAGGGAAATCCAACAGTACATCCTGCCGCAGGTGTTCCCGCCATTCCCTGAGGACAGTGACAAGTTGGATATCTACGCCTCAATGGAGGCTGCAAAGGACATCGGTGGCGACTTCTACGATTTCTTCCGCATTGACGACGATCGCATTGCTTTGGTCATTGCCGACGTCTGTGGCAAGGGTATTCCTGCTGCCTTGTTCATGGCAGTCAGCAGGACGATGATCCGTTCGAAAGGCTCGCAATGTAACAATGCGGCAGAGTGTCTGATGGATTCGAACCGTTTGTTGGCGTCCTACTCTGTGGACTGCATGTTCCTCACCGTGTTCTATGCCATCTATAACACAAAGACGGGTCATGTCACTTATTGCAACGCAGGTCATAATCCGCCACATCTGTTGCGTGCCAACGGTACCATTGAAGAGTTGCCGGCGCCGAAGAACACTATTGTGGGGGCTTTTGACAATATCGATTTCAAAGAAGATACCCTGCAATTGGAACATGGCGACACGTTGGTGATGTTTACCGACGGTGTGACTGAGGCAATGACTAAGACGTACGAGGAGTTCGGTACAGAACGCTTAGACAATATCCTCAGTAGTCTGGTTGGCAAAGGCAGTCAGGAGATTATCGAAACTGTCAAGGCAGGGATTAAGGAATTTGTAGATGGTGCCGAACAAAGTGACGACATCACGATGCTGGTGCTGAAGAGAAAGTAAGGTGCTAAGGTGAAGAAGAATATCATCATAGGGTGCATGGGTGTGCTGCTACTGGTATCGGTGGTAGGAGCGTTCTACATGCGTCGTAGCAATGACGAGCGAATCAGCGAACTGGAAACAGAGATAGACGCACTGCGAAAACATGAGAAACAGTCGGAGGTGGACCGCCGTGTGAGCAAACAGATGGAAGAGATAGCCTACGGTCAGCAGGTTCTCTCCGAAGAGCGCAGTAAGGAGGCCATCCGCCAGTCGGAGATAGCCCAGGAGATGACGATCCGCTCAGAAAGCGAGCGAAAGAAAGCCATCGAAGCACGGGGTATTGCTGAAGAGTCTGCCCAGGAGGCTAGGAATGCCTACCAGTTGGCTGAACGCCAGCGTATGGAGGCAGAGCATGCGAAACTGGTTGCTGACACACTGAACTATCTCTCGTTAGGCCGTACCCTTGGTTCACAGTCATATTCTATCTATCAGACTGGTGATAAGGAGTTGGGCAATATGCTGGCCTATGCCTCTTACTTCTACACCAATAACTATGGTGGTGACTTGTATACTCCTGCCGTGTTTCAGGCCCTGACACAGTCTGCAGGTGGCCGCCGCATCTGGAGCGTCCATAACGGCAGTATCTCACGCATTGATATCTCCATCAAGAATAATCAGGTGTTGACTGTCAGCAGCTATGGTGAAATCTTCGCACACCGGTTCCAAAACGGTCAGCTACGCACTACACGATTAATGAATGACAGGAACTATTGTTTCCGCGATGTCTTCGCAACGAAAGACGGGAAAGAATATGCCATCAGTCATACGGGCCATTTGGTGGTTTTTGACGGGAAAAACGTCAATAAAATTCTCTATTTGGAAAACATCGACCGTCCCTTCAGTATTCAGAATGTCAACGATAGCAAGCAGTTGCTGATTACTGGTGAGAAGAGCATTGCATTGCTCGATGTCGCTACCGACAAAGTCATTGGCACGCGTCGTTTGGACTTCAGCGTCGCGAGTGTCGGGAGACGTGACTACAAGCCTTTGTTGTTCGACAACCGTGGACGTATGCACCTCTTCAATGGTCTTGATGATATCACTAATGAGAAGGTCCCCGTTTCCGGTCAGGTGACGGCCTTTGCCAGTTCAAAAAATGAACATCTCATGGCCTATGGCATGGCCGACGGTACCATCTGGCTGATAGACAGAAATGGCAAAATGTATAAGCTTGTAGGTCATCTCTCACAAATCACTAAGATGAAATTAAACGGCAAACGCCTGTATTCCTCCAGTTATGATGGCAAACTGCTCTTCTGGGTAACTGATGACCCTCAGATTAAGCCCATCACGCTATTTCAGTCTAGTAGCTGGCTTACTGACTTCACCTTCAGCAGCAGTAAGGACTACATCTGGACAGGTGAATACAACGGTAACATTACCGAATATCTCATCTCGATGTCGAAGATTGCCCAGCGCCTCCGCCAGAATGTGAAGCGCAATTTCACCAGGGAAGAATGGGACTACTATGTGGGCAAAGGAATTCCGTATAGGGAGGTAAAAGTGAATAGTGAACAGTGAACAGTGAAGAATTTGCTACCGCTATGAAAGAGAGAAATAGATATATAATAATGCGGAGGATACTGCTGTGCGCAGCAATCTTCATTATTTATTGTACATTATTCATTAGCCCCGCAGGGGCGCAGGGCCTTCCCCTGATTCGCAACTATACAGCGGCGGAATATGGCGGTCACAACCGTAACTACGATGTCGAGGAAGGTGAGGACGGTACGATTTTTGTAGCTAATTTCGAGGGTCTGCTCTATTACGACCGTGCCCGCTGGCGCATCATTCATACTCCCGGCATCAATCGTGTTACAGTCTGTGTTCGCGACAGCAAGAACACCATGTGGGTAGGAGGATACAACTATTTTGGTCGTGTGCAGCTGAGAGCCAATGGTGAGCTGTTCCTGCAGCAGGTGGCCAAGGACGGGCTGTTCGATGGTGAGGTAAAGGAAATCTTTGAGGACGAGGGTTCGTTGCAGTTTGTGGCCAGTGACAACAATATCTATGAGGTCACTGAAACGGACAGTCCCAACCCCATCGTGAAGCTGAAGAAGCACACCAATGCCAATTTTATCATTGGCGTCGAGTCAAATGTCGTGTCGCTGGAAGCACTGAAGGCAGGCAAGGAAAATGCCTTGATGGAAGACATCATCCAGACAGAGAAACTTGACGACGGACTCGTTGTCAAGGTAAAGGAGAACATGGGCCTGATTATTGCCGATGACCAGGGTAACGACCTCTTTACCATCAC
>Ga0310695_10012500_pt1 | contig 11872 bp, 9 predicted proteins | sample RumenRJG_04DNA_FD_203882 | JGI IMG/M metagenome (GOLD analysis project Ga0310695, IMG submission 203882) | Bovine rumen microbial communities from Lethbridge, Alberta, Canada - RJG_04 (v2) (version 2) | ecosystem: Host-associated > Mammals > Digestive system > Stomach > Rumen | place: Canada... | reverse complement strand
GAACAATGCGGCACGTAAAAAGTCCGCGATGGCCGGTAAGCTCAACGGCCTGAACTGAGAACATTCTTGATGTGATGACGAAGGGGCGCAATCTTTGCGTCCCTTGGGCTTTTTTGGAGGCAAATTCAAGATGAAGAAGCTGATGCTCATCGTCAATCCCGTCGCGGGACGGGGCGGCTTCAAAACCTTATTTGGCGAAGCCATGCTGACGCTTGCCAAGGGCGGATATCAGCCGGATCTGTATTTTACGCAGGACCGCGGAGATGCGACCGTCTTTGCGGCAGATCATGCGGCCGATTACGATGTTGTCGCCTGCGTCGGCGGGGACGGAACCCTTAGCGAGGTTCTGGCCGGCCTGATGCAGGTAAAGAACCCGCCTCCCGTGGGATATTTCCCGATGGGTACGGCAAACGACGTGGCCACGACCCTCGGACTTCCCAAAAACGACACCGTCGGCGCCGCAAAGCGGATTCTGAGCGGCACGCCGCATCCCTTTGACGTCGGCGGCTTCGGGGATCATGAATACTTTGCCTACATCGCGGCCTTCGGCGCGTTTACCGAGGTAAGCTATGCCACGCCGCAGGATCAGAAGCGCGCGCTCGGCCATCTGGCCTATGTGCTGCAGGGAGCGGCACAGCTTGGAAAGATCGAAAAGATCCCCACCCGAATCGAGTATGACGACGGCGTGTATGAAGGAGAACTGGTTTACGGCAGCATGTCCAATTCGACTTCCGTGGCGGGAATCGTTCATCTTCGCGAGGAGATGGTCAGTCTCGGCGACGGAATGAGCGAACTGGTGCTGGTCCGTGATCCCGGGACCATCGACGCCTACGGAGAACTGGCGGCCGCGGTTCTCTCAAGGAGCTTCGACAGCAGGTATCTGACCATTCTGCACACCAAACGTGCCAAATTTACATTTGAAAAACCAATCGCCTGGACCAGAGACGGAGAAGCCGGCGGAGAACACCGGGAAATTGAACTCTGTAATTACCACTGTCCTGTTCAGCTGATTTTTTAAAGGAGACGATGCTCTATGAAAAGAGAGAAAATCGCAGCCATCTTTGCCGACGCGCAGCGTTTTACGGAAGAGGAGATTACAGTCTGCGGCTGGGTCCGTACGGTCCGTGACATGAAGAATTTCGGCTTCGTCGAACTCAACGACGGCAGCTGCTTCAAGTCCCTGCAGGTGGTCTTTGCCAGGGAGACCCTCTCCAATTATGATGAGATAGCCAGACAGAATACCGGCGCGGCTCTGATTGTGAAGGGTCAGCTGGTGCTTACCCCCGAGGCCAAGCAGCCCTTTGAGCTGAAGGCGGGAGAGATCACGGTGGAAGGCGTCTCCACGCCGGATTATCCTCTGTCCAAAAAACGCCACAGTGTGGAATTTCTCCGCACGATCCAGCATCTGCGTCCCAGAACCAACCTCTTCTCGGCGGTCTTCCGCGTGCGCAGCGTCGCAGCGCAGGCCATCCATGAGTTTTTCCGGGACCGCGGATTTGTCTATGTCCATACCCCGATCATCACGGGCTCTGACGCCGAAGGCGCCGGCGAGATGTTCCGGGTCACGACGCTTGACCTGAACAATCTTCCTCTTAAGGAAGACGGAAGCGTTGACAACAGCAAGGATTTCTTCGGCAAGGCCACGAACCTTACGGTCTCCGGCCAGCTGAACGCCGAGAACTTTGCCATGGCCTTCGGTGACGTCTATACCTTCGGACCCACCTTCCGCGCCGAGGTATCCTATACCCCGCGGCATGCGGCGGAGTTCTGGATGATCGAACCGGAGATGGCCTTTGCGGATCTGTATGATTATATGGACACCGCGGAGGCGATGGTGAAGTACATCATCAACACGGTTCTCGAGCGCTGCCCACAGGAGATGACCTTCTTCAACCAGTTTGTAGACAAGGGACTTCTCGACCGCCTTGGAAATGTTGTTTCCAATGAGTTCGGACGCGTGACCTATACGGAAGCGATTGAGATTCTTGAAAAGAGCGGAAAGAAGTTCGACTTCCCGGTGAAATGGGGCATCGACCTCCAGACCGAGCATGAGCGCTATCTGACCGAAGAGGTCTTCAAAAAGCCGATTTTCGTCACGGATTATCCCAAGGACATCAAGGCCTTCTATATGCGCCTGAATGACGACGGAAAGACCGTTGCCGCGGCAGACTGCCTGGTTCCCGGTATCGGAGAGATCATCGGCGGCAGCCAGAGAGAGGAGCGCCTGGATCTGCTCGAGGCGAGAATGGACGAGTTGGGCCTGAAGAAAGAGGACTACTGGTGGTACCTCGACCTGCGCCGCTACGGCAGCTGCCGTCACGCAGGATACGGACTGGGCTTTGAGCGCATGGTGATGTATCTCACCGGTGTCAGCAACATCCGCGACGTGGAGCTCCATCCGCGCACCACCGGCAACGCGGACTTCTGATTCTGTACAGCGAAAAGAAAAATAAAACCTGTTCCCCGGCGGAACGGTGAAATTCCAAAAGAAAAAATGTTTCACGTGAAACAATCATCAAAAGAGGCTGCCTCCGAACGAGACAGCCTCTTTTCCAAGACAGAGGACCCTGCATGAAAAAAAGAACCAATCTGATTTTGCTGCCGATCCTGATCTTTCTGCTCCTGCTGCTGGGCTTCGTGGTGAGTCAGAATCTGCGGCTGAACCGTGTGATGAAGACGCTCCCGAACGAGACGCCGCTTCCATCGTCGGAACCGACGGCGGCGGAGCCTGAACCGACACCAACGCCGACCCCAACCCCGACCCCAACCCCGGAGCCGGTGTATGTCCAGACCATTCCGGAGAACGCGCTCTGGGGGATGATCCCGGATCCGGAGGGGTATCACGAGAGCATGGATGCTTCCGATCTGAGCAGCTTTCTGCGTCTGGAAGAGGTGCAGGAGCTGATCGGAGACAAGACGCTGCTCTGGAATCCGGATATCGTCCGTTATCCCGACACCCCGGTCCGCTGGTATTTCGATGAGACAATTCTCTGCATCGTCTGGCAGGAAGTGGAAGCGCAGGCGGTCGGAACCTTTTCCGAGGTCATCATTGCGGACGGCTCCCAGCTGCGGCGCAAAATTTCCGCGGATGAGCTATGGAGCTTCGCCTTCAAGACCACCAGTCAGTTTGCCGCGGACGCCAACGCGGTGCTGGCCTTCGGCGGAGACTTCTATTACCACGGGCGCGCCTGCGGCATCGGGATCTACCAGAGGGAGTTCTACCGCTTTGATCCGAAAACCTGCGACACCTGCTACATCACCTCGGACGGAGACATGCTCTTTTCTTACCGGAACCAGTTTACCGAGCAGACCCAGGCGGAGCAGTTTGCGGCGGAGAACGACGTGCTGTTTTCCCTGGTCTTCGGACCCGTTCTGATCGACGAGGGCAGGGATGTCACGCCGGAGCTCTACCCCTGGGGCGAAGTCACGGACACCTATGCCCGGGCGGCGCTGGGACTGCTGGAGCGGCATCACTATCTCACCATGAACATCAACTGCGCCCAGCCGGGAACGGAGTATTATAACCTGGCTACACTGCGTCAGGAGGCGGACGCCATGCTGAAGCGCGGCTGTTGGAAGGCCTATGCGCTCGACGGCGGACAGACCGCTACCACCGTCTTCGGAGGACAGCTCATCAATCCGGTCCAGTTCGGCCAGGAAAAGGAGATCAGCGATATCATCTATTTTGCCTCCGCCCACGGCGGGGAGCTGAAAGAAATTGAAACGGAATGAAAAATGTCTTGTTTTTTTTCCGACTCTCCTATAAACTGTCAGCAGAGGAATAAACGGAAAACGGTGGTGATGGGATGAGAATTCTCGGCGCGGTGATCATTGCGGCAGGGCTGCTGCTCTTTGCGCAGTTTCAATATCTGCCCGCCCTGATCTGCATCGTCATCGGTGCGATCTTCATGGGAAAACCGCGAACACCGAAACCGGAGGAACCGGATGAGGAGACGGACAGCGAGCGGGTCCGTGTAGACGCGCCGCTGACAAAGGTGCGCAGCGCCAGCATCGACCACCGAAGACTGGCCTTTCCGGTGGACGGAGTGACGAAGAACAACGACGACGGCTCCTCCCGTCAGGAGGCTCTCCGCAAGCTTTGTGAAGGCGAAGACATGATGGTGGTGGAAGTCTGGTTTGACGACTACCTCTTCGGCGGGAAGCTGAACATCCGGGTCATGACCGAACAGGGCTGTGTGGGAGAGATCCGCCCGAAGGACGTGGCCACGGTCCGGTCCTATTTCGGCACGGCGGTCCGGATGATCTACCTCGAGATTGCCAAAGCAGAAGGAGCGGCCGGAGCGGACGAATACCATGCCGATGTCGTCATCATAGAAGAAACAGAGAAAAATAAACCCGATGTTGAAGAAAGAAACAGCCGATAAAGTGTCATACAGGAGGAGTATATCATGAAGACGGAAACTTATCGCAGCCTGCTGAGCATCACATTCTGCGTCCTGCTGCTTTTTCTGCTGCCGGCGAGCCTTGCCTTTGCGGAGGGAAACAGCGAAAACGCAACACTTCCTTTTCAGATTGATGACCATGGAATCATGACCTTGGAAGAAACCGGCCCGCTGGATGCCGAAGCCTTCGCCGAACTGAAGGAGGATGCGAGGCTCTCCGTGCTGGCGGTCACCGTTCCGGAAGGCGTGACGGAGATCGGCGACGGGGCCTTCGCGAACTTTCGGAATCTGCGGGGGGTCGTCCTGCCCGACAGCGTTGAGCGCATCGGGTCGAAGGCCTTTCAAAACTGTGAAAGCCTGAGCAGCCTGACCCTTCCGACCGATCTGCGGGAGCTGGAGGCGGATGCCTTTGAAGGCTGCGGTGCGCTGAAAGAGGTGTGCCGCTGGTGTGATTCCGGCATCAAAGCATCCATGCTTCCGGAAGGGCTGGATCTGAAGATCATGCACCGCCCGAACATGGCCTATGCCAGTTACGCCTGGAGCGCAGACGGTACATCCTGCGCCGCCTCGGCGCCCTGCGTCCACCACAATCACGGCCCGATCTATGAGATGGTCAGGACAGATGTTCTGGTCATCGAGGAACCGACCTGTGAGGAGAAGGGGAGCGTGGAAGCCGCGGCCGTGTTTCTGAATCCAGGCTTCGGCATCCGGACCCAGGAAGTGACGCTGCCGGCGAGCCACAGGCTGATCCATCATGCCGCGGCCTCCGCCGGCTGTGAAACCGGCGCGGTGCAGGAGTACTGGGAGTGCGAGCTCTGCGGCAGCCTCTTCGGCAATGCCGCTGCCACCTGGAACCTGAGCGCGCCCGCGGTCGGAAAGCCCCTCGGCCACAACTATGCCTTCAGCGACTATGCCGAACGGCCGACCTGCCAGGACGACGGCGTGGCGCGGTATGTCTGCACCCGCTGCGGAGACGAGAAGACCGAGGAGGTTCTTGCTTCCCCGCGGTATCATGTCTATGACTTTGAGCACCAGGACGGCGCGTGGAAGTCCACCTGCTCCGAGCACGGCGGCGTCGTCTATCACTGCACGGTCTGCGGCGCAAAAACGGTGGTTGAGCTTCCCCTTCTGGACCACGAGTGGGGTGACTGGGTGGTGGAGAAGGAAGCCACCAAAGAAGCGCCAGGGCTGAAGGTCGTGAAATGCATGCACTGTGACGCCAGGGTTCACGCCGAGATCCCGAAGATAAAATAACAGAGAAAAGAATGCCCCTGACGGAAAACAGAAAGTTCTGAGCAAAACAGAAGAAAACAGACAGCTGGAACCCGGAGAAGACGCTTTCTCCGGGTTCCAGCTGTCTGGCACCTGCGGTTCTTATCCGAGGGCATCCAGGGTGATCTCATCCTCGTACTGCCGGGTATAGAGCCGCCAGTAGCCCCCGCGCGCCGCCATGAGCTGCTCATGGGTGCCCTGTTCGACGATGCGGCCGTCCTCCATGTGCAGGATCCAGTCGGCGTTTCGGACCGTGGAGAGCCGGTGGGCGATCACCACCGAGGTCCTGCCGCGGATGACGGTGTCGATGGCGCTCTGAATCTTCTGCTCGGTGATGGTGTCCACCGAAGCCGTGGCCTCATCGAGAATCAGGATCCGGGGATCACAGAGAATGGCGCGGGCAAAGCACAGGAGCTGCTTTTCACCGGTGGAGAGAAGGTCTCCTCCCTCCCCTACATCGGTGTCGAGGCCCTGTTCCAGGCGGTCCACGAAGTCTTTGGCCGAAACCAGTTCCAGGGCCCGGTCAATCTGTTCCGGTGTGGCTTGCGGATTTCCGTACAGCAGGTTCTCCCGGATGGTGCCGGAGAAGAGCTGCGGCGCCTGGAGGACATAGCCGATGGCAGAGTGAAGCCAGAGCTGGGAGCGCTCACGGGCGTCCCGCCCGTCGATCAGAACACGGCCGTGGGTGGGTTCGTAGAAGCGGCAGATCAGATTCGCGAGGGTGGACTTCCCCGCTCCGGTCTCGCCGACGATGGCCAGACAGGTCCCGAAGGGAATCTTCAGACTGAAATGCTCCAGTACGGTCTCTTCCCCGTCGGGATAGCGGAAGCTGACGTCCTGAAACTCAATATCGCCGATGAGCGTTTCCCAGTTTTCGCGCTTCGGGTGAAAGGCGTCGCCGTAGCGCTCCAGCACCTCCGGACGGTCCTGAACCTCCGGCTTCGTATCCAGAAGCGTACAGAGACGCTCAATGTTGACCTGGGTGGTGATGAGTCCGCCGACGGCGTCGACGATCCAGCGAACCGGTTCCATCATCCCCTGGGCATAGGACATGAACATCGAGAAGGTGCCGATCTGGGTGGCGGCGATGTAGCCGCCTTTCCACAGCACCAGCGCGAGGGCCATGGAAGAGGCGAAGTGCATGGTGCTGCTGAACAGGCCGCGCAGCCTGGCGGCCCGAATGCTCTTTCGGCGCATGTCCCCGGTGTCCGCGGTGAAGTCCTTCTCCATGCGGTCTTCGATCACGAGACTTTTGATGGTGCGCGCACCGGTGATGCCCTCGTTGAAGTTGCCGGTGATGCGGGAGTTGACTTCGCGGATCTCGCGGTTGACCTGGGTGAGCCTGTGCTGAAACAGACTGAAAATCAGCGCGGTGACCGGAAGGATCGCGATCACCGGAAGCGCCAGACGCGCATTGGTCAGCAGCATCACCAGGATCGCGCCGATGAGATAACAGCCCTGCCAGACCCCGTTGAGTAGGGTCCAGGAGCAGAGCTCGCCGATGCGGGAGGTGTCGCTCATGACCCGGGCGTGGATGTAGCCGACGCTGTTCTGGTTGTAGTAGGAGAAGGACAGGGTCTGCAGATGGGAGAAGGCGGCGTTGCGCAGGTCCATGTCCACGCCGACCTCAATTTTCATGCCGTAAATGCAGCTGATGTAGTTGAGCACGGCGCTGCCGAGGATGACGGCCAGGTAGAGGATCAGGAAAATGGGAAAGTTCTCGAGCGTGCCGCGCGCGACAAAGTGGTTCAGCGCGTAGCGCTGAAAAAGCGGAACACCGATGTCCACGATGCTTCCGAGGGCGCTGGAGAGAAGCATCAGGATCAGAGGCCTGCGATAGTGACCGAGCTGCGGAAGCAGACGGCGGAGACCGAAGAGCCCGTAGGGATTCTTTTTCATTCGGCAGCCTCCTCTCCGATGCCGGACTGGATGGCACAGATCCGCTGATAGAGGCCTCCGGCGGTCTTCAGTTCTTCATGGCTCCCCTGCTCCGCGATCTGTCCATGGTCCAGGACCAGGATCCGGTCCGCCTTGGAGAGGGTCGTAATGCGGTGGGAGATGAGGATCACGGTGGCGCTGCCGAAGCGGGCTTCGAGGGAGGAGCGGATTTTCGCGTCGGTCTCGGTGTCCACGGCGGAGAGCGAGTCGTCAAAGATGAGAATGGGCGTCCGCTGCACCAGCGTGCGGGCAATGGCCGTGCGCTGTTTCTGGCCGCCGGAGAGGGTCAGACCGCGCTCCCCTACCAGAGTGTCGTAGCCTTTGGCAAAGCCCATGACGGTTACGTCCAGACAGGCCGCCCTCGCCGCTTCCCGAATCTGCCCGCGGGAGACCTCCCCGTCGTGGATGGCGATATTCTCGGCAATGGTGCGGGAGAACAGAAAAGGCTCCTGCAGGACCATTCCGATGCTCCGGCGCAGGTGATCGGTGCGGATGTCTCGGATGTTCACCCCGTCGATCCGGATCTGTCCCTGCCCCTCGGAGAGTTCATAGAGCTTGTCCAGAAGCATCACCAGGGTGCTCTTGCCGCTGCCGGTACCGCCCAGAATGCCCAGCGTGGTTCCGGCGGGAATGCGGAAGCTCACGTCGTGCAGCACTTCGGTGTTTTCCTCATAGGCAAAGGAGACGTGATCGAACACGATTTCCCCGCGGATCTGCGGCGTCAGGCGCTGCCCGTCGTCCGTTTCTTCCGGGGCCTGCATGATGGCGCGGATGCGGTCGAGCGAGATGCCGGCCTTGCTCATGTCGGCGATCATGCGGCCGAGCATGCGCACCGGCCAGGTCATCATGGCGCAGTAAGAGAGAAAGGCCAGGTAGGTGCCGGGGCGCATCCGGCCGCGGAGGCAGAACAGCGCGCCGAAGACCACGGTGAGCAGAATCTGCAGCCCGGAGAGAACGTCCCCGATGCTCCAGAACGCGGCGAGGGGCCGGGCCAGCTTCATCCACTTGTCTGTGTAGAGGCTGTTCTGCGCTTCAAAGCGGTCCTGCTCATAGCGTTCGCGGCCGAAGGCCCGCACGATGCGCACACCCGTGAGGTTCTCCTGGGCAATGGCGGAGAGAAGGCCTTCGTTTTCGTCGCAGTCCAGGAAGGCTTCGCCGATGCGGCGGTGAAAGAAAAAGGAATAGAGAATGATGACCGGAACCGGAAGCATCGCGATCAGGGTCAGACGCGGATCCATCCCAAGCATGAAGCTCAGGGAAAGCAGCAGCAGAATCACGACCCGGATGAGGTTTGTCATCTGCTCGGCCAGGAAGTTCTTCAGGGTTTCGATGTCCGAGGTACAGCGCTGAATGATGTCACCGGTGCTGTTGTGCATGTGCCAGGCGTAAGGCAGGCGCTCCAGGTGTGCGAAGAGCCGGTCGCGCATGGTCTTCACCAGCGTCTCGGCGGCGCGGGTTTTGCTGACCTCATAGCCGTACTGGGCAAGGACCTTCCCGAACGCCACGAGCAGGAGCGCGGCCGTCAGCAGGGCAATCTGACGCTGCATCGTCCCCTGCCCCTGCGCCGCGTCCAGCAGACGGGCGGCCCAGGCGGGAAGCTGCTCCGCCGGCGCGCCGCCGATCACATGGTCCACCGCGATCCGGACAATCTGCGGCGCGACAAGGTCGGCCAGGGCGCTCAGCGCCGAGGCCAGCATGCTTAAAAGAAAGAAAAGACGACTGCCCCGGAGAAAGTCCCGGAGCATCCGTCGATTAAAAAGCGTATCCGCTGTGCTTCGATTCATACCGGCAGATCCTTTTCTCAGGGATGGAATAATCTGCCGTCAGCATATCATACTTCCCGCCTGAGAACAAGCCCGGAAGAGGACGATTCTTTCCCCCGGCAAAGCGGGGGGTTCAAAGTGCGGCGGCCGAGCTGTCCTCGCCGCCGCACATGGAACGCTTTATTTCGCTCTTCCGCCGGATTGCGTGTGATCGTAATCGGCAAAGAAGTCCTTCGTATCCTTTACGACGATCCCGCCGAAGAGAATCAAAGAGAACAGGTTTGGAATGGCCATGAGGCCGTTGCAGACGTCTGCCGCGTCCCAGAGAAGCTGCACGCTGATGAGCGCGCCGAGGGCGCAGATCACCATGTGCAGCACCCGGTAAATCTTTACCCTGTGAGTGCCGAACAGAAAAGCAAAGGCGGATTCACCGTAGGTATACCAGCCCAGTACCGTAGACAGGCAGAACAGAATCAGAGAAATGACGATCACGACTTGCCCAAGCCCGCCCAGATTCTGCCGGAAAGCCGTGGAGGCCAGCACCGTGCCGTCTGTGACACCGCTGTTCCACACGCCGCTGACCATGACAATCAGAGCGGTAAAGGTGCAGATGACGAAGGTGTCAAAAAAGACCTCAATAATGCCGTAGAGCGCCTGCTTGACCGGTACATCCACCTTGGCCGTGGCATGCACCATGGCCGAGGAGCCGGTGCCGGCTTCGTTGGAGAACACACCGCGCTGGACTCCCCTCCGGATAGCGACGCCCATGGTGGCGCCCGCCACACCGCCGATCACCGCATCGCCGGTAAAGGCGGACTTCACGATAAACCACAGAGCCTGCGGAATAAGCGTGATGTTCATGATGAGGATCACGAGCCCGAAGCCCAGATAGATCAGCGCCATGATGGGGGTCAGAAAGGTGGTCACGTCAGAGATCTTTCTGACGCCGCCGAAGATGACCAGCCCGTCGACCACCAGAATCAGAATCGCAACAATCCACGGAATCACGGTGGTGTTGCCCACAAAACCGCTGACAGCGCTGTTGATGGTGTTGACCTGCAATGCCCCGCAGGAAACAACGGAGACAAAGACCGTAAACACCGCGAAAGCGCCGCCCAGGATCCTGGCAATGGTCTTGTGTTTCATTCCCCGGGTCAGAATATACATGACACCGCCACGGAAATTGCCGTCTTCGTCCTGTATGCGAAAATGCATGGCCAGGGCGATCTCGGCAAACTTCGTCGCCATGCCGCCCAGAGCCGCGACCCACATCCAGAAGATTGCCCCCGGCCCGCCGACGGCAATGGCGTAGGCCACACCCACGATGTTGCCGTTGCCTACGCAGGAGGAAAGCGCCGTGGCCAGTGCCTTGTAGGAGCGGATCTGACCGATGCCGTCGTCCGTCTTCTTCCCGACATTGCCGACAACTTCCCGGAAGGCCGTTCCAAAGCGCGTGAACTGCACACCGCGCAGGCGGATTGTGAAGTACAAACCAACTCCAAAAAACACCGCCAGCATGATCGGACCGAATAGAAACGTGCCCAGATCCCCCAAAATTTTCCCGATGACAGCTTCCATTTTCTTTTCCCCTTTCCCTGAAAAAAATACCGGGGACTCGATCAATGAGTCCCCGGTTTTGCGCTTCTGTTTCTGTGATGTTATGAAACAGACCAACGCGTGAACTCGAAAAAAGGCGCGCGAAAACACATGTACATGCGCTCAGACATGCACAGCATCCCGCAGCTCATTTTTTCGCAGAATTTCACGTTCATTTCACCCATTTAACCTATTGACTTGATATGTTATTTTGTTTATACTGCATTTGTTCTCCTTTGTCAAGGGGGAAAAGAAAGGATTTTAGACGATGATGATTCAGGTTTCCGGAGGAAAAATGGATGAAAAACGAAATCAGCTGAAAGAATTTCTGCTGTCTCAGGGCAGCATGGCCGTGGCCTTTTCGGGCGGCGTGGATTCCACTTTCCTTTGTGACCATGGATCTGACCGGCTATCGCACGGGAAGCATGAATGAGACGCTCGAGAAGACGGAATAAAGGAAAGAAAAGGATATAAATCGGAGATATGCTGAATGAATTTTCGCGGACCCAGCTTTTGCTGGGGCCGGAAGCCATGGACAAGCTTGCGCACAGTCGGGTGGCAGTTTTCGGGATCGGCGGCGTGGGCGGCTATACGGTCGAGGCTTTGGCAAGAACGGGGATCGGCGCGCTGGATCTGATCGATGATGACAAGGTCTGCCTGACCAACATCAACCGGCAGATCCTCGCCACGCGAAAGACCGTGGGAAAATACAAGGTGGATGTGGCCGCCGAGCGGATCGGTGAAATCAATCCGCGCTGCGCGGTACGGACCTACAAGACCTTTTATCTGCCGGATACGGCAGAGGAATTCGATTTTTCCCAATATGATTATGTAGTGGACGCCATCGACACGGTGAGCGGCAAAATACAGCTGGTGCTGGCGGCTCAGGCGGCTGGAACA
>Ga0310695_10012493_pt1 | contig 11881 bp, 10 predicted proteins | sample RumenRJG_04DNA_FD_203882 | JGI IMG/M metagenome (GOLD analysis project Ga0310695, IMG submission 203882) | Bovine rumen microbial communities from Lethbridge, Alberta, Canada - RJG_04 (v2) (version 2) | ecosystem: Host-associated > Mammals > Digestive system > Stomach > Rumen | place: Canada... | reverse complement strand
TCGACATGCTCATCGCCACCAGTCGTGCCAAGCCCGACTACGAGCAGTACTTGCATTGGGCTATGCAGAAAGCCGAACTCTGTCAGCAGCAGGGCGAGGAGACCGAACGCTGGCGCACCGAGGCCGATATCGGGTTGGTGATGACGCACCTGAGACAGGTGGACGAGGGACTCAGGAAACTCGACGAGGCCATCAGCCATCTCAACAGCCCTGGCAGCATCGACCGCATGGATGCCTTTATCATCGCCGTGAAGCGCAAGATCAACGCGCTCAACGACTTGGGGCGCTATGCCGAGGTGATTCCTCTGGCCCAGCGGATTCTCGACCGTCTGGACCACTACGAACAACACACCAAGGACTACGCCGAGGACAGTTATCGCCTATCATGGAGCGACAATCCCAACGACCGTGACCGCTATCTGGACTTCAGCCGTGCGCAGGCATGGGGATTCATGGCGCAAGCGCATGCCTGTTTGAGTGAAAAGGGAAAAGTGAATAGTGAAAAATCGGCTGCTGCACAAAAAGCAAAAGAGTATCTCGCGCTTTTCAACCAGACCGGCTATGGTCATACATTCGGTGCCCGCCGCATGATTGCCCCCGCACAGATGGCTCTTGGTATGTACGACGAGGCCTTGGCAACCTACACGGAGATAGAGCGCCGCATGGCTGCCGACACGCTCAATGAAGATTATGCTGTCATCCTACGCTCCCGCGCCATCGCCGCCAGGGCCAAAGGCAGGTTGGCTGAGGCCTACGACTATCAGGCGCGCTACGCAGCCCTTTCGAAGGCCGTCAGCGACAGCCTGCACAAAAGCGAGGCCCACGACTATGCAGCCCGTTACCGTGCCCAGGAACAACAGTTGCAGATCCAGGAGAAGCAGGCTGAGACCGAACGCTCCCACATCGTCAGTCTCGCCATTGCCGTCGTGGCCTTGCTGGCCGTCGCTTTCGCCCTCTATTTTTTCCGCCAGAAACGGATTGTCAGCGAAAAGAACCGTGCATTGGTACGTATGATCAGCGGTATGCCGCCCGAACCTGTCGACGAAGCGGAGACCATCGAGGAGAGCCGTGAAGTTCAAAATGCCGACGAGGCCGTCGAAGATTCCGCCACAGACGACAACGCTGATGCCGGTTTCTTCTCCACCATCGATGCCACCATCCGCTCCGAGCGCCTCTACTCCAACCTTACCCTGCAGCGTCAGGACATCTGCGACCGTTTCGGCATCCGTCGCCATACGCTCAACAACCTGCTCTCGACCTACGCCAATGGGCAGACCTTCCCCCAATATGTCAATTCTCTGCGTATGGAGGAGGCCGTCATCCTGTTGCGCGACCATCCCGAGATGACCCTCGCCGACATTGCTGCTGCCGTGGGGTTCACCCCCGCCAATCTGCGTGATAAGTTCAAGCGCCAATATGGTATGACACCTGCAGAATACCAAAAGCAGCGAGAAGAAATGTCTTAATTTGCTTTAGAGTCCCGTTTCCGATGCACGTATTTGGGTCATATCCCAAATGCGTGCATTGCTTTTGGGCTTTATCATTCCTTTTTTCCGTATCTTTGCACAAAATATTGAGAAATCAACATGAGTCAAGACCTCTTTAAGAAGATTAATGCTACAATCCGCAAGGAACGGCTTTATGCTGACATTGACTTAATGCGCGAAGACATCATGAGGCGCTTCGGCATTGGTCGTCACCGTTTGAACGACCTGCTGTCGGCTTATGCCGACGGTATGTCCTTCCCTCAGTACATCAATGCCATCCGTATGGAGGAAGCCTACATGCTCCTTACTGACCACCCGGAGATGACCATCGTCGAGGTGGCCTGTCATGTAGGATTCACCGCTCCTAATCTACGCGAGCAGTTCAAACGCTGTTACGGTGTTACACCAGCGGAATATCGTGCAGGTTTGGTATCCGATGTGGATGACTAAGTCAGATTATTATCGTCTAAGGGGTATTACTACATTATTTATTAACATTATTAAAACAACACAACAATGAAGAAAACTATTATCTCTATGGTAGTCATGGCCATGTTCGCCGTGATGCCTGCAAATGCCCAGGGAATTGCATTCGGTGTAAAGGGCGGTGTAAACTTTACCAAGATGAGCATCGACAATGATGCCGTCAATTCGGAGTCCGGCGTTGGCTTCTTTATCGGCCCGACGCTGAAGATTGACTTCCTGCCGTTCCTCGGTATACAGGGATCTGTCATGTATGAGCAGGCCAATAGCAAGGTGGATGGCGAGAAGATCAAGCGTCAGAGCATCATTGTGCCCATCGACCTCCGCGTGAACCTTAAACTCAACGAGGATGCAGGTATCTATCTGGCAACGGGTCCGCAGGTTGGCTTCAATGTCGGTGAAAGTGATTTCTCCTGGAACGATACGAGTACCTACAAGAACACCTTCCAGATGAAGAAGTCGATGTTCAACTGGAACTTCGGCGCCGGTGCCATGTTGTCCAAGCACTTTGAGGTGGGTGTCGTCTACAGTCTCGGCATTTCCAAGACTGGTGAGTTGGAAGCAGAGATTGACAAGGCAAAGGCCAATAACAATGAACTTAAGCCCAAGTCCAGAACCTGGCAGATTTCCGCTACATATTTCTTCTAAGGCATGAGAAGACATCTGCGGTGGATGTTCACAATAGCCCTCGTCTACAGTTTTGCAGGCGAGGGTTTGGCACAGAAAAAGAACTTCTGGAAAGGTGTTGTGGCCTATTTTGACTCTTCTAACGTGAAGGGTGTCGATCCCGCCTATATCACTCAACCCCAGAAGCCGTGGGCCCTTGTGCTCAATTCCAATATCGACCAGATGAACTTGGAAGTGTCATCCACCATAGACGGCGAATATACCACCCATATGCAGATCAAGCCTCCCGTCTCCACCTCTATCGGTCTCTGGGCAGGCTATCGCGGATGGGGAGCCGGCTATTCCCTGTCACTCTCAGGCAACAATGGTTACAGTTTCGCCATGAACATGGTGTCGCCCAGTTATGGCCTCAACCTTCGCATCAACCGTTTCAAGTTCGACAAGCCGAACGCATCCTTTTCGGCATCATCGCACGACGGCGGGAGTCAGAGCGGCGAGTTTGACGAGGAATTCCTCAACGCGTTCCTGAGCAGCCCGATGAAGATCGGCATGCTCTCGTTCGACGGTTACTGGGTGTTCAATAAGAAACGCTTCTCCCTGCTGGCCGCCTACGACCAGTCCACCACCCAACTGCGCTCTGCAGGTTCACTCATCGTCGGCTTGATGTACTACTATCAGAAACTCGACTACGACAGTCCGAAGAACTTCTACTTCATCAAGAATGCGGGTGATGTGGGACTGATGAGGGTATATCAGGGCAGTATCGGCTTTGGCTATACTTACAATTGGGTGCCAGTCCGAGGCTTGGTGCTCAACGTGGTGGCTATGCCTGTGCTCACCCTGATCAACAAAGTGAAGTCGTCGCGCTATGAGATTATCCTTCCTGATGAAGGTGAATACGATAGTTGGGACGCTGAGAGCTTTCTCGATGCCATCACGATGCGCCCTGCCGGCGAAGAGACGCTCAACGGCGGTGTCCGTCTGAACCTCGATCTGCGTATGGCAGCCTCCTACTGCTGGCGCGACTGGTATGTCGGCGCCACTGGCCAAGTCCACCATTTTCGTTCAAACAATAATAACACGACTCTCAAACAGACCGACTGGACCGTCAAGGCTTTCATCGGCATGAGACTATAACATATTAATGAGTGAAGGTCAGGGAATAGATACGGTTTCCCAGTCGGAAGCAACAGTTGTATTCCGTTGATCGAAGGAGCCCCCTGTTCATTGGACGTGACCACAGAGAAGGCTGTGCTGACATACAACATCAAAGGCACATGCCAGCCTTATGATATAGAAAAAGAAAAGCAGCAACTGATTAAGTAGAAAGATTTTCATAAAAAAGGCTTAAAACGTATAATAACTTTTTTCCATAATTCCTTCTTTATTTCCCTTTTTTTGTTTACCTTTGCACCCAGTTAAACTTTAAAACTTATATGAAGAACGACTATGGAACAATTATTGCATTATGTGTGGAAGCACAAACTGTTCCCATTACGGGAACTGGAGACGAGCGATGGGCAGACCGTTGAGGTGATCGACCCTGGGTTGCACAACCACAATGCGGGGCCGGACTTCTTCAATGCGAAAGTGCGGATCGGACGGACACTGTGGGTGGGCAACGTGGAGATTCACGACAAGTCGTCGGACTGGTATCTGCACGGCCACGACAAGGACCAGCGCTACGACAACGTGATCCTGCATGTGGCTGGGGTGCTCGACGCCGAGGTGATGAACACCAACGGGGAGTTCGTCAGGCAGATGCAACTCGACGTGCCGGACAACGTCAGGGAACACTATGAGGAACTGCTGAAGACAGACAGTTATCCGCCCTGCTACAAGGTGATCCCTGATCTGACGCGGCTGATGGTACATGCCTGGATGGCAGCCTTGCAGACGGAGCGTCTGGAGCAGAAGACAGAGGCCATCCGACGGAGGGCAGAGCAGTGTGGTGGCTCCTGGGAGGATGCCTACTTCGTGACCCTGGCCCGTAACTACGGCTTCGGCATCAACGGCGACGTGTTTGAGCAGTGGGCACAGAGCATCCCGCTCGATGCCGTCTCCCACCATCGTGACGACCTCTTCCAGATCGAGGCGATCTTCATGGGACAGGCCGGCCTGCTCGAACTGGAGGCGGTGCCGGAGTATTATCAGAAGGAGGCGCTCAACGAGGGTTACTTTGCCAAACTGCGCAACGAGTACCTCTATCTGGCCCATAAGTTCTCGATGAGGCCGATCGACTTCCACCTCTGGCGCTTCCTCAGACTGCGACCTCAGAACTTCCCCCATATCCGCATCTCACAACTGGCAAACCTCTACTATCAACAGAAGGCCGGACTGAGCCAGTTGGTGGAGTGCGAGACCATCGAGCAGTTGAAGACCCTCTTCTCGTCGCACGTCACACCCTATTGGGAGACACACTACACCTTCGGCTCCACCAGTTCGAAGACTGAGAAGCATCTGACCTACGGCTCGCTGAACCTGCTGATGATCAACACCGCCATCCCGATGCTCTTCGCCTTCGGACGGCATCGTTCGAAGGAGGTGCTCTGCGACCGTGCCTTCGACTTCCTGGAACAACTGAAGGCCGAGAACAACCACATCATCCGTATGTGGCAGCAAGTGGGCCTCCCCGTCCAGACGGCTGGCGACTCCCAGGCCCTCATCCAACTGAAGAAGGAGTATTGTGACAAGAAGGACTGCCTCCGCTGCCGCTTCGGATACGAGTATCTTAAAAGGAAGTAGGGTTTTGTTTATAGTTTAAAGTTTATAGTTTATAGATGATTACTTTTATAAGCAGATATAAGCAGATAAGATAAAGGCAGATGAAAGCAGATAAAAAAGCAGATGATTATGATAGAATATAATTTTTCATACCGTAAGTTGAATGTGTATCAATTATCAAGGAATTTGGTAAAAGACATATATAGATTGGTTAACACCTTTCCACCTAAGGAAATCTATGCCTTAGGTGATCAGATGCGACGGGCAGTGGTGTCTATACCATCAAATATCGCAGAGGGCACAGCAAAGACATCGCCAAAGGAGCAGTTTCACTTCTTGGAAATATCCTATGGTTCTCTCATGGAATTAATGTGTCAGACAGAGATTGCCTACGACTTGGGATATATCGGCACAAATGATTATAAACTGATAGAGGATGCCATAGGATGTATCTATAAAATGCTATCCTCTATGCAAGCCGTTCTCAAATCCCGCCTACAAGGTAATCATCTATAAACTATAAACTTTAAACTATAAACAAAAAAATAGTAAACAAAAAAGTATGGACCAGGAAATATTCTACGCGATGGCGCTGACGCGCCTGACGAACTTCAACTACCAGCAGGCGCTGGAACTGTATAAGGCAGTAGGGAGTGCGCAAATGTTGTTTGAGCACAGGAATGAGATAGGCGATATCATCAAGGATGCCTCGCCGCGACTGATGGAAGCGCTGAAGGACTGGGACGAGGCGATGAGAAGGGCAGAGGCAGAACTCCGATTTATGGAGGAGCATCGTATCCGGGCCCTCACGCTGAATGATGATGACTATCCTCAGCGGCTCACAGAGTGTCCTGATGCACCTATTATTCTATATTATACTGGCAATGCTGACCTGAATCAGGAAAAGATTGTCAGTATTGTGGGAACACGTCATGCTACGCCATACGGTCAGGATCTCATACACCGTTTTGTGAGTGAGTTGCGAGGGCTTTGTCCGCAAGTGCTGATTGTCAGCGGTCTGGCCTATGGTGTCGATATCTGTGCCCATCGGGAAGCGCTGGCCAATGGCTATCCTACGGTGGGGGTCTTGGCTCACGGACTGGATCAGATCTATCCCTATCGTCATCGTGAGACTGCGGCACAGATGCTGAACCACGGTGGACTGCTGACGGAGTTCATGAGCCAGACGAATGCCGACAAACCCAACTTCGTGCGCCGCAACCGTATCGTGGCGGGTATGGCGGATGCCGTGATTCTCGTGGAGAGTGCGGCTAAAGGTGGAGGCCTCATCACCGCAGAGATTGCTCAGAGTTATGCCCGCAGCGTCTTTGCATTTCCAGGCAATGTGGGACAGCCCTATTCCGAGGGTTGCAACAATCTGATTCGCGACAATGGGGCAGGACTCATCTCCAGTGCCCAAGACTTCGTGAAGACGATGGGGTGGTGGGAAGAGACCCATCGGCAGCAGGCTTTTGCCGATGGAATCGAGCGTAATCTCTTTCCTGACCTTACGACAGAGGAGCAGCAGGTAGTCAGTCTGCTCCAACAGACCAACGACCTCCAACTTAACATCATCACCGTCAAGACCGGCATCCCCATCGGCCGTCTCACGGCCCTGCTCTTCCAGTTAGAGATGAAGGGTGTGGTGAAGCCATTGGCAGGGGGAATGTATCATCTGTTGTTGTAATCGATGCTTTGCACGACAGTCATCGATGCCTTGCAAAGGAGTAAGGGATGCCTTCTATAGGGGTATAGGAGGCATCCCTTACTGTCGTACTAAGCATCCCTTACACTCATGCAAGGTATCGGAACGACAGAAACCAGGCAGGCCCCCCCAGCCACTAAAAGCCTTGATTTTTTGAAGACTTCTCACGATTTTCGGCCCATCCCTCACATAATCTTCTGAAAAGCCTTTGTACAAAGGGGAAAACGAATGTGAGGGATGTATTTTATCCCTCACAAATCCCTCACATATCTCTCACATCATCCCTCACATCATGCTCATGCAGCCCGAAGCGGATACGCTTACGAAAGACAGGCAGACAGGAGGGTTGACGTGAGTGTTAATGTTTTCTTGTTTCCATTACTTTTCTATCTCATAACCTTTTACTTGGATGGCTGGGCAGACGGGAAGTTTCTTGGTCTTTCCCTTCACTGCGTTGCGATACAAGCCGCTCTTCATATAGGCATTCAGGTATAAGTAGCCCTTATCGCCAAAGCCATCCACTACGCGAATACTGACATAATAGTCTGTCTTGGGTTTCAGCACGATGTTCTCCTCTGGGCGGATATCTAAGAAGTACTTGCTCTTTTCGTTGGTGATGGTCTCGTAAATTGGCTTCTGATGAATATTCACGAACTGCTTGCCTCTCCTCTCATAAATGTTAATACTTACCTTACACTTCTTGAAAGTACAGCCGGATACCTTCACCAGAATATCGCTGATGACATAACTCTTTTTACATGAAAAAGCGATGCCACCTTCAGGCCCCAAGTCCGATCCTTGTCCTGAAGTGCCAACGAGTCCTGGGGCAGGAATACCTTTGCCTACGATGGTCTTGGGCTTATTCTTCTTGCCAATCACCACCTCAGCCAATTCTACCACTTTGTCTTTCAATACTACGGTGAGCTTGTCATTTTTAGCATATTTCTCATAGGGAATCTCTGCGGTGAGATACGATACATGGCTGAATGATAGTTCATCTTTCCGTCCAGCAGGAATCGTAAGTTCAAAGTGTCCTTTTGCGTCTGAGATGACGCCAACACTATCATTTTCGAATCCGATACTGACGTATTCGATACTCTCACCTCGTTCATTAACCACATGGCCTTTGACTTTGGTCTGTGCCGATACTGGCGATGCTGCTGTTATGATAGCAATTAACATCGCAATATAAATAATCTTTTTCATCTTCTATTCTTCGCTACTATAGTCCAATATATCTGCCGGCGTACAATCCAATGCCTTGCAAATGGCATCGAGTGTGGTAAAACGTATGGCCTTAGCCTTACCCGTTTTCAGTTTCGAAAGGTTTGTGATAGTGATGCCAACTCGCTCAGACAACTCATTAAGCGAGATTTTCCTTTTGGCCATCATCACGTCTAAGTTTACAACTATCATCTGCTGACCTCCTTATACCGTTAAATCGTGTTCTGCTGCAACCTGATAGCCCATCTTGTACAAGATGCCAAAAACGAGTAAAATAAGAGACTGCACGAATGGATTTGAGGTAAGGGCTATTGCTGCAGGGCCTTCAGAAATGAATGCCTGATCAAGATTGTCTGATGCTACTGTCTGAAGGAATATCAATAGAACGGCAATAAAGATAAGCCTGATGTTCTTTTTAGGGAACAGTTCCTCATGCTGGATTCCTTTGATGAGGTTGACAAAGAAAGCCACACAAACACCTATGACTGCCAACGTCAGCACTATATATAATAGAAATACAGTGGAGACAAACAAGACTTGGTTTTGTTTTGCTTCCCAATGAATATGACTGCCTGTAGTATCAAACACCTGGTGATAGCTTTGATAACACAGGAATACGAACCATACGGCACAAAAGAACAATGCCACATAACTGAGCCATTTCAGCGTCATAGTCAATTTCTCATTCATAGCGAAAATCTATTAATCTGTTATTATGGCTGCAAAGGTAATCATATTTGTCGAAAAACGACAAATAATAGATGCTAATTAACTATTATTTAACTGAATTCGTATATGATTGCGAGATATTGTGTCATGGATTTCTGCCATGACCTCAAAGACAGACCTGACTGATTGCAAGTCTGTGAGGACATGATTTTGACGGCCTGCAGCGCGACAGGCAGACAGGAGGGTTGACGTGAGTGTTAATGTGAGGGGTAAGTGAAGGATCATGTGAGGGATGATGTGAGGGATGAATCTCTCGAAACCCCTTTATATAAAGGATTCTTGCTCAAAAATGTGAGGGATGGGCTAGTTCAGGAAAAAGCAGCATGCGTCATCACGACGGATGCTGCAGGTTGAATCAAAATCAGAGTTTAATGAAACTCCTATCGCCTGCAAAATTATTCTATCCATTTGGCTCTTGCAAGAAAAATGCTGATAATATGAGGCAAGACATGTTACAACGTTTTTGGAGTTAAGGCGCTGATAATGAGCAGTGTAGTCTAAATGTTACAAACGAAAAAGTGCTGAATTGTAACACCTGACGAAGGGCGATACTCTTAAATTCCTTGAAATATTCTTTAAAATATCAATCGGGCGATATCAAGTCGAATATAATGATTAACTTTGCCAATCAAACAAAGAAACATGAAGAAGATTCTCTGCATATTGGTTGTAGTCACCTTGATGGTTGGTTGTGGTGAGGCGCGTCATCCTGTGCTGAAGGAGGCGGCTGGCATCGTACACCAGCATCCTGATTCTGCACGCATGCTGATAAGTAAGGTGGACACGACTTCGCTCTCTGATGCGGATAGGACGGAATACCATCTGCTGAAGGTGATGACGGACTATATCGTGCTGCATCAGGCAGATGGTGATTCGCTCGTCACAACTTGCGTGGATTACTACGACAAACATGGCGACGCTTGGCATCGTGGCCGTGCCTATTATTACAGGGCTGGTATCAGAAGGCATTTACTCGGCAGGACGTTTGATGCCATTAAAGATTATAAGGTGGCTGAGACAATTGCTGAGGATGCAGATGACGAACTGCTGAAGAACATGGTGTATGATAATCTGGCCTATGCCAATTATAATTGCCTCAACCCTCTGCTTATTCTGGAATACTCACAGAAGTATTTAGAGAGCAGCCGCAAAATGAACGACAGTGTCATGATATTACGAGGTCTTCAGTTCTGTGCTTCAGCTTATGCATATATGGATCAGAGTGACAGCGCCTATGCCTGTATTTTCAGGAGCATGGATTATATCGACTTGGCCGATAGCATTTTGAGGGCTGCCATCTATCACAATATCGCGGCAATGTATGAGCAAAAGGGTGATACTGAAAATGCCAGGAAGTATTTGGAGAAATGGAAGAACGAAAAGGCTGCCAGCAGTTTTAAGGGTTATGAGACTATGGCTCGTCTCTTGGAAGCACAGGGACATTACCAAGAGGCTATCGAGGCGGCGAGGAAATGCTTGACAGAAAAAGATCCGTTGGTGCGCAGTAATTCGATGGAGTTGTTATCCAAACTCTATGAAAAGATTGGCGACAAGAGCGCTGCTTTGGACATGAAACGGCAAAAGGATGCATTTACCGACTCTGTCATGAAAGCCAATCATAGTCTGGAGATTGCCGACTGGCAACAGAAGTATGATGAGGAGCGTTGGAGGGCTACAACAATGTCAACAAATATTAAATGGGGAGGGGTGATTTTAGTCTTCTCAGTTATGTTGGCATTAGTCGTTTGGTGGCACCGTCGCAGGGTAAGGAACATAAGATTCCAACTTGACGAGCATGCCAGGCGAATCGCCGAGAACCAGACGGAGATAGAACGGCTGCAACAGAACGGCGAGGCCAGTGAACAGACCATTGCCGAACTGAACAGACAGATAGAGACCAGCCGAAGGCGCATCTCCAACAAACTGCTCATCGGCACGCGGGCCTTTGTGAAGCTTCAGCAAAAAGAGTCGGTAGCAGACATGAAATCAGAGGAACGCCATTGCTTAATCGACTACTTTGCCCAGTTGCGCCCCAAGCGCTGGCAGGAGTGGGAACGCACCTATGCTTCCCTCACACCAGCACAATACATCTTCCTCATTCTTCAGGATGACCTGCACTACGATGATGACACCATTGCCCAAATGCTTGCCGTGAAACCCGCCTCCCTCCGCACTCTCCGCTCAAGGCTCAAAGGCCGGGAGAAGTAGTTCTTGCTTGGATTGACGGGATATTGACCACAAAAGTAAAACAACTTGTTTTACTATGTTGCAAGGCATCTTTATATACTGAAGAAATGCCACTTTACAAGGTAAAACAAGTTGTTTTACTTTGACAAAAAGGTAGTGACACTTTCAAAAAAGTATCACTAAGTCTAATATGCTTATTTTCAGTCTGTTAAAGCAAATAGTGATACTTTTCCCAAAAATGACGATTTTCTTTTGGAGTAACTATCAGCAATCATTTTACAACCTGACACGCAAGTTCCGTTGTACTCTACGGCAAAGTCCTTGAACATTTCGCCTTCTTCCTGTGACAATGCTGTTTCTGCCTTTTCTTTCACTTTTATGATGTTCGGATGATTTTGTACCTCAGTACAACTTTGATTAATAAGTGATAATAGGACTTCTGGTTGTTCCATGATATTGTCGTCCAACATCAGAAGCAACGGAATAGCCAACACGTCGTCTTTATGCTGAATGACAAGTCCTTTTAGCGTCTCTGTAAAATCAGGAGTATTGCGTTTAGAAAGAGTCTCAGATAAAACATTATTGCGGACTGTTCCGCTAATTACAGGCATCTGGTGGTTGCCATCAAACATGATGTCGCCAGGCTCGATGATAATGGGTAATCTGGATCTCTTACTCTTTCTATCCCCATTGACTTCAGCGGAGGACCAGATGC
>Ga0310695_10012492_pt1 | contig 11882 bp, 19 predicted proteins | sample RumenRJG_04DNA_FD_203882 | JGI IMG/M metagenome (GOLD analysis project Ga0310695, IMG submission 203882) | Bovine rumen microbial communities from Lethbridge, Alberta, Canada - RJG_04 (v2) (version 2) | ecosystem: Host-associated > Mammals > Digestive system > Stomach > Rumen | place: Canada... | reverse complement strand
CTTAATCATTCCTTATCCCTCCACTCCATAAAACAGTGTGTTGATTTCTTTCTCCATTCTCTCGAGGTTTTCCCGGAGCTCCTCAAACTCCTCTCGGAGATCTGAGGACTCTTTCTCCCGGTCTGCTACGTAATCGACCGCAAACATCGTTTTGTGGGCCTGAGAGTGATCTTTTATGAGCTCAAGATTAGCGTCCTCGAGCTCGTGAAACCCTCTCAGCACTCCCTCCCATGACTGTTCATCGACCGATTCACCGCAGACGGGACACGTCCGAGCTCTCCAGTCTTTCCAGTTATCCCGGTGATAGACTTCCCAGCTATTCCCACACTTACCGCATCTAATCCGCAAACGACCCATCATTTCCTCCTACATAGTCGATTGTAAAAAGTGTCTGGTGGAGAGACTTGTGATCGAAAGCAAGCTCCTCTGATGCCTCATCAATCCCGTCAAAAGCATTAACGACCTTCTCCCATGTCCCGAAATCTATGCTCTCTCCACATTCCGGGCACGTCCTGAGCTTATCCTGATAGACTCCATCATCACGGGACTCCATCTCCCATGATTCCCCACAGTTACCACAATGAATCCGTAATTTTCCCATTGTCTCCTCCTCTATGCTGATTTGTCAGAATCATAAATTTCATCATTCAAGGAATAAGCGAGCGCATCAATACTGTGATTGTCCTTATCCGGGAGATCACTCGTGACGGCCCCCGTCCCCTTGTCTATTTTGTATGAGTAGTTTCTGAACTCCCGAGCACTCTCCGGAGTCCGCTCCGGATCAATCACTATTTTTCTATGCTGGAGCCACTTTATCCGGTACTGTACACACCCCGGTTCCTTGTGGCACTTTCGGCACTTGATACCATAGTTCCGGAGATCTGCTATTGATTTCGGTTCCGCACTGTCACAAATTACTGTCATTTCCTCTCTGTAATACGTCCGATATATAGGGGAAAAGTATGACGGAGCGTTGTCCCACTTGTTGAGCCCTTTCTCTATGATGAGGTTTGCAAGAGCCTCATTACTCAAGTGAGTCTGATATAGCTCATCCATGAACAGGATCGTCTCCGTCCTCCGGTCGTACCCGACACGGACGCAACAGGCTGGATCAGATGCAAAACCAAAGTCCACACCGCAATATACATATTGCTGACGCTGAATCTCCTCGTCCTCTATCCTCCGAATCTCCAAATTCGGGAACACCTCCGAGCCCGACCCGACCGGGAGTCCCAGATACTCATGCTGATAAGCTCGCTCATTGACCTCCCGGAGCCTCTCAGCCTCATCAACGAAAGGTTGTCCCAACCACTCAACCGGAATCATCCGATAGTCCGTCCGGAATGTCAGAGAACGCTCGTCAGGTCTCTCTACATACTGATTAGCCCAATTTGCTGTTGATATTGGAGGATTGAAGCTCTTGAACACCGTGAACCGATCACCACCACGGAGGACGGACTGTTGCAAGCTCCGGAGCTCTGGCTCTCCCGTGATCTCGGAGAACTCCTCGACCCACAGAAACCGATAATAGCCCTTGAGAGGCTTTAATGACTTGAGCTTTGTCGTATCATCGAGCCCCGTGAAAGAGATCATCTGTCCCGTCTCATAAACGAACTGCATCGGGTTTAGTGTGCTCTCCCACATTGAGGACACTCCGAGCACGTCAATGGCCCATTGGATTTGTGCAAATACCGACCTCCTCAGCGTGACAGCCCATTTCCGGATGATAAGAGCGTTACTCATGTGAGTCTCGTCTTTCATGAGCTGATTGACGAGCTCGAGTCCGATAAAAGAGGATTTCCCCGAGCCTCGTCCCCCTGGGAGGTTGTAGAACATGTGACCCCCCTGACATACATCCTCATGAACCGGAATATAACAGCCCGCAATATGAGGAGTAATGTCCAACCGCTCAACCGTCTCCCGGCGTTTCTTGGAGGCTCCCTTGACGCTCTCAATGGCCCTCAGACGCTTCTCCACTTCCTTGTCAGTCAATCGCATCAGTCACCCCCTAAAACGTCTCTGTCACGTCCTCAGAGGGATTTTCAAGAGCCTCAAGCCTCTTTATGATGTCCGTTGTCATTGTCCAATCCCGGAGCTGTTCCATGAGAACCTTAATCCCGTTTATCTTGACTTGAGGGCTCGTCTCCGGATCTTCAATGATCTCTTGGAGAATTTCCACGTCCTTTGTAAGATAGGACTGCATTTTGTTGACCGCTGTTTTTAAAATGGCCTGTTTTCTTTCCTTGATAACCTTTTGAAATTTCTGGTTGTTCCGGAGCTTGTACACCGTGGACTTACTGAGCCCGGTTTCTGCCATGATGTCCACGGCCCGATAATTTGTCAGAAATGCGCTGATAACTCGCTCATCCTGTTCCCAGTGTCTTGCTGTCCCCATCAGAACACCTCCCAGCCCTTAACAAGCTCGAGGACAATCTCGGAGGCCTCGAGTTTCTGCTCGTTCGTGCTCTCCGGATCATTAATGATCTGTACCATAGCGTGACGGATACTGTCCTTTATCTGGTTGAGCTCGTGACGTTTCGCCTCTCGTCTCTCCTGGTTCTTTCGTCTGGTATCGACCGCCTTGTTCTCTGTCTTTTCCATGATTTGACTCACTTTCCTCCATCCTCCTCACATAGTCCCGGGCTCCCCCGAGCGTCTCGAAAAACCGTCTACCAACTAACATCGGTTCCTGTCCATCCATCTGGAGATACCGGAGGACTGAATACCCTGTTTCGGGCTCCAGCCGTCTATAAAACGGATCAACCTCCCGGATCTCGTAGTAATAACCATATTCCATATAATCCAGCTCCCGACATTCAAGCGGACTCGTTTTTCCGATCTCCGGACAACCGCTGTCTGAGTGCCTTCATCAGCTCCGGAGGAGCCCCGATCTTTTCTCTCTGCTCAAAATCATCATGGGCCTCGATTTGCTGAACAGGTCTCGTCTCCAGCTCCGTCCTGGGATCTCTCAGCCTTACCGGAGCCGATGCCTGTTGTCGGTTCTGAGCGGTTCTCGCCTCAAACCTCTTGATGAACATCGGTCTCTGTACTGACTCAAGCTGTTCTGTCGGCGTAGCGCTCCACGAAAGAAAGCTGTGATAGCCCCCGACCAGCTCTTTGGTCAACGTGGGAAGATTCTCCCAAGCGGACTCGCTGTCCGGTGCATGAGCATGACTGAGCGCCCTCATGAGCCGATCCCACTCGACACTTGCCAAATTATCAGCCGGGGACGTGAGGTTGTAGGCTCTCTGTCTGAGCTCACTGATTGACGGAGGAAACGAATTTGTCATGATATGCTGTTGAGTTGCTTTCTTCAATGCGACAGCATCAATGTCTTTCAGCGAGGCATACCACAACTTGAACGCCTCGTCTGATGTGACAACCGCATAGCGAGGATATGCGCACTGAATCCCGGCTAAAATCTGTTTAAACTCAACTTCCGTCAAATAAGCCACTTCCATCACCTCCAAAATTTTTTAGCGCCTCCAAACGTTGAGAAACAATATCTTTCGGCCCATTGTCACTGTTTTTCTGTTCCCAAGTCCTAACAGACGCCTTCCAGTCCTTCATCTTATTCTTGCCGACCATCCATCCCTTGCTCTCATAGAAATTAACAAACCGTTCCGCATCTATGCCGTTTCCTCTCTCAAGGCAATACTCTCTTACTTCTTCGATTGAGGGAGGTGTGAAGCGACTTGCTCGCTTCTTGGGTGACTTGTCACCCATATACTTATCAGGAACAGGCTCATTCTCAGGTACAGGAACAGGATCAGGATCAGGTACAGGAACAGGTAAGGGTTTTTTTGGTTTTTCTAAAAACCTTTTGGTTCCCTCTGAAACCTTTTGCTTTTCGTCAGAACCTAATGGTTTCTTAGGCCTTCCCCCCAGCGCCCCAACTTCCCTCCGTTTTTTGCAAATCCTCTCGTATTTCTCAGCATCCCTGTCCAGGTGATTCTTGATCGGAATAAAGGCAAGTTTGATTATCTGGTCGAGCTCCGGGAGATCTTCTCCCCTGACGTAACACCGGATTGTCCGGAACAGTTGACCGGCTTGTTCATCGCTGAGCAAATCAAGAATGTCGAGGGAGTCCGCATAGAGAACAAAGCTATCTCTGCTCATTCTTCATTTCCTCCCTTGCCTTTAGTCGGTCGATCGCCGTTATGATCCGAATTTGATTCTCAGGACTCAAGTCAGCTTTCATCAGCCGACAGAGCCACTCCGGAGAAATTCCTATTTCCTTAGCGATTGCCTTGTATGTCAGACCGCTATCCTTGACCGCTATTCTGATGTCAAGATTTTTCATTGACTCCCCTCCTTTCCCTTGAACTTCAATTCTTGACCTATCGATAGATCAATTTTATAATCATATTTGATTAGAGTCACATTATCACAGAATCGCAAATGATTATTTTTAGCGATATAAGCGAGAAATCGGAGGGAAAAGGCATGGAAAATAACAAGTTAGTTGAAACAAATGATAATTTTTTGAGAGTTGAACGGATTGAGGATCTCATGACGTGGGAAAAATACAAGAATCGCAAGGACTTTGCTCATGATATAGATATGCTCCCCCAGAACTTTTCTCGATCAATGGCATCCGGGAAGATCTCGGAAAAGACCTGTAATAAAATAATCAAGGCTTTTCCCAAATACCGGAAAGAGTGGTTAATGGGATATGACGAGTACCCCACTCACAATGAATGGGCTGATGCTATCCAAAACCGAAAAGACGTGACCGCTGATTGTATGTGGGGAGTTATCGAGAACTCCCTCCGGAAACAAGGAAAATCTCTGAGGTTCATGCACAGAACCGGAGAACACGTTGATTCCTCCCAGCGTCTCCGGAAAGACTGCTATTACTCTGTTGTCGATCGAGACGGGAACGAGCTCAAACGACTCACAGCCCGTGAAATGGTAGAATTTGAACAGAAAATACAAGAATACTGTGATTTCATGACTGGAAAATATATGTGACTGAGGAGGGAGCCATGAAAACAATAAGAATTTGGAAAGCACCCAAAAACGACCACGGTGCAAAATATGTCACCGTTGACGAGCACGGAAAACTTATATACGCATACAAAAAACTGGCAGACATACGGAAAGCGTACAAAGTAGAGCTTGAGCTCCATTTTGTTGAGATCAGACGGGAGCTTGACCACACATGGAGCGCAGACGGCAAATAATAAGTATCAAATCTGACGGTTTGCGAGTGATACAACAAAAGAGCCTTGACACCTATCATGTCAGGCTCTTTTATAATGCTATTTTTAACGGTGCATTGTTTTGACACTACATATCCGGAGTATAGTTTGACGGTACGACCGAAATCCTACTATGCCCGAGTGCCTCAGATGCCCGGAGGAGTGCTCTCCGGTCGTATACGACCCCTTTCATATCACCCCGGCAATAATATTTCTGTTTCTCCGAAAGCGTCTCAAGAGGCCGTTTTTCGGCCTGGTACACCCTGTTACAATACTCTTTCCTATAACTGTGCTCGTCCATAGCATGAGGAACTTTCGAGAAAATCCTCCCGTCCCCAGCCTCCCGGCACAACCTCACAACCAACCCGACCTCCTCCGGTGTCCCCATGATCGGAGAGACCCTTGACCTCCGTCCCTTTGTTCCGTCCGTGACACGGAGATAGTATCTGTCCCCTTTCCGGAGGAGAGCCGTCCCCCTGATCCGTCCGAGCTCCCTCCTCCTCAGTCCGGAGCACTTCCCGAACGTCACAATATCCTTGTGTTTCTCCTCCGAGAAATGTTTATCATATTCGGTCGGGCTCCGACTCCTCTTGATGTCCGTCCGCTTTCTGGGAGGAGTCTTAATCCCCAGCTCCTCAGTCGTGCATCTGTACATCTTAGCGAGAGCGCATCCCTCTAGTTTCTGAGTCCACGCTGAGAGCTCCGATCGAGTCCCCATCCACTCCGAAACATACTCCCGGCACTCCTCCAGCGTCTTACATCCATGTTGTTCTTTGCAGTATTTCACGAAATAACAGCAATGTTTTTTGTAATTTTTCAGAGTTGTATCAGTGTAAATTCTGCCTTTCATGCCGTCCTCAACGTGTTTGTCGATATGTTTTTGACGGCCTTTCCCGGCTCGAAACTGACCGTCTAACTCGTCTGAGACCTGTTTAACGAGTGTTTTCCTGTTCTTGTGTCCCATTGCCTCACCTCCCCCCTAAAATGGATTTAAAGAGCTGTTAAAGCCCTCTCGGGTATCCCACTATTAACAACGCTGTTATGGATCAGCTCCGGAGATCTCGTCCCCCGGGTACGTTCTGCCCTTGTCATTTACAGCCTGAGACAGCTCCGGCTCTCCCTCTGGTTTGCTGTTGCGTCTGTCCGTCCTACTGTCTGCCCGATGAACTTACATCTAAGGTTCTGTTTTTCTGATTCCTGGCACCCTATCCCGGTGCTCCTCTCTCGATCCTTTCCGGATCATTTCTGTCTGTTTCCTCCTTTTTGTGTGATAAATCCGTTACCACCATAAAAATGATCTTTCTTTCGTAAAACAAAACTGTCCTCCTTCTTTCTCTCCATCAATCAGTCCTCTCACAATCTATATGTAAGATTGTCTGATTTGAAGAAACTCCATTTTTCACTTCTTACTCCCTATATGTCCGAAAACGAAAATTATAAAAAATTACTCTCAAAAAAATCCACTTCTCCGTTTACCCCCACATAAATGTGTGTGTAACCGTAGAAAATGCGCTCCCGTATATGGGTATCAAGGCAAAAAAAAGAGAGCCCTCTCAGGCTCTCCACCATTTATAGACGGTCGGTTTACTCAACCCGGTATCCCGTATACAGTCCGCTTTCTTTCCTCCGGGATGAGCCAGAAGCCACTCTCTCACAATCTCCTCTTTCGATTTCCTCCCGTTCCCCTCTCTCCATTCTCCGGAGGGATAGTCCACAGCTTGAACAGCCCTCGCTCTCCTCAAATGATCGACCTGTTTTCTCCCGTTCCTCTTGTTCGCATCAATCCGGATTCCGGATCTATTCTCGACAGAGTTTCTCGGGTACGTGATCCACTTCTCGTTATAGGCCTCGAGAGCCTTCAACACATCGTCCGTTGTGAAATGATTGGACTCATCATTTGTCAGCTTTTCCATGTGATCGAGCAACCCGAAAGCATCCCTCTCGAGCTCCTCCAGCGTTACCGGATTAGGATTATGTTTCTCGTCATACATGGAGCATTTACGGGCATATATAGAAAGCATCATGATGCAATAATACCGATGCCCGACCGTTGCCCCCTCGAAGATCTTTCGCCTCCACCACTCATAGACGTTCCTGGAGACGTGCCAAACCCCTTTGGGCTCTTTCTTCTCAATCCGTCTCTCATACCAGTCAGGATAGAGCTCTTTCGCCTTGGCAAGCGTCAGGCTCTTTTTCTTAACAAACTGTTTCTCCTCCAGCTTCTCCCGGTCTCTCCGGAACCCCTCTGTATATCGCAAGAGCTCCCCGATCGAGATCCTCTCTCCCGTCAGGAAAGCCCGGGCCCGGCTCCCCGTCTTTGTGATCGTCCCGGGAATACGGAACCCCTGATAGATGCCCTCTTGCTGAATATCCCTCACAGAATCAATGTCGACTATGGTATCATGCCATATAAGAGACGTGAGATCCCTTTTCACCGCTTGAAGTCGCTGAGATGTATCCTTGAACATAGCAATCGGATCAGTCAGAACATAGTACAAATGGAGCCCGGTCCCGGAGCTGACAATGAATGTCGGTTTGGGTATCCTGTCCATCAACTCAATATGTCTCTCCCAAAGGCTCAACAGACCAATCGGCTCCCCGTCCTTATACCGGAGGCGGTCGAGATCCACGGCAAACGCATACAAGAAACGAGCGTGTTCAGCCGTCCGAGATCTCCCAGCGTAACTAATAGGACTCATCAAACAGAAATCATCTGTCTGACACACCTCGTCTATGATGTCCAAATCATCCGTTACAATGAATTTCTTTACCTTGGGAGTCCCGTCCTTGTTTTTCTCATTCTGGACAGCAACCAAGAGCCCGTTATAAGTCCCGGACTCTTGCTCTCCCTTTTTCTGAAAAGAGCCCTCCGGAAAGATCTCTCTATAAAATTCTCTCGGCTCTACCTCATCGAAATATGTCTCAAGCCAACGTGTCATAGCGTTCATATTCAGCCACCTATACAAGCCCTTGTGTACCACGGGACGTTATATTATCAATACTTTTTTTTAACCTTTTTTCTGTGATTATAAGCGGACTGGTTTTTCATGTCAATCCGCTCAAATCACAGTAGTTTTTTACGTCTCATCTCCCAGAATATCCTTGCCGTCTGTATACCAGTCAGCATAGTAATCTACGTCATAATATCTCCCCGGGAAATACCCTCTGATCCGTCTTGTAACTATGTTGTCCTTCTTTCTGGATAGATACTCTCCCTTGTCCTCCGTTATTCTGAAATAATGTCCCTCTGTCTCTTTCTGACGCTTTAATACTACTGGATGAATTACCTCGTTAACGAACTTCTCAATTTCCTCTTGAGTCCCCTTAAAGATAATATCCATGTATATCTCACCTCGTTTTACGCACTCTCTTGTTTCCTCATTCTTTTTGGTGCACTTTGCACCCACTCCCCAAAGTGGCAGTTATGTCTTTTCCGACCTCGAAACTACTATTTCCGGGCCCGATCCGTCCCGGCCTGGCTGAATTTATATGTCTTTTTTGACTTATTCCACACTTGTGGATTTTTACACACTTGTGGTAATATACCCGTGACAAAGTATGTGAGGGCGGTCTGTCACCCACACGTACCCCTGAAATTGTCAAAACAGCGGTTCAACGGACTAGCCCTCTGCGAGACCGCTGTTTTTCTTTTCCCCTATCCTTGCCCCGATCGCAAGTCCTATGAGGAACATATCTGTCCCATACTGATAAACGTCCCCACTCTGCTCTCTCTGGTTCACCATCTGATACGTTCCCGGCATCCTCCTCGGATTCTGTTTCATGATTTCCTGACCCTCAGCAATCAATTTCTCCACATTATACATTGTCAATTCTCCTCTCTATCTCATTAATAAGTTTCATCGTCTCAAATAGTGCCTGTTCCTGTTCTTTCTTTTGCTGTTTTATCTGTTTCAAGAGGTTCTTACGTGCTCTGTCATCCAAACAGATATATTGTCTGATGTCATAGACGTGCATACTTGAGCCGGGATATTCTTCTTTGAACCGCTCGAAACATTCTTTCGCCAATGGTTCATTGCTCATGAGATATGGTTTCGTTTTCCTCTTTAACAGGTTTTTTTTGAAATACAAATAATCATATTCTTTCATTATGTCCCTCACTTCTTTCGGTAAAACCCGAACCACGATTTTTCATAGCTGTCAGCCTCTTTCCGGAGCTCCTCGATCTGTTTCCCCTGTTCCTCGTTCTGACGCTGGAGATACTGCCTCATTTCCTTCTCTGAGTCGAGATCGGCCTGTTTCTCCTCGATAGTTGCCTCAGCCTCTCTCAGCTTCTTTCTCTGTTCCTCGTGATCCGTTAAGAGCAACTGATACTTTGTTTTGTCCTCTATCCCGGCCTTGAGCTCGTCCTGGAGTGCTATTATCCTGTCCTTACCGCTGAGGAGCTCGTTCTGGGCTTGCATGAGCTGAGCCCGTAACGATTCAATCTGAGCCCTCAGCTCCCGGATTTCCTCCCCCTGATCCATAGTCTGAACTATGATCGGAGACTCCCTCCGTCGCTCTTTCAGAATCCTCACAGCCTCCTCGTCCAAATACCGGACACCATCGTTCTCAATAACATGCCCTGTCAGCTTGTCCTCGTGCCGTTTCACAGCTCTCCGGACGGCCTCATAGCTTATCCCTTGCTCGTCCGCAAACTGTTTGAGCGTCATCAAGTCCACTCTCTCACCTCCTCCCTCACAACTTAGGTTGTCACAACACCTTGTGCAACGTTGTGAGTATGAGAAAATCCTTTGTTTATCTCGTTTTTCAGCTCTCACAACTTAGGTTGTCACAATACCTTGTGCAACGTTTTGACAACCTATTTTCAAGGTTATCACAGCCTCCGAACAACGTCAATTATTGACCTTATCAGAGGCTTTCTGAGGCTCGTTTCTCTGAGGGCATAGAGAAACCCGTGGGACGCTCAAAACACGCTCCACGGGCTCTATATACTGGTTATTCTTCGTAATGATAGTCTATTAATACACCTGACACGTTATCGTCTGACGGGACGTGCTCCACATCAACCTCAATAACTTTATCCTCTGACGGGAGACGCTCCAGCTCGACCTCTATTTTCTTTTCTCCGGAATCTGACTCCTCCGTTACGGAATCAAGAGCTTTCAGCTCCCGTTTCCACTTGTAATAGCTCCCTCGAGCGCATCCGATCAGCGTTCTCACTTCCTCATCCGAGAGACTCCCTCCGAAATCCCGGGAGTGTTTCCGGATGATCTCTTTCGCCCTGATCGACTTCTTTGTTGTCAGCTTTGCTCCCGGTTTCTGTCCGATCTGTTTCCCATTGAGACGGGCGATAGCTATTCCCTCCCTTGTCCTCTGATGGTTAAAATCGAGCTCATGCTGAGCCTGGCCGAAAGCGAGTCTGATTTGTTCTTTTGCCAAATCGAGGAGTAACTCATTGACGAGCTTTATCATCCCGTTACCGAAACGGTCGATAGGATCAGAACCAGATTGTAAATTTACCTCAATCTGTTTGTCCCCGGCCTCCCGGTATACGCTCGTGTTCACATGAGGCTCTTTGATAAATATGAGGTTGACTCCCCTGTTAAAGAGCTCTTTGTAGACCTCAAATCCCTCCTCAGCGTCACGGCTCATCCTCGAAACCTCATCAAATACGACTGTATCTCCGGGCTTGAGCTGTTTATAGAGCTTTGTCCATCCGGGACGATCCATCCGTTTTCCGGTGTATTTCTCCGTAATGATGACGGCATCGGGATACTTTTCTTTTATGGTCTTTATCTGTCGTTCTATATTCTGCTGTTTTGTGCTCACTCGTGCATACCCGTAAATACTCATGAATCCCTGTCCTTTCTATGTAGTATCAAATTTAACGTTGCTTTTTCCTGTAATTTGAAACTATCACAAAAAGGACATGGATTCAACCATTGTTTGATACTTTTTAAAAATGCGTTACTTTTGACACTTTCTTTTGTGGTATGAATTGCTCCCACTCAACACGGACTTTCTCCCGGAGGAGGCTCTCGTTGCTGAAATCGACCTCATTCAAGTCCGTTGCTCTCAGTATGAGCTCCACAGTCCCCGGATTAACATTCTCATCGAGGAGTATCCGTCTATACCGGCTCTCCCGGTCGAGAGCGTCCCCGATCAGGGACACTTGCTCATCAGTCAGCCCCAGCCCCTCAAGAAATTTCCTGTCCACCATCATCAACACCTCCATCGACCAGAGCGGAGAACTTCCCCAGATAGTCCTCGTTGAAACCGCAAACGGTACGATATGCCTCCTCCCTTGTGCTGAAATCGACCCGTCTAAGAGGAGTAGGAGTCCCGTGATGATCTTCGTTGTAATGGGAGGCAATTCTGGAGGCTCGTGACGCATCCGTTGTCATGAAATCAGCGAGATTTTTCTGAATCGAATCCACCCCCTTAAGAGCGTCCTGGCTGGAGATCTCCGGACAAAGGGACGCATAGTTTCCAAGATACCCGGCCTCTTGTGCAATCTCTGTAACAATAGAGAGAGCCATGGGATTGTCTGAGACGGACTGAGCCACTCTGTCACATTCCTCCTGAGTCGGTTTTTTCTTGAGCTTGAGCATATTGAGGATATTGACCTGTTCATTTGTGGGAGCCTTGACCGACCTCTTTCCGATCTGTTCCCTCATTGCGTTAATAGCAATGTTGAACTTAGGACTATATGTCCTC
>Ga0310695_10012490_pt1 | contig 11882 bp, 13 predicted proteins | sample RumenRJG_04DNA_FD_203882 | JGI IMG/M metagenome (GOLD analysis project Ga0310695, IMG submission 203882) | Bovine rumen microbial communities from Lethbridge, Alberta, Canada - RJG_04 (v2) (version 2) | ecosystem: Host-associated > Mammals > Digestive system > Stomach > Rumen | place: Canada... | reverse complement strand
CTAAGTATTCTTGATAATCTTCTTGCATGTTATCAATGAATGAATTGTAAGTGTAACGAGCATGGCCGAAGTATCTTATAAACTCCCTCTCCTGCTTACCGGTAAGTCTTAATTTATATTTAAAACCCAACCTAATGTGATTACTTTCCACTTAACAACTCTTACCATATTGAAATCAAATTAACTTTTGATTATTGTATAGTTAATCACATTTGATATCTAGTCATAACATTCAAATTTCTACAATTTGTCTGTAAACTAGCTTACAATGCTTAAAACAGTTTACTTTGATGCTCATCACCGCCATAAATGGCAGTGTTTTCGCATCCGGTTAGTGGATAAAGAACATTATGCTGATTTAAATGCTCTTTATAAGAAGGGGATTTGCTTACAACAAGTTTGTCAAAGATTTCTTTAGTATTAAGCCTTTTAGAATAGTAAGCGTTTAGCATTCTAATTGCCATCGTCTTACCAAAACGGCGAGGGCGAGAGACTAAGACAAAACGATTTTCACCACCAAATTGTGTATTTAAAAAGCTAATCAAGCCTGACTTATCGACAAAGCCATCTTGAACATTGTTTCTAAATACGTAATCTGGGCTATCAATAAACATCTGTCATTACTCAAAATCAAAGTAAACATGACTGACTTTATAAGAAGAATTGAAAAAACGCAAGGTCTAGAAATGAAAAGAGACCGCCAAAGCAGTCTTACAAGTGGTGCCCGGGGTCGGAGTCGAACCGACACGGAAGTATAAGTTCCGAGGGATTTTAAGTCCCTTGTGTCTACCAATTTCACCACCTGGGCATCAAGTGGAATTTTCTAAAGTTTGCATCACTTCGTTTGAAGTGGTGCCCGGGGTCGGAGTCGAACCGACACGGAAGTATAAGTTCCGAGGGATTTTAAGTCCCTTGTGTCTACCAATTTCACCACCTGGGCAAACTTTAGTGTGGAGGCGCGTTCCAGAGTCGAACTGGACTGTACGAATTTGCAATCCGCTGTATAACCGCTTTACTAACGCGCCATCACTTGGAGCGGGAAACGAGGTTCGAACTCGCGACCCTAACCATGGCAAGGTTATGCTCTACCAACTGAGCTATTCCCGCATCCGATGTGTGCCATTATATAGATTATTTTTACGATGTCAACAAAATATCTTAAAATTTTTTTAACTTTTTACAAAAAGACTGTAAATTACTCTTTGATTTACATGAAAAATATAGGTTGCATCTGTTAACAAAAGGCATAAAAATCGCTTTCTAAATTCAAAGTATAGTCTATTTTACATTCTCAAAAATTCTTCTTAGTTTTCATCAAGATTACATCAATCTATATGGTTTTCTTAACTACTTTCTCAAACTTGACCTCCATTACTATTACCGCAAAGCTCTAAATGTTAAAATATCGTCTAAGGAGTAATTATGAACTACGTAGATCAAGCCTCTTTTACAGATGTTAATGCTTTAGATAACCCACAGTCTTTTAATATGTCTCAGCAAAACAAAGATGAAGGGATATCACCATATGCAATTACTGTATCTCAATATATTGAAATAACCGATGGCAAACTTAAAGATTTAGGCTTTGCTACCGTTGTAGGTGAGATTAGTGAGCTCAAAGCTTACAGCCATCTTTACTTTAAGATTAAAGATGAAAGCGCAGCTGTTGATTGCATTATGTTTGCAGGAAACTTTCAGCGTTTATCATTTACTCCAAAAGTTGGCCAAAAGGTACAAATTGTAGGTGAGGGCTCTATCTACCAAAAGACCGGTCAATTTAAGATTAAAGTTGTATCAATGCAGGAGATTGGCATTGGTGCAATTATGGAGCGCTTAAGATTATTAAAAGAGAGATTACAATTTGAAGGCGTGTTCTCTCATGTTAAGCGTCCTATCCCTCAGTTTATTAACACTGTAGGCGTCATCACTTCAAGTGAAGGTCGTGTAGTTCATGACATTCAAATGACCATGCAACGCCGTAATGATGGTGTAAATATCATTGTATATCCTGCAGCAGTTCAAGGCGAGAGCGCGCCAAAGTCACTAATCTATGCTTTAAATCTTGCTAATGCTCAAAACTTATGTGATGTTTTAATCATAGGACGTGGCGGTGGTTCTTTTGAGGATTTACTTCCATTTTCAGATGAAGCCTTAGTAAGAGCTGTAGCAGACAGTAAAATACCAATTATCTCAGCTGTAGGTCATGAGCCAGATGTAGCTTTAACTGATTTTGCAGCCGACCTACGCGCTGCAACCCCAACTGCTGCAGCTGAAATTGTTACCTCAGTTACCAAAGATCAGCTTTATGGCTATGTTGAGGATATCAACCGTCGTTTATCAACAGCCATCTATAGCCGCCTTGATTATTACAAGATAAAGTTAGATGCTGCTAAACAAAGATTAAGAAGCGCAAGTCCTGAGATTTATGTAAATAACTTAAAAAACAAGTTAGATAACTTAAATCAAAGGCTAGATGCAGCAGTACAAGGCAAGATTTACAATTACAACTTGTACTTATCAAATGTAAAACAAAGATTGTCAGCTTTTGAGCCAATGCAGATGGTTGCAAATTTAAATGGAGATCTCAATACTAAGATTAACCGTTTGAATCAAGCTATTGATAATTTAGTTATCGCTAAAAAGCAAAGATTAAACTTTGATTATACTGTGCAGCGCTATAACTTCTTAATTGATAATGTTGCTTTAAGTTATAAAAATGAGCTCAAACGTAAAGTTTTGCGTTTAAATTCATTTGATCTTGATACAAGACTTAATAATTTAAGTACTGAATTTTCTAAAGCTACGGTAAAACTTCAAGGCTTAAATCCTCTTTATATCTTATCTAAAGGTTACTCCATTACCTTTGATGAAAATGATAAATCTGTGGATATTGCAAAGGTTAAAACAGGGGATACTATCAAATCAAAATTACAAGGTGGCACTATTGTTTCAACTGTAACTGAAGTTTTTAAAGATACCAAGGCATAGTAAAAAGCCATAGCAAGAAAGCCATAGCATGATGATTTTTAAATTTAAGTTTTTAGCTCTCTTAGGTGCGTTTTTAAGTATCCCAAATCTTGCCTTTGCAAGCTACACACAGACTTTTGAGCGCATCTATACAGTAAGTACTGTAACTTACCCTGATTTATGCCAAGATGATGAGTACGCTAAAAGCTGTGCTTTCATGACCAATTATTACTTAAATCGTTTTGATCATGCTTACATTGGCTATCTCACAAAACACCTAGATTTAGACTCTGAAGATACCGACGGTCTTGATCTAGATAATCGCGAGCTAGCCTCTCAAGAGATTAACTTTGATTACAGAGTTATCAAAGAATTTGACTTTTTGACAGTCATTGCTGATGTAAGACAGAGTTTTAAAGGCAAAAATGCTCATATAACAGAGGTTTATAATATCGAGTTATCCTCAAGTAAGCCTATTTTCTTTAATAACTTATTTGAAGATCCAACACTAGCTGCTCAGCTTTGTGCAAACTATGTTGAAGATTATTTTGCACCTTATAAAAAGCCAAATTTGCCTATCTTTAAAGCTCAAATTGAAAATGATCCAAGAAATTTTATGATCCTACCTGATGCTTTAGAGTTTGTCTTTACCAAAGGTGTGTTAGCACCAAATAATGTTAAAAGCAGAATTATCATTCCGATCACATATTTAGCTGAGGCTAAGCCTATTGCAAAGTGGTTTCCGGTTTTAAAAGCTGAGTTTAAAAATGACAAAAGACTTCATGCTTTAGGCGATCCATTAGATGGTAAGGATGATTAGACAATGCACTTAGTTTGAACGTTTTTTCTCAAGTCTTTTGTCAAGTGCTAACTGTGCTTAACCGTGTTATAATCTTGTTCATCATTCATTTAACAATTGAGGAAATAAAATGCGTATTATCCTTTTAGGACCACCAGGTGCAGGTAAAGGTACTCAGGCACAAAACATCACTAAGGCTTTTGATATCCCACAGATTTCAACTGGTGATATGTTAAGAGCTGCTATTAAGGCTGGCACTGAGTTAGGTCTTAAAGCTAAGGCTGTTATGGATGCAGGTAAGTTAGTATCTGATGACATTATCTTAGGTCTTGTAAAAGAGCGTATCCAAAAGGATGATTGCAAGAACGGTTTCTTATTTGACGGTTTCCCACGCACCATCCCTCAAGCACAGGCTTTAGTTGATAACGGTATCGTAATTGATGCAGTTGTTGAATTACAAGTACCTGATGAGAAGATCGTAAAGCGTATGTCAGGTCGTCGTGTACACTTAGCATCAGGCCGTACCTACCACATCGTTTACAACCCACCTAAGGTTGAGGGCAAGGACGATGTAACCGGTGAAGATCTAGTAATTCGCCCTGATGACGAAGAGTCAACTGTACGTAACCGTCTAAAGGTTTACCACGAGCAAACCGAGCCATTAGTAGCTTTCTATAAAGAGCTATCAAAGACTGCTGCAACTAAGTATGTTGCTGTTGATGGTAACCGTGATGTACAGGTTATTGCTGACGAAATTATCTCTGAGCTTAAGAAATAGTAATGATTAAAGATATGGTTAAATCAAGTGTAGTAGCTTTAGCTGTGCTTGCCATTTGTGGCAATGTTTATGCTGAAGACAACACTGAAAACACTGAGGCACAATCTGCTACCTTTGAAATTGGTCAAACCAAAGATGAAGGTATAGTTTATCCTTGCCCTTTTGGTTGGTCTGTAGAGCCTAATCCTAGTGTAGATAACTCTTTGACCTACACTGATGCTGATGAATCACTATCTATTAGTGTAACTAGCATTAACGAAGGTCCTGGTGCTTTAACTACCCCTGAGGTATATGCTAAAGTTGCAGCTGATCAAATGCAGTGTCAAATGCCAAATCTTTCAAATCTTATTGAAAATGCTTATAGCTTTGAGTGTCCTAAAGAGGGCATTGAGGCTATTGTTTACGGTGGCGACGGTGAAATGGTATTACTAGCTATCTCTGGCCGTAATGCTGATACTGAGCCTAAGGTTGAAGAGTTTGTAAGATTCTTAGCAAACGAAGCTAAAAACCGTAACTAAAGGTAATTTATAAATTTTAAAGGCAGGTTTGACCCTGCCTTTTCTATGTCCTATATTTGTTCCTTTCAATTTCAAAAACTACTATCTGTTTTCAAAATCTACCTTTTCAAAGCGGTAAAGCTGCTTTACCTCTGGATATTTTTGATGGTCAACTTCAGACATAAACATATCTAAAGGCCTTACAAACACTTTATAGGGCTCATAGAGCTGTTGATAGACCACCTGTGGCTCTAGAGTCTCAGAGTGGGTGGCAATACAGATAATGGTGTACATCTTGCCTTTAAAGTGGCGGAAGATCTCGTATGGCTTAGGATTGTCGCGTGTCATATTTTCTCCTTACTCTTGCTTTAGATTTTTAATACACTTAGTGCTTTGCATATCTTTTTCATAGATAGCAATCGGTAAGTTTAAAGCTGAGATGAGCACATTTAAATCAGCTGTTCTTTTTGATGGCTTGATGTTGTTCTTATCATCAATATCGCAAAAAACAGGTAGTGTATCTGGCACTAATAAGGTAAATAAGCCATCATGAATATAGCCCCAGTTAGCATGGTAAGCTACCATCGCACGCTCAATGATGTCATCACGAGTTAAGTCTTGTCCTGAGAGTGGGACTTCACCTTTTACGCCTGCTAAAGATAAAAGAGTTGGCAACATATCAATTTGACTTACCACACGGTGATCTTTTCGTGGGGCAACATCTGGGCTAATAATTAGTGCAGGAATTGAGAAATTACGTAGTGGGAAATACTCTTTACCGTATACACGTGAGTCATGATCGGCAATGACTAAGAAGATGGTGTTTTTATAGTAATCTTCTTTTTTTGCTGCCTCAAAGAACTTACCTAAGGCGTAGTCGGCGTACTTTGCTGCAGTTAGGCGTCTTGGATCATCAGTTTGTACGCCATCGATATTAACTTTACCTTGTGGGATATCAAAAGGATCATGGAAAGAGCTTGAGAAGACAATAGAGCAAAATGGCTCGTTTGCTTGACTTAATTTTACAAAGGTTTTATTAGCCTTTTTAAATAAGTCCTCATCAGATACACCCCATGAGGCAACAAACTCTGGGTTTTGATAATCCTTTTGCTCAACAATTTCAACGACACCATTTTGATAGAAGTAGTTGCGCATGTTGTCAAAGTGACTTTCACCACCATAGATAAATGAGGTTTTGTAGCCTAGCTTTTTAAAGATAGAAAAAGCAGTAGTAAGCTCACTTTTATGATCGATTTTGACCTGGCTTGGTAGTGGAGAGATTGGGTATGAAGCTGTTACAGCCTCAATACCGCGTACTGATCTATGACCTGTGGCGTAAATCTTTTCAAACCACCAGCCTTCTTCTTTAAGTTTTTCAAGATTTGGTGCAATGGGATCACCGCCTAAAGATTCTACATAACGGGCACCAAAGCTCTCTTCTAAAAGGATAACTACATTGCGTTTATGACCTGTAACTTTAGGTGTGATGACCTGATTGATAGGGCATTGCATGTCAATCTTTTCAGGGTAATCACGCTTAGAGATCTTAGGTAAGTTAACAAGTACATTAGTGTAATCATCAAAAGCAAAAATTTCTGATCCTTTAACTGAAGTCTCTCCTAAATGACGTAGCGCATAGAATACAGAGAATGCTGAGTTATTAGGAATTGAGTTAGCTAAAGGGGAGTTACTAAAAGCAGCATTTGAGATATTAAGTGGCTTGTGATCAAAAATACTGCCACGAATGCCTAGAGGAATAATTACTAAAACAGCAATTAAAGCAATGATGTTACGAGCTTTAGTAGAGGTTTCATATCCTTTGTATAAGCGCTTTGCGAGTTTAAAAGCGCCAACAAATACTGCAATTGATAAGATTAAAGTTAAGATAGTCTCAAAGAGGTGGCCATTTAAGAGCATGGAGACAACCTCTTTTGGATAGATTAAGTATTCAACATAAAGCTGATTTGGTCTTACTCCATACTCTTGCATAAATGGAGGAGTTGAGAGCTCTACTAAAAAGTCAGCTGTGATAATTACAGATAAAAGAATAGTCTCTACGATAACTAGCCATTTAGGTGCTACCTTAAAGAAGTTCATCACGATGCCAATTAACAGCGCCAAAGCGAACATGGTGCAGTTTATTGAAAAATCGTAACGTAAGCCACAAGTGAAGATTGTAAGTAAATCGTCTTTACATAAATCATAGTGCCAAATCACAAGACTAAGTCTTGATAGGGTGAAGATTGCAATGGCAATGATAAAGAATGTAAGTACTGGTCTTAGACCGTAGTTTAATTTTAGTTTGGTCATGATTTTTCTTGAGTGCTTCAAAGTGTTAGAAAATTAACTTCAAAGTATAGTTTAAAGATTTAATTTTGTATTTGTTTTGTTAAATGCACAAGTATACCAAAGCTCAATTATAGTGAACTTAGAAAAGAAAAAAAGCGCAACTTTTAAATAATTGTAAAGTTACGCTTTTAAAAATATTTTTGTATCTATAAAACTAATTAGTAGTTCTCAGCACGAACTTCAAAGTAACTCTGTGGGTGAGCACATACAGGGCAAATCTCAGGAGCCTTAGTACCTACTACTAAGTGACCACAGTTACGGCACTCCCAAACAGTAACACCTGATTTCTCAAATGCTTGCTTAGTTTCGATGTTTTGTAGAAGCTTACGATATCTCTCCTCGTGAGCCTTCTCAATAGCACCTACTGCACGGAACTTAACTGCTAGGTCACCAAAGCCTTCTGCTTCAGCGTCTTTTGCCATGTTCTCGTACATATCAGTCCACTCGAAGTTTTCACCCTCAGCTGCTGCCTTTAGGTTCTCTTCAGTAGTGCCTATGCCGCCAAGCTCTTTAAACCACATCTTAGCGTGCTCTTTCTCGTTGTCTGCAGTGTGTAAGAAGATTGCAGCAATCTGCTCATAACCTGCTTTCTTAGCAACAGATACGAAGTAAGTGTACTTGTTACGAGCCTGAGACTCACCAGCAAAAGCTGCTTGTAAATTCTTCTCAGTCTTTGTACCTTCGTACTTACTCTTTACCTTGAAAACGCCTTTTTTGTGGCAGCAAGGGCACTCATCAGGTGCACTGTTGCCTTCGCAGGTGTAACCACAATCTTTGCAAACAAATTTCATGAAAGCTCCTTAGCTTCTTTGCATGTGTTTTTGAAAAATAGTGTTCTTTAATTTTGAAATTCGTTTTGATTGCAAAGATCTTATTAGTTTTTACTTTTACAATCTTTGCAAATACCGATCATATTGACGTTGCAACGCTCAATGATGCCTTCATCGTGAGATGCGAACATTTCTTTAACCCGGTCATAATCTGCAATATGAATGTCATGAACTTGATGACATTTTGTGCAGTAGAAGTGGGCATGAGGTGCAGGGTTTGGATCGAAGTGAGTAATGCCATCGCCGACATCAATTGCCTGAATTTCACCTAAGTCAGTTAATAACATTAAGTTACGATAGACAGTACCAAGTGACATCTTTGGATGTTCAACTCTGATCTCGTTATAGAGTTTTTCTGCTGTTGGATGGTCGATACGACCCCATAAGTAGTCTCGGATAACCGATCTCTGTTTACTGTTTCTTCTTTGGAGCATAGAGTTCTTCGAATTTATTAAGAATTATTCTTGTTTTTATTATATATCAAATCAAACTTTTTGCCACTTAATAAGAATAATTATCGCTTAAATATCCTATTTATTGGCCATAAACGTGATAATAGTATCACTTTTCGATGACGTCATTTTGCGTGACGGATCACGTTAATTATATATAGATATATACTTAAGATAAATAAAAGGCCAGCTGCGCACAAAAATGGTGTTCTTTCACCTAAAAAAGTCAAAAGAGTTGAGGCCACAATAGGTCCTAAGAGGTTTCCTGACTGCTGAGAGCTAAAAATTAAAGAATAAGCCCTAGCGTGATAGGTCTTTTCAACATGCTTTGCGGTGATCGAATTAGCTGAAGGGGAAATCGTGCAGATAAACAAACCAAAGACAAATTGCATGATAGCAAAAGTTAATAGGTGATAGTTAAAGCTTTGGATCAGATCGCTTACAGCAGCACCAAAAGAGCCAATACATAAAACCTTTAAAAAGCCATGCACAGTGCCAAACTTACCCCAGAAAGGTGAGATTAAGGCACCTGCAAAACCACTTAAGGAGAAGATCACACCAGAGAGCGCTACAGAAAAGTCATTTTTACTCATGTTCTCTACGACATTAGCAAGCACAGGCACAATCAGCATAATCACCATGGAGTGAATAAAAACACACATGCACAAAGAGCGCATGATCGGATCTTTTATCAGTTTTATAAAGCCTTCAAATTGACGATCATTAGCTTGTAAGCTTTGTTTGCATTTACACTCTTGATCTTGATTAGGCTCTTTAATAAAGATGATGTCAGTAAGAAGAATAAATAAACTTACAAAGATGATTATAAAAAAGCACTCTTTAACACCTAAAAATTGAGAGATCACGCCTCCTAACATTGGTCCTGTCAAAGTACCTAATAAAATTCCACTTTGCATATATCCCATGTAAATGCCAGCTTTTTGCTCTTTGGCGATGCAAGATACTAAAGATAGGAAAGCTGGGATAATGCCACAAGCTAAGCCTTGAAAGGCTCTTGAGAGACAAAGTTGTATAGCATTAGTTGATAAATAGGCAAAAAGATAAGATAAAGCTAAAAGTATGAACACGAATGTGAGCATGAGCTTTTTACCATATTTATCAGCAAAGTGTCCCCACAATGGAGAGATGACAATACTTACAGCGTAGGTTGAAGAGTAGGCTAGTGCTGTGTAAAAGTTAAGAGCAGAATTATCAGTATTAAGCTCTTGAAGATATAGAGGTAAAAAAGGTAGTACTAAGGTGCTACTTGCACTTAGTAAAAACACATTGATACATAATAAAGTAATTACAAGCTTTTCTTTTGACATGCAAAAAGTATAAGCATGAGCCTTTGAAAATTAAAGAGATTTGCTTAAAAATTGTTGGTGAATTTAAAAAAAAGCGCTAGTTTTTGCTAGCGCTGAACATAGAGACAATTATATGGATTTGAAATCTTTTTAGGCTCCAACTAATGAGCCTGCTCTGTCAATGACATGACCTATGATGCAGATATTCTTTAAGTCTTGCTTAGATAAAAACTCATCTTCATAGGACTTGTTCTCAGAGCGGATAATAAGTCCTCCGCGCAGTGGGGCAATCAATCTTTTTACATGTAAGCCTTTTTCATCGACAAAGGCATAAATATCACCATCGACAATTTTGACATCAGGATCGCAGTCAACTACTACATAGTCGCCATTTCTAATTAAAGGCTCCATGCTGTCACCTAAAACTTTAAAGCTTTTGCAGTATTTAGATGAAGCTATGCCGTACTTTTCAAAGTAAGATTTGTGGAAGGTGGTGATACGGTCGTACTTAAATTCAGTGTAATGAGGCTCCCCATCTTTTTTAGGATTAAAGGTAACTTCAAAGCGTGGGATCTGATAGTAACTGTCATTGCTTTGATTTTCACCTAAGGCAGAGACAATCATGCCATTGTCTTCACCTGTGATAAGCCACATTAGATTCACATTTAAAGCCTGTGAGATCTTAATTAGAGTATCGATTTTTAAATTCTTAATTTTGCCATTTACAATCTGCGAGATACCACCTTCAGAGATAGCAGCTTTTGAGGCTAATTCAAAGCCTGTCATATGTTTTTCGTAAAGGGCTTTTTTAATACGATCACCAATGCTTGCAGTACTCATAATCATCACCTAAGAAGCTTACTAAAATTTCTTAAGTGCAGTATAACTATCTTTAATTAAGTAATTTGTATCCTCACCAAAGTAGGCTTATTAAAAGTAAAAATGCCGTTTTGTAGTGCATCTTTGTTTAACTTAAGTGCAACTTTAGTTAGCAAAATTTTGTCATTAGCTCTCATTGTGAGAATTAAGTCATGCACTTTGTATAAGATCTTATTTATAATCAAATACTGCAAATCCTTGTCAGAGCGTAATTAGGCACTATAAAAGTGTTTAAAAAGTTTTGATAACCACCTTTAGGAAGATCATGTTCAAGTCATCAAAATTATCATCTGTCTTTAAAGCTTTAGCTTTAAGTAAATACCTCTTTTGCTACTCAGAATTTAGTGGTTTGGGAAGATGTTAATAAAGGCTTTGGCTTAGAAGTTGCCATTAAAGATTTTGAAAAAGAGCATGATGATATTAAAGTTAGTGTCAAAGAAGTAAGCTCCATCTTACAAGAAGATAAGCTCATAGAAGCAATTGAGAATTCATTAGAGAGCCCTGATATCTTAGTGCTCTTACAAGACAGAGCTAAGCTTGTCTATGTTGACATCCTCCCCTTGCTAAAGCAAGGGGATTCCTACCGCCCCATATAGTTTCCTATATGGGGATTCGACGGGTTCGCGTTGTCGACTACTTCGAAGCTTTCGCTTCTTGTTTGTTCGCTAGGCGCGCTATCCAGGCATGCCCTGCCTGTGCAATATTAACACTTGCGTTTTCGTCTGCATTATTTTCGTAGCCACACTTAACGCATTTAAAGTTAGCTTGAGTCTTACGGTTATCCTTACTGATATGACCACAGCAAGAACACTTTTGACTGGTATGCTTTGGTGATACCTTTTTAAAGACACCACCTTTGTTCTCAAGCTTATACTCTAAGCATTTAAAGAATAATGACCAGCCTTCACTTAAGATAGCTCTGTTTAGACCTGATTTTTGTTTTACATTCTTACCAGGCTCTTCAACAGTTCCTTTAGCTGACTTAGTCATATTTGTGATCTTCAAGTCCTCAACTATCACTATA
>Ga0310695_10012487_pt1 | contig 11884 bp, 10 predicted proteins | sample RumenRJG_04DNA_FD_203882 | JGI IMG/M metagenome (GOLD analysis project Ga0310695, IMG submission 203882) | Bovine rumen microbial communities from Lethbridge, Alberta, Canada - RJG_04 (v2) (version 2) | ecosystem: Host-associated > Mammals > Digestive system > Stomach > Rumen | place: Canada... | reverse complement strand
GTGATGCCCCTCAACTGAATATGGGAAACCGCGCCGGGACCGTGCAATGCGGCCCCGGCGTTTTCTTTGTCAGTCCGCCGTGCAGAGGATCCGCTCCTGGGTCTCCACCGCCCGGGCCACCATCTCATCGATGACGTCCGCGAGCTTCTTCTCGGATTCCCGGATCCGCTCAAGATCCGGATGTGTCACCGGGTGCTTCGCCACAAAGATGGTGCAGCAGTCCTCGTAAGGCTCGATGGAGGTCTCGTAGGTCCCGATCTGCTCGGAACGCTCGACGATCTCCTGTTTGTCAAAGCCGATCAGCGGCCGGAACACCGGCAGCGTGCAGACGTCGTTGGTGCAGACCAGAGAGTCGACGGTCTGGCTTGCCACCTGGCCGATGCTCTCGCCGGTGATAAGGGCCATGGCCCCGGTCTTTTTCGCCATCTCCTCCGCGATCCGCATCATGTATCTCCGCATGATGATGGTCAGCTCCTCGTGGGGGCACTTTTCATAGATGGCCAGCTGGATCTCGGTAAAGTTGATGATGTGCAGGTTCACCGGGCCCGCGTACTTCGCCACCAGCTTCGCCAGGTCGATGACCTTCTGCTTTGCCCGGTCGCTGGTGTAGGGCGGCGCGTGGAAGTAGGTCGCCTCGATCAGGACGCCCCGCTTCGCGATCATGTAGCCCGCCACCGGGGAGTCGATCCCGCCGGACAGGAGCAGCATGGCACGTCCGTTGGTTCCCACCGGCATGCCGCCGGGCCCCGGGATGGTAAGAGAATAGATGCTGACCGCCTCGTTCCGGATCTCCACATGCAGCGGGATCTCCGGCTCGCGGACGTTGACCGTAAGGTTCGGGCAGGCATCCAGGATGACCGCGCCCAGCTCCGCGCTGATGGTCTCGGAGGTGCCGGGGTAATCCTTGTCGATGCGCCGCGTGAAGACCTTGAAGGTTTTCTGCTGCGTGCCGTAGACCTCCTTCATGTAACGCACCACCTGCTCTTTTACGAATTCGTAGTCCCGGTTCTCGAAGCGGACCACCGGGCAGATGGAGACCAGGCCGAAGACATGCTTCAGAGCTTCGATCGTGTCTTCATAATCCGCGCTGCCGTCCGTGTCCACATAGATCCGGCCGTGCTGGCGGACGATGTCGAAGGTCCCGTCCACTTTGCGGAGGGCGGTTTTCACCTGTCTGATCAGCACATCCTCGAATTTCCAGCGGTTTTTTCCCTTGACGCCGATCTCTCCGTATTTAATAAGAAACGATCTGAATTCCATGTTCTCCCTTTCCTGTCCTTTGAAATCTTTCCGCGCCATAAAAGGCGCTTTTCATGCCGGTCCTGCCGGCTTGATTATTTCCTCGTAAATCTGCGAAGCTGCGGCACCAGTTCCCGGAAATTTTCCAGGAAATACTGCGCCTCCTCCTCCGTATTGTTCTCGCACAGGCTCACGCGGATGGTCGCGTCCAGAAGCGGCTCAGGAAGCCCGATCCCCTTCAGCGTACCGGAGATCCCCGGATGGTTCGACGAGCAGGCCGATCCGCTGGACACATAGATCCCCCGGTCCTCCAGCGCGTGCAGGAGCACCTCGCTCCGGACGCCTTCCACGGAAATGCTGACAATGTGAGGCGCGCCTGCGTTCCCCTTCTTTGAATTCACGGTCACACCCGGAAGCTCTGTCACGCCGTCGGTGATGAGATCCTTGAGCCGGATCATGCCCGCGATCTTCCCGTCGAAGTTCTCATAGGCTTCCACACTGGCTTCCCCCAGTCCCGCGATGCCGGGGACGTTGATGGTGCCGCTCCGCATGCCCTTCTGCTGGCCGCCGCCGAACAGGATGGGCCGGATCTTTACCCGGCTGTCGATGTAGAGGAAGCCCACGCCCTTCGGCGCGTGCAGCTTGTGACCGCTGACCGCCAGGAGGTCGATGCCCTCCCGCTTCGGGTAGATCCGGAACTTTCCGTAGCCCTGGATGGCGTCCACATGGAGCAGCGTATCCGGGTTTTTCTCATGAATCGCGGCAGCGATCTCCGCTATGGGCTCCACCGCGCCCACCTCGTTGTTGACGTACATGACCGACACGAGAGTGGTGTCCTTCCGGACCGCCGCCTTCAGCTCTTCGATGGAGATATGTCCGTCGCCGTCCACCGGAAGGATGGTGACCTCAAAGCCCAGGGACTCGAGAAAGCAGAGCGGCTGATATACCGCCGGATGTTCCACCGAGGTGGTGATGAGATGCTTTCCGCGCCGCTCGTTGGCCAGCGCGCAGCCGATGAGGGCGAGGTTGTCGGATTCGGTGCCGCCGGAGGTGAACAGGATCTCCTTCTCCTGCACCTTCAGAGTCTTCGCGATCTTCGCCGCAGCTTCCTTTACATAGCGCTCGGCCCTGACGCCCATCCTGTGCTTTGCCGAAGGATTTCCGTAATCCTCCCGCATGGTCTTCACGACGATATCCAGGACCCGGTCAGACACCCGGGTCGTGGCGGAATTGTCAAAATAAGCTTCCATGATGCTCCTTATCAGTTTTCCAGTTTCAGCAAAAGAAATGAAAGAATCACGAGGCCGGCGGTCTCGGTGCGGAGGATCCGCTTTCCGAGGGTCACGGGCCGGAAGCCCAGCGCCTCCGCTTCCCGGATCTCAGTCTCCTCGAAGCCGCCTTCCGGGCCTATAAACACGGAGATCCTGCTGCCCTCCGGAATCTCTTCGATGAGTCTCCGGGTGGCGTCCATGCCCTCCGCCAGTTCGTACGGGATCAGCCGGACCTGGTCCGAGGAAGCTTCCTTCAGGGCTTCCCGGAAGGACACCGGCATCCCCACCTCGGGGATCCTGTGACGGCCGGACTGCTTCGCGGCGCTCTCCGCGATGGCCTGCCAGCGGCGCACCCGGTTCTCCGCCTTCTTCGGGTCCAGCTTTACGATGCAGCGCTTCGTCTCCACCGGGACGATCCGGGACACGCCGAGCTCCACCGCCTTCTGGACGATCAGCTCCATCTTGTCGCTCTTCGGAAGTCCCTGCCATAGGGTAATACTGGCCGGGAGCTCCCGGACGTCCCGGTTCTCCTCAAACACCGTGAGGCGGACCTCCTCCTTCGTGATCTCCTCGATCCCGCAGAGATACTCCCAGTCCTCCCCGGCGCTCAGCAGCACCTTTTCTCCGGGCTTCATCCGGAGCACGTTTCCGATATGATTCACGTCCGGGCCTGTGATCACGGCCCGGTCCCCGGAGATCTGCTCCGGCTTCACGAAGAAATGGTACATGTCTTATCTCCGTCTCGCAGTCACATTGACCCACTCGCCCTGGTGGTTGACCTCCAGGACTTCAAATTCCGGATTCTTCGCGAAGGCATCAAGGACGTCCTGTTCCTTGGTGTCGATGATGCCGGAGGTGATGAAGATGCCGCCGTGTTTGATGTGCGGGGCGATCTCCGCCTGCAGGAGGATGATGACCGGGGCGAGAATGTTCGCCACCGCGATGTCATACTGTTCCTCTCCCGCCCAGGCCTGGATCTCCGGGTCGTCGATCAGGTTTCCGCAGACCATCTCAAACTGGTCCGGGGTGAGGCCGTTGCTCTTCAGATTGTCCTGCACCGCCTCCGCCGCGTTGTCATCCAGATCCGTAGCCTTCACATGGGCCGCGCCCAGCTTCAGCGCTGCGATCCCGAGGATCCCGCTGCCGGTGCCCACGTCCAGGATCTGCGCGCCGCCGGCGCTGCCGTCCGGTTTCCCTGTGGTGCCGGACTGTTTCAGATACTTTTCGATCTGCCGGATGCAGAGCTGCGTCGTCTCGTGGGAGCCGGTGCCGAAGGCCGTCCCCGGATCGATCTGGATCAGGACCTTTCCCTCCATGCCTTCCGGGACCTCTTCCCAGGTCGGCTTGATCAGGATCTCGTCCACGGTAAAGGGGTGGAAAAACTGCTTCCAGTTGTTGATCCAGTCCTTGTCCTCGGTCTCGCTCTCCGTGATGGTGCGCTTTCCGAGATCCGTGAACGCGGAGAGCTCGTCCAGGCATTCCTCCGCCTTCTTCAGCATCCCCTCCGGATCCTGGTCCGGATCCAGATAAAAGCTGACGCGGGCAGTGCCGTCGTCCGGGGGAAGTTCCGGAAGGATGTCGATGAACATCCCCTTCGTCTCACCCTCGGTCAGCGGGACATTGTCCTCGATCTCAATTCCCTCGATGCCCAGCTCCGCAAAAGAAGCGCTGATCAGGTCCACAGCCTCTGTCGTCGTCTCCAGTGTATATTTTTTCCACTTCATATTATGTAGAACTCCCGTAAGATCTGTTTGCGCCCCGGATCCGGGGTGCCGGATAAGCACTCTGACGCAAGATGCCGGACAGCGCCCTGGTTCAGTGTGCCGGATAACTATAATGAAAGGGTTGAGTCCTTGCTCAACCCTTTCGGAGTATTTTACGTTTTTCTCTGCGGTCTGTCAACTTATTTGAAAATGCCGCCCTTTTTCTTCGATCCGCTGCCGGTCATCAGATCATCGAAGTGCTGCAGCGCTTCCTTCTGGGCTGCCGTAAGCTTGTCCGGGACCTCGACCACCAGAGTAGCGTAGTGGTCGCCGCGGATATTCTTATTGCGGAGCGTCGGAACACCTTTGCCGCGCAGGCGCACCCGCGTATCGGTCTTGGTGCCGGGCTTCACGTCGTATTCCACCTCGCCGTCCACGGTCTTGATGCGGATGGGGCCGCCCAGGGCTGCCCGCGCGAAGGAGATCGGGACAGTGGAGAAGATGTTCGTGTCCTGGCGCTTGAAGATGGGGTGCGGGCTGACGATGCATTCGACCAGAAGGTCGCCGCGCTCGCCGCCGTTGCTTCCCGGCTCGCCGCCGCCGGCCATCCGGACCGAAAGCCCGTTGTCGATGCCTGCGGGAATCGTGACGCGGAAGGTCTTCCGCTTCTGATTGTAACCGGTTCCGTTGCAGCCGGGGCACTTATCCTTGATGACCTTTCCGGTGCCGCGGCAGTTCGGACAGGTCTGCACGTTCTGCATGGTTCCGAAGACGGTCCGGCTCATCTGGACGATCCGCCCCTTGCCCTGACAGGTCGTGCAGGTCACCGGGCTTGTTCCGGGCTTCGCGCCTGTGCCGCTGCAGGTGGAGCAGGTCTCCTTGAAATTGATAGTGATCTCCTTCTCGCAGCCGAAGACCGCTTCCTCAAAGGTGAGCCGCACCGAGGTGCGGACGTTCGCGCCTCTCTGGGGCTCATAGGCCGACTGGGAGGACCGTCTGCCGCCGCCGAAAATATCGCTGAAACCGCCGCCGAAGCCGCCGCCGAACAGGTCTCCGAAAATATCGCTGAAATCCGCGCTGCTGTAATCGAAGCCGCCCGGGCCGCCGCCGGCAGCGCCGTCAAATGCCGCATGGCCGAACTGGTCATACTTCTGCCGCTTTTCCGGATCGCTCAGCACCGAGTACGCTTCACTTGCCTCCTTGAATTTTGCCTCAGCTTCCTTGTCCCCGGGATTTGCGTCCGGGTGATATTTCTTCGCAAGGGCACGGTAGGCTTTTTTCAGAGCAGCGTCGTCCGCGTCCTTCGGAACGCCGAGGACCTCGTAGTAATCGCGCTTCTGTTCTGCCATCTGACTTGTTTCCTTTCATTATTTATGACCGACACTGTCCGGGGCACCGCAAAGCGCCCCGGACCGTATCGATTTTACTTTATTCCTGCCGTCCGGTCCGTGTCAGACCTCCTTGAAGTCTCCGTCCACGACGCCGTCATCCGTCGGGCCGTTGGATGCGCCTGCACTGCCTGCGCCTGCAGCGCCCTGCTGTGCCTGAGCCTGCTCATAGACCTTGGAGAACAGCTTCTGGGCGGAAGCCATCAGCTTCTCGCTGCCTGCCTTGATGTCGCTGACCTGGTCGTCGGTCATGGACTCTGCCGGAGCGCGGTTGATCGCTTCCTTCAGAGCGGAGAGGTCAGCCTCGACCGCTGCCTTCTCTGTCGGATCCAGCTTGTCGCCGACCTCCTGGATCGCCTTCTCGGTCTGGAAGACCAGGGAATCGGCGTTGTTCCTGGTGTCGATATTTTCCTTTCTCTTCTTATCCTGTGCTTCGAACTCCGCAGCCTCTCTGACTGCCTTGTCGATGTCCTCGGAGGACATGTTGGAGCCGGAGGTGATGGTAATGTGCTGCTCCTTGCCGGTGCCCAGATCCTTCGCGGAGACGTTCACGATGCCGTTGGCGTCGATGTCGAAGGTGACCTCGATCTGCGGGACGCCTCTTCTTGCCGGCAGGATGCCGTCCAGACGGAACTGGCCGAGGGTCTTGTTGTCTCTTGCGAACTGACGCTCACCCTGGACCACGTGGATGTCAACTGCGGACTGGTTGTCCTCCGCGGTGGAGAACACCTGGCTCTTCTTGGTCGGGATGGTGGTGTTGCGCTCGATCAGCTTGGTCGCGATGCCGCCCAGGGTCTCGATGGAAAGGGACAGCGGGGTGACATCCAGAAGAAGGACGTCGCCGGCGCCTGCATCGCCCGCAAGCTTGCCGCCCTGGATGGAAGCGCCGATGGCGACGCACTCATCCGGGTTCAGGGTCTTGGACGGCTCGTGAGCGGTCATCTGCTTGACCTTCTCCTGCGCGTTGATCATACGGGTGGATCCGCCCACCAGCAGGACCTTCGCCAGGTCTGCGTTGGTGACGCCTGCGTCTCTCATGGCGTTCTGGACCGGGATCGCGGTGCGCTCGATCAGGTCTGCAGTCAGCTCGTCGAACTTTGCGCGGCTCAGGTTCATGTCAAGATGCTGCGGGCCTGCGCTGGTAGCGGTGATGAAGGGCAGGTTGATGTTCGTGGTGGTTGCCACGGACAGTTCCTTCTTCGCCTTCTCTGCTGCTTCCTTCAGTCTCTGCAGAGCCATCTTGTCGTTGGAAAGATCCACGCCGACCTGCTTCTTGAACTCATCGATCATCCACTGGGTGATCTTGTTGTCGAAGTCGTCGCCGCCCAGGTGGGTGTCGCCGTTGGTGGCCAGAACCTCGATGACGCCGTCGCCGATCTCGATGATGGAGACATCGAAGGTGCCGCCGCCGAGGTCATAGACCATGATCTTCTGCTCTTTCTCATTGTCGAGGCCGTAAGCCAGTGCCGCAGCCGTCGGCTCGTTGATGATCCTCTTGACTTCCAGACCCGCGATCTTGCCTGCGTCCTTGGTTGCCTGACGCTGGGCGTCGTTGAAGTATGCCGGGACGGTGATGACTGCCTCGGTGACCTTCTCGCCGAGGTAAGCTTCCGCGTCTGCCTTCAGCTTCTGCAGGATCATCGCGGAGATCTCCTGCGGGGTGTAGCTCTTGCCGTCGATGGTGACCTTATAGTCACTGCCCATATGTCTCTTAATGGAAGAAATGGTACGGTCAGAGTTCGTCACTGCCTGACGCTTTGCGGGTTCGCCGACCAGACGCTCGCCGGTCTTCGTGAACGCCACGACAGACGGGGTGGTTCTGGAACCTTCACTGTTCGGGATGACGACGGGCTTTCCGCCCTCCATAACTGCTACACAGCTGTTGGTAGTACCAAGGTCGATACCGATAATCTTACTCATAATGATTGATCCTCCTCAAATTGATGAAGTTAATGTATTAATTCAGTTTGCGACTTTTACCATGCTGAATCTGAGCACAGTGTCGCGGTACATATATCCCTTCTGGAACACTTCGACAATGGTGTTCTCTCCGACTGTCTCATCCTCCACATGCATGACTGCGTTGTGGTAATTCGGGTCGAAGGGCTTGCCCAGGCAGTCCATCGGGGTAACACCGGCGCCTTCCAGGTTCTTTAAAAGCTGCCGGTAGATCATTTCCATTCCGTCCGCAAAGGCTTTTGCCTCCGGATCATCCGGAACGTTGTCCAGGCCCCGCTCGAAATTGTCTATCACGGGGAGCAGCTTCTCCAGGACGTTCTTCGCGCCCATGTCAAACATGGCTGCCTTCTCCCGGTCTGTGCGCTTCCGGTAATTGTCAAATTCCGCAAGGTTTCTGCGGACCTGATCCTTCAGATCCTCGATCTGCTGATCTTTCGGATCTTTCTTTTCCTTTTTTCCGTCTTCCTTTTTCTCAGCCGCTTCCTCAGCTGCTGCCGCGGCTGCCGCGGCCTTCGCGGCTGCCTCCGCTTCGCTTTCCGGCTCCGCGGCAGTCTCCTCCGCTCCGGTCTCAGGCTCCGCAGCACAGGCTCCGTCGTCTGTCTCCGGTTCTGCGGCGGTTTTCTCCGCTTCGGCATCCTCTGCGGCTTCGCAGGCTTTGCGGATCACCTCGTCCGCTTCGTTCTCATAAAAGTCTTTCATGTCATTCCCCACCGAAAAATCTTTTTCTTTATTTAAAATCACCCGTTCCGGTGCCTTCCTTTCCGATTTCAGCGGACCGTCTGTTCTAATCCGGCGCTCCGTTTCCTTCAGCAGATCCGTCTCCGCCGTCCTCAAAGTTTCCTTCCAGCTGCTTCATGACTGTCCGCAGCGTTGAGAGCACCTTTTCGTAATCCATCCGCTTCGGCCCGACGATCCCTATGGTGCCCCGCAGGCCGCCGCCCAAGTCGTAATTCGCAGTGACCATGCTGCAGTCCGCCATATCCGGCACCGGCGTCTCGTCGCCGATAAACACCTGGATCCCGTCGTGTTCCGCGTCCTCCGCCTCACCGACGTCCCGGAGCACCCGCTTCAGCTGGTCCTTTTCCTCAAAGGTCCGGATCAGCCGGCTTGCGCTCTCACTGTCTGTAAGTTCCGGATACTTGAACACATTCGTGGCGCCGCTGGTGTAGATCTGGAGATCATCGTCCTCCCGGAAGGCTTCCGCCAGCTCGTTCAGGACACTTTCCACCAGTTCCCGGTGCTCTCCCGCGTCTGCCTTCAGCTTCCGGATCACATCCAGATTGATCTCATTGATCGCAAGCCCGTTCAGACTGGTGTTCAGAAGAATATTCAGGTTCAGGATCTCCTGATCCGTGAGTTCCCTGCCCACCGGGATGAACTTGTTGCTGATGATGTTGCCTTCCACGACGATCACGACGAGGAGGCGGTTCCGCTCCATTCTGGAAAGCTGCAGAAGCTTGATCCGCGCTTTGTGGGCGCTGGGTCCTGTGATCATGGCCGCATAGTTCGTGTTCGCGGCGAGGAGCCGTGCCATCTGCTTCAGCACTGTCTCAACTTTGTCCATCCGCTGAGACATGGCATCCTTCAATTCCTGGACCTCTGCCTGCTTTTCCTTCAGGATCTCGTCTACATAGAATCGGTATCCCTTATCTGTGGGCGTCCTTCCTGCGGATGTATGCGGCTGATGCAGATATCCGAGATCCTCGAGATCACACATCTCATTGCGGATCGTGGCGCTGCTGAGCTTCAGCTCCGGAAGCTTGGAGATGGTCCTTGAACCGACCGGCTCTCCTGTTTCCAGATAATTCTTTATTACCGCTTTCAGGATCAGGACCTTTCTGCTGTCAAGCTCCATGGCCTCTCCTTTTCTGTTATTAGCACTCATCTACTTTGAGTGCTAACATCTACACTGCATACTATATCCCTGCCCGCAGTGTTTGTCAACAGATTTTCTGACGTTCACAAGGTTTTCATAATGTACAGTTTCTCAAATCTCCTCTGTCGTTTTTCTTAGGTTCCGGCATCTTCCCTTGACAATCGCACCGTTGTCATTTATCGTTACAGGTGTTTCATTTAACAAATATGTAACAATTGGATAACGGTTCGGCCCCGGCCGGGGCAGACCCGCTGCCGCTTTCATACGGAAAGGAGTTCCGCTGATGAAAACCGCAAAACTCGCTTTTCTTTCTATATTAATAAGCGCATCTCTCGCGCTCCCGGTCTTTGCCGCGACAGGCCCCCGCAGTGCCATGGACAAGCTGGCTGAAGACCAGGCCCAGGAAGCTCTGAACGCCGTAAGCGGACCCGCCTTCGGGATCTCCGCGGACCAGGCCCGCGCAGCAGGAGCCGTATCCGTCGATGCGGAAGCCGCGGAAAGCACCGCAGCTGACGGAAGTGAGGCCGCATCCGCAGGCGTCGCTCCCGGGCAGGCTCCGGTCACCGGAGAAAAGGGTGCCTATCTCGGACAGTTCAAGACCACCGGCTACTATAATTCCCACGGCTGTGCCAGTGCGGACGGCAGCTGGCCCCGCGCTCAGCATACCGTCTCCACAGACTGGTCCGTGCTTCCCCCGGGAACCCGGATCCGTTTCGGCGACAGCGACATCGTCTATACGGTCGAAGATACCGGAGTCCACGGCAATATGGTGGACGTCTACTATGAGACCTACTCCGAAGCGATGAGCCACGGCCTGCAGTATAAGGACGTTTATCTGGCGGAATGACCGCTCTGTCCTCGTGGTTCGCAGGAGTATATGTTAACTAATTATGTCAACTTGAAATAGTTTTTACAAGTTTATGTCAACGTTATTTCGCGGTTCTTCTCATTGAAGAGCCGCATTTTTATTGACTTTTTTAAATTTTTCTTCTGTTGGGGGGTTGACAATATAAATTTTTATGTTACTATGTGCATGTCAAAATATTACGCAAATGTTAAGAGGTTTTACGAAAATGTTCAACATATTGTTGTCAATGAAGAAGGCAGCCATATATCTCGTGGTCCTGCTTCTCGCATTTTTCCCGGTCATGCTGGCGCAGGGACCGGTTAAGACCTACGCGGCAAATGCTGCCGATGCAGAGGTCGTTGCGACTGAGCCGGAAGAGACTGCTGCCCCCGTGGAAACGGTGCCCGCAAAGGTCGCCGAAAAGCTTCCCGAAGTATCTGTGACGGAACTTCCTGAGATCGATCAGCTGGAGATTCCCGAAATTACCAATGCAAAGATCAATGCGCGTGAGAATATGATCGCAAAGAGAAACGATCTTGACCAGGAATGGCTCAAGCTGAAGCTGGAAGAAAAGGCTGCAGCCCAGGCTGAAGCCGCAAAGAAGGCGGAAGCGGAAAAGTCTTCCTCCTCCGGAAGATCCTGGTCTGCGGGTGCGGATCTCGGCCGCTTTAAGCTGACCGCCTACTGCCCCTGCTACGAATGTTCCGAGGGCTGGGGCCGTATGACCAGCTCAGGCAGAACTGCCCAGGCCAACCACACCATCGCCACGGACCCGCGGGTCATTCCGGAGGGAACCCGGGTCATCATCAACGGCCAGGTCTATGTTGCCGAGGATCAGGGCGGCGGCGTCAAGGGAAACCACATCGACATCTTCTTCGAGCATCATGCCACGACGGATGACTTCGGCGTGCAGTATGCTGAGGTCTATCTTGCCGAGTGATCTGTGGATTCCGGACAGGATCCGAAAATCCGTTTTCAGTGAAATCAAAGACAGGACGTGCCCTTTCCGGGGCGCGTCCTTGTTTTTTGCAGCAAAATGTGTTACTGTCGTTCCTGTCCGCACCGTGCATTTCCGTCCTCCGGCGGAATGCCCTTTTCTTTTTGTCCCGGGGTGCGGGACAGAAGGGTCTTTTTCACAGCCGTGAAGCGTGCGGACAGAATGGAGTACTTTCATGAATACAGAAAACAGATCCGAATTTCTCCGCGGGATGCGCCACGGCTGGCCCATCGGCGTCGGATACTTCGGTGTTGCCTTCGCGCTGGGCATCGCGGCCCGGAACGCCGGGTTCAGCGCACTGCAGGCCGGCGTCATGAGCGCCGTCTGCACGGCCAGCGCCGGGGAATTCGCCGGCGTGACGGTGGCGGCGGCATCGGGAACCTTTCTTGAGATGGCTCTGATCGAGCTGGTCGTCAACGCGCGCTATCTTCTGATGTCCTGCGCCCTGACGCAGAAGCTGAGCCCGAAGCTCGGGACCCTGCACCGCATGATCCTCGCGAACTTCGCGACCGACGAGATCTTCGGCCTCTCCGTCTCGGTTCCGGGGACACTGAATCCCTTCTACTCTTATGGGGTCATCTCCGTCTCCTGGCCCGGATGGATC
>Ga0310695_10012485_pt1 | contig 11886 bp, 7 predicted proteins | sample RumenRJG_04DNA_FD_203882 | JGI IMG/M metagenome (GOLD analysis project Ga0310695, IMG submission 203882) | Bovine rumen microbial communities from Lethbridge, Alberta, Canada - RJG_04 (v2) (version 2) | ecosystem: Host-associated > Mammals > Digestive system > Stomach > Rumen | place: Canada... | reverse complement strand
AGTCGTCGTAGTTTACCTCTTTCCCTTCATGATTGAGGTAGATCCACTTGCCATTGTCGTCTACACCTACTACCTTGAAGCCGTAGATGTCACCAACGCGGTGTCCTATTCTGACAATATGTGATTCGGTCTTCACCGGTTCTTCAATCCAACCTGTCATGAAGTAGTCCGAAGATGTCTTATACAGATCGTTTGACAGGCTCTTGAGTTTGTTGGTATTGGTCGAGAAGGTGATCGTACTTGACCAAGTGAGGTCGTGGGTCTTCACGGGGATAGCGTTGATCATTACTTCTATGCCTCGGTTGCTCATCTCACCCACATTGGCACGTGTGGTCGTGTAGAGATTGGGAGGTGAAGGAACCGAGTAGTCATAGAGCAGACCCTTGATCAGACGATAGTAGTAGTCGATTGTACCATTGATGCGATAGTCGAGGATGCTAAAGTCCACACCGACATCGACTTCATGCTTTTCCTCCCATTTCAGTGAACTGTTGGAGTTTTGCGTCGGCTGCAGGGCACGAATCCATTTACCATTATATAGATAGTAATCGCCATAGCCCAACAATGACTTGCCCAGGAAGGAATCGCTGGGCTGAGAACCGGTAACACCGTATCCTGCACGTAACTTCAGATCGTTGAACACCTTTTGTTTACTCATAAAAGGCTCATTGGTCACACGCCATCCCACAGAGATGGACGGGAAGTTACCCCAAGGGTGTTTGGTACCTTCCAACTGGCTTGCAGCCTCATGGCGCAGGGCTGCCATCAACAGATAGCGGTCGCGATAGTTATAGTTGATACGTCCGAAGAATCCGATGAGATTCGTGTCGAGCCAGTAGCTGTATTCCGTGGCGAGACCTTTCTTCAAGGCTTGACCCACTCCGATATTATGCCAGCTGAAGAGATCGGTAGGGAAGTCGTAGTTCTGCTCGTATTGTCTGTTATAATTCATCTCTTGATAGCTATATCCAGCCAGCGCCTGCACCGTATGTCCGTTGAAAGTCTTGTGGTATTGGGCTGTCAGCTCGATGAGCTTGGTCATGTTGTTGGCCGAACCTGTACTGGCATAGCCGTTGCGTCCATCACGTACCGTAGAGATGTGATGTTTCGTCTCGTAGTATCCACCGGTCTGACTGATGCGGTCGTAGGAAAGCAGTGCGTTGAGCGTGAGGTCTTTGATGGGACGATAAGCCACATTCCCGCTGATACGTATCTGTTGCAGGTCTTGCTGACCGTCCGATTCATAGATACGAGCCATCGGGTTGTCGTAGTTGAAGATGCCCGTATTCTCGTACCATGTACCATCAGCGTTTTTGATCGGTTCTGTGGGATTGTGGATCATAGCTTGCCGCCAGCTGTAGGTGTCATAGCTGCCGCCGTCTGTGGTTGAGGTGTAACCGGTCTTGTTGGCTAAGAGTTGCAATTTGACGTTGACTTTATCGTCGAACATGCTGTGGTTGACTTCTGCACGGCCCTGGAATTCTTCCTTGTCTGATTTGTGGAAGATGCCCTGTAGCTTGCGATAGTTCATGTTCACGACATAGTTGGTCTTGGCTGTACCACCTTTGAACATGAGGTTGTGGACATGGCTCACGCCCGTGCGCAGGATCTCGTCGATCCAGTTGGTGTTGTAGCCCAAATCCCACGATGCGCCGCGCAGTCCGTCTTTGATCTGCTGACGATAGTCTTCTGCAGTACAGAAGTCGGGTTTCTTGACGATATTCGACAGTGAGAGGTAACCACTGTACTGTACTTCGTTGATGCCGTCGCCTTTGGCCTTCTTGGTTGTAATCATCACTACGCCATTGGTGCCACGGGAACCATAGATAGCAGCGGCGGATCCATCTTTGAGCACATCTATGCTTTCGATGTCCTCCGGTGCAACAGTGTTGAAGTCACCCGGTATGCCGTCGATAAGGATCAGTGGTTTGGTTGTTGCACCCAGAATGGTAGTGTTGCCTCGCAAGGCCACTTCCGTTCCACCGACAGGGTTGCCCGACGGATTGGTGATCGACAGACCGGCGATCTTGCCCTGGATAAGTTGTCCGGCATCATTCACGGCGCCGACCGTGAAGTCTTCACTTTTCACACTCCCCACCGAACTGGTCACATCACCTTTGCGCTGTGTGCCGTAGCCGATGACCACCACTTCGTTGAGCACCTTGTTGTCTTCTTGTAGGTTGATTTGCAGGCTACGCTTATTGCCCACGACGATGTCCTTGCTTGTGAATCCTATGTATGATACTTGCAGCGTACTGCCAGCGGGTATGTTGATCGTGAAGTTTCCGTCGAGATCACTCACCGTGCCGTTGGTGGAACCTTTCTCCATGATTGTTGCGCCGATGATGGGCTCTCCCTTTTCATCGGTGATGCGTCCTTTCACGACATGACCTTTTGTCTGAGCACCGCTTTGTAGCTGTACGGGAGCAGTAGCCTCCTTTTTGCGCAAAATGATGTTCTTGTCATGGATCTCATAATCGAGGTTGCTGCCACTGAGGATTTGGTCGATGGCCTGAGAAAGTGAGTTGGCATGCACGTTCACCTTTTTACTGGTGGAGATTGCGTCGGCGTTGAACACAAACGAGTACCCGGTTTGCTGACGCAAGGCTGTCATGGCTTGGGCAACGGTGGCCGAATGGAGTTTCAGCCTTACCTTTTGTGCTTGGCCACTGATGCCGGTTCCTAACAGCAGTAGTGAAGCCAGCATGATCTTTTTGTTTAGCGTAGTCATAGCTTTTTAGTTAGATAATAGATTGAATGTATATTGATAATAGGTTGAATCAGGTAGGGAGTACTTGGAAGGTTTGCTTAGTAGATGTCTATGTGCCTTCCTCTGATGGTGTATTTCAGCGTTCCTGTCTCTTTGAGCGCTTGCAGAATGTCGGTGTAGCTTTGCTCGCGCGTTGAGAAAGTTCCATAGAATCTCTTGTTGGCCGTGGCCGGGTGGTGGATGCTGATGTCAATGTTGTAGGTGCGTTCCAATCTCTTGGCAATATCAGCAACAGTTGTGTTGTGGAAGATCAGTTCGCCTTTGCTCCATGCATTACCGTCGTATTGCTTGCTGACGATGGAAATACGGCCCGACTGCTTGTCTATGATGGCTTCCTGCCCTGCCACGATGATACTTGTCTGTGTGTCGTTTCCAGTTTTCAACTCTACGCTACCCTCGTCAATGACTACTTTAGCTTGATTGTCTTCGGGATAGTTGGTGATGTTGAGTTTGGTACCGATATCACGTACAGTCATTTTAGATGTAAGTATCTCTATGGGTTTGTCACTGTGGTGGACAATGGCGAAATAGGCCTCACCCGTCAAGTTGACCTTACGATCTTTCAGCCCGAAGCTTTGAGGATAGCTGAGCGTTGATCCACCGTTGAGGCTCACTTGTGTGCCATCGGGCAAGCGGAGTGATAGCGTAGAGCCCATAGGAACTTTCATCTCTACGTCAGCCAGCTGTCCTTCCCATGATTGGCTTCCTTGGCGGTAGCAGATCACGGCGGCAACGGAGACGGCGAAGACCAACAAGGCGGCATAGCGGAGCAGTTTGACCAGGCGGTAATTGCGCTGGCTTCGTGTCTGTTGTTGCTGTTGTTCCTTTCTTAGACAGAATTTCTCGAAGCCTGCTTTCCAGTCATAGTTTGTTGCTTGGCGCTCTGCTTGTGTTGTTATCCATATCTCGCGACAACGGCGCAGTATGGTGCGGTTGGCTGGATCTTTCGAGAGCCAGGCTTTGAGCATCTGGTTGTCCTCAGCGGAAATGTTCCCGCTGAGATATGCGATGATCAGATCTTCTATGTGTGGGTCGAGCTGCATGGTGATTGTCTTTTACCATGTAGACAACAATGATGAAGAAGAGGGTAGTGAGAAATTGATTTTTTTATTGATTTTCTTCCAATCATATCTTTTGTTGTGTATTCTGACAAAAAACGGGCCTTGAGAATCGATTCTTTAGCACGAAGACCTACCTTGGGCTGATTTCCGCCAAAATTGAAGCGTTTTTGTAATTATCTGATAATAAGCGCGTTAGTTACATGCTTGTTATTTTGAAGGAAGAAATCAGTTACTTTTAGTAGAATTCTCTAGAGAATTTTCGATGAAATCAGTGAGATGAGCGTGTCATCTCACTGTTTTTACCTCATCACGTCAGTGATTTCATCGGGTCATCTCGGTGAGATGATGCGATAAAGCCATTGCTTTCTATTCATGGCTTGCCAAAGAGCAAGTGAAAAAATCAATTTTTGATGATTTTGAACCCACGTGTGTGTTCGGGAACTTCCTAGATTGTGGGAGAAAGCAGATGATATTTTGTAAAGAAAATAAGATGTTTGTCTTGTCTACTTGAAAGTTAACGAAGCGGTTGGCTTCTATGCTTATTCGTTGGGCTTGTGGCGGAAAAACTTTACGTTACTTGTGAATTCCGCAATCACCTGAGCTATATTGGGGTTATCGTTTCTTAGAATGACAGCAAAGAAATTATCAACGCCTTCTCGGTCAACAATAGAAGATTGAAGAATAGAGTACTTTCCCTTGTCGGCGAATGTAGAAAACCATCGTGAGAATAATCTGCTTCGCATGGCTTGTTTGTTATCACCAGTTTCACAAATATACAGCATCGTAGCATTATTAACACGGAAAAACTCTTTAATGATGGAAAAGATTGTCTTCTTTACATCATTGTCTCTTGGTGACGGCTTGCCGTTACCATTAAGAATGGTAAACTGATAAGATTCAGAGGAGAGTAGATCATCTTCTTCAAAACCTACCAAAAGCACAACGTCTGCCTTCGTTTTAAAGCCATAATAGTGATACCGCCTCGTATTAAATACTTTATACGGGGCAGTCTCGTTAATCTTTGCTATATCCAATTCCTTCATAATACAAAGAAAGAGGTTGGCTTCTTACCTGTACGTTCCTCCGCTTCGATCATCATCTCTTCCTTCATTTTCTCGACCATTTCCCGCTTTCGTTGCTTGGCCTTCTCAAATTTCTGAAGAAATTCTTCTCTTGTTCTAGTCTGTTCCATAGTTTTCCGTTATGAATCGTCGTCATGCAAAGATACGAATAATCCTTGAATTAGGCAAGTGAACTTTTGTGTTTCATGGCCTATTACACGATTTTAGTTTCTTATACTCATATGATTATGCCCAAAATCGTTGCCTCATCCGATGAACAGAAGCATGAACAGGTAGGGCTCGAGCTTGTCGTACAGCTGCCGCAACGCACTTTTCATGTGGTACTTTACTGTGTTGACCGAGATGCCTAAGTGATTGGCGATCTCGTCATAGGTCATGTCGTCGTAGCGGCTGAGCTCGAAGACCTGTCGGGTCTCATGGGGCAGAGCCTCGATGGCAGCGCGGATCTTCTCTTCGAGTTCCTTTTCCAGCAGATGACTGAGGGGGTGGGCAGACGTCTCAAAGTTGAGAAGCTCATCCTTTGGGATCGCACATGTGGCGAGCTGGTGGCTGTGCTGACGGATCCAGTTGAGGCATCTCCTATGCACGCTCGTGATGAGGAAACTGCGCAAGGAACGGTCGATGTGCAGTTGATCTCTGACTTCCCACAGATGGAAAATCGTGTCGTCGACAATGTCCTCTGCGTCGAAGTCGTTGCCGACAAGCTGTCGGGCGTAGGCACAGAGAATCCCGTAATGAAGTCGGTAGAGCGTCTGATAGGCCGCGTCATTGCCCGCCTTGAGTTGCTGCACAAGAATTGCTTCTGACTGTTCCATGTTTTTGATTGTTGCAAAGTTAAGCAAAAATGTCGTAAATCAGCAGTTGGTGACTATGTTTTTTGTCTCAAATCATGGTTATCAGCAGATTGATTTAATTTCAAATCATGGCGAGAAGTTGCAACCGTTGTCGCCGACGGGGACATGTTGCTTTGTCTTTTATGATGTCTTATCCGTTTTGAACAGCTCTTGCACAGCGCCACAGAAAATACAAAGAAGTCTCCGTTCTGTGGTGTGTGCCGAGGTACAAGAGCAGTAGGAGAAGTAATAACAGGCAACCTTCTTTACTCGTCTTCTGTTTGCAGGTGGAGGAGGATCGTTTCAATCTCTCCAATCATATAGAAAGGAATATTGACCAACCGGAATGTTTTTCCGTGAGGCGAGACGACTTTGTCGACCGAGAAAGGATGAGACCAGACCCTTATTGCGATATCTCCGTCTGTTGCGTCCATGAATACCTGAAGGGAGCGCAGGTGGGCATTTGCCCCACTTTTAACTTCTATGGGGAAGACATGAGCGCCTGACGTGATGATGAAGTCAACTTCCGCTCCGTTGTTCGGCTTTGCCCAGAAAGCTCTCTTATGTCCGATTCGACAGTCAGTGCCAAGCAGCTCTTGGGCTGTAATCTGTTCAGCGATATGTCCTCTCCATTTGTCCAGTGTCTCGGTCTTGCCGATGATATCTGATCGGATGCCAGCTTGGTAGTTCACTAACCCCGTGTCAAACCATATCAGCTTTGGCTTACGTCCCATTTCCGGGATAATGGGTTGTTGAGGGGAGGACGAGGGATAGACGAGTTCCAGCAGCATGGCTTTCTCCAATATCCTGAAAGCATCGCCTACTTCGCGGGACTTGTAACCTGAGTTGGCGAAGTTGCCAAGCGTAATGGTCTCTCCAGCGAAAGCCCAACCATATGACAGAATGAATCTAACCACATCGGTCAGCTTCTTTCCTTTCACATATTTCTCTGCATCATCTTTATAGGATTGGACCAGCGTCTCGTAGGTGCTCTCCAGACTGACGAGGTCACGCTTCTCTGCATATTTTCTCACGGCTTCCGGCATACCTCCTATGAGGGCATACTGGTTGAACCAAAACATCAATTGGTCATGGAAGGGAACTGTCATCGAGGGATTCATGGATAGGATGTTAAGAAGGTGCTTCTCGCCCATCGCCCCCAAGAACTCATAGAATGTGCAAGGGCGCATAGCGAGATATTGAACCCGTCCTACAGGGAAACTGACCTGTACATCGACTATATTTTCAAGCAGGGAACCGGCAGCAATGACAAAGATATGGGGCAACTGCTCGTAGAAATATCTCAGCAAAGCAATAGCCTTTGGCGAGTTTTGTATCTCGTCAATGAAGATGAGAGTGGAGCCTTCGTGGCGTTCTTTGCCGAGGCTGGCGAAGAGTAAAGGGATCAAGTCTGGAAGAGGAACTTCCAGTTCTAACATTCTCCGCTGCGCTTGGTCTTCCATGTTGAAATATAAGTAGTTGTCAAACGACTTGCCGAACTCATTGACAACAGTCGTTTTTCCTACTTGTCTTGCCCCTCTTAGGATGAGCGGCTTGTGATGGACATCGGCCTTCCAAGCTTTCATGTCCTTAAGAACTTTTCTGTTAAACATATCCATAACGATTGGCTTGCTGCTGCAAAGTTAAGCAAAAATGTTGTAAATCAGTGGCAATATCCAATGTTTTTTGTCTCAAATCAGTGGCAACACTTGATTGTTTTTGTTTCAAATCATGGGCAAATGACTGTGCTTTTTGTCTCAAATCAGTGGCAAAAGACCTCTGTTGCAGTTTATAAGTCAAGAATGCTCATAGAGATATGAGCAAAAAAATCCCTCACAGCCGCATGGACTGTGAGGGAAAGGATATATAGGGTGCTTTTTTATTCTACGGTCACCTTGGTGATGGTGTAACCGTTGCCGACCATCAGGAAACCATTCTGTTCCTTAAGGAGCTGGATGGAGAGGTCGGTGAGCTCGTATTCGAGCACCTGGCTGCCGCTGATGGTGATGTCGCCACGGTCGGGATCGCCTTTACCCGTGAGCAGGTTGTTCCACCAGGCCGTGGTGGCGGTGCCCTGTCCGTCGCCATTGACATAGACTTTCAGCAGGGTGCCGGCGTGGACATGGTTGATGAAGTCGTCCTTGAGTGCGTCGAAGGGCGTGCCCCAGGTGACATTGAAGCTGCCCTCCCAGAGCGTCTCGCTCTTGTCGGGATAAGGCTCGTTGGTGATCTTGATCGTGCCACAGCCATACTGCTGTCCGGCGGCGTCCTGCACAACGATAGGATAGTCGCCTGCTGACAGATCGGCCGGCGTGGTGATCGTCAGATTGCCGTTCTCTGCACTGACGATGGAAGCCTCTTTGCCACCGATGAACACTTTGGCGACCTTGTCGAGGTGGGTGCAGCCGTGGATCGTGGTTTTTGCTCCTGGTGCCACCCACAGATCCTTGGCCTTGGTACCCAACACAGGATCGCCGTCGGCGGGCGTGATCACCACACGTGTCGTGCGTGAGGTAGAGAGTCCCTTGGTCGTTGTGGCCACAATCTTCAGTTCATGGTCACCGGCGAGCAACGGCTGGTCGATAGAGTCGCCCTCGTGGATAAGTTGTCCGTCGAGGTACCACGATATCGTCGTGTAGTCGCGTGGCGTAGCGATGATGTTAAACACGAAGTTACTTGTGCGGCTTTGCGTGATGAGCACCTGCGGCTGACCGTCCTTCCACTCCGGGATGTTGGTGTTGAGGATACGCGGGGCGTCGGTCTCCTCGGCTGTGAAAAACGGATCATCGTCGGAGGAGCATGCCGTGAACGCCGTGGCGGCACAGGCCATCATCAGCATTCCGAAAGCACGCAGAGCGATATGCTTGATTGTTTTCATGGTTGTCGTTGTCTTGAATTGTTTGTTGTTCTATTGGCCCGGCAGTAAGAAACCGTCTGTCGGGCCAGGTTGATGAAGTCTACTTGACGTTGATGTCCTTGGTGTCCCACCACAGTCTGTGATGCCAGTCGTCGTTGCCACCCATACGCTGCAAAGCCTCGTCGTAGTGCTTGCTGTTGTATTTCGACTCGAGCATCGGGTACTTCAGGCGTACCGGTGTGGTGAGGTTCTTGTCGTCGTAGGTGAAGTCACTCTCGAACTTTGCCAGCTTTGTGCGGTCCTTGAGCACCGGATAGTCGCTGCGGCGCAGGTTGGCCCAAGCCTCGGCGGGGTTCATCATGTGCAGGATCCATGCCTGCGTGTTGATGGTTTCTTTCGGATTGTTGCCGAGCGGGTTGGCAGCGATGAACTGATTGATCTCGTCGTCGGAGATCTTTTCCGATGCAGTGAGATAGTAGTCGTTGAGCATCTTCATCGAGGCGCGCACGCCGTCGTCGTAGAGCTGTTCGGCGTCGCCGCTGACATTCCATCCCTTGGTCTTTGCCTCAGCCTTGAGGAAGTCCACCTCGGCCGATGTGATGAGGATGCCGGGACGGTCGGGCATCTCGAAGTCGATGTTGAGGGCCGGTCGCATCATGCGTGCGTTGAAGTTGCTCTGGTCGTATCCGGCCGCAGGATCGTCCTTGACCATCTTTTCCAGCGTAGGAATCTCGGAGTTAGCCGGAGCGTTGATCCAGTTGTTCCACCAGGCGGCTCCCGGGTCACAGGGTGCCTCTGCGGTGTTGCTGCGCTTGAGGTAAGCGACCACCTCGTCGGTTAGATCGTGGTTGCCCTCGCGGTCGGGCGAGATCTCAGAACGTTTCGTGTTGATGTAGTGACGACAAATGCGGTACAGGCGCGGGTCGCCCGTTTGCTGCATCAAGTCGAAGAAAGTTGAGCTGATGAATGTCGGGGATGTAGGATCCTGACCGTAGAGGATCTCGCCGAGCGCGTTGACGCGGAAGTCATACTCCTCAGCGCCCTTATAGAGCGTAAAGGGCTCGTTGGCATAGATGACGTAAGCGTTTTGCGAAGCGTCGGTGATGTAGCCGTGCGGATCGTTGAGTGCTGCCTCGAACTCCTGCTTTGCTTTCTCGGGATTGACGTCGGAGATGCGCATGGCGTAGCGCAGTCTGAGACTGTTGGCATAGCGCTGCCAAGCCTGGCGGTCACCTTTGAGACTGGTCACGTCGCCCGTGATGCGGTCGTTGGCATTGTCGAGCTGGTCGACGCACGCCTTGAGTTCTGTGAAGAATGCGTCGTAGATATCCTCCTGCTTGTCATAGACGGGGTTGGAGATACCTTTGATATATCCCAGTCCGGCTTCGGAGCAGGGGATGTCGCCATAGGTGTCGGTGAGCACCGACATCAGGTAGACGCGGTGGATGCGCAGTGCAGCGTTGAGGGCGGGCTGGCCTTCCTGTGTAGCGTTGATGGCGTCGACGAGGTTTTTGATGGCCACGGAGTAGTAGCGATCCCAGAGCAGACGACTCTGGTCGTCGTTGGCGTGTACGCTTCCGGCATAGTTAGTCACGTTCCAGGCACCGGCGAAGTGCTGTGTGAACCCGGTGATATAGCTTCGGTATGTGTCCATGAGGCTAAAGTCGCCGTAGGTCTGTAGCAGTGCCGTAGTCAGCTGGTTGTTGGGGTCGATGGTCTCGCTCTTGCTGTCATCGGTGTTGACAGAAGCCATGTGGTCGTCGGAGCACGATGTCATCACGCCGCACGCCAGAGGCAATGCGAAGGCCAGAGAGAGCAGACCCTTAGCTGTATGTTTCTTGATGAGTGATTTCATGATAGCTTGATATTTTAGGAATGGAGCCGTTGTGGCTGCCATTCGTTGTTTAGAACTTCACGTTGACGTTGAGGCCGTAGCTGCGGCGGGAGGGCAGAGAGCCATACTCCAGTCCGAGTCCGGAGGTGTTGTAGCCGGAGTCGGGGTCGATGTTGGGGATATTTTTCCACACGATGAACGGGTTGCGGGCTACGAAGCTAACGGTGAGTCCTTTGACGAAGCTGCCCAGCATCTTCTCGGGGAAGGTATAGCCGAAGGTGATCTCACGGCACTTGACATAGGAGTTGTCATAGATAAACATCGAAGGAGCGTTGTCGGCAGCACTCTTCCAATAGGCCTCGGGGTTGACGGGGATGTCGTTAGGCTTGAAGCTGCCGTCGGCCTGCTCGATGACACCTGGAACAACATAGCCGCGGGCCTTGCCCTCAGCGCGCCACTCTGCAATGGTCTTTCCGGCGGCGAAACGTGCTTCCTCGGACTGATACCACTCCTCACGTCCGGCGAGTGTCTCCTTGGCCTTACCGGTCTGGTAGGCCGAGCGCATGGACATGGAGAAGAGATCAGCACCAACCTTCACGTCAAAGGAAGCCGAAAGACGGAAGTTCTTGTAGGAGAAGGTGGTGTACCAACCGCCTGTCCAGTCCCAAGAAGCGTTGCCGAGCACGTGGGTCTTGTCGTCGATGATCGGCATACCGGTCTCAGAGTTGATGATGACCTGACCGTCAGCGGTGCGTTTGAAGTCCTTGCCGACGATGGAACCATAGTTCTGTCCGACCTCAGCGCCGACACTCACGCCGCACCAGGTGGCCTTCTCAAGCTCGAAATAGTCCATGCCGTCGACGAGCTTCTTCACCTTATTATTATTTTTGGAGAAGTTCACGCCCAAGTCCCAAGCGAAGTCCTTGAGCTGCAGTGCACGTCCGTTGAGGGCAATCTCCACGCCCCGGTTCTGAATCTCACCGGCGTTGATGAGTCGGTTGGCATAGCCGCTGGTGGAAGAGGAAGCCAGTCGGATGATCTGATCGCGCGAGTTCTGATTGTAGTAAGTGACGTCGAGTCCCATGCGATAGTTGAAGAACTTCATCTCCAAACCGAGCTCATAGGAGCTGGTCATCGTAGGCTTGAGGTCCTTGTTGGGCTGCGTGTAGTTGTTGATCATGCCGATGGTAAAGCCCGGATAACTGTACTTTGCCGTAGCGTAGTTCAGCGCGAGCTGATAAGGATCGGTGTCGCTACCCACCTTTGCCCAAGAGGCGCGCACCTTACCAAAGCTGATGATGTGCTTGTTCTTGATGAATTCCGAGAACACCATGCTTCCCGATACAGAAGGATAGACGTAGGTGTTGTGGTCAAGAGGCAGGGTAGAACTCTTGTCGCCACGCAGCGTGCCCTCGAGATAATAGGTATGCTTATATCCCAGCGAGGCGC
>Ga0310695_10012484_pt1 | contig 11887 bp, 7 predicted proteins | sample RumenRJG_04DNA_FD_203882 | JGI IMG/M metagenome (GOLD analysis project Ga0310695, IMG submission 203882) | Bovine rumen microbial communities from Lethbridge, Alberta, Canada - RJG_04 (v2) (version 2) | ecosystem: Host-associated > Mammals > Digestive system > Stomach > Rumen | place: Canada... | reverse complement strand
AGATATATTTTTCTGTCAGGTTTAAGCAGCATCTCCCATCTGAGCTGACGCTTATCAGAATCTGTATCAAAATTTTCATCCTTGTAACTATCTACCATATAACCACCTAAATACCTTTTTACAATACTATTGTAACCAAGCAGAGTATAAATTAATCAGTATATAAAAAAGATAATCATAGATCATCAGGATATATAAAACGGCAGGCTGTTAAGATAAACACTGAAGAGTACATCATACTTACTATCCAGTGAAAGAGATATAGTAACTATCTTAGAAAAAGGCAGATGACCAAGTTTATCCATATCCTTCTGACAATAAAAAAAGGTCCTTTTTGAAATATCAGCAAAGTATGCAATATCTTCTATTCCTAATCCTTTGTCTATCATTCGACAACGCAGAACCTTACCCTGGGAATTTATTTTTTTGTTTCCGATTATAGAAGCCTTGTCTATCTCATGTACCAAAGGAACAATCTTATTGATATAGTCATCATCAGAAAAATAACGTCCTTCAGAATCAGATAGGCAGCTAGAAGAGGATAATACTGTCTTCATTTTATTCATAAGACCATTATATGTGTCTTCAGTAATTATCCCTCGTTTTTTCAGATAAAAAATCCTGTTGTTCGCCTTTTCTCTAAGATATGAATAATCAGCTCTCTTATGATCTCCTAGCCAGTCATATTCACTCACAGACGTCCTATATCCTGCCTTTTTATTTTCCAGATCATTACGAATAGGATAAAAACGAAGCAAAAAGTCATCCGGCCTGCAGTCCAAAAGACTGAATGATGCAACAGCAAGATAAAAAGGCATATCAACAAATGATGCTCTACCTGAACCATAACGCAACAGAGTATTGTATGAACATATACCCGCTAGATTCCATTTATCGCTGTACGATGTAATATGCTTCTCTTTTCTTAACCGTGAAAACTCTTCACAGGCAGCCTTGTCAAATTCATTCATAATGCAACCTCACTTGTATAATCCTGTAAATGATTATATCAATTTGTTGCATTATTGTCAATTTTATTTGAGCCTGTATTTTACGTTTTTATCTGTATCGGATATAAGCGAGATATTTCCCTGATCATCGATATCAATATCATATAAGACTGATGAGTCTTTATACTTGATAAGAATCACTCCCGAATGCCTTTCTGAATCGTATGCAATATCATATGATGCATCCTTTACCGATTCATATTTTTTGTTAAAATACCCCTGATAAACATTATCAGATTTAAAATCAAACGTTTTATCTCCGCTGGTATATGTTGATCCTGCAATAAGATTCTGAAAACTTTTTTCTGTTTCATAAGCAGTTACATTGCTAGGATCCTGATGTGACAAAGATATTGCAGCTACAACAGGTGCTTTATTTGATGAACGGAGCAGAAGAAAACCTGATATAATCAGAATGAATAAACTGTTGGCAATTATACAGATTGTAAGGAACTTTCTTGAACTGAATAATTTTGAAACCATTGTCATACATTTTTCCTTTCAGTAAATAGTTTAAACTATCATATCCAAGAAAAAGTATAACAGAATAACGCCAATATAAGTCAGACTAAAGTAAAGATGGTATCATCTTTCTTTGTTTTAGTTTTTTGTACGTTTGTAAATCACTGGAATACGCTCTGCTACCTCTGCTTGATGCTTTTTTATTTCATGAGTATATATGGCTCTAGTAGTAGACACCTGTTTATGTCCAAGCTGTCTTGCAACTGAATACTCATCTACCCCATCAGCAATAAGAGCACTTGCAAGAGAATGTCTGAAAGCATGAGGATTTATTTTCCTGATACCATGTTTTTCACTGAACTTTGCAAGATGGCTGTTAATGCTTGTTGGATACATAGGTTTCTCTGGCTTGCTATCCTGTGGAAAACAGAATTTTGCCATATCACACTCTGTCAAGCCGAGATCTATATAGTTCTGTAACAGTTCATCGTGATACTGTTTGAACATATCCATAGTGACCTGATCTACCTGCACGTATTTTTCATCAATATTCTTGTTACCTTCCTGTTCATATAACCCATCATCTTCGTTGTACAGCACCTGGCTATCAATGTGAAGCATATTCTGATCCCAAAGCACGCTATCCCATGTAAGACCTACAATTTCTCCCCTACGGCATCCAGTAATGATAAACAGAGAGATAATCACCTGCCATTTTAGAGGTTCATCGTTAAGACACTCAAATATATGCGTTATTTCATCAGGCTGATAGTAATTTATGTCATGTGACATGCTTATATTTGGCACATCAGAAGCATCTACAGGGTTAAAAGACACATACCTCATCTTGTATGCTTCTTTGAACATAGAATGTAAAACCGATATATGTTCTTTAATGAACTTAGGTTTGATAGTAGAATTATTACTGACAAGGAAAAAATAATCATCAAACCGGAGATTCAAAGCCTCACAGATCTTGTCAGCTGATGTCTTCGAAACCTTTGTTCCTTTAAGCATATTATAAAGAACATTTCTTGCAATACCTGCTTTCTCAGCGGTTTTTTGATAACCAAGCTTATTAGAAGTAAGGTAATTTTTTAAAAAATCACCCTTACAGATACATGAATCCGATACGTTCTTAGACATATTAACAAGCTTATCATAAAAATAGTTGAGCTTGGCCGGAGTAACTTCATTGAGTTTCATATCGCCAAATTCTTCATTAAGCCTCATAAATATATTCTTATAAAAAAGGATTGTATTAGAACGCACTCCCTGTACAGCCTTCATATGTATAAACTCATCAGAAAACTCTCTGAATGTAGGCACAATAGTAGTGATCCCGCCCTCAAGTTCACTTCTGAATTTCATGGCAGCCATTTCTGCCTGCTTATATTGTTTTGAATCTGAAAGGCTCTTGTCTCCATGAAATGTCTTATAATATGACTTGCCTTTCATGGAAACCTTGATTTGAAAATTGCCTGATGCTCTTTTGGTAACAGTATATCCTTTATAATGACGATTCATACATTTCGACCTTTACTTACAATTAAATCTCCAATCTACATTAAGAATTATAGCATAAAAAAAGCCCCCCGTCACTATAAAAATGACAGGAGACCATTTTTAGATGAACCTATATTATTCAGTTCTGTTCTTTATACCCTCGGGCTAGATGGCCGTGTGTTTGTATTACGGTTATTGCTATTCCCTTTAAGATTGATAACATGAGTCTTTAAGAGGATAACAAAAATTCCACCTACAAAGAGTATTGCAAGAAGTATGAACAGGAACACATTCTTGAGGCCTGAGTTCTCACTTGAAACCTCTGGAGCTTCTTCAGTCTTTGTCTCAGATGATGAAACAGTAGCATCAGATACAGGTACAGTCACTACTGAAACCTTAGCTATAGATATAGGCGAAAGGTCCTCAAGGTTGAAGTCCAGTGAACCATCAGCTGCATTGACAACAAGTACATCGTATGTTCCTTCTCTTTCAGTACTCTCATGTACTACGAGATATGGCGTACCATCCTCGAATGTTATTCCATCGCCAGTGAACTCTACATCAGCTCCATTACCTGACTTTATAGATTTTTTCTGTTCCTCTGATGGATTAGCATCAACACTCAGGATACTGTCAATATTTACAGCAATCTTTGACTTGTCATCTGTCTCTGCATCTATACCAGTAACACCAAGATCAGTTAGAAGTGATGGATTAGCTGCATAATACTTCAGTATCTTATTGGCATTATCCTTCTGTTCATCAGTAGTATCAGTAACTGAATCGCAGTTAGTAGTAAATCCTCCTGCCATTACATAAGAATCAGTACCGAGTTCAGATACAGTTGAACCACTATCCTTCAGTGCATCATCTGTTACACTAGAGAAATCAGATGAAACAAGATTTGAAATATATCCAGGATTTCCACTTGGAATATTTGCTTCATACTGTTTCTTCTCACCAGCGCTTACATCATCAGATTTCTTTTTACTACTATTAGTATCATTATCAGCGACTACATTTCCTGTGCCGCCAATTTTTACTGTCGAACCAGTACCATAATTTGAACCAGTTGATGAAGTACTACCGCTTCCGGTACTACCCGTTGAACTATTGCTACCTGATGGGCTATCACGATATACATACTTAGGAACTTCTTTAGTGACAGTCTTTGTCTTAGTAATAGTCTTAGGCTTCTGTTTCTTCAGAGTCGAAACCTGTTCTTTCAGAGACTTATTTGATGTCGTAAGAGCTTTATTCTTATTTGTAAGGCTCTCGTTTTTATCACCGAGTGACTTATTTTTCGATGTCAGATTATCGTTACTCTCAGATAACTCTCTATTCTTACTCGTGAGTGTATCATTATCACTTGCAAGATTCTTGTTCTTGGTAGTAAGATCACTATTTTCATCTGAAAGTGTCTTATTCTTAGAAGTAAGTGAAGCATTCTCAGTAGTTAGATTTGTAAGCTGCTGTGTAAGTGAAGCAGTTACACCGCTGTTCTGACTCGCAGTTTCATACAGATTCTTATATGTATCTGCCTGAGCTTTGTAGTTAGCAGCATCAGTCTTAGCCGTTGAAAGCTGATTTCTAAGATCATTTACAGTTACTGAATCAGATGACGAACCAGAGCTTGATTCAGAATTTATCTGAGCCTTCAGAGAAGCATTTTCTGATTCAAGAGACTGGATTCTAGCCTTTAGTGTAGCTACATCATCAGATGTTCCAGTTCCTGATGTTCCGCTCTTGATCTTATCAACAAGTGTAGTAGGATTCTGAGTTGCTTCCGTAGGATCTACACCAGTTGCTTCTGCTATCTGCTGAAGTGCATCACGGTCTTTTTTATAAGCATCAATCACTTCCTTCAGAGCTGCTTCAATCTGATCTGAATCCTTTCCTGAAATATCGATTCCTGCAAGAGTAGCAAGAGTTTCATTTGCTTTCTTGTAGTCCTCAACTTTTTTCTGTAAAGTAGAAATCTCAGCATTAAGATCAGTAATCTGCTTGTTGAGCTCCGCAATATCAGCCTTCTGTTTCTCATTAGAGGCAGTCATATTATCAAGGTTCTTCTTTAATGCAGTAATGCTTTCAGCTGCATCATCGACTGACTGGCCCGCAGCAGTAAGGGCAGCCTCAATCTTTTCCTTTTCATCTGAGAGCTTAGTATTCTGCTCAGTTAAAGTTTTTACATTTTCCTGTGCTTTATCAAGGGACTCCTGAATCTTTGCCTTATCAGAATTAGCTTCAGCAACCTCTGCCTGAGCATCAGCAATATTTCCATTAAGTTCCTCGATAGTTGCCTTATTATCTGAAATAGTATTCTCTAATTCAGTTACATGTGCCTTGGCATCATCAAGCTGTGTCTTTGTTGTACTTTTGTCTTTTTCAAGCTGAGTAACATTGTTCTTAGCATCTTCAAGCTCAGAATTAAGTTTTGTATTCTCAGTTGTAAGACTTTCAATACGATTCTTCATCTCTTCGATGCTTGCATTCTTATCAGTAATAGTCTGCTCATTTTCAGTAATCTGCTTCTTATAGGCATCAATTACTGCTTGACCACCGAGAGAAATGATATCATCTTCAGTAAGATCTTCGCCGTTCTTTACCTTATCTACAATTTTCTTATATGTATTAAGGAAATCGCTATAAGTATCAGATGTAGCCTTCATAGACTTAAGTGTTTCAATATCGTCTGTTCCGGCTGCTTCTTTGATATCTGCGAGCTTTTTATTAAGAGATTCAATCTCACTGTTAAGAGAAGATTTCTCAGATTCAAGCTGAGTATTATTCTCATTAGCAGTTGCAAGTTCATCATTTACAGTAGCAAGGTCAGCCTGTGCTTTAGTCAGCTGTGCCTGAGTAGACTGTGCTGCTTTTATCTGATCATCAAGTTGCTTCTGTAACTGTTCATTTTTTGTCTGAGCATCAGATATAGCCTGAGTGATCCTACTGAAATCACCACCATACACATCATTGAAAAGGTTGAACTCACTGTACTGTTTTACAGGTATGGTAACCTCACAAGTCCATGTAAGCATTGATGCAGAACCATCCTGATTCTGTTTTGCAAGATAAAATGTCTTTGATGAACCATCTACATCAGCTGTAATAGTCTGAAGAACTACAGCAGTAACAGTGATAGCTCCGTTTGATACATCGGTATCATTCACCTCGACATTATCCATTGAATCATAAAAGTCGAGCATCTTCTGAGTTTCTTCATCTTTAATAGTATTGATGTTTCCCTCAGTAGTGTAATTTGAGAATGACTTACCCTTGACCTGATCATCATATACCTGACTTCTCATAACATAGAAATCAGAAGTCTTGTAAGTTCCCTTTGCATCTGTACCAAAGAGCTTTCTTACAGTCATGTTGTCTTTATTGAGAGTCGATGCGGCTGTTGTGGCATTTGAACCGCCAAGAAGCGTTCCGCTATATGATGCTTCGATACCAGTCTGATCTGTTACATCACTGTCTCCAAGGCCATCCATAGACGATGTCGTCGTGCAGATATGAGTTTTTTCAGAATCAGCTTCACCCTTTGCGTGTTCATTATTATTTCCATTTAAAAAGCTATAAACAGGACCATAGTGAGTGGTACTATTGAATACTTTTTTACTCTCAAGACCATATACATTTAATGTTCCAGATATACCAAAAGGAGAATAGAACGTCTTACCTGTTTCATCTCTTGCCGTAAAATTAAAGATAGTGTCAGCAGCAAGGGCATATGTCGTTCTATTTGCAATAGTTCCATTAGCTTCGGCTTTTTTACCAGTCCAAAGTGCTCCAACCTGTTGAACATTCTCACCAAAAGTAACTTTAGCGAGAGCCGGAGTATCTACGAAAGAGTTATCCGGAACTGTGGTCATATCAACCTTTAACTCGGCAAGAGCTTCATTATGTGAGAAAGCATTGCTGTCAGCACCGAAAGTAGTTCCGGAAGGGATATTAAGCTTTGTGATGCCTGTTCCATAAAAAGCCTTTTTACCGATAGAGCAGCCATTTCCTCTTAATATAACAGAGGTAAGATTGGTATTATTGGCAAATGCTTCTTCACCAATGGTAAGCTTTGATGCATCATCAAACTTTACTTCTGTAATAGATGAAGCATCGAAAGCATGATTCTCGATACTTTGTACAGTAGAAGGGATCTCAATCTTTGCAGAGGCCTTATTGCCAGCAAATGCATAACCTCTGATAGTCTTTACAGAAGCCGGGATATAGATATTCTTCCATACAGTAGAACCAGTAGCACCATTAGTATCATTTAAGAAGTTATGAGCTGATGAATTTGTACCGATACCTGCAACAGTGACACCATTGATCGTTGACGGCACAGTAAGCGTCTTTGATGAATCATTGGTAACAAGCTTACCGATATTTGCGCTTGATGCATACAGATATCCAATCTGACCTGCATCATTATAAAGGAAGTGCCACTCGATACCATTATCATCAGTCACGACATAATATCCTTCGCTATCCTGTTTTATATCTGTGTTTGCAGCAATGCTGACTTCTTTTGTAGTACTGTATGACCCGACCGAGAATGTGATTTTATCTACGAGATCTCTTGTGGTTCCTGGAACTACATACTTGCCATCCTTGATATATCCAAGTGAATCGGTAATCTTCATACCATCTATTTCGCTTGACGCAATATCAGAAAGGTCATATGTACGGCCAGATGCAATCTTATCGCTCGTCACATGCAGCTTTGAATCAGGCACACCGACAACATTCAGTTTGAATGTAGCAGCCGTAAATCCCGGATTATCTACTGATGATACTGTGATCGTATCTGTGATGTCATGATCCAAGATTGTCGGTTTGTAATCCGTGCCACCATTTACTACATATCCGAGGTCGGACTTCACAGTATATCTATCGCTCGTTCCGGTCACATTATTTTTCGCAGCCGATACAATGGATGCTACCGCCGTAGTCTCCCACGAACTTACAGATGTCTTAGATTGGGTTGCCGTAATAGTCTTATTTCCCGCACTGTCCGTGGTACTGATGTTATTTCCATTCTTCAGCTGATAAGATTTTTTTAGATTAAAAGCGGGAGCCAGCACAAAGTCAACGCCCGCGTCGCCGTAGTTGACGACCCCGTTCGAGCTGACAAAGTAGGCAAAGCCGCTGCCGTGCGGAGAGCCAAGCCACGCAACGTTGCCGGCCGCCCCAAACGAGGAGTAAATTGATGCTGCCTGTCTTAGTGCATTCTTTTCAGCTTCATTAGGCGATGAAGTAGGTAATAGGTAAAACTTATTCTCTGCCAGTGCATCCTTATAAGCATCGTAAAATCTTGTTGTCACATCACCCCAGTTACCGCCTGCAACTGATGAATAATTCTGTCCCGGCCATGGACCGTGACCTCCTACGTTGATAAACACCATTTCGTAGTAATCACTGTTAACAGCACCTACGATGGCACGGGCTGATTTTCCGTCAACGCCTTTTACGCCAGGGAAATATACGGTCTGTCCCTGTGTAAAGTCGAGTGTCGTTGTGCCAGTAGTTCCCAGAACGTTTGAGGTCGTTGCAGCTTTCGCCACATTATCCTCTGTAGGATAAAATACATCAGCAACTGCAACTCCCCCGAGAATCATACTCGCAGAAAGAGTCATAGCAAGAAACGTTTTGAGCACTCTGTTCGGTGCTTTTTTCTTGTTCATAAACAGCTCCTTTCTTTATCTGTAATACAGATAAGAAGAAAAACAACTAGGTAACAGACAAAACAGTGAAGCCTATGCCTACTTCTGTTTTCAGTTATTATCCTTTGCAGCTTTAATATTCAAAGGATTCCTTTTGCCTTTATAGAACGTATCGTATTCACCATCGAACAACTGATATTTTTTAAGTATCTGATGAGTAAGTCCTTCTGACTTGTTGCCTCTTGAAAAGTAGGACACAACTCCATATCTTACTTCCTTGGCTTTCATCACACCCACATTATCGAAATGTGACCAGATACTGTCTAACTTATCAAGCTGCTCTCTTTTCTTATCCTGCTTCTCTGTCACCGTCACAATCCCGGTGTCACGGTCTTGTGTAAAGTGCCATCCGCAGAATGTAAGGCCACGGCTTATCGGGAAAATATTTGTTTTTTTTGGATGAAGCATCAGTCCGTATCCGCTCTTATTTATGCGGTTTTCAACAAAGTGATAGCATTTTCTAGCCATCGCCTTATCTATACAGAAGCTCACATGATCATCCATGTACCTGTAATTTTCTACCGAAATATCAGGAGTAAAATTTATTTCCCAGTCAAGCTCGTTCAAAAGCATTATTCCTGTCCACTGACTTGGAAGGTTTCCTTTTGGCATTCCATAGAAAAATCCGTCCTGTTTGGCATTACCGTAGTAATCTTCATCTTCATCTGAAAGCGAATAACTTTTCTGTATCGACTGATACAGATAAAGAGCAAAATCACATACACCGTACTTTCTGAACTTTTCTAGTGCCTTTTCATGACAGATATTATCGAAATACTTTCTGCAGTCATACTGGAATATATAGTAATCAGCCCCGAATGCTTCATACATTTCTTCCATAGTAGACTTTATGTATTCCTTTGTCTTGTCAGGTCCTTTGTCAACCTGACATGCCATGTTGTACTTGTAGATTTTACCTTCAAGCACAGGAATGAAATATTTCTCAATCAGCCACTGTTCAACAATCCTGTCAACGTAAAAGGGAGCATTTATAATTCTTTCAGGATGATGTACCTTGAATTTAAAGTACCCTTTCACATTCCATTGGCCAGTTACGACAAGAACCGATATTTTCCAGAGGAGCATTCCCGCCTCTCTTGAAAACAGATAGGCTTCTTTTGTCTGCTTTTTGGCCTTAACCCGTTCCTTATATACTTCATAAAGTTCGAGATAGACCTGTTCTGCATACTCATCGATTTCTTTCGGATCAATTAACGGGATCCATTTACCATCTGAATCAGTATGCAATGCGATATCTTTAGCATCAGGTTCAGGTTCATTCTGAACCATCTGCTGATCATTATCAGATAAACTCACTTAAATTATCCAATACCACTAACATTTTTACCTGTTCGTCCATGCATGATACTATTACATTACATGCACAGAGCCGATGACCGGAAACCTTTTAATCACCGTAAGCCCGTAGGCATTCAGTAAAAGCAGAACTGCTTTTACTTCAGAAGCGTACCTCTGAGGAAATCATAAAAGCGGGAGCCAGCACATAGTCATTGCTCGTGTCGTTGTTGTTGACGTTCCCGTTCGAGTTGACATTGTAGGCATTGCCGCTGCCGTTCGGAGAGCCAAGCCACGCATTGTTGTTGGCCGCCCCAAACGAGGAGTATATGCTTGAACCAGTCACCGTAGAAGTATTTGAATGGCTCATCCAGGCCAGTCAGATCAGTAAAGGATGACCTCGTTCGTGATATGCACATATCATGATCATTGTGTTATTTCTCATGTACCCTTCTTTCTTATCTGTCATATCATTTCACCTTTCCGCTCTCAATTTCTTTTAACACCTGACCCATAAGCGTGTAATCAATTGATGTCATCTTTGAAAGCTCACCGTTTGCTTTATCATATTCAGCCTTTAATGCATCATACGCTGCTTTTTGTGCTCTGCAATATGACTTGGACTGTTCTAGTGCTTCATTATTTCTCTCAGTAGGGTGTAAGGTACACCATTCATTGATTCTGTTATAATAATCAACTGATTCTCTGAATTTCTTCTGTACATCCATCATCTGTTTCTGGAGATACTGCACATGAGCATTCTGATCAGATGCATACCAATTCTTCAGCTTGTCACGTATATAACAGAGATCTTTATCAAGTGCAGCTTGTTTCTTTGCACCTGTCTTGCACAATCTACATACGCTATCAAGCATCGTTAACAGATTATCTGATATCTGTATGGCTTCAGCCTGCAATTCCAGTCTTTTCTTGCTGCCTCTCTTCAGTCTGTCGTTCGCATACTGGATATAACACATCATCTTCTTTATATCCATATACAGGTCTTTTACTACAGTTTCTCTATATTCCCGGTCACAGCCTTTAAGAGTCTCGCAGAATCTGCACAGGAATTTCTCGCACAGGGATATGACCTGAAATTTATCTTTATTGTTATTCATAGGTCTTATTCAATTGGCAATATATTAACTTAGTCTCACAATGAGACTAAGCAAAACTTTGTTCTATTACTTCAAAAGACCTTCAATTATCATACCTTTCTAAGCTTAAGCGTGTTACCGCTGCCATGCGGAATATATTCAATAGATGGATGAGTATTATGATAACTGTTATTATTTTCCGACCTGGAAACACAACCATCATTATGGCTGTTTATCTCAGATGAATCCTGATATCTGTCAAGATAGTAAAGATAGGACTTATCATCATTAAATAATACCGAACCTGACAATCCCTTCAATTCACTAGCCTTGACAAATTCTCCATACTGTTTTTCACCAAGAGTATCAATATTCATATCAAAATCACATCTATATGATATTTCCGCATCAATAACTACACGCAGATTTTTTACCAGACATGATATCGGAAACCCACACATAAGCGAATGTCGATTTTTCACATACTTAGTACGATATCTGAAAAGAGAAGATATAACCTTAGCATCATTACCGTATGTATGCACAAATGAACCCTGTTTTTCAAATACCACGGTATGAAAAAGAGCCGTAAAATCACTCATGTAGCACTCCTTTAAACATAGATATCCTATATAACCATCTATTGAAAAGTATAACTGAAGTCAATAAGCAATAATAGAATTAAAACAAAGGAGTCAATAATCTCAAATGATATAATAAAATAAAACAGATGCGTTCATAATAGAACAACAAGAGAATGAACGCATCTGCTCAAAGAAAGGAGAACTAAAAT
>Ga0310695_10012481_pt1 | contig 11894 bp, 8 predicted proteins | sample RumenRJG_04DNA_FD_203882 | JGI IMG/M metagenome (GOLD analysis project Ga0310695, IMG submission 203882) | Bovine rumen microbial communities from Lethbridge, Alberta, Canada - RJG_04 (v2) (version 2) | ecosystem: Host-associated > Mammals > Digestive system > Stomach > Rumen | place: Canada... | reverse complement strand
GGCGGCGGCGGCAGCCGCCGCCGCCGGAGAACGGGCCAAGTCGCTCGCGGAAGACGCCGAGGCGAAACTCGGCAAACTCGCCGGTCTCACGCATGACGAGGCGCGTGCCGAAGTGATGTCGCGCGCCGAGGCGTCGCTGCGCGAAGACGCGGCGGTCCTTTCGCGCCGCATCCAGGAAGACGCCCGCCGCTCGGCCGAAACCGCGGCGCGCAAGATAATCGCGGAAGCCATAGCGCATTGCGCTGTGTCGCTGCCGTCTTCCGCATCCGCAACGTCCGTCACGCTGCCCGACGAAGAGATGAAGGGCAGGATAGTCGGGCGCGACGGGCGCAATATCAGGACTTTCGAGAACGTCGCCGGCGTGACGGTGATCCTGGACGATTCGCCCAGGACGGTGGTGGTTTCGTGCTTCGACCCCGTGCGCCGCGAAATCGCGGTGCGCGCGCTGGAGGCGCTTGTCGCCGACGGCAGGATACATCCCGCGCGCATAGAGCAGGCCGTGGCCGAGGCCCGCGAGTCTTCGGCGAAGATGCACACGGAGGAAGGCGCTTCCGCCGCGGCAGAGGCGCGCGTGTCCGGGCTTCCGGACGACATTCTCGCGGCGCTCGGGAGACTGCGTTTCCGCTATTCCCTGGGGCAGAACGTGCTGCAGCATTCCCTGGAGGTTTCGGTGCTGTGCGGGAAAATGGCGGCGGAGCTGGGCATGGACGCGGCGAAGGCGCGGCGCATCGGGCTTCTCCACGATATCGGCAAGGCTCTCGAAGGCCAGACTCTGCCCCATGCCGCCGCAGGCGCGGAGTTCCTGCGCGTGCAGGGCGAGGCGGAGGACGTGGCTGCCGCCGTCGCCGCCCACCATCCCGAATCGAACGTTGACGGCGGGCCGTACGGCGCGCTCTGCATGGCGGCCGACGCCGTGTCGGCTTCGCGGCCGGGCGCGCGCAGGGAAACGGGCATATACGCCGAGCGGCTTGAAAAACTCGAGGCTCTGGCGATGTCCAGGCCCGGCGTGGAAAAGGCGCTTGCGGTGCAGTCCGGGCGCGACGTGCGCGTGATGGTCGATCCCGAAAAGATTTCCGACGCGGAAGCGCAGCTTCTCGCGCAGTCCCTCTGCCGCGAAATAACGTCCACGATGAAATTTCCCGGCCGGATCAAGGTCACGGTTCTGCGTGAAACGCGCTGCTGCGAATACGCCGGATGACGCCGGAACGGAGCGGATCGATGCTGAAGGTTCTTTTGATAGGAGACGTCGTGGGCGGTCCGGGCCGCAAGTTCCTGAGGGAACGGCTGCCCGGGCTGAAGAAGCGTCTCGGGGCGGACGCGGCGGTAGTGAACGGCGAGAACGCGGCGGGCGGCTCCGGGATCACCGCGGCCATAGCGCAGGAGCTTTTCGATTCCGGCGCGGATGCGATAACGCTTGGCGACCACACATACGGGCAAAAGCAGTTCGCCGCGGAGATCCCCCGTCTCGAACGCGTGGTGCGTCCTGCGAACTACCCGCGCGAAGCTCCGGGACGCGGCTGGTGCACGGTGTCTACTTCTCTGTACCGCTTCGCCGTCGTCAATCTCCAGGGCAGGGTTTTCATGGGTCCCTGCGAATGTCCGTTCCACGCGGCGGACGCGGCGCTCGCCGAAATCCCCCGCGACATTCCGGTGCTTGTCGATTTCCATGCCGAGGCTACATCCGAGAAAATCTCGCTTGCGTACCATCTTGACGGACGCGTCGCGGTCGTGGCCGGAACCCATACGCATGTGCAGACTTCCGATGCGCGCGTGCTTGAAAAAGGCACCGCTTTCATAAGCGATCTCGGGATGACCGGACCGTACATCTCTTCGCTGGGACGGGAAATCAAGCCCGTCCTCCAGAAATTCATTTCAAACGTCCCGGCCAAGTTCGAAGTGGCCGGCGGCCCGTGCACAATTGAAGGCGCGCTTGTGACGATCGATGCGGCGAAAGGTTCCGCCGTTTCGATCGAAGCCGTCCGGGAGCGGCAGGACGCCGGCGGCGTCCCGTCCTGAGACCGGTTGTTGCGCGCCGTCAGCGGATTGGAGGCAGCAATGAACCGCTCGACATCGGCAGTTATCGTTTCCGCCGCCTTGGCGGCGTTCGCGGCTTTCGCGCACCCCGGCGCGCCGGGCGCGGCCCGGCGGGGGCGTCCGCAGACGACTGCGGACTGGCGTCCCGACAGGACTTCCCCCGTGAAGACCGGCGAGTTCCGCGTGGATTTGATAGTGATCGCGTTCCCCGACTGCGAGCCTCCGCCTTCCAATCTTGAGGAAGTGAAACGAAGCCTAATTTCCATAGGGCGCGCGAATTTCGCGGCGGCTGAAACCGATCCGTCCGCGGCCGGTGCGCAGGGCGGCGGGTTCACCGTCACAGACTACTACAAGGAATATTCACAGGGTATCGCGTGGCCGGTCTTCGCCGTCCATCCAACCTTTTACATGGCTCCGCAGCCGCTTGGCTACTACTGCAGGTGGGACGGCGAATCGAATCCCATAGGGTTCAAAAGCGATGGCGCGGAGCGCGCGAGGAAACTCCGCGAAGACGCCCTGCGGTTTGTGAAATCGCGCGGCGGCCTTCCGCCGGGAGGGTCGTTCAACTGCTGGGTGTATTGCAGGAAAATCGCCTGGACGGGACCGTCCTCGGGCGCGGAGAGATCGATGCGCCCGTATTACCGCCCGCTTTCGCCCGAGGAGGTTGAAAAGGGGAAGAAGGATCCGGTGTTCAAATACAATCCGAAGATTCCGTGGGGCGATCCTCTGTGGCCTAATTCGACCATCCAGGTGCACTACCCCGGCGGAGGGAACGTGATGGTGCACGAAATCGGGCATTGCCTCGGCGCGCCGGACTTCTACCATTGCACGGAAGAGCATGACGGCGTTCCCGGGAATCCCGCCCTCAAATGGGCGTACGGGCCGACCGGCCCCGCCTACTGCCGGTGGAAATACCAGGCGTTCGTCCCGCCGAACGCATATCCGACGGTCAAGACTTCCGGCACATACAAACTCGGCCCCCGGTCCGGGCGGTTTCCCGCGTCCGCGGCCAAAGCCAAACCGGACATGTTCCCCGGCGCGCCGGAAAAGCCCGCTCCCATGCCGCTTGGACTGTACGTGCCCACGACGCATCCGAACTACATGCTGTATTTGGAATACTGCAGGGACGAAAAACCGCCTGTCGGCGACCCCGACGCCCGCGGTCTGATTGCAAGCGTGATAAACACGACCATGAGCTCTCCGATGAAAGGCCCGCCGGATTTGTGCTACATATACAGACGCGACGATCCGGAAAGCTGCAAGGGGCTGTCGTCCGGTTCGCCGTATCTGCTGCCCGGGGATTCGTTCACGACGAACTCCAATCCCGCCGCGTATCTTCCGAACAGGCTTCCGGCGGGCGTCTATATCACGAACATCCGCGAAACCCCGGATGGCGCGTGCCTGTTCGACCTTGAAGTGGCGCCGCCGAAACTTTCGAAAAAGGAACTCGATTTCAGCCTCCTCCCCCAGACGCGGCTCGTGGCCGTGGACAAGGCCGGACCTGTTTCTTTCCGCGCGGAGCTTGACGTCCTGTACCGCGGCGAACCGCTGAAGAGCGAATACGGTTTCTGCTGGGGCACCCGTAAAGACCCCGATGTGCGCAACCGGACCGGAACGCTGTTCCCGCTGCACCACCGCGACCGCTACGAAGCGCGCATAATAGACCTGCAGCCCGGCGGAACGTATTTCGTGCGCGCCTACGCCCGCAACGAGAACGGCATACGCTACAGCGTGAACCAGAAGAAGATAACCCTTCCGGCGCCGGAGGCTTTCGCCGGGCGCGCGATCCCTCCGCTGTTCAGCGGGGCGGACAGGCTTCTCGACGCATGGTATGTGAAGCAGTATCATTTCGGGCGGGCGAACGGAGTGTACAGGAATGCAAATCCCGTGCTCGCGCTTCTCGCGATCGCGAACTACTATCGCGCGATTCCGGGCGAGGACGGAACCCGCGCATCGCGCCTGTCGCGTCCGCAGGCGGCGCGCCCCGCAGGGGGCCGCGCGCGCGGCGGGGCGGACGCCGGCGACGGATCCGTGGATATGGAATACGTGCATTCCAATCCTTCGCGCTCCCGCCCGCGCCACCGCATGAAGGATGTCGACAATTTGATAAAGCGGATGACCGCTCTCGCGCGCGAACTTAAACTTCTGTACTGCGCCGATTTCGTTCCGGATCCCGGAGACGCCGCAGAGGAAGATCCGAAGAAGCGCAGGAAAAAACAGCCGTTCCGCCCTTCGTCTTCCGCGTTCTCCGCGCGCAGGAACAAGTTCGGGAAATACAGCGAATGGATAGAAAACTGCGCCGCGAAACTGAAAATCAAAAAACCGGAGGAAACGTTCTTCCCGTGCGACACGGCCGAGGATCTCGAAAAACGCCTGCCCGAGATAAAACGCCAGCTGCTGCTCGCCCAGCCCGTGATGCTTGTGCGGGAAAGCACGTATTTCGAAGGCGAGACCGAGTACCGCTGGCCGCTGGACATCGCAATCATCGACGGCTTTTCGGGGAACATGCTGCATGTCGTGTTCCCGCTTGGGTGCGACAGGGGCATGAAGCAGAAGGAGTCCGGGATGCTGATGGACGCGAAAGATTTGATGGATTCGACAAGCGGAGCGGTTTTGATGTTCTACCGGCCGGGTCCCGTTCCGGCGCGCCGTCCCAAAATGCCTCTGTTGCCTTGATATAGGGCCGGCGGGCGGCCCCTCCCCTGCGCGGCGGACGCCCGGACTTTTCGCGCCTCCGCGTGGAAAATCACGACAAGAAAGGAACAAAATGAAAGTACTGCTCATCAACGGAAGCCCGCGCGCGAACGGCAATACGGCCCGTGCGCTGAAGGAAGTCGCCGACACGCTTGCGGCGGAAGGCGTCGCAACCGAGACGGTTTGGACCGGGAACAAGCCCGTCCGCGGATGCACGGCCTGCGGACAGTGCAAGGCGAAGAATCCCGGCAAGTGCGTTTTCGACGACGATCCGGCCAACGGCATTATCGAGAAGCTCAAGGAATCAGACGGCATCGTCCTCGGCTCTCCCGTCTACTACGGGCAGCCGGCGGGCGCATTGCTCGCGCTCTGGCAGCGCATCTGCTTCGCGGGCACGGAGTTTGTCAAGGCGAAGCCCGCCGCGTCTGTCGCGGTTTGCCGCCGCGGAGGTTCGACTGCCGCGTACCAGTGCATGAACATGCCGTTCGAGATGCTGAGCTGCCCTGTCGTCACGTCGCAGTACTGGAATGTGGCGTTCGGGCGCGCGGAAGGCGAGTGCGGGCGCGATATCGAAGGAATGCAGACGATGCGGACGCTCGGGCGCAACATGGCGTGGCTCCTCAAGAACCTCAAACGAGAAGACGCAATTCCCCGTTCCGCCGACGAACCCTGGCAGCCGATGCACTTCATACGTTAGGACCGGAAACAAGGAGCCACCATGATCAAATCGATCATAGGAGGTTTGGCAATGGCAATCGCGACAACGGCAGGCGGCGTCGACTTCGTCCAGGTCTGGGACAAGACGCTCCTGAAGTCCGGCAATGTCGAGCACTCCAAGGTGACGTTCAAGAACCGCTTCGGCATTACGCTTGCCGCCGACATGTACAAGCCGGAGGACGTGTCGCCGCGAACAATCGTCGTCGGCGTCCCGGCAAAGGTCATCAAGCGGATATAATAGTCGCCGCTACTCTGTTGCAAGCCGCTGGAGTGACAACGAAAGCGCATGAAAAGTATGAAAGAAAGTAATAAACCTTGATCGTATTGACCCTGTAGGGCATGTTATGGCATATAGAATCAAAGATGGGATGCTCAAGGTTTTCGGCGTGAATTTCAAGGCGTCAAGACTTGCCGACGATCTGTCAAGGATTCGAGTCTTCCCCCGCGTATGCTGGGCGAGGTGAAGGCGGCGCTCGGCAACGGATGACAGCGAAAGGGGAGACAGTGTGAAGGAAATAAGTCTACGGCCGGACGGGATGCTCGTGTTTGACGGGGATGCGGATGATGACGCCTCCCGCTCGCTTGGACTTCTGAAGGGAAAATCGGCGCAGGAAGAGCCGTCGGTCCAATGGCTTCGGCGGATTGTCGGCGACCATGTGCGCCGGCTCGTCGCCGCATCCGCCGACGGGACGATGCCGCTGGGCGCGGCGTTGGATTCGTGCCGCCCCGATGCGCTTCAGGCGCTGGCAATCCTCTCCTCCGTCCCGCCGATGCCCGGCGGGGAATACTGGACGGCGGATGTTCTGAATGATTTTTTCGAGCGTGTCGAGTCGTCCGTTTCCGCGCTTGCGGCAAAGCAGGACGGCGATCTCCTGGCGGCGGTCGCGTCGTTCGGCCCGGGCTGGCGCGACGTGGGCAAGGTGAGCCTGCATCTTGCGGAGAACAAGGGCGACAAAAGCGGTGCGCGTCCGTTCGCGTTCCTTGCCACGTTCGTGAGTCGGGCGGACGCCGATGGGCGCGCAAAGCATCTGCCGCTTTCCGCCGCGCTGAAGGCGTATGCGTCGAAGCCCGTCGCGCTCGGCAGGATTCTCGCGCCGCTTGAAGCGGCGGCGAAGGATGACAAGTTCCTGCTTTCGCTTCTCGAATCGAGGCGGATATTCCAGCCCTGCGCGCTGTCCGTCGGAGAGGCGTATTCGTTCCTGAAAGGGATTGCGAAGTACGAGGAGGCTGGGCTTCTCGTCCGCACGGGGCGCATCTGGGCGAAGGCGCCTCCGAAGGCGAAGGTGTCGGTGTCCGTCGGGACGAAGGGCGGTTCGCTCAACGCGCGCTCTCTCTGCGATTTCAGCGTTGACGTCACGATCAATGGCGAACCGCTGAGCGAAGACGATCTGGCGATCCTGGCGAATGCGCACGACGGACTCGTCAGGATTCGCGGCGAATGGGTCGAGGCCGATCAGGAGAAAATACAGGAGCTGCTGGCTAAATGGAAAGACGCGAAGCGCCTTATGCGCGACGGGCTCACCATGGCGCAGGCGCTCCGTATGCTCGCAGGCGGCGACGCCGATTCGCTTGCGCCTGCCGGCGGGGATGACGATACGTGCGAGGTGCGCGCGACGGGCGAGCTGAAGGAACTGCTGCGGGGGATGATGGACGGCGGTGGCGGTCGCGGCGCGACCGACCTGCCAAACGGGCTGGACGCGGTGCTGCGTCCGTACCAGAAGAACGGCGTGGAGTATCTCCTGCGGACGACCGGCGCAGGCCTTGGCGCGTGTCTGGCGGACGACATGGGGCTTGGCAAGACGCTTCAAGTCCTGACGCTCGTCGATGCCTGGAAGCAGCGCGGGGAGATTGCGCCCCTGCCGGTGCTGGTAGTGATGCCAGCGTCGCTTCTTGCGAACTGGAAGGCGGAGGCTGCGCGGTTCACGCCGGATCTGAAGGTCGGGGTGTTGCATCCGTCCGACGCGGAATATCGGGGAATGGGGAACGGGGAACGGGGAATGGGGAATGGGGAATGGGAGGAATACCTCAAGCGCTTCGATCTCGTTCTGACAACATACGGGCAGTTCACGCGGTCGGAGAATCTGCGCAAGCTCCCGTTCGCCGCCGTCATCGCGGACGAGGCGCAGGCGATAAAGAATCCCGGCTCCGGGCAGAGCAAGGCGCTCAGGTCGGTCGTTTCGCCGCGACGCCTGGCGCTTACGGGGACGCCGGTCGAGAACAGGATGAGCGACCTCTGGAGCATTTTCGACTTCATCAATCCCGGTCTCCTGGGTTCGCTCAAGTCGTTCCTGTCCGCTACCGGCAAGTCCGGCGATTTCTCGGTAGTGCGCCGCTTGACGCGTCCCTTCATCCTTCGCCGCCTCAAGACGGACAAGACCATCATCGCAGACCTTCCCGACAAGACCGAGATCGACGTCTCGACGCCGCTTTCGCAGAAACAGGCGCTTCTCTACGCGCGCACGGTGGAGGAACTGCGCCAGGCGCTGGAGGACGTGAAGGGCGAAGGTTCCACGATGAAGCGCAAGGGACTCGTCCTTGCGTACATGCTCCGCTTCAAGCAGATATGCGACCATCCATCCCTCTATCTCGGCACGGAGGCGTACAAGCCGGAGGATTCCGGAAAGTTCGTTGTCCTGGGCGAGCGCGCGGCGGAAGTGGCGTCGCGTCAGGAGAAGATGCTTGTTTTCACGCAGTACCGGGAAATGACGGGTCCGCTTGCGGAATATCTCGGAAGCGTGTTCGGCCGCGAAGGGCTGGTCCTCCACGGCGGGACGCCCGTCTCGAAACGCGGCGCGCTCGTCAAGGCGTTTCAGGATCCGTCGGGGCCTCCGTTCTTCGTTCTCTCCGTGAAGGCTGCGGGGACGGGGCTCAACCTCACGGCGGCGAACCACGTCGTGCATTTCGACCGGTGGTGGAATCCGGCCGTGGAGAACCAGGCGAGCGACCGCGCATACCGCATAGGCCAGAAGCGCAACGTGCTTATCCACAAGTTCGTGACGTACGGAACGCTCGAGGAGAAGATAGACGAGATGATCAAGGAGAAGCAGTCCCTTGCCGATTCGCTCTTCGCAGACGGCGGCGAGAAGCTCGTCACGGAGATGTCCGACGCGGAGCTCATGGACCTCGTGAAACTCGATGTGTCCGCCGTTGAGAAATGACCGCCGATTTGATATAATAACGCGAGCAGTTTTGGAGAAGCAGATGGCACAGAAACTTTTGAAGAGAACGCCGCGCAAGGTCGCGCCGAAGAAGGCTCAGGTCGAGGAGACTGGTAGGGTGGCGTGTCCCCACGCCGCCGTCCTTGTCGGCACATATAAGGAAAAACAGCTTTCCTGGATCAAGCGGCACGGCATCTACAACTACCCCGTGAAGGACGGGGACGAGTTCGATGAAAAGTCGTTTGCGTCCATCAAGGAGCTTTGGCTCTACGCGGATGTAAAGGGCACGCGGCATGTGTTTGAGGCTGAGTTTGTCGGCATCAAGACGCGTGATGAGTTGGTCAATGAATATGGCTATCCTGCGAACGGGGTTTTTAACGCAGAGACGCAGAGACGCAGAGGTGGTAGGGCGGTCGCCCCGCGACCGCCGCACGGCTTGCGCTACTACGTCTTCAAGACAAAATACCTTGAATACGGCTCACGCCTCGACGACCCGTTCGTGATCGCGCGCACGGCAGATTTCGGCGGGCGTTCGGCGAAGGTTAAGAAGGCCATCGAGCAGTTCAAGGCCGACGGCGAATTCGCGCCGCTCGAGCATTATCTCCCCTCCGATCTCGCCAAAGTCCCGCGCAACCGCCTCCGCGTCTGCGAGGCGGCGGTGCAGTTGGAGTTTCTGCATATATTGTCAGGCCGTAGCACGGATGTCGCTCCGAAGGCTGATTTCTTCATGAAGATTAAAAATACGACAGTTGCCGAAGCATTGTCGCTTAATCATACGGATGATGCAAATGGTTTTACTCATGTGGATTGTTTCAGTGGGGTTGGAGGTTTTTGTACAGGGTTGCATGCTGCAGGTTTTTCAACGAAAGTAGCGATTGAGAAGATTCGATCGTGCGTGGAGACGTATCAGGCAAATCATCCTGATGTCCATGTTATCAATAATGACATCTGTAAAGTCACCCCAGAAGATATCCTGCCGTATTGTCCAAAAGACGGAATTGACTTAGTTACGTCTGGGATGCCATGCGAAACATTTTCAACGGCTGGAAATACTTCCCGTAGCTTTTATGATGAGCGCCAATTCCTATTTCGCGAGGGGATTAGAGTTGCTAAAATCACACGCGCTAAATTTTTGTTGTTTGAGAATGTACCAGCTATCACAACTAAGACCACAGAGAAAAACTCCAGAGAGCTTATTGTCGATGTATTGAAAGGCGAGCTCATAAAGGCAGGGTACAAAGACTTTATTGAAGTGGTGCTTGACGCGACGCGATTTGGAGTTCCTCAGAAACGCAAACGCTATTTCGTGCTTGGAACGAGATTGCCCCATGTGCATCTTCGTAAGCCAATATCTTCCTTAATAAAGAGCTTCACTGTTGGAGAGGCATTCGCAGATCTACCACCAGTAGAGCCAAATTCATGGGTGGAAAGAACCGAATATCTTCCCAGTTCAAATTCTTTTACAGAATTGATGCGGAATGATCGTTTTTGGCGGCGTACTAAGCTGACAACATCAAAGCTTACCTACCAGATGCCTATGAAACATAGGCCAGCAACATTGGAAAGGTTTGGCTTGCTTCGACCGGGTGAAGGACTTCGAGAATTGTTTGAACGATTTGTTGGAAAGGACCGAGAAGAACTTCAATCGCGTCGTGTTCTTCCCAAGAAAATGTTCATAAAAAGGAACTATCGTCTTCCAGCGGGAAGCCCGTCGCCATGTGTCACGTCGCACTGCCTTGATGAGTTTGTGCATCCTGTTGAAAACAGAGCACTTACTGTACGCGAATGTGCGCGGTTGCAATCGTTTCCCGATTCCTACGATTTTGTGGGAGGTCCATATATTGTGCCGCACATAGATCGTGAGGTGCAAGACAAGTACGAACAGATAGGTGATGCAGTGCCGCCGCTGTTAGCGTATGCGTGGGGGAGAGTTATCTCTGAAATGCTTAATGAGGTTCAAAAATGAAGAAGACGTACAAAGAGTTCAGTCGTTCTGCCTATGAGGCGGCCTTTGCAAAAGAGGCAGAGAAATTCGCGTCTAAGAAGAAAAAGGTAAAAGCCGAAGATGTGGAAAGAGCGGCACAGAAGGAAGCCATAAAGGTTGCAATCCTTACTACAATGAAAGCATATCCTTCTGTTGAACCCGCACTGATCTGGCGAGGTATTTACGAGGTTCATGTTCATCGAAAAAGTGGGCTTGACGACAAATCCATTATCGATCGCGTTGTAAGTGCCGATCAGAGTTGGAAGAAATCGAGTGGCCACGCATTTGAGGAAATGGTGAAGCTTCTATCAAATGCTGCTCTCGATGGGAGTGGAATTGAAGTTCTGCTTCAGCGAGATTTAAACACCATAATAAAGGCGGGAGAGCTTGCAAACGAACCGCGAGACATCAGCTGGTTGAAAGAGCAGGTCAAGGGAAGCGTTTTCGACCTTTATGCAACCTATTTAGATGGGGACAAGCGGTTTTGTTTTGGATGCATTCAAAGCAAGGCTAGCATACGTGATCGTGTTACGCGTGATCGAGAGCCATCAATTCTTGCAATGCGATCATTTTTCTGGAGCGTTGCATTCGTTCTTGACGGTGACTTTTTGAAGTTGCCGAAGTTTAAAGCGATGGCTGATGGAGGCTCGGCCGAGTATCGAGAAAATGGATGGCATGGAATGTACGTGTTCTCCGACAAATACACGGGAGAGAGGATATATCCAATCCATCTGGATTTTCAGAAGTTCGCCGTTCATGCGAAGAAAGCGGCTCAATATTGGAAAACGCAGCGCCAATGGTTTAACACAGATTGGAAAGCTGAGTGACACTTAAAAGCGCGGGCCATCGCATACCATTCAATACGATATAAAGGAGTGCGTGCTGAAATGATCACCTCCGCCTTTACATGCACAGGGCCGTGTGCGGTTCTCATCATGCTTGGAATCAAGCGCGTGGAGAACCGCAGCGCGATGCCCGTGCCCGCGAAGGGGAGGGGTGCGGTCAGTTGCTCGAAGTCGTTCTGCAAGGAGGAGTACGGCAACTTCATGCAGTGGGCGGCGTGTACAAGATCTTTGTAAATTGAAAAGGAAAAATCTATGCAAGACGCAAAAACCAAGGAACAACTCGAGTACGCGCGTCGTCTGATAGACGGCGAGGCGGCGTCCTCAAAGCAGATCGCCGAGGGGGCGCGGATCATCAGGGAGCTTGCCGAGAACGCCGACTGCCTTGAAGCCTGGCAGTATATGCTCGAATGCCATGAGCGTGGCGTTGGACCGTTCAAGACGAACAAGTTCCGCCGGGCGGCC
>Ga0310695_10012480_pt1 | contig 11895 bp, 13 predicted proteins | sample RumenRJG_04DNA_FD_203882 | JGI IMG/M metagenome (GOLD analysis project Ga0310695, IMG submission 203882) | Bovine rumen microbial communities from Lethbridge, Alberta, Canada - RJG_04 (v2) (version 2) | ecosystem: Host-associated > Mammals > Digestive system > Stomach > Rumen | place: Canada... | reverse complement strand
TCAGCAGCGCATCCACATTCTTACGGAGTTCCTCAACACCCTTCAGTGCCTTGATGATCTTACGCTTCTTCTCGAAATAAAAGGGGATTGTCACAACACCTACCGTCAGGATACCCATATCCTTGGCAACACCAGCCACCACAGGAGCTGCACCAGTACCGGTACCGCCACCCATGCCAGCCGTTACAAACACCATCTTTGTACCATCTGACAGCAGTTTAATGATGTCGTTGATGTTTGTCTCAGCCTCATCGCGTCCCTTCTCAGGATTACCGCCAGCACCCAGTCCAGACTTTCCCAGAAGGATCTTCACTGGCACAGGAGAACGAGACAACGACTGGCTATCCGTATTACAGACGGCATAGGTCACACCCTCCACCCCCTCATTATACATATTACGCACAGCGTTGCAGCCACCACCACCAACGCCTACAACCTTGATGATGCCCTGCATCGCATCCTTGATCTCATTCTCAAAAAACGGTATCGTATCTTCACCCATAATACAATATTTTTAATCTGGGGACAAAGTTAGCAAATTAATTCTGTATCTCCAAGTCCTCGCAAGGCTTGCGAGGAAAAATTTATCAACTTCTCTTTATACTTGTCATACATGATGTACATGAATATAATGATGGAGGAAAATATGCTTGAAAACCATATAACACCATCAAGATATATACCAGCCCAGAAGAATCTGTAGCAGTGATACCATTGGGCAGGAGTGTCAATAGGTCGATCCATAATCAAAAAAGTCATAGGGCCTATGATATCATTATAGAACAAATAATAGATGGCAAAACCAACATAAACAGTACCCACAATTATCCAAAGCCCCCAAGGCTTACCTTTTAGCAGCGCCAAAACGGCACAAATAGCCAATACCATCTTCATCAGATAGTGTATAGGCTGACAAACAAATATGGATAGGTAGAAAATGGCAAAATAGACACAAACACCAATAGTTGCCATAAATATACCCAAAACGCCAAAGGATTTAGGTAATATTCGATACAGAATGATAGCCCAGAAGGCGATAATTACCCATAACAAAGGCTGGGCACCAAACATCGCTATGATAGCCAATGCCATCATTCCAGCCATGATAGCTATCAACCCATCAAATATTATCAAAATAGTCTTCATGGTAATGGTTCCGTTACTTTGCACTTTTCCAATTCTGCCAATACAAGCCTTTGAATTTTGAAGAAGTTTATGAGAGTAGCAATAAGATACTTATCTATATTTGGTATCTCCTTTATGAATAGTATTTCTTTCTTACTATGTACTCCAATTTGCTCAATCTCCTTATTGGTTGTATAGACCAGTGTGCAACTATCATTTTGATTAACGAAGTTGATAATTTTGTGAAGCTCCGCAATTTCCTCAACGTCGCTATAAATTGATATTTGATACCACCAAGTATCATAGATGGTTATTAAACGACAGTCATCACTACATTGAATCTTAAAATGCTCTCCTTGATACGTAAAGCTGATCCAATTTAGATTGTCGTGTTCCTCTATTTCCGGATCACAACCAATACTACCCAACGTATTCAGAACTAACCCTGTGGTAGTTCTATCATCCAGACATATTGGGTTATTATCATTAACCTCATCACCAACGGCTTTCTCTTCCTTTGGTTTGCTCATTGCTTGCTGCACAAAGCGGTCATAATCTTTCTCCACTTCTCTCTTCTCAGTAACATACTGAATGACGAAAAGTATAATCAGCGTCACTATAATTGTCATACCTATTCCCATAATAGTTGCAAAATTAAAAGATTTTTTCAGTTATAAGAAATGTTTTCCCATCACAAGCCTTGTGAATTTGGCAATTTGCATTTCCAGATCACATTAGCACGCACCAGATCAATCTTCTTGGCTTCACCTCGCTTGCCTGATATGGCATAGTATCTGGCTACACTCTTGGGTAGAATGGATGCAAACTGCTTGCGAATCCTCGTACATTTCTCATTGATAGAGTTCTGTGTAGGATTGGTAACATCAACGATGCTCTTCTTTACCCTATCTGTAAGTCCGTAAGGTCTTAGTAATAGGTAGAAGCTGGTTAGTTCCTTGCGATAATCAGGAAGACATTTCAGCACGATACCCTCAGGATGTGAGAGAAACAGCAAATATACAGCCTTTACCAGAGGTTCCATTTCCACCTCTACAGGTTCTGCTGCTGCCAAAACAATCTTGTAATCCTCTGTCACAATCAGTTGCGGGAACAGTTCTTCTTCATTCATCGCTGCTACAATCTCAGCCTCATCAACACCATACGCCTTTAACTTGCGTACATTCTCCTTTACTTCGTCCAAAAGAATGGAGCAATGGAACTGCTCCAATTCTTTTGCGATCATTTCTTTAAATTCCTTTTCCATTCTTATACAAATTTAGAATCCTAAAGCATCCATCATAGCATCATACTCTAGAGGATTACTTGGCATTTCACCATACATACCATCTGTCAGTGCATCCCAAGAGTCTTCTTCAGTCCACTCGTAGCCTTCTTCATAGCCACCACACTCATAATCGTCTTCATACTCTTCATTCTCGTAAGAGTCGTAATCATAATCTTTTGTCATAATTGTAATTCATTAATTTGTTAATACTATGCTACATTTTTCGCCAACAGGCTATGAGAAGTCTGGTCCATCAATGTTCTCTTCAAGTTGAGTTGATTCTCCACTATCAGATCATAATCGCACTTACTATCGCCCATCTTAATGGTGAGTACAAACAACTCCAGGAAGGTCAAGAAGCAGAATAGGATAATGTAGAAAGCCAGTGAGATTGGGCTTTGTGATACCACATGCAGGGTGGCTTCAAGTTCCTCTATGAATCCAGGGGCACGATGATTCACTTCTGCAGTAGTAGTCTCCAAGATATTCTTTTTATCCTGTCGCAGCTGTTCCAACTGATTTGCATAAATCTGGATCTGCTCGTTATTAGCTTTCATCTGTTCTGCCAAAGGATTTGCCATAACGACCGTAGAAACAGACTGTGTTCTAACCTTCTTAGGCTTCCCGTTCTCATCCACCCCCACAACCTGCTCTTGCGTAGTAACATTGGTACCTTTGATGGTGGGTCGTTTCTGCAGTTCTTCACCTATGAGAACAGTTGCCTTACTCAGAGAATCCATTTCATGGGTTATCCGCTGGATGTCACTCTCATAGATTGACAAGCGTTTTGTCACAGTTTCCTTAATGACATCCTCCCGGTGCTCCTGTATAGCCTGATGAATATCGTTACGGAAGATGATCTGGTCAAAGATGCAAGCTCCTAAGAAAGCCATACACAAAGCCAACATCACTCGCATCGCAGTCATCAGTCGCGCCTTCCCTACAGTCAGGATAATCACCCGTTCTACATTGAGAACAATAAACATAAAGATTAAGGAAACACTGATCTTCAGCAGGCAAGAGTCGAGATTGATATATCTGTCAGCGAAACAGTAGCCAATGGTTCCCCAAAGAATCAACATAATGCTAAGGGCTGAGATCAGTTTCCTGAACTGGCGGTGACTTGCCTCACCACACTCACTTAAGATATTCTTGTCCCATCCAATAAGGAGGCAACCTATATTCGTTAAAGTTTTCATAATTACCAGTTTTTACTTGTTTTCAATGAATTCAATTGTAGAAGCCGTGATACCCTTAAGGAATCCTCTGCGATAAGACTCAATCATTGTCATCATCTTAGGATCTTCTGCTGCAAACATGTCCTGCATCTCCTTGATTTCAGAAAGATGCTCTTCATAAGTCTGCTTAAGAGAGTCCAACCTTGCAGCAGCAGTGAGAGCATATGCCTTTCGGGCATTATCAATCTTGATCTCAACTTCCCGGATGTCATTTTTGTAACGTAGGACGATTCTTTTGAAGAGCATATCCAGATCATTACAGATTATCTTCTCCTTAATGTCGCGATAGGCTACATCCTGATTTACCAGAGCATCCTGGAAGCCTTCCTCCTCGAAGTTCTTATGAATGAAGTTGAAGATAACATCGATGGGCATTCCAGTACCCCAGGTGATTGTTATAATCTTCTTTTCCTCATCCTTCTTCTCCTCAACGGGAGCCTCTTTTTCATCACTAACAACCTGAAGATTGTTGTCCGTCTCAGGTGTAACATCGCTGTTTACTACCTGCTTTGAATTGAATAAATTAAATAGTGCCATAATTGTATCGTTTTAAATTGTTACTATAATCTCTTATCTTAAGCAGCAATCAACTCTCGATTACTGACTACGATATCGAAGAATTCACCTGACTTACGTGAAGTGTATCTGAAGACCAAGTTTCTATGTGAGCGAGCCACTCGGGTGGTCTGAACACTATATTTATTTATCTGAGAAAGAATACTCTGCTTCAACTTATCTTGGTCAATGGTCTCATAACCCTTACTCAACTCATAATACATCGTATAGGAATCGTTATTGACATCAGAGCCTACCCACTTGGTGATTCTATCTATCTTCTTGGGGCAGAAGTAAGACTGGTACTTTGCCAATGTCTGAAGATAATCTTCATCAGAAACACTTTCGTCAACAGTTTCTGCCAGGACAGTATTCAGTTCTTCCTCTGTAAAATTGTCCATCAAATCATTAACATCTACTGGATCTGCTTTGAAATACAACGAATAGGCTAAGAAAATCAGGAACAAACCGATTCCAAAGACAAAGGATATAGCCCCTGCAAGACAGATGATAAACCAATGATTACCGATCACTCTCTTTGAATGTAAAAATACTCGTTTCATAATTCTAAAATTTTAAATTGTTATTATTTTGTTTCTTTGCCTCTTTATACTAGAAAAAATGAAAAGGTAACCGCTAATTAAAAAAAAATTTGTATATTTGCCAAAAATATTTCTTTATGATGCGAAAATTACTACTGATAATAGGCCTTTCCTTTATGGTCTCAATCGCTGGAAATACTCAGCGGAAGAGGGCTTTCATGGTGGGTATATCCCATTATGATACTGCTCTGACAGGTTATCAGTGGAACAACATCAATGGAGTGGAAGATATCCATCTTTTGAGCCCCATATTGAAAAAACAAGGTTTTTATTTAACCACGTTATTAGATGAGCAAGCTACTTATCAGAATATAACCAACCAACTTTCGACCTTCACGAATCAGACACAGAAAGGAGATATCGTCTATCTTCATTTCTCAGCTCATGGGCAGCCTGTAGAAGACCTTAACGGTGATGAAGAGGATGGATGGGATGAAGCTATTGTACCCATAGATGCTTATAAGAATTACAAGAAAGGCGTATATGAGGGGAAAAAGCATCTGCTTGATGACCAACTGAACACGTATATCAAGAAGTTAAGGACTAAGATCGGAACCACAGGTTTTCTATATGTGGTTATAGATGCTTGTCATGCAGGCACCTCTTCAAGAGCAAACGATGAGACAGTAAGAGGCACCAAGGTGGGCTTTACATATCATAATAAGGTGTTCAAACCTTCAACCCAGAAGAAATCCCATTATAAAGTGGAAGCGACTCCCAAGATGTCGCATGTAATGTACCTAGAAGCCTGTCGCCCTGATCAGGTAAATATGGAAATAAAGGTAGATGGGAAACGATATGGTCCACTCTCTTACAACATCGCCCAGGTTTTACAAACCAAGCCATTATCTGCTAATGGGAATGATTTTTTGAATCAAGTGAAGGCGTCCATTATGAAAGGTGGCAAATGGCCCAACAATCAGAATTTGGTAACTGAAACGAGTTTCTAACATGGCAAAAGAGATACCCATACAGAACAAGAAACTAAACGATTTTATCTCTGATATTGAGGAACAGGGTAAAATCCAGAACTATCTGAGAAAGAAGTTTTCTGTCTCGGATGACGACATAGAGGATGCCTTCTATGGTTCGCTGAAAGATATCATAGAAAAGGATCGGGCTGGGAAACTCTCTGAAATTACCTGTTCATTTACCACATTCTTTACCAAAGTCTGTATTAATCAGACATTGAAACTCATCAGGAAGAAAGAAAAAATGGTGCCATTCTTTGATGATCGAAAAATATCAAATACCAATGCTGTACGCGATGATAAAGTAGATGCTCTCTATGGTTTCTGCATGGATACTGAGGAAGAAGATAGAAAGGTACGTATAGAATTGTTGGTAAACAATATTATCGCCTCGATGACTGACACCTGTAAGAATATCCTACATAGTTACTATTGGGATGACTTCTCGACATCAACGATTGCGGATATGTTTAACTTCTCCAATGCCGACTCAGTGAAAACACAGAAGTATAAGTGCATGAGCAAATTCAGAGATAAGTATAACGAATTAAAGGGAAAGATCTATGGATAAGAACAACGATATATTACAGCAAGCCATTGATGATCGTATCGATGCGTTTATCAGAGGCATGATGACTGAGGAAGAGGAAGCTGCCTTTAAGCAGGAAATCCAGGCTGACCCTGATCTCCGAGCTCATGTATTGGCGACTGTATCACTTATTAAGGGCATTCGTATGCAGAATGCAGAAAAGGAAAGAATGCTTATCCAGCCTCAGCAGGGCAATAAGGTTCGCACACTTGTATGGTGGGCTACTTCTATTGCTGCTGTCTTTGCAATCTTCTTTGGCTATTCAAAGGACAAGCGATATAATGAACTCTCAGCAATGGTATCCCCCTACTATACCGAGTACAGTATGGATGATTACGCACGTGGTGACATAGATTCCATTAAGGTCGCCAATCTCTATACCTTATTTAATAATATACAGAAGCAACGTCATGTCAGCAGTATCATAGCAGAACTGGAGCCTATCTATACTTCTATAGAGCATGACATCACCTACTCTACTTATGCCAACGACATAGCCCTGAACCTCGCACTTGCTTACATCAAGGATGATCAGGCAGACAAGGCTATCCCCATCTTAGAGAAACTGGAGAAGGACAATCCTGATACTCCAATTTCAGCCCAAGCACAGGAGATTCTAAAGAAACTTAGGACTGAATAAATTTTTCTGGCTAAAAAGATACAACCGAAAGGATTATTTTGTATATTTGCACCCGAGAATAATCTCGTTCTCCTTTTATTGTCGGTTCTAACCGAGCCTTGAGCCAATCGAAATAACTGTTTTGTATTACGGTGGCTTGAGGTATGCCCCCATAAAACTATTTAAATATGGATATTAAATTAAAAAAAGAAGAAAACGGTGTGTTTACTGTAAAAAACAAAATTAATTTTACGAAAGGAGGTCCTTCTACAGTCTCTGTTGAATGTAGCAATCAAGGATGTGATCCAATCCTTCTGAAAAAGGAAGCAGAATCATATCTTAATCAACAAGCGTTAATTCAAGGGATGAAAGTAAAAGGTATAATTGGCCCCCAAACAACTATTCCGGTAAAAGTGGAAAAGGGGGAATCTGCTCGAGTAAAACGTCTCGACTTCCCTGTTGAAATTTTACCTCGATAGAGATAAAACACATTAAAAAGATGAGGGCAAACAACCCTCATCTTCAATTTATTCCATCCAACAATATAAAAGCAGCCCAGTCTGGGCGTTCCTGTTGGGATAGGCTGTCCTTTCTTAATTCATCTTGTGCGGTATGGAAAGCTTTCTCTTTCGACATTCCTTCAAGATAGTGATGATAGAAACTAGACATCATTTTCATCGTAGATTCATCATTCACATTCCATAAACTCATAATGATAGTTTTCGCACCTGCTTTTTTGAAGCCTCTTTGTAAACCAAATACACCTTCTCCAGAGATGATATCACCCAATCCTGTTTGACATGCAGAAAGAACAACGAGATCGAGACCTCGCAGATCTAACGTTGAGATCTCTTGAGCTGTCAAAATACCATCCTCCTCTTCATCAGGAAATTTCTCTTGGCGTATAGTTCGATTGCAACCAGAGAATAGCAGACCTGAGTGAGTCATTGGCTTTTGTTCTATAATCCTTCCTGCCTGTAGACCACCATCATTCAACAAGTCTATTTCCGGACGAGCAAATTGTGACTTCACGGACTCTTCTTCTGTAAAATAGAAGCCATGAGTGGCTATATGCATCACCTTTGGTTTCGAGCCATCCAGTTTCTTGAATGATTCTTCAGTGCCTTCCGACCCACTATAATAATTATAAGGAATGCTATGCCTCTTCATATCTTCTGCAATCAGGTCAGCCTCTCTTTTTGTGCCCTCAAGATATTCATAGGAGTTTCTTAATGACAATGAATCTAAATTGGCCCGATAAATAAAAGAAGATCTTAATACCGATTCATTTGTTGAAATAGTGTCAGTCGTAACAGCATTTGTTTTTTCATCATAATTAATGCCACCGTATAGAATTGATTTTTCCCCTATAGTCTTATCTTGAATAATCGCTAGTTGTCGGGTTGAGGATAGACGATGTAGCATATAAACATCGCCAATGGTCTTTGTTTTGTTGATTAGAAGATATTCTATACCTATCCGATGTAATTCACCCGAAGGAGCAAAGTAGATATTCCTAACTCCTCTTAGTTCTTCTTCCAGTGGTTTCCAGATTAAATCTGAGACATCGGTTTGTGTATAATAAACATTCTCAGATATTGCTTTTAACTGTTTTTCTTCGAAAAGCGTCACCATGTGTGGGTTGTCGTATCCCTTCTTCAACGTAAGAGCCACATACATTGTGCTGTCTGTTCCCAAAATAGGATAATCCAAAAACTCAATTGCAATATCATTATCGCTTAATCCCTTTTGTACATCTTTCCAACTAATAGTTAGATTATGTGTATAGTCACCATACGCTTTTGATTCCCTAGCCAGTTCCATCTCCTGTTGCTCAATAACTCTATTTAATGAATCAGCATTCATAAAGCGCTCCTTAATCGGCTTTTCAAGAAGTTTATTATAAAGGTCAATATTAGAAGAAAGAATATTATACTTTTCCATCATTGCAGAATCACCACTTTCAAGTATTAATTTGCGGATCTCTATACCAGTATTTAAAAGAATGCCTTTGGCGAAAAGACAGGTCTTATCATATAGTTCAGAAATGGTTTGTCTTGTTTGATGTTTCGTTACTATCCAAGGCAATAAGGAATTAAATAAATATGAATAATCATTGGTCCACATTTTTTCCTGAATGTAAGACGATAGTTCAGTAAAGTTCTTCAAAACAAAAGACTGAGAATTTCTCAAACAATACTGCAGACAACTAAACGCTTTAATATAGTCGCAACGTTTTGCATAATACTCGGCAAGGTGGTTTAATGATATAGAATAGTAGGGATGCTCTGTGCCAACAATCTTTTTGAGGATTTCCATAGCTTCAGTACCATGCCTTATCGCTTCGTCATAATTGCCAAGAAGATAATCATATATGGCAAGATTGAGTAATGATGTAGCATAGTGAGGATGTTCTGTTCCTAATAACCTTTTGCGGATTTCTGTTGCATTAGTCCCAAGCTTTATTGCTTCGTCATAATTACCAACTTGCGAATAATAGTAGGCTAGACCGTTAATTAGCATCGCATAGTCTGGGTTTTCTGTACCAAGAACCTTCTCGATAATTGTCTTTGCCTCTGCTCCAATCTTTATCGCTTCATAATAGTTTCCAACTTCCGCATAATTTATTGCAAGAATGTTTAAAGACGCGACATAGTTAGGATGCTCCGTTCCAAGAATCTTCTTGTAAATTTCTATTGCCTCAGTTACAAGTCGTATCGCTTCAGAATAGTTTCCTACATTTGATATATAATTAGCGAGATTACTTAATGATAAGGCATAAAGAGGGTGCTCTGTGCCAATAACTTTCTTGTATAGATTCACAGCCTCAATTCCTAACCTTATAGCTTCGGAATAGTTTCCAATTTCTGAATTATAGTTAGCTAGATTATTTAAAGAAGTTGCATAGTCAGAGGATTCAGTGCCAAGATTATTTTTGTAGATTTTTGTTGCCTCAGTCATTAGTCTCAATGATTCACTATAGTTTCCAATGTCTTGGTAATATCCAGCTAGATTATTTAATGAAGTTGCATAGTCAGAGGATTCTGGGCCATAAATTTTTTTTTCAATTTCCATTGCCTCTGTTCCTAAACTTAGTGCCTTGGCATAGTTGCCTAATTTCGAATTAAGTCTGGCAAGGTTATTTAAAGACATAGCGTATTCAGGGTGATCTTCACCTACTGTTATCTTCTTTAACCTTAAAGCTTCTGTTCCAAGTCGTAATGCTTCCTGGAAGTTACCTAAAAATGTATAATAGTCGCCAAGTCGGCTTAAAGAAGTAGCAAAATAGGGGTGTTCTGCACCATAGATTGTTTTAATTACGTCAGTAAGTTCTGTTTGAAATCGTATCGCTTCTCTATAATTACCAATTTCATAATAATAGCAAGCAAGTTTGTTTAAACACCCAGCATAATTGGAATCATATGTATCAACTGTTCTTTTTAATATTCCTATAACTTCTGTTCCGATTCTTATAGCTTCATTATTATTACCAATAAAAGAATAATAGTCAGCAAGATTTGATAATGAATAAGCATATTCAACATGGTTGATGCCATATATGCTCTTTATTAAAATCGTAACCTCTTGTTGAATTCGAATAGCTTCGGCTAAGTTTTTTAGCTCTTTATTAAAAGTTGCTAAGTCTCGTAATGAGTTGACATAAATTGGATCTTCTGTACCAAATACTTTCTTTTTAATTATTGCCTCTTTTGTTCCCAGACGTATAGCCTCCTCATAGTTGCCCATACTTGCATAATAATTTTTAAGATTGTTTAATGAGGTGGCATACTCGTTTAAAAGCGTTGTCTTTTCAGTATCATCAGAAGAAATATAATTCGAAAGTATTTCTGAAATTCTATTAAGATCCTCATCAGTAAAAGTAGTTTTAAACTTTTTATTTAGATCAACATCAAAAATATTAAATGCCATTTCACCTTCGCTTTCGATGAAATCAAATTGCTCAGTTCCAGCTATCGAAGGAAAGCAAAATAGCAATTCATAATTACCCTTTTGATAAAAATCTCTTGTTTCTGGGCTATAGGGTAAGCCTTCACTTCTTAGTATTTTATATTTTACATGAGTTTTTGAATCACGTAAATATGTATTTTTTGAGATATTGGCCCAAGAACCTTCTTCTGCATAATATGAGCAAAAGACAAATGTTGTATCCTTTGTTATTTTAACCTTTGTGATACGAAAAGTAGGAACATCGGACCTTTCAAATGCGGGGTTTTCAATTACCTGTGCAGAAGATAATTGATATAAAGACCATAATACAACAAACAAATACGCCCTTTTTCCCATATTCTTTTAATTTAGGCCATCCAACATTATAAACGAAGCCCAATATTCCGGCTTATCATATCTTCCATTATCAACTTGACGTAGGTATTTCTGGGCATCTTTCAGAGATTGATGCTTTGACTTTCCACTCATAAGGTTCCTATAAAACTCTACCATTAATATTTGGGTTGCCTCATCATCAACTTTATCCAAACTCATCAAAATTGTATTAGCACCAGCCTTCTTAAAACCACGTTGTAAACCATATACACCTTCGTCATGTATATCTCCTAAGGCTGTTTGACATGCTGATAATACTACCAGATTAATATTACTCAGGTTCAATCTGGAAATTTCTAATGCAGTTAAAATGCCATCCTCTTCGTCTCTCTTTATGGGCATCCTTTTAATAAGTCTATTTCCACCAGACATCATCAAAAAAGAACGGGTTAATGCCCCAACTTCATCGATACCATTTTTGTTGTTGTTATTATAGGAAAATATAAGATTATTTTCATTTATATATTTACTGAACTTTCGCAAGTGAATATTCATTCATCAAGCGACTAATTTATACATTTGATAGAGTTTATGGAACTTAGGATTGGCATCAATAACCGCAGAAAG